>Ga0208490_100247_pt1 | contig 43196 bp, 31 predicted proteins | sample SubbioAug_CSWold_FD_184818 | JGI IMG/M metagenome (GOLD analysis project Ga0208490, IMG submission 184818) | Serpentinite rock and fluid subsurface biosphere microbial communities from McLaughlin Reserve, California, USA - CR11Aug_CSWold (SPAdes) | ecosystem: Environmental > Terrestrial > Deep...
GCGGGGAACGGCAGAGGGGTTCAGGGGCGGGCCAGCGTGGTGGCGAGGCGGTGGGCGAGGGCCATGATCGTGAGGGCGGGGCCGACCGAGCCGTTGGTGACGTGGACCGACGCGTCGGCGATCCAGAGGTTGTCGTGCCCGTGGACCCGTCCGTCGGGATCGGTGACCGACGTGGCCGGGTCGGTGCCCATGCGGCAGGTCCCGGCCTGGTGCTGCCCGGCGAGCAGGCCCGTGGGGATGCGGTCGATCCAGGTGCGGGTCGCCCCGCTGGCCGCCAACCACTGCTCGGCGCGGGCGGCGAGGTACCGGGTCGTGCGCACCGTCTCGGGATGGGCGGCACCGGCGAGGCGGGCGACGGGGAGGCCGAGCCGATCGCGCACCCGGTCGTCGAGGGTGATCCGGTTGTCGGGACGGGGCACCTCCTGCACCTGGGCGAAGAGGTGGCCGGTGGTGCGGTAGGTGTCCCGCATCGCCGCCTTGGCGGCCGCACCCCAGCGGGGCGCGTCAGGCGGGAGCGCCCACGACCAGTGGACGATGGGCAGCTTCACCATCTCGTTGGCGACGACCCCGCCGCCGACCAACGCCGCGCCGTCGGCGTCGGCGTTGCCGTGGGCCAGGTCGAGGGTGGCGATGCTGACGCCGGGTCCGTCGGGCTCGCCGACCACCTCGTCGAAGGTCCCGAACGCCGACACGAAGGCGTGGCCCTGCAGGTGGCGGCCGACCTGGTCGGTGCCGTTGCCGAGGCCGCCCGGATGGCGATGGCTGCGGCTCGAGAGGAGGAGCCGGGCCGTCTCGATGGCACCACACGCGACGACGACGTGGCCCGCCCGCACCGTGCGCGTCGCCCCGGTCGCCTCGTCGACGAGCACCGCACCGGTCACCGTGCCGTGCTCGTCGGTCGTGACCTCGGCGGCGCGGCACCCCGGGACCAGCTCGGCGTTCCCGGTGGCGAGCGCTCGGGGCAGGACGGTGTTGTGCGAGCCGTTCTTGGCGTCGACAGGGCACGAGAACCCGACGCACTCGCCGCACCGCACGCAGCGCGCCCGGCCGGCGTGGGGCACCGAGTTCAACAGGAGCGGCACGGCGCCGGCCGCGAGGCCGAGCGCGGCGGCCCCTCGGGTGAGGGCCCGGGCTTCGGCGTTCGGCGGCAGGGGCGGCATCGGGTAGCCCCGCGCTCGGTGGCCGGCGGCCCGGTGGCCGGCGGCGTCGCCGCACACCCCCACCTGCCACTCGACCCAGTCCCAGTGCTCGGCCAGGTCGTCGTACCCGATGGGCCAGTCGGCGAGCGACGACCCGTCGGGCACCCCGTAGGCCGACGCCATGCGGAGGTCGTCGGGCAGGAACCGCCAGGCCATCCCCTGGTACACCCGGGTCCCGCCGCCGACGACCATGGCGTCGTTGTGCCAGCGGGGGTCGTGCGGTTCCTCGACCACGATCGGCTCCGCGCCGCCCTCGGCCGAGACCCGGGGGTTTCCTGGTGCGGAGGGACCGGTGTTGTTGCCGTGGATGCTCGCCCGGTGGTTGCGGAGGTGGTCCCGCCCGACCTCGAGCGCCCGGAGGTCGGCGCCCCGGTCCACGACGAGGACCCGGGCCCCGGACTCGGCGAGGACGCACGCCGCGACCCCGCCCCCCGCCCCGGCGCCGAGCACCAGCACGTCCCAGTGACCGGCGACGTCGGCGAGGCGCGACGCACGCAGCACCGGTTCCACCACCGGTGCCCCCGGGCCCCGACCGGGCTCGGGCCGGTAACCGATCATCCGAGCGCCGGCGCCCCGGCCGTCGCCGTAGTAGGCGCGCGCCGCAGCCTGGACCAGCACGTCGCGCTCAACCGGGTCGAGGTCGCGGATCAGTCCGTCGACGACCTCCGGGGGGGCGCCGTCGAGGCGCCCTCCGGCGCGCTGCGCCAGCCCGTCCACGATGACGAGGATGCGCTCGTGCTCGGCCCGGGTGACCGGGTCGGTGGCGAGGCCGGCCAGGTACCGCTCCAACCCGGCGGCGGACACCGCCGGCCAGCCGTCATCGGGCACGAGGCGATCGAACACGGCCGCCACGGCACCGCCGCTCGGTCCGCTGCCGGGATCACCCATCGGCCGCAGGCTACGGGGACGCGAAGAGGCCCCGGGTGGCGGGTACCCGGGGCCTCTTGGTGTCTCTCAGCGCGGGAGCTGTCGCTCCCGGTCGCTCAGGGACGATCCTCGGCGGCAGGAGCCGCCGACGAGCTACCGACCGCGCTCGGCCTGGGAGCCGGCGTCAGCGGGGCGGTACTGGTCAGCCTGCGAGCCGGCATCAGCCGGGGGCTGCTCACCGGTCTCGGCGTCGTCCTCGGCACCGGTGTCCTGGCGGACGTCGGCGTCCTGGCGGGCCTCGGTGCCGGGGTTCTCGGTGCGGGCGTGCTCGGCCACGTCCTGGCCGGTCGCGTCCTCAGCCTGAGCCACGTCGGCGACGCTCTGACCGAAGTCGGCGTGCTCGTTCGGCTCGCCGCCCTCGTCGTCGGTGGTCTCGCCGTCCCGGCGGTTCTCCTGGGCGGCTTCTCGCTTGGCCTGGGCGTCGGCCTTCTTGGCCTCGACGGCGGCCGTGTCGTTCGCGACGTCGTCACCCGACTCGGCCTCGGTCGGCAGCTCGGTGTCGCTGGTGGTGACATCAGCGGGCCGGTCGTTCGCCTGCAGGGGCAGATCGACGACGTCGGCGGCGGCCAGGCCGCCGAGGCTGACGGCGGCGACCGCCGCTCCGGCAGCCGCCTTGCCGAGGGCGGTGGAGAGAAGTGCAGCAAGTGCGCTGGTGGGTTCCATGGTGTTGGATCCTTCGTGGTCGTGGTCGTCTGGTTCGGTAGCCCGGCGATCTGGGTGGCCAGATCCGTGGCGTTGCTCGCTGCCGTCGCCGACAGGTCGCCGTTTCGTCGAGACGCAGGGGGCGTCCTCGAAGGGAGGAACGCCGACCCCGATTGCGGCGTTACGGACGAGCGGGGTTTTCCTGCTCGGTCGCAGGAGCGGGTGCCTGCTCGCCGGCGGCGGGGCGGTCTGCCCCGGCGCCGGGCTCGGGCGCTGCGCCGGGGACGCGCTCGGGTGCCTCGGTCGCAGGTGGCTGCTCGCTGGGCCCGGCCGTGGTCGGCACGGGCGCGTCAGCCGGTGCCTCGGTGATGGGCGGTGCGGTGGTGGCGGGTGCGCCCGTGCCGATCCGGTCGTCGTCGGTGGTGACGCCCTGGTCGACCGGAGCCACCGGGGACCGATCGGACGGCTCGGCCGGCGCGGGTGCGCCGATCGCAGGCACGCCGTCGCTCGAACGATACGCTGGCGGCCCGACGAGCACGTTGAAGGGATGGGCGGCATCCGGGAGCTCGGGGACGGTGGACGGCACCGTCTGGGCCTGCGGGCTGCGGGGCAGCAGCGGCACGTCGACGGTGTCGGTGGCATGGAGCCCACCGAGGGTGGCGGCGGCGACGGCGCCACCGAGGACGACCTTGCCGGTGATGGTGGCCGCGAACGCCGCAGCACCGACGAGGACCCGACGGCCGATCGACACCGGACGGTCGGGCACGGGCACGACGTCGGGACGGGCGCCCACGGTGCCGAGCGCGACACCGTCGGCCGGGCCGGCGAACGCCGCCAGGGCCTCCGAGCGAGGCCGGGTGCCCTCGGGCAGGTAGGTCGCCCGCAGGTCTCGCACGAGCACGTCGACGGCAGGGTCGTCGGACTCGCCGCGGAGGGCGGCATCCAGGGGGTCGCGCGTGCCGAACCAGAACATGTCACCAGGAGGAACGTCGTCGAGGGCCATCGCGTTACTCACCCTCCTCGACGAGCTGGGACCGCAGCGTACGCAGGGCCCGGTGCTGCAGCGCCCGCACGGCGCCGGCGCGGCGGCCGACGATGGCTGCGGTCTCCTCGACGGTGAGGCCGACGACCACGCGGAGCAGGACGACCTCGCGCTGGTCGTCGGTGAGGCCGGCGAGCAGGGCCTCCACCCGCTCCCGTTGCTCGCCGTCCGGCAGGTCGACGTCGGCGGCCGCCTCGGGCAGGCGGGTGGGCTCGGTCGGCACGGCATCGACGCGACGGGCCGAGCGCCGGCGCTCGTCGATGATCCGGTTGCGGGCGATGGTGAAGACCCAGGCCCGGAGCTGGGCGAGGTTGCCCTCGAAGTCCCCGATCCCCCGGCACATCTGGACCAGGACCTCGTCGGCGAGCCCCTCGGGATCGTCCGCGCCCCGGGCGCGTGCGAAGCCGACGAGGCGGGGGTCGAGGTGACGGACCAGGTCGTCGAAGCCCGCCCGGTGACCGGCCTGGGCACGACGCAGGGCGTCGGCGAACCAGGACTCGGCCGGGTCGGGCATCAGCGGGTCGCCGCGAGCTCCAGGGACTCGAGCGTCCGCTCCATGTTCGCCCGGTTGTGCTCCGCCCGGTCCTTCACACCCGTCACCCGCTTGCTCACGCCCGCGAAGAACGGGGATCGGTCGTCGGTCCAGGACTCCGTCACCCGACAGCCGCTGGCCGTGGGCTCGATCGCGTAGGACCACGTGGCGACCTTGGCCGGACCGGCGGTCACGGCGAAGCTGAACCGCTCGCCCGGCACGCACTCGGTGACGGTGCAGGTGGTGGACCAGCGCTGCCAGCCCGCCTTGTTGGTGCCCTTGAAGCGAGCACCCGGTGCCGGGCCGGTGGCGCCGTCGAGCCACCTGCCGCCCGTGGCCTCCGGGGACCACTCGCCCATCCGGGTCATGTCCGAGAGGAGCGCCCACACCTGCTCGGGTGGGGCGGCGATCTCACGGGTGACGCTGATGTCGGCCATGCGCGCGGAGGCTACGCGTCAGGCGCCACCCGGGGTGAAGGTGGCGGGCAGGTGCTTGACGCCGTGGATGAAGCTCGACAGCAGCAGCTGGGGCGGGCCCGATGCCTCGATGTCGGGCACCCGGCGGAACAGCTCGCGGAACATCACGGTGATCTCCCGTCGGGCCAGGTGGGCGCCGAGGCAGAAGTGCGGCCCCGGCCCACCGAAGCCGATGTGGTCGTTCGGAGAGCGGCGCACGTCGAAGCGGTACGGGTCCTCGAAGACGGCCTCGTCACGGTTGGCCGCCAGGTAGAACATGCACAGCTTGTCGCCCTCCTGGATCTGGCGGTCGTGCAGCTCGGTGTTCTGGGTGGCGGTGCGGCGCATGTAGGTGACCGGGCTGGCGATGCGGACGATCTCCTCGACAGCGGTCCCGGCGACGCCCTCGAAGTCGGCGGCCCAGATGGCGCGCTGGTCGGGGTTCTGGGTGAGGTGGTGCAGGCCCCAGGAGATGGCGTTGCGGGTGGTCTCGTTGCCGGCCACGACGAGCAGGATGAAGAAGCTGGCCAGGTCGCCGTGGGTGAGCTGGTCCTCCTCGAGCTCGGCGTTGACGAGCACGCTGGTGAGGTCGGTGCCGTCGCCGCCCTTCTTGGCCTCGGCCACCTCGTCCATGAGCTGGGACAGCTCCTGGCCGGCGGTGAGCAGGGCGGTGAACATGTCGGTGCCCTCTGGCGTGTACTCGGGGTCACCGATTCCCAGGATCACGTTCGTGCGGTCGAAGACGAACCCGAGCTGGCTCTCGGGCACGCCCATCAGGTCGCACACGATCTTGAGCGGCAGCGCGGCGGCCACGTCGACGACGAAGTCGCACTCGCCCCGGTCGATGACGTCATCGACGATCGTGGTGGCCAGCTCCTGGACCGAGTCCTCCAGGCGCTTCAGCATCCGGGGCGTGAACCCGGCCGACACCAGGCGGCGGAGCCGGGCGTGGCGGGGGTCGTCCATGGCGATCATCGAGGAGAAGTACTCGACGAACTCCATGGGCATGTCGGCGAAGGTGATGCCGCTGGCCGAGGAGTAGATCTCGGGGTGGCGCGACATGTGGAGGATGTCGGCGTGGTTCGTGACGACCCAGGAGCCCGGGCCCTGGGGCAGCGGCGAACCGGCGGGCGGTTCGGGCTCGGCGACGTACACGGGTCCCTCGGCGCGCAGCACGGCGAGGTCGGCCTCGATCTCGTCCGCAGGACGGACCCAGAACTCGGGGATGATGGGGTTCGGGACGTCGGTGCGGTGGCGGTCGCTCGACGTCGTCGGGGTCGCGGTGTCAGCCATGGGCGCGACCGTAGGACCAAACCGGTCCGCCGTGTCGACCCCTCAGCTGCGCAGGTCGAGGCCTGCCATGTCGCCGGCTTCGCGCCACTCCTCCATGAGCCGGAAGAAGGCCATCGGGCCCTCTCCGTAGCTGGCGCCGATCAGGCCGACGCCGGCCAGCGGCATGCCCTCGTTGTTGTAGTAGCCGGGCGTGCAGGACTGCTGGAACGAGCGCATGTCCCGGGCCTTCTCGTCGAGGATCTGGATCCACTCCTCGACCGCGTCCTGCCTCGCCTCGACCTGGGCCACGTCGTGGTCGATGGCGTGGCGCAGGATGTGGACGAGCTGGAGGCTGGCCTCCTCGAGCAGGTGCGGGTAGTTGGCCGTGAAGCCGCCCTGGGCGTGGCCGAGCAGGAACATGTTCGGGAAGCCGTGCACGTGCATGCCGTGCAGGGAGCGCATGCCGTCGGCCCAGTGGTCCGACAGGGTCTCGCCCCGGGCCCCGGTGACGTCGTAGCCGGCCCGTCGGGTGTAGGCGGTGCCCACCTCGAAGCCGGTGGCGTAGATGAGGCAGTCGAGCTCGTACTCGGTGCCGTCGACCACCACGCCGGTCTCGGTGATGCGGTCGACGCCCTGGCCGTCGGTGTCGACCAGGTGCACGTTCGGACGGTTGAACGCCTGCAGGTAGTCGTCGTGGAAGCACGGGCGCTTGCAGAACTGGCGGTACCAGGGCTTGAGGGCCTCGGCCGTGTTCCGGTCGCCGACGAGCTCGTCGACCCGGGCCCGGATCTCGTTCATCTTGTCGAAGTCGGCCAGCTCCATCGTCGAGGCGATGCCCTGAGGCGTGAAGTCGGGGTTGTCGCTCTGGCGGAACCGCACGACCAGCTTGCCGATGATGTCGGTCCAGCCGTCCATGACCAGGTCCTCGTCGGCGAGGCCGCCGGAGGTGAGGACGGTGAAGTTCTCGATGCGCCGCTTCTGCCAGCCCGGCTCGAGCGAGGCGGCCCAGTCCGGGTCCGTCGGGCGGTTGTTCCGGGCGTCGATCGAGGACGGCGTGCGCTGGAAGACGTACAGCTCCTTCGCCGACTCGGCCAGGTGGGGCACGCACTGCACGGCGGTGGCGCCGGTGCCGATGATGCCGACCCGCTTGTCGCGCAGGCCCTCGAGGTTCCCGTCCGGGTCGCCGCCGGTGTAGTCGTAGTCCCAGCGGCTGGTGTGGAAGCTGTGGCCCTGGAAGGAGTCGACGCCGGGGATCCCGGGCAGCTTGGGGCGGTGCAGCGGGCCGTTGCCCATGACGAGGAACCGGGCCGTCATCTCGTCGCCACGGTTGGTGCGGATCACCCAGCGGTCGCGGTCGTCGTCCCAGTCGATGGCCTGCACCTCGGTGGACAGGCAGGCGTTGTCGTACAGCTCGTACTGGCGGGCGATGCGGTGGCAGTGCTCGAGGATCTCGGGCGCCCGGGTGTACTTCTCCTTGGGGACGTAGCCCGTCTCCTCCAGCAGCGGCAGGTAGATGTAGGACTCCACGTCGCACTGGGCGCCCGGGTAGCGGTTCCAGTACCAGGTACCACCGAAGTCGCCGCCCTTCTCGATGATGCGCACGTCGTCGATGCCGGCCTCCTTGAGGCGGGCGCCGGTGATCAGGCCGGCGAACCCGCCGCCGATGAGGGCGACGGTGACGTCGTCGAACAGCGGCTCGCGCTCGACCGGGGCGACGTAGGGGTCCTCGAGGTAGTGGGCGAAGCGCCCGGTCATCTCGACGTACTGCTCGTTGCCGTCCTCGCGGAGTCGCTTGTCCCGCTCGAGCTCGTAGCGACGGCGCAGCTCGTCCGGGTCGATCTCGGTGCCGCGGTCGGTGCGTGGTTCGGTGGTGGTCACTCTTCCCCCTGGGTCCCCGTGTTGGCAACGAGCGTACCCAACCGCCTGACCGCCGGGTCAAGAGGGCAGCGCGGCGACGGCCGGGTAGGGATGCGCCCATGTCCACCGACGCACCCGAACAGCTCGACCTCCAGAACGACGAGGACGGCAACCGCTACGTCCTGCGCAGCTCCGGCGAGACCGTCGGTCTCATCGAGTACCGCCGCGAGGGCGACGTGCTCAACCTGCTCCACACCGAGGTCCTCCCCCAGGGCCAGGGCCGGGGCCTCGGGACCGTCCTCGTCCGCGAGGTCCTCGACGACATCCGCTCCCACGACCGCCACATCGTGGCGACGTGCCCGTTCGTGAAGAAGTTCCTCGAGGACCACCCCGAGTACATCGACCTCGTCGCCAGCTGAGCTCGGCAGCTGAACGCCGGCGCCAGCGCCGGGGCGGAGGCCTAGCGTCCCGCCGGTGACCGCCGAACCCCTCCCCGAGCACGCTGCCGAGAACGCCCGCTACTGGGACGGCATGGCCGACCAGTGGGTCGCGCCGGGCGAGCGCGCCTGGTCCGCGGAGCCGACGTGGGGCAGCTGGGGCGCACCCGACGACGAGGTGCGGCTGCTGCCCGACGACATGACCGGTCTGCGGGCGATCGAGCTCGGGTGCGGCACCGGGTACGTGTCGGCCTGGATGGTGCGGCGGGGCGCTGAGGTGGTGGGCGTCGACGTCTCGGCCGAGCAGCTAGCCACGGCGCGCCGCCTGCGCGCCGAGCACGGGGTCGAGATCGACCTCCGCCAGGAGAGTGCCGAGGCCGTGTCCGAACCCGACGCCAGCTTCGACTTCGCGGTCAGCGAGTACGGCGCTGCCATCTGGTGCGACCCCTACGTGTGGGTCCCCGAGGCCGCCCGCCTGCTCAAGCCCGGCGGCCGCCTGCACTTCCTCGGCAACCACCCGCTGGCCATGGTGTGCACGCCCCTCGACGGCTCCCCCGCCGAGGCCACGCTCCACCGTGACTGGCGGGGGATGCACCGCTTCGACTGGCGCGACGTGGAGATCGACCCCGGCGGCCTGGAGTTCAACCTCGGCATCGCCGCCTGGATGCACCTGTTCCGCGACGCCGGCTTCGTCGTCGAGGACCACCTGGAGCTCCACGCGCCCGACCCCGGCCAGGACCGCGACGCCGTGCCGGGCTGGTGGGCGGCGCGGTTCCCGGCCGAGCAGGTGTGGAAGCTGCGCCGCGCCTGACGTCTGCCCCCGCGGCGGAACGGGAACGAACGCGGGATGCGCATGCTCCTGATCCTCGTCGCCCTCATCGGCATCGCCGTCGTCATCGGCATGTACGTGGCGGCCCAGCCCCGACGGCAGTCCAAGGCCGACGCCCAGCCCCAGGTCCCGGGCGGCGCCCGGGCCGACGAGTTCCCCGAGCCGGGCGAGCCCTCCCCCACGCGGGCCGACGGCAGGCCGGTGCCGGGCTCCCGTGAGGACCGCCACCAGCACGGCAAGCCGTAGCTCGCGCCTCGGCGGTCAACGCGTCGGCACGGCGACCGATCGGGTCCGGGTCGCCAACGCCGCGGCGGGGCGCACCGTCACCGGCGTCACCCGCAGGTTGGGGATCTTCGACTCGGGATCCAGCTCGTCGGCGGCGGTGAGGCTGTTGGCCACCGGCCAGTGGTACGGCAGGAAGATCGTGTCGCGCCGCAGCGCGTCGCTCGGTGTCCACGACACCACGATCTCCCCCTGGGCCGATGCGATCGTGGCCAGGCCGCCCGCCACCAGGCCCAGCCAGCCGGCGGTCACCGGGTGGATCTCCGCGACCGGGACCGGTGCCATGGCCAGGTGACCCTGGATGCGGCGGGTCTGGTTCCCCGACAGGTAGTGGTGCAGCACCCGGCCGGTGGTGAGGAAGATCGGCCGGCCGGAGTCCGGCGTGCGCAGCACCGGGTCGATCCGGTGGAACCGGGCCCGCCCGTCGGCGTGGGCGAAGCGATCCTCGTACAGGCGGGGCGTGCCGGGGTGGTCGGTGCGACCGTCGACGCCGGCGGGGCACGGCCAGAAGAGCCCGTCCTCGTCGCGCAGGCGGTCCCAGGTCATCCCGGACAGGTCCGCCGGCGCGCCGGCCGTCACGGCCCGGATCTCCTCGAACACCTCCCGGCCCCGGACGAAGGACAGGTGCCGTCCCGCGCCGAGGCGGTTGGCGAGGTTCCGGAGCACGTCGACGTCCGAGCGCTCGGCGACCGGCGCCACGGCCTGGTCGCAGCGCACCACCCGCCCCTCGAGCGTGGTGACGGTGCCCTCCTCCTCGGCCCACGACGAGCCGGGCAGCACGACGTCGGCGAACGCCGCCGTCTCGGAGAGGAACAGGTCCATGACGACGAGGTGGTCGAGGCGTCGCAGGGCGCGCGCCGTTCGGACCAGGTCCGGTGCCGAGACCATCGGGTTGGTGCCGCACAGCAGCATCGACCGGACCCGGCCGTCGTGGGCGTCGTCGAGCAGCTCGACGTAGCTGCGCCCGGCCCCCGGGAGGTCGGCCTCGTCGATGCCCCACCGCCCGGACACCACGGCCCGGTCCCCGGGGTCGTCGACGCGCCGGGCGCCGGGGAGCTGGTCGCAGCGCTGGCCCATCTCCCGCCCGCCCTGCCCGTTGCGCTGGCCGGTGAGCATGTCGATGCCGCAACCGGACCGGCCGACGTGGCCCCGGGCGAGGGCGACGTTGATCCAGGCCAGCACGTTGCGGGTGCCGGTGGACTGCTGCTCGGCACCGCGGGCGTGGAGGTACATGACCCGGTCGGTGGTGAGGATGCGCGCGGCTTCACGGATGCGCTCGGCCGGGACGTCGGCGACGCGCTCGACCTCGTCGGGGGTCCACGGCTCTGCGCCGGCCAGCGCGTCGGCGAGGCCGAAGGTGCGGTCGTCGCAGAACCGCTCGTCGACCGCGCCCAGCACGGAGAGCTCGCGCAGGATGCCGTTGGCGACCACGGCGTCGGTGCCCGGACGCAGCTTCAGCCACAGGTCCGCCCGCTCCAACCATCGCCCCGCCCGGGGGTCGACGACGATCACCCGGGCACCCCGACGCCGGCGCAGCGCGGCGATCCGGTTGGGGATCTCGACCGGGTAGGTGTCGGCCAGGTTCGCCCCGATCACCACCACCGCCTCGGCCTGGTCGAGGTCGGCGAGCGGCGTCATGGCCCGATCGAGGCCGAAGGCCATCGTGTTGGCCGTGCCGGCCGCGCTCATGCACATGCGGCCGTTGAGGTCGACGTGCGGCGTGCCGATGGCGAGGCGGGCGAGCTTGCCGAGGAGGTACGCCTTCTCGTTGGTGAGCGACCCGCTGCCGAGCACCGCGCTGGCGTCCGGGCCGTGGGCGTCCCGCGTGCCCAGGAAGCCCTCGGCGGCTCGATCCAGGGCCTCGTCCCACGTGGCCGGGACGAGCCGGTCGCCCTCCCGGACGAGCGGCGCCCGCAGCCGTTCGGCGTGGTGGATCTGCTCCCACGCCGAGACCCCCTTGGCGCAGAGCCCGCCCCGCGTCAGGGGCGACCCCTTCCAACGGACGGTCCGCACGACCTGCTCGTCGCCGTCGACCCGCCCGACCTCGAGGTGCAGGCCGCAGTTCAACGAGCAGTAGGGGCAGTGCGTGGTGGTGCGCGCCCTCGGCGACGGCATCAGCGCTCCCAGCGGTGCAGGGGGCGCACGGCGACGGCGGCGTGCTTGTAGGCGGGCTGGCGCGAGTGCGGATCGACCCGGGGGAAGGTGAGGACGTTGGTGGCTTCCTCGTGCATGGGGAGGAACACCTGGCCGGGGCGGATGGTCGGGGTCGGCTGCGCGATGGCGCGGATCGAACCCCGCCGGGACTCCACCACCACCTCGTCGCCGGCCCGCACGCCCACGGCGGCGGCGTCGGCCGGGGCGATCTCCACGAGGAGGCGCTCCGGTGCCAGCGACCGCAGGATGTCGGAGCGCTTGGTGCGGGTCTGGGTGTGCCACTGGTTGCTGGACCCCCGGCCGGTGAGCAGCGCCAGCGGGTAGCGGTCGTCGGTGGGTTCGGGGAGCGGGCGGGGCTCGTCGAACAGGAACCGGGCCCGACCGTCGGGCGTGGGGAAGCGGCCGTCGGCGAACAGGCGCCGCTCGGGCTCGACCTCGGCCGTGCCGGCCGGGAACGGCCACTGGATGCCCCGGGCTTCGTCGATCTGGGCGTAGGAGGTGACGCCGGTGATGTCGCAGGGCCGGCCGGCGCTGAGCTCGGCGAGGAGCCGGAACGTCGCCTCCGGCGACTCCCACCGCTCGAACAGGTCGGCGCAGCCCCAGGCCTCGGCGACGAGCTTGAAGATCCAGAAGTCGGCGAGCGCCTGGCCGGGTGCCCGCCGGACCTGCTTGAGCACGCCGAGGCGCCGCTCGCTGTTGATGAACGTGCCCTCCTTCTCGCCCCACCCGGCGGCGGGCAGCACGAGGTCGGCGTGCGCCGCGGTCTCGGTGTCCGGGTAGAGGTCCTGGACCACGAGGAAGTCGAGCCGGTCGAGGAGGTGGCGGGCCTCGGAGGAGTTGATCCAGCTGTGGGCCGTGTTGGTGGCGATGACCCACAGCCCCCGGATGGCGCCGGATGCGATGCCCTCCATGATCTGGTCGTAGGCCCAGCCGCCGGCGTCGGGGATGCGCCCCTCGTCGATGCCGAGGATGCCGGCGACCTCGGCCCGGTGGGCGGGGTCGGCGAAGTCGCGGCCGCCGAGCAGGCCGGTGGTGTTGGAGAACAGCCGGCTGCCCATGGCGTTGCACTGCCCGGTGATCGAGTTGGCGCCCGTGCCGGGCCGGCCGATGCTGCCGGTCATCAGGGCCAGGTCGATGATCGCCTGCGCGGTGCGCACGCCCTGGTGGCTCTGGTTCACGCCCATCGTCCACCAGAACGAGACCCGCTCGCCCGCCGCGATCGTCGACGCCAGGCGTTCGATGTCCTCGACCGGGAGGCCGCTGGCGGCCGCCGCCCGCTCGGGCGTGAACGCGTCGAGGTGGGTCTCGAAGGCGTCGAACCCGGTCGTGTGCTCGTGGATGAAGTCCTTGTCGATCGCACCCCAGCGCAGCAGCAGGTGGGCGACGCCGTAGAGCAGCTCGAGGTCGCTCTTCGGGGCGAGGGCGTGGTGCTGGGTGGCGGCCACCGCGGTCTCGGTGCGCCGCGGGTCGAGCACGACGATCTCGGGGTCGTGGGGGTTGCGGGCGATGCGCTCCCACATGATCGGGTGCGTGATGGCGAGGTTGGAGCCGACCAGGACGATGACGTCGGACTCCTCGAAGTCGGCGTAGGTGTAGGGCGGGGCGTCGAAGCCGAAGGCCTGCTTGTACGCCACGACGGAGGTGGCCATGCACTGGCGGGTGTTGCCGTCGCAGTGCCGGATGCCCATGCCGAAGCGGCCCAGCGCGCCGAGCAGCGCCATCTCCTCCGTCGGCATCTGCCCGGTCGACAGGAACGCCACCGACGCCGGCCCGTGCTCGGCCTGCACCTGCTTCATGCGGGTGGCGAAGGTGTCGAGGGCCTCGTCCCACGACACCGGCTCGAGGGGACCGCCACGCCGGCGCCGCACCATCGGCGTGGTCGCCCGGTCGGGTGCCTCCATCGGCGCCAGCGACTCCCAGCCCTTGGGGCAGGCCATGCCGAGGTTCACCGGGTGGTCGACCGTCGGGGTCAGGTTGACGGCCTGGCCGTCGACGAGGTGCACGTCGAGCGAGCAGCCGGTGGAGCAGAAGCCGCACACCATCGACGTCGTGCGCTCCGGCGCGATCCGGGCCGGCACCTGACCGAGCCCGAACCCGCCCCGGGTGCGGGCGAGCTCGGCCGTGCGCGGCCCGTGCTGGCGTCGCAGCAACCCCGGCAGCCCAGAATTTCGTGGCTGGGTGACTGGGGGTGTCACCGAGGAACGAGATTCGTCGCCGGTCACCGCGGGATCCCGGGCATGCGGGGCGAGGCCATCGCCCGGAAGAACAGCGTGCGACCGGCGAGCTCGCCCCGCACCACGAGCAGGAGCGAGAGCACCGCCACGGTCCGGATGGCGGCTGCCGGCGGTGCGGGCTCGGCCAGCAGGGCGACGAGCAGGAGCGGACCGGCGACCCCTCCGGCCGCGACGAGGGCGAGGTGCGCCCGCTGCGTCGCGGCCAGTGGGCCGCGCAGCAGCCGGGCCGATCGTTCGAGCACGGGGTCGTCGGTGCCGCGGCGCGGGAGCCGGGCGTGCCAGACGAGGGACGCCAGGGTGGTCGCCACCAGTGCGCCGGCCAGGGCCCGGAGGGTGCCGGCCCCGCCCTCGGCGTCGGCCGTCGTGGCGACGACCACGATGGCGGTGGCGAGGCCGCACGCCAGCGTCGTCCCGGCGAAGGCGGCGGCGGTGCGGTCGAGGCGCCAGAAGCGGCGGCCGGTGACGGCGTAGATCAGCACCGAGCAGCCGACGGCGGCCAGGCCGATGCCGGAGACGAGGGCGCCGAGGGCGTCCGACAGGCCACTGCGGGGCTGGAGGAGGCGAGCCGCCGCGGCCGCCACGGCCGCGCCGGCGAACACGGCGAAGGCGACGATCTCCCGGCTCAGCCACGAGTGACCGATGCCGATCACGGCTCTCCAGGCCTGGAGCGGCCGACCGAGGTGACCGACGCTGGCGCCGATGGCCACCAGTCCCGAGACCATGGCCGCCACCGCGCCGACGCGCAGGGTCTGGTCGGGCAGCGACGGGGCGGAGCGGGCCAGCGCGGCCACCGCCGCGAACGTGCCGACGGAGAGCTGGGTGAGCACGAGCATCACGACCAGGGGTCGGTGGGCGTGCTTGGGCGCCTCGGACCACTCGTCCGTGGCCGTCGCGTCGGCCGGCAGCGCCTCGGCGCGGTGGTAGCGGGTGGTGGGCACGGTGCGGGCCGACGCCGGGGCGCCCGGCACGAGCGAGGACACCTCGTCGGTGGCGGCCACGAGGTCGGCGACGTCGACGATCCCGATGGCGATGGCGCCGGTGGGGCAGGCCTGGACGCACGCCGGCGCCTCGCCCTCGGCCAGCCGGTCGCTGCACATGTCGCACTTGCGGACGATGCCCAGCCGGTGGTTGAACGTCGGCACGTCGTAGGGACAGGTCCACAGGCAGTACGAGCACCCGATGCATTGGTCGTCGAGGTGGCGGACGATGCCGGTGATCGGGTCCTTGTCGTAGGCGTCGACCGGGCACCCGGCCAGGCAGGCCGGGTCCACGCAGTGGTGGCAGGCGGTCGTGACGGTCTGCTGCGTCGGGCCGCCCGCGCCCACACCGACCACGACCCCGACCGAGCGCCACGACTCGCCCTCGTCCAGGCCGTTCAGCGAGTGGCACGCCGACACGCAGGACTTGCACGACGTGCACCGGTCCATGTCGACCTCGAACCGGTACTGCTGACCGGGCCCGGGGGGTGCGGCCGGGAGCAGCTCGCGGTACCAGCGCTCGTGCTGGGGTCCGTCGGCCCGGTCGTGGTGGTCCGCGAAGCGCTCGACGGCCGACAGGTCCTGCTGGCGGGCGAGGTAGTCGTCGATCGGGGTGCGGACCTCCACGGCCGGGTTCACGACGGCCTCAGTCCACCAGCGCCGGTGCCGGCGCCTCGTCGACGAGGTCGATCACGGCCTCGGGCGCAGGTGCCGGCTCGTCGGTGAGGAGCTCGGTGCCGAAGGAGTTCTCGGGCTCGACCAGGAAGCGCGAGCAGGCCACGGCCACCAGTGCGGCGCCGGCGATGCAGAGGAAGAACACCTGCTCGCTCACCATGATGTTGAGCGTCAGGAAGCAGATGGCGCCGACGTTGCCCATGGCCCCCGCCATGCCGGCGACCTGGCCCGAGACCCGCTTCTTGACCAGCGGCACGATGGCGTACACGGCACCCTCGCCGGACTGCACGAAGAACGAGCAGGCCATGCAGACCGCGATCGCTGCGACCCACGGCCACGACGATCCGAGCGTCGACATGAGCCCGTAGCCCACGACGAGGCCCACGAGCAGGGTGGTCAGCGTGCGCTTGCGGCTGCCGAGGATGTCGGACAGCAGGCCACCGGCGGGCCGGGCGGCGAGGTTCATGAAGGCGAAGCCCGAGGCGGCGGCCCCGGCGACGGCAGGACCGAGACCCCACGTGTCGGCGAAGAAGCCGGGGAGCATGGTGACCACGGCCAGCTCGGACCCGAACGTGGCGAAGTAGGCGATGCAGAGCACGGCGACGTTGCGCACCGGGTACTGGTCCTCGGGCGGGTACTCGTTCCGCAGGGCCGGGCGGTTCACCCGCAGCACCGTCCACTCCTGGAACAGCAGCAGCGCACCGACCGCGACCAGGGTGGCGACGAAGGCACCGTCGGAGATGACGCCCTCCCGCCAGATCCGCCAGGCGATGACGCCGAGGATGGCGTTGAGGGGGACGGTGAGCGCGGCCAGCGCCCACACCGACCTGCGGCTGGTGACCTCGAGCGCGCCCTGCCGGCGCGGCTTCGCGTAGGCCACGCCCTCCGGCGTGTCGGTGACCGAGCGCAGGTACACGAGCCCGTACGCCGCGGCGACGATGCCGGTCGTGAAGATCGCCCAGCGCCAGCCGTCGGCCCCGCCGAGGACGCCGGCGAGCACGGGCAGCGAGAAGGCGGCGGCGGCGGAGCCGAAGTTGCCCCACCCGCCGTACACGCCCTCGGCCGTGCCCACCTCGCGGGGCGGGAACCACTCCGAGACCATCCGGATGCCGACGACGAACCCGGCGCCGACGACCGACAGCGCCAGGCGGCTGAACACCATGGCCTCGAACGTGGTGGCGAAGGCGAACACCGTGTTCGGGACGACGGCGAAGAGGAGGATCGAGGAGAAGACCCGGCGCGGTCCCCACCGGTCGAGCGCCATCCCGATGAACACCCGGGCCGGCACGGTGAGCGCCACGTTGCAGAGCCCGATCGTCTTCTTCTGCGCCTCGGTCAGCGCCAGCTGCTCGGCGATCGTGTTGGCGAAGGGTGCGAAGTTGAACCACACGACGAAGCTCAGGAAGAAGGCGAACCACGTCAGGTGCAGGATCCGGTGCTTGCCCTCGAAGGAGACGAGCGCACGGATCCGGGTGGCGGCGTCACCGCCGCGGGTCGGGATGGGGGGAGGGGTCATGCCGGCATCGTCGTCGGACCGTTTTTCGCCGAGGTTCCCCCGCCGTGACGGCGGCGGGGCGCTGCTCGCACGGCTCCTCCGGCGACCCGGGGAGCGGTCTCACAGCCCGTCGAGCGGTGGTGAGAGGTCACGGTGACCTAGCGGTCCGTGAGCCGGTAGCCGCGACGGATCACGGTCTCGATGCCGACGCCGGCGGGGCCGAGGCGCTGACGGAGCCGGCCGACGGTGACCTCGACGACGTGGGGGTCGGACTCGGCGCCGTCCCAGACCCGGGCCAGGAGGTCGTCCTTCGACCACACCACCCCCGGGCGCTCGGCCAGCACATCGAGCACGAAGCGCTCCTTGTCGGTGAGCAGCACCGTGGTGCTCGCCCCACCAGCCGCGACGTCGCCCGGCAGCACGACCGCCCGCCCCTGGAGGCGCACGTCGATCCCGGCCAGCGTCAGCTCCCGGCCGAGCGCCCGGAAGGTGTCGGCCACGGACAGCACCATCGAGCCGAGCCGGAAGCGCTCGGGCTGCACCGGCTCCGGCAGGCCGAGGTCGGTGATCCCCGATGCGCACACCGGTCCGACGCACACCGCCACGACCGGTCCGGCCAGAGCGGCGAGCAGGCCGTCGAGCACACCCATCCGCTCGGCGATGGTGGCGAGGTTCTCGACCTGTGGGCGCGCCGTGAAGGTCACGCCGTCCACCCGTCCGTCGATCATCGCCTCCACCAGCCGCTCGGCCGCGGTGGTGTCGCTCGGCATCGTCCACTCGTAGACGGGCACCGCCACCGGCACGGCGCCGATCTCGCCGACCGCCTTGGCGAGGGGCGCGCCGGATGCGCCGTCGAGCTGCACCGCGACCCGGGCGCCGGCGACGCCGACCGCCGCCAGGTGGTCGAGCATCTCCGATGCCCACCCGTTCGGTGCCTGCCAGTGGACCTCGAGCCCGTTCGTCACGGCCGCGCCGTGGGCCTTGGGCCCACGGACGATGACCTTCGACCGAGCCAGCGCGTCGAGCAGCCCCTCGGCCAGGTCCAGGGACTCGGCGGCCTCGAACCAGGCCCGCACCCCGATGCCGGTCGACAGCAACGTGTACTCGGGTGGGTCGGCCACGACCGCTCGGGTCGCCTCGGCCAGCTCGGCCTCGGCGATCAGCGGATGGGTCTGGATCGCCGGACCGTGCAGGACCGTGGCCCCCTTCCGCTCGAGCAGCTCGATCTGCTCGTCGGCGCGCCGACAGGCGGTGACGCCGATCGTGAAGCCGGTGAGGGGGCCGGCAGCGGTGGGTCGGGTCCTCACCCGGGCGACGATGCCGGTGGCGTGTTGCCGGGGCGTTTCCGGCTCACGAAGAGGGGAAGAGGGTCACTCGGACCACACCGGCACGGACCTCCACCCGGTGCACCGCGAGGGAGCGGGCGGGGTCGGTGAGACCGCGACCGTCGACGAGCGAGTAGCGCTGCTTGTGCAGCGGCGAGGCGACGAACCACTCCCCCTCGACGGTGGTCCCGAGCAGGCCGCGGGCGATGACGTTGGCGCCCGTGGCCGGGTCGCGGTGGTCCACGGCGTGGACCGACCCGTCGACGAGGCGGAAGAGGGCGATCTGGCGTCCGTCCACGAGGGCGGCGACCCCGCGCTCGACGTCGAGCTGGTCGAGGCGGCAGACCGGGACCGCGGTCGTGTCGGTGGTGGGCGTGGTGCGGTCGACGAGGGTCATCGGACGGTCACCGCCGTGCGGGTCTCGAAGCGGGCCAGCTCGTCGGGGCGGGCCGGCCGGGGCTGGCCCCGCTCGCTGACCATCACGATCTCGGGATCGGCGGCGTCGGGGGCGTTGACGAAGCTGTGGAACCGGGCCAGGCGGTCCGGGTCGGCGAGGGTGGCGGCCCACTCGCACTCGTAGGTCTCGACGTGGCGGGCGATCTCGGCGTCGAGCTCGTCGACCACGCCGAGGGCGTCGTCGAAGATCACCGAGCGGACGTGGGCGAGGGCGTCGCCGGTGCTCGCCTGGAGCGCCTCGAACCAGGTCGAGGTGCGCTGTAGGCGGTCGGCGGTGCGGACGTAGTAGGCGAGGAAGCGGTCGATCGCCTGCACCAGGCCCTCGTCGTCGAGGTCGGTGGCGAGCAGCGTGGCGTGCCGGGGCGTCTTGCCCCCGTTGCCGGCGACGTAGAGGTTCCAGCCCCGTTCGGTCGCGATGACGCCGACGTCCTTGGACTGGGCCTCGGCGCACTCGCGGGTGCAGCCGCTCACGGCCAGCTTGAGCTTGTGGGGAGCCCGCAGGCCCCGGTAGCGCTCCTCGAGGCGGATGGCCATGGTCACCGAGTCCTGCACGCCGTAGCGGCACCAGGTCTCGCCCACGCACGACTTCACCGTGCGCAGCGCCTTGCCGTAGGCGTGGCCGGACTCCATGCCGGCGTCGAGCACCCGCTGCCAGACGGCGGGAAGCTGCTCGAGGCGGGCGCCGAGCAGGTCGATGCGCTGGCCGCCGGTGATCTTGCAGTACAGCCCGAAGTCGGCGGCGATCTGGCCGAGGGCGATGAGCTGCGCCGGCGTGATCTCCCCGCCGGGCACCCGGGGGATCACCGAGTACGTGCCGTTGCGCTGCATGTTGGCGAGCGAGTGGTCGTTGGTGTCCTGGGCCTCGCCCTGGCCGGGATCGAGCACGTAGCCGTTGGCCCGGCTGGCGAGGATCGAGGCGACCGTGGGCCGGCACACGTCGCAGCCACCGCCCGTGCCGTGCGCGTCGAGCACCTCGCGCCAGGTCCGGTGCCCGTGGATGCGCACGAGGTCGAACAGCGCCTGGCGGGACACGGCGAAGTGCTCGCACAGGGCATCGCTCACCTCCTCGCCCATGGCCCGCAGCTCGTCGTGGAGGAGGCTGGTGACCATCGGGACGCAGCCGGCGCAGCCGGAGCCGGCGGACGTGCAGTCCTTCAGGTCGCCGACGGTGCGGGCACCCTCGGCGATCGCCGCGCGGAGGCCGCCGGCGGTGACGTTCTCACAGGAGCAGACGGCGGCGGCGTCCGGGAGCGTGCCGCGCTCGCGGGGGCCGGTCGACGGCGCGACCCAGGACGACAGGTCGTCCGGCGTCGGCATCTCGCCGAGCGCCATGAGCCGGAGCTGCTGGTAGTCGCCGGCATCGCCCACGAGCATCCCGCCGACGATGCGACCGTCGCTGCGCCGGCGGGCGAGGCGCTTGTAGACGCCGGCCGTGGCGTCGGACCACGTCAGCAGGTCGACGTCGTCCTCCGGGGCCGAGCCGGCGAAGGCGTCGCCGAAGGACGCCACGTCGATGCCGAGCAGCTTGAGCTTGGTGGACAGGTCGGGGGTGGTGAACCCGGCGGGGTGGGGCTGGTCGGCGAGCCGGGCGGCGAGGACCCGGGCCATGTCGTAGCCGGGGGCGACGAGGCCGAGGCAGCGGCCCTCCACCGATGCGACCTCGCCGATGGCGGAGATGTGCGGGTCGGACGTGGCCAGCTGGGCGTCGACGACCACGCCGCCGCGCTCGCCCACGTCGAGGCCGGCGTCGCGAGCGAGCTCGTCGCGGGGGCGGATGCCGGCGGAGAACACGACGATGTCGGCGGGGATCGGCTGCTCGTCCTCTCGCTCGAGCGTGCACACGCTGGCGCCCTCGTCGTCGGGATCGTCCCCGGTGAGCGCCCGGGTGCGGACGCCGGTGTGGATGCGGATGCCGAGCTGCTCGACCTCCCGCCGCAGCAGCGCGGCGGCGCCCTCGTCGAGCTGGGCCGGCATCAGCCGCGGTGCCATCTCGACCACGTGGGTCTCCAGCCCGAGGAGGCGCAGTGCGTTGGCCGCCTCGAGGCCGAGCAGGCCACCACCGACGACCACGCCGGTCCGGACCCACGGTTGCTCGGCGTGGGTGCGGATCGCGGCGAGGTCGTCGAGGGTCCGGTAGACGAAGGTGCCGGGCCGTCCGGCACCGGGCACGGGCGGGACGAAGGGCGCGGACCCCGTCGCCAGCACGAGGTGGTCGTAGCGCTGGACGCGACCGGAGCAGGTCGTGACGGTGCGTGCGCTGCGGTCGACGGCCACGACGGCCTCGCCCACCACGACCTCGATGCCGTGGCCCTCGGCGAACCCGGGCGCCGCCATCGACAGCTCCTCGGGCGCGGCCCCGTCGAACACCGCCGACAGGCGGACCCGGTCGTAGGCCACGACCGGCTCCTCGCCGAACACCGTGATCGCCCAGCGCTCGTGCGCGCCTCGATCCACCAGCTCCTCGAGCAGCCGGTGCCCGACCATGCCGTGCCCGACGACCACGAGGCGGGGACGGGAGGCGGGACCATCGGCGGAGTGCGGTTCGATCACGTGGCCACCGTGCCCGGGCGCTGTTGCCCGCCGGTTGCCCGATCGTGACGCCCGGACGACCAGCGCCGCGCACCGACCGAGGCGCGATGAGCGCCACCTCACAGCAGCCGCGCCGGCCCTGTGAGGCCTGCGTCGTGATCGTGAACGGAGGCCATTCGGCCCTTCTGCTCCGCCGCCGGATGGGGTACCTCTTGGCAGGACCGGCGCGAAGGTTGCGCCCTCAGCGTGGAAGGGATCCCGTGCTCACCAAGAACTGGAACGCCAAGACCGGACGGTTCGACGTCACCTTCGACCTCCCGGCCGACCTCGACATCGAGCAGGCGGCAGTCGTCGGGGAGTTCAACGACTGGTCCGAGTCCGCCGACCCGATGTCCAAGGACGGCGACGGCTCCTGGTCGGCCACCGTGTCGCTGGAGCCGGCCCGCTCCTTCCGGTTCCGGTACCACCTCGGCGAGGACCGCTGGGAGAACGACTGGAACGCCGACCGCTACGAGCGCAACGACTTCGGCGGCGCCGACTCGGTGGTGACGACCCCCGAGGCGCCGGTGGCCCCGCCGGCCGCCAAGTCGGCGGCTCCGAAGAAGGCCGCAGCCAAGAAGGCCACCGCCAAGAAGGCCACCGCCAAGAAGGCCGCCGCGAAGAAGAAGACCGCCGCGAAGAAGACCGCGCCGAAGAAGGCCGCGAAGAAGGCGGCCAAGAAGGCCACCAAGCGGCGCCCCACCGAGTGAAGCGACAGCTCCTTGCCGAATGTGACGAAACTGTGTAGAATGTCACAATCCGGACACGACATCGGGTCGTGCGAAGCCCAAGGAGCACATCCATGCGCAAGCTCATCCTCGCCGCCGCCGTCGCCGCCATGTCCCTCGGCACCATCGGGGCCGCCGTCGCCGACGACGAGGGCTACGTGGCCGATCCGCCCGGCGACAACGGCCGCTGCCAGGAGGTCGGCGACCCCCGGGCCGGCGACAACGACGACAACGGCTTGGCCGTCGCGGACCTGGCGACCGACGTGATCCGCACGATCACCGGCGACGACGAGTGCGACAACTCCGGCGGTCGCCGCGGCTGACGCCACCGTCTCCCTCGAGCAGACGCCTGACGGGGCGCCGGGCTGCGGCCCGGCGCCCCGCTCGCGTTCTGACCACCACCCTCCGTGGCCGATGGCGCCGGTCAGATGGCGATCCGGTGACGATCCGTGAACTCCCGAGCGACGGAACCGTGACCGGGTGGAGAATGCGCGCGTGCGGTCCGCTCCTGCGGACGGTTCGGAGGTGGAGCCCAGATGCGGGTCAGGGTCGGGGATCCTGGGACGGTGCCGACGACCTCGACCTCGGCCGCGCCCATCTGGCTGGCCGATGCTGCCGACGCTGATCCTGGGGTGGTCGGGGCCAAGGCCGCGAACCTCGCGATCGCTCGACACCGACGCTTGCCTGTGGTCGACGGCTTCGTGGCGCCGGTGCCCGCGGTCGATGCCCACCCCGACTCGCCGCCGGACGAGGTGCGCGCCGCATGGGCCGAGCTGTCCGCCGGGGGCACCCTGCCCCTCGTGGTGCGCTCCTCGGCACCGGGAGAGGACCTCGAGGCCACCTCCATGGCCGGGATCTTCGACAGCGTCATCGACGTCGCCGGCTGGGACGACTTCGCCCGCGCCTACGCCCGGGTGGTCGCCTCCGGAGCCGGCGAGCCGATGGCCGTGCTCGTGCAGCGCTTCGTCCGACCTCGCCTCGGCGGGGTCCTCTTCGGGATCGACCCGGTCTCGGGGCGCACCGACCGGACGGTCATCGTCGCGGTGCAGGGCGGCCCGCACCGGCTGGTGGGCGGCGAGGTGGAGGGTCGTCGGATCGTGGTCGACCGCACGGGTCGCGTCCACGAGCACGACGGCGACGCCGGCCCGGTCCTGACCGCTGCCGAGCGACGTCAGCTGCTCACCCTCGCCCGGCGGGCGCAGCGGACCTTCGGCGGACCCCAGGACATCGAGTGGGCGATCGACGGGCACCAGGCCGTGCTGCTCCAGAGCCGCCCCATCACCACGGTGGCGGCCGTCGGCGCCGGGCCGCTCCTCGGCCCGGGCCCGGTGGCCGAGACCTTCCCGCACCCGCTCACCGCGCTCGAGCAGGAGCTCTGGATCGAGCCGCTGGCCGACGCCGCCGCGCACGTCCTGGGCCTGACCGGCGCCGCCACGCGCCGGCGACTCCGCCGGGGACCGGTGGTGCTGGTCGTCGAGGACCAGGTCGCGGCCGACCTGGAGCTGCTCGGCGACGCCGTGCCCCGGAGCTGGGCTCGCCGGGCACTCGACCCACGCCCGCACGTGCGCCGTCTGGTGGTCGCCTGGCGGGTCGGGCGCCTCCGCGGTGCGCTCCCGGCCCTCGCCGGCCGCCTCCTCGACGAGGTCGACGAGGCACTTGCCGCGATGCCACCGCCGCGCTCGCTCGACGACGACGAGCTGGTGCGGGTGCTCGACAACACCTCCGGCTACCTCCGCAGCCTGTACGGCCACGAGATGCTCGCCGGCGTGCTGCTCGATGACTCGGGGGTCACGGGCGCCGAGATGGCCATCGTCGCCGTCGCCGCCGGGCGGGCCATGGGGTGGACCGACGAGGACATCGTCGCCCGCGCCCCCGTGGCGCTGGCCCTCACCCCACCGACGCTGGGCGACCGGCACCCGCTCCCCGAGGTGGGCTCGCCGGCGGGCCCCTCGGCCGGCGACCTGCCCGCCCGTGAGGCGCTGCGCCTGCGATCCCGTTGGGTCCACGAGCTGACCCGGGCGGTCGTCCGCGAGCTGGGACATCGCCTCGAGGCCCGCGGCGTGCTGGCCGGCGCCGACGTCGCCCACCTCGGGCGAGCCGAGCTGCAGCTGGCCCTCGACGGCGTCGCCGTCGCCGGGATCCCGCCGACGCACCCCGCCACCCCGCTGCCGGCGACGTTCCGCCTGGCCCCTGACGGGGTCGTGGTGGCCGAGGCCGACGACCGCCGCTCGGGCGTGGGGGCCGGCGGCGGGCGCGGCACCGGGCGCGTCGTCTTCGAGGAGCCGGCCATCGGCGACGTGCTCGTCGTGCGCACGCTCGACCCTGCGCTGGCGCCGCTGCTCCCCTCCCTCGCCGGTCTCGTCGCCGAGACCGGCAGCCCGCTCTCCCACCTGGCGATCCTCGCCCGGGAGCACGGGGTCGCCGTGGTCGTCGGGCACCGCACGATCCGCGACCTGGTCTCGCCCGGCGACGTCGTCGCGGTCGACGGGCGCACCGGCGCGGTCGACGTGCTCGACCACACGCACGCGAGCGCGATCCGATGAGGCGCCTCGCGCTCGCCGTGCCGCTGGCCATCGGCCTGGTCTGCGGGGCGTACACGATCATCTACCTGGTGCGGTGGGAGTGGAACCGGGCCATCATCGCCGGGCTCTTCTTCGTCGCCGTCGAGCTGGTGTTCGTGGCGATGGTCGTCGTCGACCGACTCCGAGCGGTCGAGGCCCGCCTGGACGACCTCGCCGCCCGCCCCCTGCCGGCACCCACCGACACCGCCGTGCGCGACGCCATCGCCGACGCCGCACCCGCGCCCCGCGACCACTTCGGCTGGCTGCGGGACCAGGTGGGCCGCACCAGCGTCTTCCTGCCCATCCTCCTCGGCGCCGGCGTCGTCGCCTCCTCGCTGGCGTGGCTCGTCGAGCACGTCGCCCGGGCCACGCTCTCACCCGTGCGTGAGCGGCGCCTCGCCGATCGGCTCGGCGGGCTGCGACCACCGACCGGTGGCTTCCTCGACGCCACGCCACCGCCGCCACCCAAGCGCTCCCACCCCGTCCGCCGCGCGCTGGTCGTCGTCGGCGTCGTCGTCCTCGCCACCGGTGGGGCGCTCGGGACGGCCGCCGGCATCGACTTCGTCGCCGATCGCACGCAGTCCCGGCCCGACACCCGAGCAGCCGGCGTCGAGACCCACATCGAGATCCAGCTCTACGGCGCCGTCGTCGCCCACGACGCCGAGCGGGCGTTCGGTCACCTCTGGTCCCTGTGCACCGGACCCGACGTGTTCCGGCTGCGCGGGCTGCCCCTGCCGGAGGTGGAGCACGGACCGCACGGCCGGTTCCACCTCGAGGTCCCGATCGACGTGGGCGAGCAGGCCATGGACCGCCTGCGCGGCTGCCTCAACGACACGACGCTCGACAAGGTCCGCAGCCGGGTGGTGCGGATGGAGACCGCCGCGGCGGACTGAGGTCCCCGGTGGGACCTACGTCAGGTTGTGCCAGATGCGGCGGGGGGCGTCGAGCACCCGACTGAGCGCCGTGACCCCGACGCCGGGACGGTCGTAGGAACCGCTGGCCGTCTTGACCGAGAACGCGATCTGCTCGAGCGAGGGCGGGCCGACCGAGAGGTTGTGGCGCAGCGCGCCGGTGCCGTCGGTCTGACCGGTGGCGTTCAGGTAGAAGGCGGTGAGCGCACCGGTGCGCCCGACGCCGGCACCGCAGTGCAGGAAGACCGTGCCGTCGGCGTCCTCGACGATCCGGAGCAGCTCCCGGGCCTGCGCGGCGCTGGGGAGCTGCCCGTCGCGGATCGGCAGGTGGAACCGCTCCATGCCGAGCTCGGCCAGCAGGTCGTCGCGGCGCACGAGGTCGGCCTCGGCGCGCAGGTCGACGACGGTCGTGACCCCGAGGGCGGCCAGGTCGCGGAGGCCCTCGGCGGACGGAGCGGCGCCCCGCAGCAGGCGACCGTCGACGACGTGGAGGTTGTCGATCCCGGAGGCATCGGCCGCCGCGGCCGGTGACGACCAGCGGAACCAGAGCGTGGAACCGAGGATCAACCCGTTCCCGAGCACGAGGAAGGCGACGATTCCGACCAGGGTGCGCAGGGCGAGCCGTGGCCAGCGCCGGCTGGTCGCCTCGGCCGCCACGTCCCGGTCGATCCCCTCCATCCCGATCGGATCAGTCGACGAGCGACGCGGTCGGTGCGGGGGCCTCGAACGAGGGTGACGCCATGGCCCGCTCCATCTGGGCGTCGGCGAACTCACGGTCCTCGGCCTGCAGGCGGTCGACGAACTCGGCGGCCGGCATGGGCCGTCCGAGGTGGTAGCCCTGCATGCGGTCGCAGCCCTGGGCGACGAGGAACTTGCGCTGCTCCTCGGTCTCGACGCCCTCGGCCACCAGCTTCATGCCGAGCGTCTTGGTCATGGCGATGGTCGCCGCCACGATCGCGGCCGAGCTCGGGGTCATCGCCTGGACGAAGGAGCGGTCGAGCTTCAGGGTGCTGACCGGGAGCTCGCCGAGGTACTGCAGCCCGCAGTAGCCGGTGCCGAAGTCGTCGATGGCGGCCTTGATGCCGAGCCCACGCAGCTCCCGGAGGCGTTCCGCCACCAGCGCCACGTCCTCGACGGCGGCGTTCTCGGTGAGCTCCACGACCAGTCGGGACGGGTCGGCACCGCTCTCTCGCAGCGCGCTGGTGATGGAGGTGACGAGGTCCTCCCGGAAGTGGCGCGGGCTCACGTTGATGGTGAGGAAGCGGTCGCCGAGGCCGATGCGGGCGAGCTCAGCGAGCTGCTTGCACGCCGTGCGGATCACCCAGTTGCCGAGCTCGATGATCAGGTCCGACTGCTCGGCCACCGGGATGAAGTCGTTCGGCGGGATCATCCCCTTCTCGGGGTGGATCCAGCGGACCAGCGACTCGGCGCCGCTGGTGCGGCCGTCGGACGCCTCGACGATGGGCTGGTAGTAGAGGACCAGCTCGTCCTCGGCGATGGCCTTGTGGAGCTGGGTCTCCAGCTCGAGGCGGGTGGCAGCCTGCTCGTGCAGGGTGGCGCTGAACATCTCGACGACCGCACCGCCCCGGTCCTTGGCCCGGTACATGGCGGCGTCGGCGGCGCTCAGCAGGTCACCCGGCTCGGTGCCGTCGAAGGGGAACACGGCCGCACCGACGCTGGCCAGGGGGTGGATGGCATGGCGGCCGAGGTCCACCGGCTCACCGAGGGCCTCCAGGATGCGCTCGGCCACGAGCGACACGTCGTCGGCCGACCGCAGGTGCGGCAGCAGCACGGCGAACTCGTCGCCGGCCAGGCGCGCCACGGTGTCCTCGTGACGGGCGCACTCCGCGAGGCGGCTGGCCGTCTCTCGCAGCAGGTGGTCGCCGGCGTGGTGGCCGAAGGTGTCGTTGACGTCCTTGAAGCGGTCGAGGTCGATGTAGAGGACGCCGACCGGGACGTCGTTGCGCACGGCGTGCGCGAGGGCACGCTCGAGCCGGTCCATGAAGAGCAGGCGGTTGGGCAGGCCGGTCAGCGCATCGTGGGATGCCTGGTGCTCGCTGTCGGCGCGCTCCTGGAGGAGGCTGACGACGTGGACGGCCAGGACGAGGCCGATCAGGCCGGCACCGACGGCCACCGCCCCCGACACCGAGACCTCCCAGGCCACCTGGGCGGCGAGCACCACCGGAGCGGCGATCACCGCCACCACGACCACACCGGCGTGGGACGGTGAGAACAGCGGAGGCTCCACCGGGATGATGGCGGGACGGTCGACGGCGGCGTCGTAGAGGGTGCCGAGGCCGATCGCGAGCAGCGCCAGGGCGATCGGGGCCGTGGCGGCGATGCCGGGTGTCGTCCCGTTCGCGATCTGGACGGCGGCGACGAGGTGCCCGATGAGCAGTGCGCCCACCGATGCGGCGACGACCACGACCGGGCCGCGCCGGGCCGCCGCCGAGGTCAGGGGTCGGGCGATCACCACGGCGAGGGCGACGTCGAGTCCGACCACGAGCGAGCCGAGGGATGCGCCGGCGGGCTCCCACCCGGTGGACTCCGACATGCGGTTGACCACGACCTGCAGGGCGATGGCCGCAGCCGCACCGATGAGGGCCGCTTCGACGACGACGTCGCTGGCCCGCACCATGCGGTAGCGGCCGACCATGATGATCATCGCCCGGCTGAGCACGGGGTAGGCCACGACGGCGGCGAGCGGCCGCCACAGCGTCTCGGTCGCGACCGCGCCGGTGGCGTCGAGCGCGGGAAGCCCGGCGTCGGCGAAGGTGAGCACGGCGAGGCCGAGCGCGGCGACGACGCGGCCGCGCAGCAGCTCCTCGTCCCGATCGAGCCCGACGGCCACCGCCATGGCCACCACGCCCACCGCGCCGGCGACGCGCACCACCGACGGGGTCGCCCACGCCATGACCAGCAGGGTGAGGGCCAGCGCCGAGACCATCGCCAGCTCCGGTCGCGCCAGCGCGCGCCGGAGGCTGATCCGGGTCGGGGCCAGAGGCTCCTCGACCAAGGCGCTGCGCGCCGCGGTTGCGTCGAAGGCAGTCAGGAAGGAGACATCGGCACTTCCGGCGTGATTCTTTATGGCCCGATGGGATCATTCTCATCAACCGTCATCGACCGGAACGCGGCATTCGCGAGGCGGTTCGGCCCGAACGGAGGGTCCCGGTGGACGGAACGGGCTGGCGTAACCTCGCCCTGATGCCCATCCGGATCGTGCTGGCCGACGACCACTACCTCGTGCGCGAGGGCGTGGCTGCGCTCATCGGCACCGAACCGGACCTCGAGCTCGTCGCGACCTGCGCCGACCACGACACCACGGTCGCGGCCATCGACGAGCACCGACCCGACGTCGTGATCACCGACATCCGGATGCCGCCCACCGGCACCGACGAAGGCGTGCGCATCGCGGCCCACCTGCGCGGGACGCACCCCGACACAGGCGTCGTCGTCCTCAGCCAGTACGTCGAACCGGCCTACGCCCTCGCGCTGCTCGACGACGGATCGGCCGGTCGGGCCTACCTCCTCAAAGAGCGCGTCTCCGACATCGACGAGCTCGTCGCTGCCGTGCGCGCCGTCGCCGCCGGCGGCTCCTGGATCGACCCGAAGGTGGTGGAGGCCCTGGTCAGCAGCCGCAGCAGCCCCGCCGACTCGCCGCTGCGCCACCTCACCCCGCGGGAGCTCGAGGTGCTGGCCGAGATCGCCTCCGGCAAGAACAACGCCGCCATCGCCGAGGCCCTGGTCCTCTCCGGCCGGGCCGTCGAGAAGCACATCAACTCGATCTTCGCCAAGCTCGGGCTCACCGAGGAGGCGGCGGTCCACCGTCGGGTCGCTGCCGTGCTGCTGTTCCTCGGCGACGCCTGAAGGCGACATCCCGGACGGGTGCAGGCACCACCGTGGCTCCACCGGCCCGCTTCCTCGTCACGCTGACCGCGCCGTGGAACGATGGCGTCGAATGACGCCCGCCCCGACCCCCGTGCTCGTCGTCGACGACCAGGCGCCCTTCCGCGCCATCGCCCGCCAGGTCGTGGAGCTGACACCGGGCTTCGCCGTGGTCGGGGAGGCCGAGACCGGCGAGGACGCCGTGCGCCTCGCCGCCGAGCTCGCCCCACGCCTGGTGCTCATGGACATCAACATGCCGGGCATCAACGGCATCGAGGCCACCCGCCAGATCGTCGCCACGGCGCCCGACACGGTCGTGGTGCTGCTCTCGACCTACCGGGAGAGCGACCTCCCGGCCGACGCCCTGGCCTGCGGCGCCCGGCGCTACGTCCACAAGGAGGACTTCGAGCCCGGCGTCCTCCTCGACGCCATCGGCGACCAGCCCGTCACAGGCTGACCGGGCTCACTCGCTGCGCAGGACCGAGCCCGGCGGACGGCGCACGGCGACGCGGCCCGCCATGGCGCCGGCGAGGGCGACGGCGACCGCCACCGCAGCCACGACGAGCCCGACGGTGGCAGGGACCAGGGCATCGGTCGCCAGGTCGGTGGTGGCGGCGACCGCGCCCCAGGACAGCCGTCCGGCCACCAACCCGAGCGTCCCGCCGAGCACGAGGGCCACCGCACCGACGAGTGCCGTCGCCACGAGCACGGTGCGACCGGCACCGCGGCGGGACATCCCGAGCGCCCGCAGCACCGCGAGGTCCGTCCGGCTCCGACCGGCGATCCCGAGGGCGACCTGGGCCAGGGCGACCAGCCCGACGAGCGTGAGCACGCCGGCCAGCGCGGTGGGGAGCGGGCGCAGCTCACCGAGGTTGATGACGTCGACCGGCGGGTCCGGGGCGTCGTACTCGAGGTCGCCGTAGAGCCGCTGGGCGGTCGCCTGCTGGTCGACGCCGTCGGCGAACCGGACGAGGGCCGTCGTGAAGACCATGTCGCCCTCCAACGGGGCACCGACGAGGACCCCGCTCGTCACGCTCGACCGGTCGGAGCGGCCGAAGGGCAGCGTGGAGCCGACCACCTGACGGGGCTCACCGTCGACGAGGACCTCGTCGCCGATGCCGGCCCCCAGGTCCTCGAGCAGCGACGGGCCGAGGGCGACCTCGACGGGGCTGGCCGGGACGCGTCCCTCCAGCACGGCCGGAGCGATGTGGCCCTTGCGCGCCCCCAGCCAGTACGCGTCCACGACGCGGCCCTCGACGACCGCCGTCGAACCCCGCAGCTCGGCGTAGGCCACGACCTCCGTGGCCTCGTCGAGGGCCGCGTAGGTGCGGTCGCGCACGGGTGCGGGCACCTCGACGTCCTGGTCGGCGGTCCAGCCCCAGCGCGCCGTGTCCTCGACCAGGCGGTCCAGGGAGGAGGAGAAGACCAGTACGGCCACGACCCCGCACACCGCAGCGATCACCCCCGCGAACGCCGTCCGGTCGGCGCCCGCACGTCGTGCGCCCCTGCCGAAGGCCAGGACGGCGCCGATGCTCGGGACCGGTCCGGCGCCCAGCCCGGCGAGGCGTGGCACCGCGGCCACGCGCACGGGTGCTCGGTCCGGGGCCGAGGACCGCAGGCCGGCAGCGAGACCGAGCACCACGAGGAGCGCCACGGTGAGCGCCGCACCGGAGGCGACGATGGGCAGGTGCACCTCGACCCCGGGATCGGGCTCGATGCCCCGGGTCACGCCGACGGGGGTCCAGTGCGAGCCGGCGATCGCCACCACGACCGTGGTCACGGCGGCCACGGCCACGGCGAGCGCGCCGGCCGCCAGCGTGGCCCGCACCGCCGCAGCCCGTGGCAACCCGACGTCGCACAGCACCCGGCGGTCGGCGGCGGTGCGCTGGGCGGTGCGGGCCACCGCCTGGCCCACGACCACGGCACCGGCACCGGCGCTGACCGCACCGAAGGCAGCCAGGCCGGCCACGAGCACGGCGACGCCCCGATCCAGCGGGCGGCGCTCCTGGCCGAAGTCGATCGGCAGGGCAGCGCCCTCCTCCACGGCTGCGGCCAGGGCCGGCACATCGGCCAGCAGGTCGTCGAGGTCGGCGCCGGCGGCGAGGTGCACCCAGACCCCGTGGTTGGCACCCGGTCCCCCGTCGAGGGCGTCGTGCAGGGCCGGGGTCCCGTGCAGGAACGGGAACTCGGACATGCTCGCGTCGGTCGGGGTCCGGGCGATGCCGACCACGCGCAGGTCGACCCGGAGTCCGGAGGCGGCGCCCTCCCACCGGTCACGGAGCAGGTCGGCGAACTCCGCGTGCGTGAGCGCCTGGTAGGGCCACACGCCGCCCACGTCCACGCCCATGTAGCCGGCGACCCGCTCGGAGACCACGACCTCGTCGACCGCGGCGGGGTCGGCCAGGCGCCCTCGCCGCAGCACGGCATCCGGCATCCTGGTGGCGGGCGCCTGCACCGGGAAGAGCACGACGTTGGGCGCCTCGGCGTGCCGGCCGACGACGTAGAGCGAGTCGAAGGCCCGGTCGACCGAGGGTGCGGCGAGCACGTCCGCGACGAGGGAGGGATCGGCCTCGAGCAGCTGGAGGTACACGTCGGGCTGATCGCTCGCTTCCACCAGCCGGTCGTAGGCCGTGGCGGTGCGACGGGCGCCGGCGAAGGACGCGGTGGCCACGCCGCCGACGAGGCCCGCGACCAGCCCGAGCAGCAGGATCGAGCGCCAGTGCCGGCGCAGGTGGCTGCGGCCGACCGTGGCGGCGACGTGCAGCCCGGGGCTCACGACCGGGCGGTCCCGTCGCCCTGGAGCGTGGCCGCACCGGGGACGCGACCGGTGATGCGGGTCCCCTCGCCCGGTGCCGACCACACCGCCACCGATCCACCGATGGCCCCGAGCCGGTCGGCCATGTTCACGAACCCCTGACCGCGCGCCCGTCCCGCCAGGTCGAACCCGGCGCCGGTGTCGCGCACCTCGAAGCGCAGCTCGTCGTGCTCGACGGCCACCTCGACGTCCACGGTTGCGTCGTCGCCGGCGTGCTTGCCGGCGTTCTGCAGGGCCTCGAGGCAGCAGAAGTAGACGGCGGCCTCCACGTCCTGGCGGTACCGCCCGACGCCTTCGGCCCGCACGGTCGTGGGCAGCGAGGCCCGCCCGGCCGCGGCCTGCAGGGCCTCGGGCAGGCCCCGGTCCATCAGCAGCGGCGGGTAGATCCCGTGGGCCAGGGCCCGCACCTCCTCCACGGTGGCCAGCACGTCGTTGCGGGCGTCCTCCACCATGGCCAGGGCCTGGGCCACATCGGCCTCGCCGATGCGCTGGATGAGGCGCAGCTTCACGGCCAGGGCCACGAGGTGCTGCTGGGCGCCGTCGTGCAGGTTGCGCTCGATGCGTCGCCGCTCCGCGTCGCCGCTGGCGACCACGCGCGCCCGGGACTCGCGCAGCTCGTCGTTCTTGCGCTGCACCTCCTCGATCGTGGCCTTGAGCGCGTTGTCGAGCTCGCTGTTCTGGAGGGCCAGGCCCACCTGGCGAGCGAGCTCGGTGAGGACGCGGTCGTCGTCGGCCGAGAAGTCGTCGTCACCGTCGGGTCGCTCGAGCACGAGCAGGCCGAACAGCTGCCCGGAGTGTGTCATGGGGGCGATGCGCAGCGGACCACCGCCCCGGCCGTCCAGCACCTGCGGGAGCCAGACGGCCGCCCACCCGCGGCCGGACACGCCGGCCCGGGTGACCACGGGCAGGTCCGCGGCACCGAGCGCCATCGTGCCGGCACCCGTGTCGGGCACGGACGCCGCCCGCACGAGACGGCCCTCGACGCCGGTCCACACCTCGGCCGAGCACAGGGCGAAGTGCTTCTTGGCGAGCTCGGCCAGCTGGAGCAGCAGCTCGTCCATCGGGAGTGCCCGGGTCATGCGGGAGCCGAAGGTGTCGAGGGCCTGGGTGGGGTCCTGCGGCTCTCCGTAGACGAGGCGGTCGGCGGCCACGGCGAGCCGGTCGCGGGCGGGCAGGTAGAGCATCGCCGACACCGCGGCCGCCAGCATCGACAGCACGAGCACCGAGCGCTCGCCGTCGGTGGGCACCCGGCCCAGACCGACGACCACCACGAGGTAGACCACGACCACGACCGCGGTGAGCCCGGCGGCGGACACCGCGTGGGTGAGGAGGCGGTCGACCCGGCCGACGAGACGAGGGGACGCGCACGCCACCAGGGCGCCGGCGACCAGCGCAAGGCTGGCGCCGACGACGACGCCGGGGTCGGCCGGCCAGTCGACCAGCAGGTGCAGCGCGGCCACGACGACCGCCGCCTCGGCCACCAGCGCCAGCGAGAGCCCGAGCCACTGCATCCGCTGGCGCGGCGCGCCGCGCAGGGAGCGGTACCGGCGATGGGAGACGGCCAGGCCGACCAGGGCCAGGACCAGGCCGAGGATCACGAGCGGCCACGCCGACGGGTCGGGCCGGTCGGCCCGGTGCACGGCACCCGTGACCAGCGCAGCGGCGTACGCCGTGCCGACCAGCACCCGGTGCCCGCCGGCGTCGATGCGGCCGTCGGGCAGGGAGACGAGCCCGTGGAACCCGATCGCGAGCACGAGCGGGGCGGACGCGCTGGCCACCAGCTCGGCGCCGCTGCCGCCGTCGCGCAGGACGAGCGCGGACGCGAGGAACTCCGCGCTGGCCACGGTGAGACCACCGAGCACGATGGCTCCGAGGGCACGCAGCGGCCGCGTGCGCCACGTCGCCCGGCCGGCGAGCGCGAAGAGCACGACGAGCAGGGCGCGCACGACCGCGGCGTCGTCGAGCGCCTCGGCATCGGCGAGCACCGCGACGGCTCCGGCAGCCAGGGCGAGGGGGACCAGCAGGAGGGGGACCAGCACCAGGTTCACGGCACTCGTCCCCGCGTCGGCGGTCGGCAGCGCGACGGGCGCGGCGGCGGTCATGGGTGGGTCTCCCGTGCGGTGGGGGCGGTGCGGTGCATCGGTCACTCGGCTCGGAGGTGGCGGCCGGGGCGGCCGGCGGCGTGCAGGCGCTCCGGCACGGCGGTCGCGGCGACGGCGGTCAGGAACAGCCCGGCGAGCAGGAGGGCGAGGACGGGCAGCGGGAGCACCGGGTCGGGCACGATGCCGATCTCGATGGCCAGCGTGCGCCAGGACCAGCGGCCGAGGGCGATGCCCGCCGGGACGGCGATGACCACGGCGAGGCCGACGACGGTGACGGCGTGCCAGCGCGCGGCGCTGCGCAGCTGGCGAGGTCCGGCCCCGAGGGCGGCGAGGATGGCCCGGTCGCGGCGCCACGAGCGGGCGGCGACGAGCAGCACGTGGACGAGGGACCCGAGGGCCACGAGCGCGAACATGCCGAGGAGCACGGTGGGCACGAACCCGAGGCGGGCGAAGGCCGCGATGTCGGCGGGACGGGCCACGTCGATCACCTCGGTGTCGCCGGCGATCTCTGCCGCGGCGGTGACGAGGCGGGCGACGACGGCATCGCGGTCGACGCCGGGTTCGAGGTCGGCGAACAGGGCGCTCCACCCCATGTCGATCTCGTCGACCACCTCGTCGGGGAGCGCCACGAGCACGCCCTCGCCCAACGTGGGTCGGTCGTTGTCCAGCTGCCCGATGCCCGGGAAGATCGCGGTGCCGGCGATGCGCATCGAGTGGGCCTCCGCGTCGCCCGGGAGGCGCACGTCGATCCGCTCTCCGACCTCGGCGCCCAGCTCCTCGAGCGTGCGGTGGCCGACGAGCACCTCGCCGGGACCGGTCGGCGCCTCACCCTCGACGATCGGAGGTGACCAGGCGCCGCGCAGGCTGAGCACGCCGATCCCGGCGACGTCGCGGTCGCCGACGGTGACGCTGCCGAAGACGGCGCCGGTCAGGGACTCGACACCGTCGACCTCGGCGGCGCTGCGGATGTCGAACGTGCCGTACCCACCCTGACCCAGCAGCGCGACGTCGGCGTTCCAGCCGTGCATCTCCGGGTTGTCGAGCAGGTGCGCGAGCGACGCCGAGAACGTCGCGACGGCCACGACCATCCCCACGGCGAGCGCGACCGATGCCGTGCCGGACCGGGCGACGCTGCGCCGCTGCAGGCCGCCACCGCCGGTCGCCCCGCCGATGCCGAGCACCGCCGACAGCGGCGCGCCGGCCTGCTGCGCCCAGGCGACGGCAAGCCCGCCGGTCCCACCCGTCGCGCGCCGGGAGCGGGCGGCCAGCAGGCCGGGGGTCACGGCGGTGACCGCGAGGATCGCGAGCCCCGGCGCCAGCACGACCCAGTCGATCGAGGATCCGGCGACCGTCCCCAGCCGCCGCACCGGACCGACCGGGGTGGCGGCCACGACCGCACCGGCGACGGCGACCGCGACGACCGCGGCGCCGATGGCGGTCACCGCGGCGGGCAGCACGTGGGCGAGCCTCGACGTGGCCCGGTCCGTGGCGAGCATGTGCAGGACGCGGTGATCGGGGTCGGACTCGGCCCCGAGCCGGCGGAGGAGCTGCAGGGCGAGCAGCACCACGAACGCCGCGCCCGCGACCCCGACCCCGGCGAGGGCGAGGACGTAGGGCCGCACCGCCCGCTGGGCCCGGTCGGCGATCTCCGCCCGCTCCTCGAACAGGGCCGACCCGCCCAGGTCGGCGGCGATGTCCTGGATGTCCCGTCGCACGGACGCGATGTCGGCTCCCTCCGCGACGTGGATGCCGGTGCGATCCCACAGGTACGAGTGGGCGGGGACCTGCTCGTAGAGCGCGGGCGTCACCAGGATCCGATCGGCGACGGCCTCCGGCTCCTCGGCCGCGCTCTCGGCGAAGGCGCCGACGCCTGTGACCACGACGACGAAGGGCTCGCCGTCGTCCGCCGACACGGGCGCGCCCGTCTCGAGCGCCTCGAACATGGGCCCGACGGGGAGCGCCCGCAGGTCCAGGCGGTCGCCCACGGCGATCCCGTCGATGGCCGCGGACTCGCTGACCAGCACCTCGTCGGCGCGGGTGGGGTCCGGGAGGCGTCCCTCGGTGACGAGCACCCGGTCTCGGATGAAGAAGCGGTCGCCGTCGACGCTGGCGACGGGGTCCACGACCGAGCCGAGGTCGACCGTGTCCCCGACGACCCGGGCCAGAGCCACCACTCGGGCATCGCTGCGGTGGGCCACGCCCGGCACGTCGGCGATCGCGTCGAGGAACTCCTGGCTGTTGCCCGAGTCGAACTCGGCATCCACGACCAGGTCCGGGCCGTCGGCCCAGGCCACGAAGCGCGGGTGCGCGGCGTCCGTTCGCCGGGCCCCGGCCAGCGCACCCATCGCCAGGCCGCCGCCGACGCCGATCAGGAGGCCGACCGTGAGCCAGGCCCGCCAGCGGCGTCGCAGCTCGGCCCGGGCCCAGTACCAGGCGACGGCCATCACTCGGCCCTCAGCATGCGGGCGGCGCTCGTGGCCGCCGCGGATCGTGCCGGCAGGAGCGCCAGTGCCGCGGCCAGGGCGAGGGTCGACGGGACGACCAGCGCGATCCACGGAGGGAGTGCGGCGTCGGTGGCGAAACCGAGGTCGCCCGCGACGACCGACCACGCCCGGGTGCCGACCACCGCCCCGAGCGGCACCCCGACGACGAGACCGACCACGGCGAACGTGGCGGACTGGGCCACCACCGTGGTGCCGAGGTCGCGGCGGGTGAGCCCGAGGGCCTTCAGCACCGCCAGCTCCTGATGGCGCCGACGTAGCGCCATCAGCAGGGCGTGGGCCATGGCCACCACGGCGAGCACCGCGAGGAAGGCAGCGAGCACGTAGGGGACCGTCGCCACGCCCTGGAGGTTGCCCACGACCGCCGGGCGGACCTCCGGGGTGACGAACCCCACCTCGGAGAGCGCCGCCTCGACGGCGGCGAGCTCGACCCCGTCGACGAGATCGACGAACACCTCGGGGAAGCCCTCGGAGACCGAGCGCAGGGAGTGGTAGGTCGGCAGGGTGGTCCACGCCCCCTGGGCGGGATCCTCGTTCTCGACCACGGGGAACAGGACCTGACCGACCACCCGGAGCGGGACGTCGTCCCCGCCGGCGATCCCCTCACCGAGAACGGTGTCGCCGACGCCGACGCCGAGCTGGGTCATCGTCCGTCCACCCAGCGCCACCTCGCCATCGCCGGGGGTTCGGCCGGACACCACGGTGAACGTCGGCTCCCCGACGACCACCTCGGTGGCGAAGACGAACTGCTCCCGGCCGTCGAGGAAGACGTTGTTGACGCGAGCGAGCAGCGCCGAGTCGACCTCGTCGATGTCGCGCAGCTGCGCCGCCGTCTCGAGCGCCTGCTCGTCGGTCGTGCGGTCCCCGACCGAGACGGCCAGGTCGAAGTTGAACCCGTAGCGGGCCGGGGTCTCGATCAGCCGGTGGAGGGCGGCACCGAAGAGGACGGCCGCGAGCAGGCCGGCGATGCCTGCGACGCTGGCCGCCATGGTGGAGCGGACGGGCACGCTGTGCCGACCCACCGCGGGCTGCACCGCCGCCCGGATGCCGGTGAGGATCGGCACGGGAAGCCCGACCGCGCCGAGCGCCTCGGCGACTCGGGAGCGGCGGGCAGGCGCCGGCGGCCGCTCGGCCCAGGCGGAGGCGCCGAGGGCGACGCCGGCCAGCACGACCACACCTGCAGCCGCCACGAGCGGATCGAAGAGGACGCCGGGGTCCGGCTCCACCCGTCCGGCCGCGCCGGTCGGGAACCAGCCCGATGCCAGCGTGGCGACACCGACCGCGCCGAGCGCACCGAGGGCCAGCAGCGGGGCGAGGGTCAGAAGCCGTCCCGCCAGTCGCGCTCGCCGGCCGGCGCCGAGGGCGGCCATGGTCCGGGTGTCGGTCCCGGCACCGCGCACATGGCGGGCGACCGCCTGCGCACACGCGAAGAGCGCCGCAATCCCGGCGGCGCCCGCCAGGAGCGAGAGGCCGAGCACCTGGGCCCGAACGGCATCGGCGATGCGGTACTGCTCCTCGGACAGGTGCACACCCACGTCGTCGCGCTCGGGGAACGCCGCACGCACCTCGGCCTCGAACGCCGGCCCCGCACTCGCACCTCCCTCGAGGCGCACCAGGTAGATGTCCTCGAAGAACGCCACCTCCTCGGTCCACTCCTCGAAGAAGGCCGTGGACACGACGAACGACGGTGCCGTCTCGACCCCGGCCGTGAGGCCTTCGGGCTGGTCGCCGATGCCCACCACCACGAGCGGCACGGCAGGGCCGTCGTAGCCCATGTCCTCGCCGTCGAACGCCGCCCAGAGGCCGTCCCAGGACAGGGTCTCGAGCACGATCCGGTCGCCGACCACCACGCCGAGCGACCGGGCGGCGTGGGCGGCCAAGGTGACCTCGTTCGCGGCCTCGGGCGTCCGGCCCTCGTGCAGCCGCATGCGGTCCAGCTCGGTCCCGACCTCCGGGGACCGGGCGCCTTGCCCGAACGAGGTGAGGAAGCCGGCATCACTGCCCTGTGGCCGGGCCAGGAGGGACGCCCCCTCACCGGCCACCTCGACCCCCGGGATCGCGCGGATCCGCTCCAGCGCGTCGGTGGGAGGGGCGTCATCCTCGAACTGGACGTCGGCGTGGTAGGGACGCAGCTCGGCGCGCATCCGGTCGAGCGACGACGCGGTGCGGCGCGCCGCGGCCGCCGCCGTGAGCGGCACGACCAGGGCGATGGCGACGAGCACGACGAGCCCCAGCGCCGCCGCACGGCGATGCCGGAGGTCGGCCCGGGCCCAGTACCAGGCGACGCCCATCACTCGGCCCTCAGCATGGCCGCCGCACGGGTGCGGGAGGCGAGCACGCCGGGCACCACGGCGAGGCAGTTGGCGGCCAGCACCACGCCGACGGCGAGCGCGAGGAGCCGCAGCGGGACCCGCCCGTCGGCTCCGACGCCGAGCTCGTCAGCGAGCACGGACCACCCGAACCGCCCGGCCACGATGCCGAGCGGGATGCCGACGGCGCAGGCCACGACCGCGGTTGCCGTGGCCTGCCACGCGACGGTGCCGACGATGTCGCGCCTGCGGAACCCGAAGGTCTTCAGCAGCGCGATCTCCCGACGCCGGCTCCGGACGCCGGACACGAGGACGAACGCGAAGGCCACGCCGCCGAGCACCGCCAGCACACCGGCGATGACGAGCGGCGTCGAACGGACCCGTGCGAGCGAGAGGACGTCGGCGGGTTGCGCCGGTGACCGGAGCACCTCGATCTCCTGGCCGTCCATCGCCCCCTGCGGGTCGCCGACCACCCGGCTGAGGACGAGGTCGAGGGCGGCTGCGTCGACGGCATCGATGACGATCGACTCGAACCCGAACCCCTCACCGACGTCGTCGAGCGACGCCCGGGTGAACAGGGCGCCCTTGCCCAGCTCCGTGCGGTCCGCCCCCGGGTAGGTGCCGAGGCCGGCGAAGACGGCCTGGCCCACGACCTCCATCGGCCTTGCCCCCGCGCCCGCCCGGACGGTGTCACCGAGGCCGACGCCGAGCAGGTCCATGGTGCGGCCGCCGAGCACGACCTCGTCGGGACCGGCCGGGGCCCGGCCGCGCAGGATGGTCGGTCCGACCTGGCCGGTCCGGTAGTCCACGCCGACGGCGGGGATCCGCTCGTCGTCGAGGACGACCTGGTCCATGGTGAGCACGGACCAGCCCGTCACCTCGGGGCTCGCTTCGACCCGGGCGATGATCTCCTCGGGCGGGGTCTCCCACTCCTCACCGGGCAGGGCCAGGTGCGCGTCCCATGCCCAGCCGTAGGCCGAGGGCGTGGACACGAGGTGGTCGATGCCGGCACCGAGGGTCACGGTCGCAGCGAGCGCGGCGACCGCCAGGCTGAGCCCCGCCAGGGCGCCGCGCGACTCGGCGGCCCGGCCCGAGGGCCCGGGGGCGAGGGAGGCGCGCAGGCCGGTGGTGGCGACGGGGTTCGACAACGAGGTCGCGATCCGCTCCAACCGGCCGGATCCCGCCACGGCCGGCTGCCGGGGCGCCGGACTCCCGATCCGGCGCGCTGCGACCGTGCTCCACGCGAGCAGGACGAGTGCGAACAGTGCGACCCCGGGCAGGAGCACGGCCAGGTCGACATCGAGGCCGGGACGGATCTCGGCACGGTCGGCGACACCCACGGGGAACAGCGGGGACAGGGCGACGGCGACCAGCAGCGCGAGGACGCTGCCGGCGCCCACCAGCACCAGGGCTCGCGCGACACCGGCGCGCCGGAGCTGGGGTCGAGCGAGGCCCATGGCGGCGAGCGTCGGCGCATCCGTCCGCAGCTGGGCGAGCTGGCGCGTCGTCGCCTGACCGGCGACGACGAGCCCGGCGGTGCCCACGACCGCAGCGAACAGCACGAGGGCGATGGTGTGCGGCATCGTGCCGCGGGCGACGGTGTCGCGGACGGCGGCGCCGGTCTTGAACTCGACCGCTTCGTCCGGGACCAGTGCCTGCACGTCGCGCCGGAAGCCGGCGACGTCCGCGCCGGCGTCGAGCCGCACGGCGATGCCGAAGAAGAACGGCTCCAGCCCGTGGGCCTCGGCGAAGGCCGGCGTCAGGTACGCGTGGCCGCTCGCGAAGGCCTCGTCCTGGACGATGCCGTCGTGGGGGATGACCACCCCGGTGACGGTGGCGGGCCGCGGCGTGAGCGGCGGGGGACCCTCGCCGCCGGCGAGCTCCCACTCGTACAGCTCCTCGAGCCGGGCGACGGCCACCTCCACCGAGTCGCCGGCCGCGATGCCGTAGCGCTCGGCCACGACGTCGTCGAGCATGACGTGGGTCGCATCCGTCGGGTCGTACAGCGACCCGGCGACCACGCGGGGCCTGCTGTGGTCGACGAGCACACGCCGGTCACCTGCAGCCAGCACGAGGGGCCCAGCCCCGAAGGTGAGCTCACCTTCGTGCACCAGCACCGCTCCGACCCCGTTGAGGACGCCGGCCTCGACGACCTCGGGCATCCCGGCCACGTCCTCCAGCCGCAGCGCGCTCTCGGAGCCGTCGTTCGGGTTGACGAGCACGTCCCACGCCTGGGTGTCCTCGACCATGCGGTCGAAGGCCGTGTGGGTGCGGCGAGCGCCCGCCAGCGCACCGATCGCCAGGCCGCCGGAGAGGCCGATCACGACGACGACGGCCACCCAGACCGGCCAGCGCCGGCGGACCTCGGCCCGCAGGTGGGCGAGCGCTGCGACCATCGAATCCCCCCAGGTGCCCGGGGTCGCTCAGAGCAGGACCGGCGCCGGCGTGCTCGCCGGTTCGGCCGCCGCAGCCTCGACCTTGCCGTCGCGCATGCGGACGATGCGATCCGCGGCCGCCGCCACCTCGTCGTCGTGGGTGACCATGAGGATCGTCTGGCCCTCGGCGTGCAGCCGACGGAACAGCTCGAGGATCTCCTGCCCGCCGTCGGAGTCGAGCGCGCCCGTGGGCTCGTCGGCGAGCACCAGGGTCGGCTCGTTCGCCAGGGCGCGAGCGATGGCGAGCCGCTGGCGCTGGCCACCGGAGAGGACCCCGGGCAGCTGCTTGGCCTTGTCCGACAGGCCGAGGAGGTCGAGCAGGTCGCGGGCGCGGGTCTCGGCCGGCTTGCGCTTGAGCCCGGCGATCATGGCCGGCAGGGCCACGTTCTCGAGCACGGTCATGCCCTCCAGCAGGTTGAAGAACTGGAAGACGATGCCGATGTGGCGGCGACGCATGCGGGCGAGCTCGTCCTCGTCCATGGCGTGGATCTGCTCGCCGTCGAGGACGACCGTCCCCTCGTCCACGGCGTCGAGGCCGGCGACCAGGTTGAGCATCGTCGACTTGCCGCAGCCGGAGGGGCCCATGACCGCCACGAACTCCCCGCGCGCCATGGCGAAGTCGAGCCCGCGCAGGGCGCGCACCGGCGCCTGCTCGGCCTCGAAGGTCTTGCGCACGTTGCTGATGGTCAGCACCGGATCGCTCATGCTCCCACTCCCGTTCCGGCCCGCCGGACGGCGGGCACCTTGTAGGCCTGGACCGGGGTGTCCCGGCCCTTGACGGCGGCCGGCGCGAGCGCCTCCGCCTCGATGGGGGTGCGCAGGGCACCCCACGTCGCGTCGGTCAGCACCGTCTCCCCCGGCGCCGCCCACTGCTGCAGCCGCTGGGTGAGGTTCACGGCGTCACCGACCACGGTGTACTCCAGACGCTCCTCGCTGCCGAGCAGGGCCGCCGCCACCTCGCCGGTGGAGACCCCGATGCCGAGGCCGAACGGTGGGAGCCCCTGCTGCTCCCACCGCTCGTTGATCTCGGCCTGCGCGTCGTGCATCGCCCGCGCCGCGGCCACTGCGTGGTCGGGGTGATCCGGGCACGGCAGCGGGGCGCCGAACACGGCCATCACCGCGTCGCCCACGAACTGCATCACCGTGCCCTCGTTGCCGATGATGGCCCGGTTCATGGCGGCCCGGTGCTCGTTGAGCTGGCCGGCCAGGGCCGAGGGATCGACCTTCTCGGCGATCGTCGAGTAGCCACGGATGTCCGACATCACGACCGTGACGACCATGCGCTCGGTCACGCCGACGTCCATGCCGCCGGCCCGCACCTGGTCGGCGACCCCGCCCGGGAGCAACCGGGAGAGGGACTCCCCCTGCTCCTCCCGGTCGACGATGGCCTGGTGCAGCATGCGCAACCGCCGCAGCGCCGAGTCCGACCCACGCCCCGCATCCTCGGCGAGGCGCAGGAACATGCCCTCCACCGCCTCGGCCACGATGGCCGGTGTCGTCTGCTGGATCGCGGCGATGGCCTTGATCGGCTTGCCCTCGGCGACCAGCTGCAGGAGGACCTCGTCGGCGGGGCTGAGCGCCCCGTCCGACG
>Ga0208490_100248_pt1 | contig 42993 bp, 37 predicted proteins | sample SubbioAug_CSWold_FD_184818 | JGI IMG/M metagenome (GOLD analysis project Ga0208490, IMG submission 184818) | Serpentinite rock and fluid subsurface biosphere microbial communities from McLaughlin Reserve, California, USA - CR11Aug_CSWold (SPAdes) | ecosystem: Environmental > Terrestrial > Deep...
GGACCAGGGCGGCGACACCTCGCCGGTCGGCGCCCGCCAGGCGGTGCCCGCCGACCACCTCGCCCCGGGCGATGCGCTCGGCGACCCGCCGGCCGGTGGGGTCCTCGCCGACCGCGCCGGCCGGCACGAACGCCGCCGGGCGCGCCTCGGCCTCGACGTCGCCGGGATCGATGCGGTCGCCGGGCTCGAGCTCGGTGCGGGCCACCCAGGCGGTGGCCGTGGCCCCGTAGCGGGCGGCGGCGGCCTCGGCCTGCCCGGCGACCCGGAGCACGACTGCCCCGCAGAGCAGGGCGAGCACGGCGGCGGCGACCAGGCGCGCCGGTGGGCGGCGGACGATCGGGAAGCGGGCGGGCGCGGGGCGCACGGGTCCTCCAGCGAGATGGGTGCTCGGGGGAAGCGTGTGCCGGCGACCGGCGGGGGAGCAGGCTAGTCGCTGGTGGTGGAGGCGGCGGCGGGCGCCTTCTTCTCCGTGGTGGTCGACGCCGTGTCGGAGGACGAGTCCGAGGACGACGAGTCGCTCTTCGACGAGTCGCCGGCTGCCTCGGCCTTCGCCGGAGCCTTCGAGCTGCCGCGGGCGTCGTTCTTGTAGAAGCCAGAACCCTTGAAGGAGATGCCGACGTTGCCGTACACCTTGCGGAGCGGGCCCTGGCACTCGGGGCACTCGGTGAGAGGGTCGTCGGTGAACGCCTGCTGGACCTCCAGCTGGTGGTCGCAGCTCTTGCACCGGTACTCGTAGGTCGGCATCGGGTCTCCAGGGTGCTGGCACTCTCGGGCTTCGAGTGCCAACGCTACCCACCGCGCCTACGCTCCGGCCATGTCCGCCGGCGCCGTCGCCGTGGTGCTCGCCGCCTACGCGCTGGGCACGTTCCCGACGGCGCTGCGCGTGGGCCGCCGGAGCGGGTTCGACCCGACGGCGGCCGGCTCGGGGAACCCTGGCGCGTCGAACGTCACCCGCATCGGCGGGACGCGGGCCGGCGCCATGGTGCTCCTCGGCGACGCCGGGAAGGGCGGGCTGGCGGCGGCGCTCGGCCTCGTGGTCGGCGGGACCTTCCTCGCATGGCTCGCCGCCGCGGCCGCCGTGGCCGGGCACCTGTGGCCGGTCACCCGCGGCTTCCGCGGCGGGAAGGGCGTGGCCACCGCGGCCGGCGCCGCCCTCGTCTGCGCGCCGGTCGTGTTCGTGCCCCTCGCCCTCGTGTTCGTCGTCCTCGTGACGCTGAGCGGGCACGCCGCGGTCGGCTCCATCGGCATCGCCGGCCTGCTCCCCGTGGCCGTCGCCGTCACCGGCCGGCCCGCTCGGGAGGTCGGCGTCGCCGCCGCCATCAGCCTCGTCGTGATCGTCCGCCACCGGGACAACCTCGCCCGCCTGCGGGCCGGTGTGCGTGCCGCAGCCGGGGAGGACCTGGGGTAGGAAGAGCGCCATGCCCCCCGTGCGCACCGCAGTCATCCCCGCCGCCGGCCTCGGCACCCGCTTCCTCCCCGCATCCAAGGCCATACCGAAGGAGATGGTGCCGGTCGTCGACAAGCCGACGATCCAGTACATCGTCGAGGAGTGCGTCGCCGCCGGCATCGAGGACGTGCTCATCATCGACAGCAGCGGCAAGTCGGCGATCGGCGACCACTTCGACCGGCTGGCCGGCCTCGAGGCGGCGCTCGAGCAGAAGGGCAAGACCGCCGAGCTGGAGATGGTGCGGGGCCTGGCCGAGCTGTGCGACATCCACTTCATCCGCCAGGGCGTGGCCCTCGGCCTCGGGCACGCCATCGGCATCGCCGAGAGGCACGTCGCCGGCGAGCCGTTCGCAGTGCTGCTGGGCGACGACATCCAGGTCGACGGGGGTGCGCTGCTCCGGGGGATGATCGCCGCCCACGAGCAGCGGCAGGGTTCGGTCATCGCACTGCTCGAGGTCGAACCCCACGAGATCTCCAGCTACGGCTGCGTCGACCCGATCCCCCTCGACGACGGCGGCGGGAACCTCTACGGGTTCGAGCGCATCGTCGAGAAGCCCTCGCCGGAGGAGGCGCCGTCGAACCTGGCGGTGATCGGCCGCTACGTGTTCACGCCCGAGATCTTCGACGCCATCCGCGCCACCGAGCCGGGCGTGGGCGGCGAGATCCAGATCACCGACGCCATCGGCCTGCTCAACCAGACCCAGCCGGTCACCGGCTACTCGTTCTCGGAGGGCCGCTACGACTGCGGCAAGCCCCTGGACTACCTGAAGGCCACCGTCGAGATCGGCTGCATGCGCGACGACCTCGGGCCCGCCTTCAAGGCCTACCTCAAGGAGTTCGTCGCCACCCTGGAGTGACGGGCGCTGCCCGATGCGCTCCTTCAGCCGACGCGTTCGAGCACGGCCGCGGCATCGGCAGCGACGCGCCCGTACCCGCCCGCCTCCGCATCCCGGAGCGCGGCACCAGCCAGCGCACCGGCACGAGCGGCGTCGCCGACGTCGGCGAGCAGTGCGGCGTGGGCGACGCCGGTCACGGCCACGAAGAGCCGGGACTCCATGCGTTCGTGCAGTGCTGTCGCCGTCGCGAACCAGCGGGCGGCGTCGTCGTGGCGTCCGAGGCAGTGGTCGAGGATGCCGAGGTGGTGGGCGACGGAGGGCTGCACGGTCACGTTGGCGGTGACTTGGATCCACGGTTGGTACGGGATCCCGAGGTCCTCGTCGCAGCGCCCGTACGCGACGACCGCCCCGCCGGCGTGGACCTCGGCGGCGAGCTGCGCCGCCAGGGTCGTCTTGCCGATGCCCGGCTCGCCCGAGACGAGCGCGAGCCGGCGCTCGCCGTTGGCGGTGACCGCCTTCCCCATGGCCGCCAGCTGCGCGCGCTCCAGCTCACGGGCCACGAACACCTCGGATGCGGCCGCGGCCAGCCGGGCGGGGAGCGGCCGCAGGGGGGCGTCGTCGGGCTCCCAGGTCACGCGGTGCGCCCGGACGGGCTGGTGGATGCCGCGCAGCTCGAGCTCGCCCAGCGACTCGAACGCGAACCCCCGCCCGCCGGTCATGAGCCGCACGACGTCGGTGACCAGGATGCCCTCGGCCTCCGCCTCCCCGCACAGGCGAGCCGCCTCCACCACCGGCATCCCGAAGTAGTCGCCGTCGTCGACCTCGGCGTCGCCGGCGCTGATGCCGATGCGGACGACCAGGGGCTCCGGCGCCCCCCGGTTGCGACGGTCGAACGCGCGCTGGACGTCGACCGCGGCCGCGACGGCGTCGGCGGAGCTGGCGAAGACCGCCATCAGCCCGTCGCCCAGGTTCTTGACCTCCCGCCCGGCGTGCCGGTGGACGGCCGAGCGGAGCAGCTCGAAGTGCTCGCGCCGCAGGTGGGCGGCGACGTCCTCACCGAGGCGCGAGAGCAGGTCCGTCGAAGCCACCAGGTCCGTGAACGTGACCGTGACGGTCTCGGTTGCCATCGCCCGGCCCTCCTGACAACGCATCTTGCCACGGGCGAAACGGGTGAAATGCACCAGTTCACCGGCACGTCCACACCGTCGAGCGGCTCCCGGGGCCCGTCGGGCCGGGGGCGGCGACCACCTACGCTCCGGCGCGTGCTGCCCCTGGCCGACGCCCGCCGCCACGTCCTCGACCGGATGCCCCGCCCCGAGCCGGTCGCGGTCCCCGTGAGCGAGGCGATCGGGCTCGTCCTCGCCGAAGCGGTCACGGCGGCCGAGCCGGTGCCGCCCTTCGCCAACACGGCCATGGACGGCTACGCCGTGCGCGCCGCCGACACCGCCGGCGCACCGGTGGAGCTCCGGATCCTCGAGACCATCGCGGCCGGGCATCCGGGAACGCTCGCCGTCGGCCCGGGCGAGGCCAGCCGGATCTTCACCGGCGCGCCGATGCCCGAGGGCGCCGACGCCGTGGTCATGGTGGAGCGCACGTCGCTCGTCGACGACGACCACGTGCGGGTCGAGGTGGAGGTGCCCCCGGGGAACCACGTCCGGCCGGCGGGTGACGACCTCGACGCCGGCGCTGTCGTGTTCGAGCAGGGAGCGGTGCTGACCGCCGCGCACCTCGGCGTCCTGTGCAGCCTCGGGGCCGAGGCCGTGCGCGCGCACCGGCGCCTCACGGTCGGCGTCGTGTCCACCGGCGACGAGCTGGTCGAGGGCGGCGGTCCGCTCGCGCCCGGCCAGATCCGCGACTCGAACCGGCGCACGCTCCTCGCCCTCGCCGCGCAGGCCGGGTGCGACGTCGTCGACCTGGGCATCGCCCGCGACACCGACGAGGCCATCACCGACGCCATCGGCCGGGGGGTCGAGGCGTGCGACGCCGTGCTCACGAGCGGTGGGGTGTCGATGGGGGACATCGACCTGGTGAAGGTGGTGCTCGACCGCATGGGCGACATGCGCTGGATGCAGATCGACATCAAACCGGCGAAGCCGTTCGCGTTCGGGCTCGTCCCCCGCTCGGACGGCACGGCGGTGCCGGTCTTCGGCTTCCCGGGCAACCCGGTGTCGTCGATGGTGTCCTTCGAGCTGCTGGGCCGGCCGGCGCTGCGGGCGGGCATGGGGCACCGCGACCTCGACCGGCCACTGGTGCGGGCGGTCGCCGACGAGGACCTCCGGCGCCGACCCGACGGCAAGACCCACTTCGCCCGGGTCGTCGCCGGCTTCGGCGACGACGGCCGGGTCCACGTGCGCTCCGCCGGCGGGCAGGGCAGCCACCAGCTCGGCGCGATGGCGGCGTCGAACGCGCTGGCCGTGCTGGCCGACGGCGACGGTGTGGCCGCCGGCGGCGACGTCGAGGTGCTGCTGGTGGAGGCGGTCCGTTCGCCGGCCGGCCTCCCGATCGCACCCTGAACGGGGTCTCGGGTCAGAGCATCGAGAGGGTGTCGAGGTCGAGGGCCATGCGCCCGCTGCGGTTGGCCATGGCCATGAACATCTCGTCGCCGCGGTCGGTCTGCCCGACGATCATCGAGGAGATCACGGCCATGACGAAGCCGGCCGGCGCGAACCGGCGGTACTGGTCCCAGCACGCCTCGAACGACAGGTCGTCCACCCCGCCCGCCCGCAGGGTGTCGTGGTACTCCTTGACCAGGTCGCGCTCAACGTCGGCGCGGAGGCCCGCTTCCAGGCCGGTGCCCAGCATGTAGGCGACGTCCTGGACGCCGGCGCCCCGGCTCACGGTCTGCCAGTCGACGACGGTGAGCGGCACGCCACCGGGCGTGGGGTCGAACAGCATGTTGTCGAGGCGGAAGTCGCCGTGGACGGCCGTGAGGACGTCGGGCCGGTACGACACGTACTCGGGGAACCGCTCGACCAGGGTCTCGCCGAGCACCTCGACCTCGGGGTCGACCCGGCCGGCGTAGCGCTCGACGAAGCTGGGCCACAGCATCCGCACCAGGTCGGTGAGCCCCTCGGGGCTGTTGCGCTCGAGCCAGTCGAGCCCGCCGAGCGTGGCGTCGCCCCACAGCGGGGCGTGGAGCTTGGCCGCCTCCTCCATCGCGAGCGCGGCCTCGTCGGGCGTGCACCCGGCGAGCTGGTCGCCCTGGCGGGCCGGGGCCAGGTCGTTCATCACGATGGCGAAGTCGTGCGTCGCCAGGTCGATCTGGGCGTAGAACGGCACGGGTGCAGCGATGTCGACCCGGTCGCGGAGCTGCTGGTAGAAGCGGGTCTCGACCTCGTAGGTGCGCACGGCCGTGGCGGTGGCGCGGCTGGTCTCGTCGGCCGTGGGGAACTTGCCGACGATGGTGGCCGGGCCGGCGCCGTCGGCGTCCCACGTGAGCGCGAAGCGCACGCTGTCGCCCACCTGGCCGGTGCCCACCGGCGTCGCCTCCACGACTTCGACCACGCCGTCCTCGGTGGCGCCGGCGGCGCGCAGCACGGCGGTCAGCCAGGCCGGCGAGACGTCGCCGGGTCGGTGGATGAAGGGGATCGACGACACGGCGCTCCTCCGATGCGGTGCGGGGCGGGCTCAGGTGCGGTGCTGCACGGCGGTGCGGGCCACGAGCACCGGGACGATCTGCTGGGTGATCACCGCCCGGTGCCCCGGGTGGTCGCGGTAGGTCTCCCAGTCCGCCGCCGAGTCGAAGTCGGCCACCACGCCCACGGTGGCGTTGCCCTCGGAGAGCCCGGCATCGACGCCCACCACGTACGAGCGCAGCTCCGGGATCTGCTCGGGCAGCTCCCGGAGGGAGGCGGCGATGGCCTCCACCTCCTCGGCGGGCGTGCCCTCGCGGACGGTCAGCAACACGATGTGGCGCAGGCCCATGGTTCCCCCTCGTCGTGCGGTCGCCGGACCGTAGCCTGCGACCGTGGCCGAGTCCGCACCTCTCTCCGACGTCCCCGGCCCCCGGGACGTGCGCGACGCTCGCGACGTCGCGCGGGCGCTCGAGGCCCACGACTACCTGCCCGACACGGGCCTGGCCACCGCCGTCTTCCTCGCCCTGCGGCTGCGCCGGCCGCTGCTGCTCGAGGGCGACGCCGGGGTGGGCAAGACCGAGGTCGCCAAGGTGCTCTCCCGGTGGACCGGCGGCGAGCTCCTGCGGCTGCAGTGCTACGAGGGCCTCGACGTGAACCAGGCCGTCTACGAGTGGGACTACTCCCGCCAGCTCCTGCACCTGCGGGCCGCCGAGGCCGCCGGCGTGGCGGCCGGCGCCGCGGTCGAGCAGCTCGAGGACGAGCTGTACGACGAGCGGTTCCTGGTGCGCCGGCCCCTGCTGGAGGCCGTGCGACCGAGGAGCGGACCGCCCCCCGTGCTCCTCATCGACGAGGTCGACCGGGCCGACGACGAGTTCGAGGCGTTCCTGCTCGAGGTGCTCTCCGACTACACCGTCACCGTCCCCGAGCTGGGCACGTTCCACGCCGACGTGCCGCCGGTCGTGGTGATCACCTCGAACCGCACTCGCGACGTGCACGACGCCCTCAAGCGTCGCTGCCTCTACCACTGGGTGGAGCACCCCGACTTCGAGCGCGAGGTCGCCATCGTCCGCGTGCGGGTCCCCGGCGTCGGCGAACGGCTGGCCCGCCAGGTGGCGGCGGCCACGGAGGCGCTGCGCGGCAGCGGCCTCTACAAGCCGCCCGGCGTCGCCGAGACCATCGACTGGGCGGCGGCGCTGCAGGTGCTCGGCGCCGACGACCTCGACGTCGCCACCGTCGACGCCTCGCTCGGCACCGTCCTCAAGTACCGCGAGGACCAGGCCCGGGTCCGCTCGGGTGGGCTCGACGAGCTGGTGCGGCGAGCCGTCGAGCGCGGTGCCTGACCCGACCCTGCGGCCCGACCCCGCCACCGGCGCCGTCGCCTTCGTGCGCACCCTGCGCGAGGCCGGGCTCACCGTCGCGGTCGACGCCACCGTCCGCTTCGTCGAGGCCCTCGACCACGTCGACGTCGCGCACGGCGACGACGTCTACTGGGCCGGGCGCACGACGCTGCTCACGCGGATCGAGGACGTGGAGGTCTACGACGCCCTGTTCGGCGCCTGGTTCGGGGGCCTGCGCCTGGCCGTCACCGAGGCGCCGCCGCCCCGCTCGATCACCCTGGCGGTGGACGACCCCGACGCCGAGCTCGAGGGCGGTGACGACGTGGCCGACGCCGACCCCGCCGTCCAGGTCCGCTTCTCGCGCCTCGAGACCCTGCGGCGGAAGGACTTCGCCGCCTACGACGCCGACGAGCTGGCCGAGGCGTGGGCGCTGATGGACCGACTGGCGCTGGTCGGCGCGCCCCGCCGGTCCCGGCGGCCCGTCCCGTCGACGCGAGACCGGGGCCGTCCCGACCTGCGCCGAACCGTGCGCCACGCCCTGCGCGCCGGCGGCGAGCCGATCCGCCGGCCCCGCACCGAGCCGGGCGAGCGGTTCCGCCGGGTGGTGCTGCTCGTCGACGTCTCCGGCTCGATGGAGGCCTACGCCCGACCGCTGCTGCGCTTCGTGCACGCGGCCGTGGCGGCGCGCGGGCGCATCGAGGCGTTCGCGCTCGGCACCCGGCTCACCCGCCTGACCCGCGAGCTGTCGCGGCGCGACCCCGACGAGGCGATGCGCCTCGCCGCCGCGGCGATCGAGGACTTCGCCGGCGGCACCCGCCTCGGGGAGGGCGTGCGCCGCTTCAACGACGAGTGGGGGGTCCGGGGTATGGCCCGGGGCGCGGTGGTGGTGATCCTCTCCGACGGCTGGGACCGCGGCAGCCCCGAGCAGCTGGCCGAGCAGATGGAGCGCCTGCACCGCGTCGCCCACCGGGTCGTGTGGGTCAACCCGCTGAAGGCCACGCCCGGGTACGCCCCGCTGGCCCGGGGCATGGCCGCCGCGCTGCCGCACGTCGACGCGTTCGTCGAGGGCCACAGCATCGACGCCCTCGAGCGGCTGTCGGCGGTCATCGCCGGCGAGGGGCTGCGCTCCGACGCCGCCCTATCCTGAGCCGGTGCGCGAGATCCTCGCCGACCTGGAGCGCTGGCGGCGGGCGGGCAAGGCCGTGGCCGTGGCCCGCGTCGTCGACGTCGAGGGGTCGGGACCCCGCCTGCCCGGGGCGGCGATGGCGGTGAACGAGGACGGCGAGGTGGTCGGCTCGGTCTCCGGCGGGTGCGTCGAGGGGGCGGTGGTCACCGAGGCCCTGGACGTCATCGAGACCGGCGACCGGCGCATCGTCACCTTCGGCTACTCCGACGACGAGGCGTTCGCCGTGGGGCTGACCTGCGGGGGAACGATCCACCTGTACCTCGAGCCCCTCGACTGGTAGCCGTGTCGATCTTCGACACCCTGCGCGAGGCGCTCGCGTCCGAGGCCCCGGTGGCCCTCGCCACCGTCATCGCCAGCGAGGGGCCCGTCCCCGGCGTCGGCGGGAAGCTCCTGGTCCGCCCCGACCACGAGCCGGTGGGCACGCTGGGTGACCCCGACCTCGACCGCGTCGTCGCCCGGGACGCGCTCGGCGAGCTCGCCGCGGGCACCACCGGTGTGCGCCACTACGGCGCCCAGGGCCAGGCCAACGAGGCCGACGTGGCCGTGTTCGTCGAGTCCTTCGCCCCGCCGCCCCAGCTGCTGATCTTCGGGGCGGTCGACTTCACCGGCGCCCTGGCCCGGGTCGGCAAGGTGCTGGGCTACCGGGTGACGGTGTGCGACGCCCGGGAGGTCTTCGCCACCACGGCCCGCTTCCCGTTCGCCGACGAGGTCGTCGTCGACTGGCCCCACCGCCTGCTCGAGCGGGTGGGCGGCCAGCTCGGCCCCCGGGACGCCGTGTGCGTGCTCACCCACGACCCCAAGTTCGACGTGCCGGCGGTGCTCGCCGCTCTGCGCACCGACGTCGGGTACCTGGGCGCGATGGGCTCGCGGCGCACCACCGACGACCGCAACCGCCGCCTGCGCGACGAGGGCGCCACCGACGACCAGCTGCGCCGGATCATGGCGCCCATCGGCATCGACATCGGCGCCCGCACCCCCGAGGAGACGGCGGTGTCGATCCTCGCCGAGATCATCGCCACCCGAACGGGCCGCACCGCGCCTTCGCTGCGCGACGCCGCCGGCCCCATCCACTGACGCCGGCTGCAACGGAGCCGCTGCCAGTTTCGAGATATCTGAAACTGGCAGCGGTGGCGTTGCAGGGTCAGCCGGGGCGGAGCTCGTTCCTCGCCGCGACCGAACCGAGCCAGGCGCCGGTGACGGCGGCGGCCGCCCCCGGCAGGGCGGCCCGCCAGGGCAGGTGCCCCCGGAGGCCGGCGGCGAGGGCGGCCACGGCATCGACCGCGTCGACCGGCACGGCGCGCGAGGCGAGCTCGGCCTCGTTCAGGCCCGGTGCCGGCATCAGGAACGGCGACGCCATGTAGACCTCCCGCGCCCCGAAGAGGCGCAGCAGGTAGGGCGTGGCGCGGTCGCCGGCGTCGATGCCCATGACCCGGGCCGACAGGTGCGGCGCCACGAGCGTGGCGATGCCGACCCCCAGCCGGAGCTGGGCGAGGGTGCGTCGGGCGGTGAGCGCGTCCATGGCCGCGCATCGTGCCACGCCGGGCTGCCACGCTGTCCCGGTGGTCCTCGCCGTGCTCCTCGCCGCCGGCGGCGGCACCCGCTTCGCGGGCGAGGTCCACAAGCTGCGGGCCCCCTTCCGGGGCCGCCCGCTGCTGGCCCACGCCTTGGACGCCGTGGTCGGGAGCGGCCTCGACGCGGTGGTGGTCACGGGCGCCGTCGCCGTCGAGGACCTCGTGCCCGCCGGCATCGCCGTGCTGGCGAACCCGGACTGGGCCGAGGGGCAGGCGACGTCCGTGCACGTCGGGATCGCCGAGGCCCGCAGGCGGGGCCACGATGCCGTCGTCGTCGGGCTGGGGGACCAGCCGTTCGTCGCCGCTGCGGACTGGCGGGCCGCCGCCGCCTGCGACGCCGACCTCGCGGTCGCCGTCCACGACGGGCACCGGGGCCACCCCGTGCGGTTGGGTGCCGCCGTGTGGGACCTGCTGCCGCACAGGGGCGACGAGGTGGGCCGGGCGCTGATGCGAGATCGTCCCGAGCTCGTTCGGGAGATACGGTGCGAAGCCGGGCCCGGCTCCGACCGGCCCGCCACCGACATCGACACCGTGGAGGACCTCCGGCGATGGAGCTGACCAACGAGTTCACCGTCCCCGTGCCCGTGGAGCGGGCCTGGGAGGTGCTGACCGACGTCGAGCTCATCGCCCCCTGCCTGCCCGGCGCCCAGCTCCAGGAGGTCGAGGGCGACGAGTACCGCGGCATCGTCAAGGTCAAGGTCGGCCCCATCACCGCCCAGTACAAGGGTGCCGCCACGTTCCAGGAGCAGGACGAGGCCGCCCGCCGGCTCGTGCTGAAGGCCGAGGGCCGCGACACCCGCGGCCAGGGCAGCGCGGCGGCGATCATCACCGTCGCGATGCAGGAGCAGGGCAGCTCCACCCACGTCACCGTCGACACCGACCTCACCATCAAGGGCAAGGTCGCCCAGTTCGGCCGCGGCATGATCGCCGACGTCAGCGCCAAGCTGCTCGACCAGTTCGTCGAGTGCCTCGAGGGCAAGCTCGACGCGCCGGCGCCCGCCGCGTCGACTGCTGCGGCTCCGGCCGCGGCCGAGGAGGCCCCGCCGGCGCCCGCGCCCACCGACGCCGCCGTGGTCCCCGACCCCGCCGTCGCGCCCACGGTGCGCAAGGTGTCCCAGCCGGAGGCGAAGGCCGTCGACCTCGTGGACGCCGCTGGCGGCTCCGTGGCCAAGCGGGTCGCGCCGCTGGCGATCCTGCTCCTCGTCCTGTGGCTCCTCGGCCGGCGCCGGTCGAACAAGGGCGCCTGATCGCCAGCGACGCCGACGTCCGGGCGGTCGCCGAGCTGCTCGGCCGGGCGCCACAGGCCGAGTTCGAGGTCGTCGTGCGCGACGCCGCCGGCGCGCCGGTGGTGATCCGCAACGCCCCGCTGCTGTTCGACGGCACGCCCATGCCCACCCGCTACTGGCTGGTGGGGGCGGAGGAGCGGGCCCGCATCGGCCGGCTCGAATCCACCGGTGCGATCGACCGGGCCGAGGCCGAGATCGGCGAGGACGTCATCGCCGAGGCCCACGCCCGCTACGCCGCCGAGCGCGACGCCGCCCTGCCCCCCGGGCACGACGGACCCCGGCCCGGCGGCGGGGTCGCCGGCACCCGGCGGGGCATCAAGTGCTTCCACGCCCACTGGGCATGGCACCTGGCCGGCGGCGACGACCCGGTCGGCCGTTGGATCGAGCGCGAGCTCGCCGGCGACGTCCCCTGACCGCCCCGCCCATTTTCCGCTCGGACCCGGTCGCTTGGCAGGGTGGCCGGATGCCCGAGCCCGTGCTCGCCGCCATCGACTGCGGCACGAACTCGACCCGGCTCCTGGTCTCCCGGGGGGCGGGCGCCGACAAGGTGCCCCTGGCCCGGGTGAACACGATCACCCGGCTCGGCCGCGGCGTGGACGCCACCGGCCGCCTCGACGCCGCCGCCATCGAGCGCACCGTCGACGTGCTGCGCGACTACCGGGGGATCCTCGACGAGCTCGGCGCCGAGCGCCTGCGCGTGACGGCGACGTCGGCCGCCCGCGACGCGGCCAACCGCGACGAGTTCTTCGACGCGGCCGAGGTCGTGCTCGGCAGCCGCCCCGAGCTGATCTCGGGCACCGAGGAGGCCGAGCTGTCGTTCCTCGGCGCGACCGCCGAGCTCGACCCGGCCGACGGCCCGTTCCTGGTCGTCGACATCGGCGGCGGCTCCACGGAGTTCATCGTCGGCACCGACCGGGTCGAGGGGGCGCGCTCGGTCGACATCGGCTGCGTGCGGTTCCTCGAGCAGTACGTCGAGCACGACCCACCGCTCCCCGAGGAGCTCCACGCCTGCATCTCGGTGACCCAGCAGTGGCTGGACGACATCGCTCGCGAGCTGCCGGCAGTCCGCGAGGCGAAGACGTTCGTCGGCCTCGCCGGCACCGTCACGACGATGGCGGCGGTCGAGCTCGGCCTGCACGAGTGGGACCGCGACGCCATCCACCACTTCCGCTTCACCCGCCCAGCGATCGAGGAGGTGTTCCGCACCCTCGTCACCGAGCCGCTCGAGGACCGCAAGCACAACCCCGGCCTCGAGGACGCCCGGGCCGACGTGATCGTGGCCGGGGCGTGCATCTTCGTCGGCATCGTCCGCGGCCTCGACGTCGACACCTGCCTGGTCTCGGAATCCGACATCCTCGACGGCCTCGTCGCGTCCCTGGCCGGTCCGGGCGGCGTCTAGCGTGCCGCTGGTGCCGATCCCCGACCGCGTCCTCATGGGACCCGGGCCCTGCAACCCGTACCCGGAGGCCGTCGCCGCCTTCCAGCGACCGATGCTCGGGCACCTCGACCCGGCGTTCCTGGCGCTGCTGGACGAGGTCTGCGACCAGCTCCGCCAGGTCTTCCGCACCGTCAACGCCCTGACGATCCCCATCAGCGGGACGGGCTCGGCCGGCATGGAGACGTGCCTGGTGAACGTGCTCGGCCCCGGCGACGTGGCGGTGATCGGGGTCAACGGCGTCTTCGGTGCCCGCATGTGCGACGTGGCCTCCCGCACCGGCGCCGAGGTGGTGCGCGTCGACTTCGCCTGGGGCACGCCCGTCGACGCCGACCGGCTGCTGGCCGCCCACCCGTCCCCGGCGCTCATCGGGATGGTGCACGCCGAGACCTCCACCGGCGTGCGCTCCGACGTCGAGCCCGTCGCCGCCGGCAAGGGTGACGCCCTGCTGCTCGTCGACTGCGTGACCTCGCTCGGCGGCATCCCCTTCGAGGCCGACGCCTGGGGGATCGACCTCGCCTACTCCGGCACCCAGAAGTGCCTCGGCGTCCCGCCCGGGCTGTCGCCGGTCACCGTCTCGGACCGGGCCCGCGACCGGTTCGTCGAGCGGAGCCAGTCGTGGTACCTGGACCTGCGGATGATCGGGAGCTACGTGGGCACCGCCGGCGCCACTCGCACCTACCACCACACGGCCCCGGTCTCGATGGTCCACGCCCTGTGGGGCGGGCTCACCGCCCTGCTCGACGAGGGGCTCGAGGCCGCCCATGCGCGCCACGCCGAGTGCGGCCGCCTCCTCCAGGACGGCCTGCAGGAGCTGGGCTTCGAGCTCTTCGCCGCCGAGGGGCACCGGCTGCCCGAGCTCACCACCGTGTGGGTGCCGGCGGGCGTGGACGAGGCCGCGGTGCGGGCCGAGCTGCTGGACTCCTACGGCATCGAGGTCGGCGGGGGGCTCGGCGACTTCGCCGGCAAGGTGTGGCGCATCGGGTGCATGGGGCACACCGCCCGCCGGCGCAACGTCACGCTCCTGCTCGGCGCGCTGCGCGAGGTGCTGGGCCGGTGACGCCCGCATCGGGACGGTGACCGGCGTGACCTGGTCGCCGACGCGCACGCAGCTTGACGGGCGGCGCATCTTCCTGCGGCCCCTCGACGCCGGCGACTTCCCGGCCTGGCGCGAGGTGCGCCGCCGCAACACCGACTGGGTCACCAGATGGGAGCCCCGCCGGGTCGTCGGGCAGCCCGACGTGGTGGAGAGCCGGGACGCGTTCGTCGCCCGCTGCTCGGCCCGCTCGCGGGAGTGGCAGCTCGGCACCGGGTACGGCTTCGGCGTCTTCACCCGCGACGACGGGGCGTTCGCCGGCGAGATCAACCTGTCGTCGGTGCAGCGGGGCCCGTTCCAGAACGCGTACGTCGGCTACTGGGTCGACGAGCGCCACGCCGGCAAGGGCTACACGCCGGAAGCCGTCGTCGTCGCCTGCCGCTACGCCTTCGAGGAGCTCGGCCTCCACCGGCTGCAGATCGCCATCATCCCCCGCAACCGGGCGAGCCGGCGGGTGGTCGAGAAGCTGGCCTTCCGGGAGGAGGGCGTGGCGCTGCGCTACCTGGAGATCAACGGCGTGTGGGAGGACCACGTCCGCTACGGCGTGACCTCCGAGGAGTGGGATGCCCGCCGCGACGAGCTGCTGCAGACGTGGGTCCAATGAGGCGGGCGCTCGCCCTGGCCTTCGCCGCCGCGCTGGTGCTGGGCGGCTGCGGGGACGACGACGGCGAGGCGATCCCTCCGGCCGACCCCCTGCCCGAGGCCGATGAGCTGCCCACCCACGGCGGGGCCGAGCCGGACGCCGGGTCGATCGAGGTGCCGGAGGTCCCCGGCACGTTCGCGGCCGCCTTCCCGTCCCTGGGGTTCGGGCTGGCCGTCCCCCAGGGCTGGAACGCCACCCGGTTGGCCGAGGGCGACCTCGAGCGGCTGGCCAGCGCCGACCTCGCCGAGCCGTTCTTCCTCGACGCCGCCCGGGCGGTGGCCGCCACCGGCGCCGTGTTCTACGCCGCCGGCGTCGACGACCAGGGCCGGGTCGCCGAGATCAAGGTCGACCTGCAGGAGGGCGCCGACGTCGTCGGGGCGCGCGTCGCCGCCGAGGCGGCGGCGGGCGCGGCCGGAGCCACCGACCTGCAGGCCGTGGAGGCACCCGACGGCCGGGTCCGGCTCGACTTCCGCCTGGAGCAGCCCTCCGCCGACGACGGCGAGCCCATCGACGCCTACGTGAGCCAGCTGCTGATCCCCGCCGAGGGGCGGGTGTGGTCGATCGTGGTGACCAGCGAGGACGAGGCCACCCAGTCGGCGGTGCTGGCGATCGTCGACGCCGGCTTCGTCCTCGCCTGAGCCGCGCCTCGGCGGCTACTGGAGCGCGAGGGCGCCCATGTTCCGCAGGATCTCGTTCGGGCGATCCGGGTCGGTGCGGACATCGACGACGCTCACCACGCCCGATGCGAGGGCCCGCTCGAGGGCGGGTCGGAGCTGCTCCGGTGACTCGACGTGCTCCCCGTAGCCGCCGAGGGCCTCCGCGAGGCGGTCGTAGCGGGCAGCCGTCAGGTCCGTGCCCTTGGTGGATCCGAACCATTCGGCTTCCTCGTAGCGGACGTCACCCCACGACCCGTTGTTCGACACGACGATCACCGGTGTGGACCCGGCCCGCACGGCGGTCTCGATCTCCATGGCCGAGAGCCCGAACGCGCCGTCGCCGATCAGGGCGATGGTCGGACCCTGGGGCCGAGCCAGAGGGGCGGCCACCGCGTACGGCACCCCGACACCCAGGGTGCCCAGCGCGTCCGAGGTGAACAGCACCGACCCGGGTTCCTCGGCCTCGACGAACGCCAACCCCCAGCCGAGGATGTCACCGCCGTCGATGACCAGGGTCTGGGATCCGGGACCGACCTCGGCGGCGAAGCGGCACACCTCGCTGGCCAGCAGGCCCGGGTGGACGCCGATCGCATCCCCCTGCGCAGCCTCGGCGTGCCACTGCGCCCGGCTGGCTTCGGCGTAGCCCTTGGCCTCCTCGCACCACGACGACTTCGGTTCACCGGTCCAGGCCTCGGCGAGCTGGCGGAGGACCACGGCACCGTCGCCGAGGAGCCCGAGGTCCGGAGTGCGGTTCAGGGCGAAGCCGGCAGGATCGGTGTCGATCTGGATGACGGTGTGGTCGGCACGCCAGAGGGGCTCGCCTCCGAAGATCAGGTTCCCGTTGAAGCGGCTGCCGACGATCAAGACGACGTCGGCCAACGCCACGCCCACCCCGTCGTGGAGCAGAGATGCCAACGACGCCGGGTGGGAGTCGGGCAGGAGGCCCCGGCTGTGGCTCGTGGTCGTCACCGGGATGCCGGTCGCGTCGACGAAGTCTCGCAGCGCCGGCCCCGCCTCGGCCCAGAACGCTCCGCCGCCGGCGATGACGACCGGGCGCTCAGCCTGCGAGAGGAGGCGCACGGCCTCCTCGACCGCGCCCGGGTCGGCGGACGAGCGCTGCCGGACCGGCAGGACGCCGGTGGCGACGTCGCCTGGGACCTCGGTGGTGAGCACGTCCGTGGGCAGGTCGAGGTACGCCGAGCCCGGCCGTCCGTCCCGTGCCGTCAGCAACGCCTCGCGGACGAGCGGTCCCAGCGACGCTGCGGTCGTCGCGGTGCGTGCCCACTTGGCGACCACCCGGGCCACGGCCTCCTGGTCGCAGTCCTGCACCGCGCCCTTGGCCCGCAGGCCGAGGGGCGTGCGACCACCGAGCACGACGGTGGGGATCCCCGTGCTCTGGCTGTTGGCGATGCCGGTCACGGCGTTGGTGAAACCCGGGCCGGCCGTCACGGCTGCCACCCCGGTGCGCCCCGTGCACCGCGCCCAGGCCTCGGCCATGAAGACCGCGGCGGACTCGTGGCGCGTGCTCACGAGCTCGATCCCGGCCGCGGCGCACCCTTGGACCACCGGTGCGACGTGACCTCCGGGGAGGAAGAACAGGTGGCTCGTCCCCGCAGCCGCCAGCGTGGCGCCGACGACGGCACCTCCGTGCTGCTCCGGCACGGCCGTGTAGCCACCTGAGCCCCCGCCCAGCAACGTCTCCGACGACTCGATGTCCATGGTCCCCCCAGTCCTGCGGTTCGTGATGTTCGGCGAGTATGACGGCTTCGAACAGTCGTGTCACCTTTGTGGTGATTCGAGCAGGTGCGCGGGTCGCGGTCGACGAAGTGGGTGCGCAGGCGAGCGAACCGGGGGGTGTCGGATGCGGCGAAGGGGTGTGCGGGCAGCGGTGCTCGCGGTCGTGCTGGCGGGGTCGGCGGTGGCGATGCCGGCGGCACCCGCGGAGCCACCCGAGCGGCGGGGCGGCGACTTCGTCCTGAGCCCGGAGGGCAACCACCTCTGGGCGTACGACGTGACGTCGGGTGAGCGGCAGCTGCTGGTGCGCGGGGAGAACGCCGCCGATCCCGGTGTCGAGCCCCCGCCCGACAGCGAACGGCGCGACATCAACGGGCAGATCTGCGTGTCGCCCGACGGACGCCACTTCGTGTCGGGTGAGGACACCGTGATCGGGGCGACGGACGGGGAGGACGGCGCAGGGAGCCACGACCCCGCGGTCGCCGGGTGGGGCTACTTCGAGATCGAGGGCAGCACCCTCGGCCAGATCCGTGCTCGCCAGGTGGGGAAGCTGGCCCCCGAGTCCGGTCCCGGGCCCGGGTACGCCGGTGACCCGGACAACTACGGCTGCGCGTTCCTCGACGACCGGCGACTCTTCACCACCGGCATCGGCGACCCGATGCCCGACCAGGCGGCGAACGGGCAGCTGTTCCTGTGGTTCGGACCCTTCGACGCCGGGTTCGCGCCCGCCAGCACCCAGGGCGGCGAGACCTTCTTCACCGGCGAGGTGCCGCACTGCGAGCTGGACCGCACGCTGGCCACGGCCGGTGGTCTCGCCCTCCACGATGGCGACCTGTACGTGGCCACGAACCGTCCCGACGGCGCGGGCAACGCCGGGGCGGTCTGGCGGTTCTCCGGGAGGTTCCCGTCGAACCACGCCGAATGCACGGAGGACTTCTTGGCCGCCAACGTGACCAAGGAGCTGGTCGTCCCCGGTGTGCCGGTTCCGCTCGTGAACCCGCTCTCGCCGACGCCGAGCGCCGTCGCGATCAGCCGGTCGGGCACCCTGTACGTGTCGAGCGTCTTCACCGGGAAGGTGTCGGAGTACACCACGGACGGAACCTTCGTGCGAGACGTCTACCCGTTCGCGCCGGTCGGGGCGTCGAGCGGAGCCGCCACCGGCGACACGCCCTTCGGCCTCGCCGTCACCAGCGATGGCTCGCTCTGGATCGCCGACATCGGCATCGTCGGACCCGGTCCCGGATCGGGCACCGGCTCGGTCATCCGGGTCCGGTTCGACGACGACGGCAGCCCGCAGCCCTTCGGGGAGACCATCGCCGAAGGCCTCTCGTTCCCGGACGGCCTCGGCGTCTATCGGGCACCGGACCGGAGTCCGAAGGCCGGAGCCCGGGGGTCGGAGTGGGCGTGCGACGGATGGGCGATGTTCGGTCGCACCGCCAGCCGGCAGTTCTCCACCGAGTGCCCGTCATCGATCACACCGCACACGGTCGCCGCCCTGACGCCGGCCTGGACGTTCCGCGTGCCCTTCGACGCCGCCGACCAGTCGACCTTCACCGCATCGCCGGCGATCGTCGACGGTGTGGTGTACATCGGCGGCTGGAACGGGACGATGTACGCCCTCGACGCCGGCGACGGCTCCGTCGTCTGGCAGACCTCGACCGCCGATGCCCCGGGGGCGCTCTACGGCCCCATCGTGTCGTCGGCTGCGATCGCCGAGGTGCGCATGCGGGGTGGTCAGCTGCGCCGGCTCGTGGTGTTCGGCGCCGGGCCCCGGCTGTACGCGCTCGACGCCGCCGACGGAGCGGTGGTCTGGGTGCTGGACGTCGGGCGGGGACTCGAGCCGACCCCGACCCAGATCGAGTCGTCCCCCCTGATCCACGACGGGATCGTGTTTGTCGGTCGCGACGTGCACAACCAGCCCGGCGACCGGACGGCGGGTGTCCGCGGCGGGATCATGGCCGTCGATGCCCGGGACGGGAAGCTGAGGTGGTTCCACAGTCCCGAGGAGCGGCTGGGGCTCCCGGCTTCGGGCTGTGGGGGCGTGTGGGGCTCACCCACGCTCGATGTCGAGACCGGCCGCCTGTACTTCGGCACGGCCAACTGCCCTGCGGTGCGTGACGATCCGCGCTTGCCCATGGAAGAGGTCACCGCCCTCGACGCGGACACGGGGGAGTGGATCTGGACGTTCCGCCCGCACCAGCCGGAGGGGCAGGACACCTACGAGGACCGCGACGAGGACTTCGGGGCGACCCCGAACCTCTATGTCGACGCGACCGGGCGCAAGGTGGTCGGTGTCGGGAACAAGGACGGGACGTACTACGCGCTCGACGCCGCGACCGGCGAGCTGATCTGGAGCCGCAAGGTGGCCGAACCGGTGCCCAACGTCGGGGGCTTCCTCGCCACCCCTGCCGTCTGGGGCGGAGGGATCTTCGGCGGAACGGCCCTCGGCACCGCTCCGTTCCTGCACAGCCTCGACGCGACGACGGGCGAGGTCCGCTGGCAGTCGCTCACGGCCGGGCCCACCTACGGGCCGACCACGGTGGCGAACGGCGTCGTGTTCACCGGAGGGTTGGACTTCACCTTCAAGGCGCTGGATGCCGCCGACGGACGGTTGCTGTGGTCCGTCCCGGCGCCGGGCGCGATCTCGTCGGGGGCCGCGGTCGTCGGCGACCTCGTCGTGGTCGGTTCCGGCACGTCGACCTCGGACGCGTGCTTCAAGGACAACGTCACGGACGACGCGTGCGAGGTCGCCTTCGGTGCCGCGCTCGGGCAGCAGGGCGCGGTCCACGCCTTCCGACTGGGACCCCAGCTCCGGCTCCCCGGTTGAGACTTCAGGCCCCGGCGCCGGCTACTTGCCGGAGATCTTCTGCTGGAGCGCGGCGAGGCGCTCCTTGAACGCCGGCTGGTTCAGCGACCACACCTGGGGCTCGAGCTCGCGCTCGACCGCCGCCTGGTGGTCGTCGATGCCGGCCATGTCCTGGATGGAGGCCTTGATCTTCATCACCAGGTCGCGCGGAGCCTGGGCCGAGGCCCGGCCCATGTCGATGCAGTGGTCCAGCAGCTCGGCGTCGGGCACGCAGCGGTGGACGAGACCCACCCGCTCGGCCTCCCTGCCGTCCATCACCTGACCGAGGAGCACGGCGGCGTTCACGGTCTGCGGCCCGGCGATGCGGCGGTACATCCACGTGTGCCCGCCGCCCGGGTGCAGCCCGAGCTGCAGGAACCGGGTGTCGAAGCGGGCCCGCTCGGCGGCGATGCGGACGTCGCACACGAGGGCGAGGTTCATGCCGGCACCCACGGCGGCCCCGTTCACGGCGGCGATGGTGGGGAGGGGACAGCGACCGAAGCGCAGGAAGCCCTCGTAGATCGCCAGCAGTCCCTCGCGCTGGGAGGCGCCGAGGTGCGACAGGTCGGCGCCCGCGCAGAAGGCCGGCGGTTCGCCGGTCACCACCACGGCGCCGACCGACTCGTCGGCCTCGATGGCGTCGAGCGCGGCGCCGACCTCCTCGACCATGTCGAGGTTCAGCGCGTTGCGCTTGTCGGGGTCGTTCAGGGTGATGACGGCGACGCCGTCGGTGATCTCGGTCCGGACCTGGCTCATCGCCGGCGAGTCTGGCAGACGACCCCCGGCGGTCCGCCCGGGTCAGGCCGTGGCGGTGTCCCGGGCGTGGTCGCGCAGCCGGCGCAGGAGCCGGGTGAGCTCGGCCCGCTCGTCCGGCTCGAGCGCCCCGCCGACCGTCTGGGCCAGGTCGGTGACGTGGCGCGGCACGGCTCGGGCGAGCACGGCCCGGCCCTCCTCGGTGAGCGAGGCCCACAGGCCTCGCCGGTCCTCGGGGCAGGCCTCGCGGCACACGTGGCCGGCGGCCTCGATGCGGTCGACCAGCCGAGTGAGGCCGCTCGTGCTCATCGTCATGTCCCGGGCCAGCTCGGACATGCGCAGCCGCTGCCCCGGCGAGCGGGCGAGCCGGATGAGGACGCCGAGCCAGGGCACGGACGGCTCGCCGGCGGCCTCGAGATGGCGAGCGGTGAGGTGGACGACCTCGTTGTGCGCCTCGATGAGCATGCCGAGCGCCTCGATGTTCGGGTCGTCGAGCAAGAGGTCGAGGGAGGCCATGGGGACAGCGTACGAAGAAGTGGTTGCACGTGCAACGATCAGCTGGTACCGTTTGTTGTAGACGCAATCATCCCCGTCGCAACCAACTGAGGAGCGCCTTCCATGAGCACCACCCTGACCCGCACCGCCGCCGACACCACCGTCCCCGTGGCCGGCACCTACGAGCTCGACCCGAGCCACAGCAGCGCCGACTTCACCGTCCGGCACCTGGGCCTGTCCAAGGTCCGCGGCGGCGTCGCCATCGTCTCCGGCATCGTCACCATCGCCGAGGACCCGACCCAGAGCTCGGTCGAGGCCGTCCTCGATGCCGCCAGCTTCAACACCGGGGCTGCCGACCGCGACGCCCACGTGAGGGGCGCCGACTTCCTCGACGTCGAGCAGTACCCGCACGTCACCTACCGCTCGACCGGCGTCCGCCAGGACGGCAGCGACTGGAAGGTCGATGGCGAGCTGACCATCCGCGACACCACCCAGCCGGTCACGCTCGACGTGACCTTCGAGGGCTCGAACCGGGATCCCTGGGGCAACGGGCGCATCGCCTTCTCCGGCTCCACCGAGATCGACCGCGAGGCCTTCGGGATCACCTGGAACCAGGCCCTGGAGACCGGCGGCGTGCTCGTCGGCAAGCAGGTGAAGATCACCATCGACGCCCAGGCCGTCGCCCAGGGCTGAGCACCACCCACCACTGCGGCGGGGGCGCCGGCCACGGCCGGCGCCCCCACCGCGTCCGGGGCCGGACGCGATCGTTCAGGGCCGGCGGACGACCGCTGGGGAGCGCCGGAAGAAGTCCTCGACCTCGCGCTCGTAGCGGTAGTCAGGGCGCGGGCCGACGGTGCGCCGCAGCCGCAGCGCCTCGATGAACGCCTGCACCGCCCCGGCGGAGGTGTGCGTGTAGTCGAACCCGGCCCGCTTCAACCGGCCGTTGTCCAGGCCCCGGCCGTACCTGAGCAGGTCGACGATCTCGGGCGGGATGTCGACCCCGAGCCGGCCGAGCGCCGCCGTCACCAGGCGCTGGCCGATCGGCGTGATCGGGGCCGTGCGCTTGCCGCAGATGTTGGCCACCTCGCTCCAGGGGAGCAGCCCGTCCCCGGCGACGTTGTAGACGCCGGCCAGCTCGCGCTCGAGCACGAAGAGGACGGCTCGGACCACGTCGTCCTCGTGGACGAACTGGAACCGGGGGTCGAAGCCGAAGATGCTCGGGACCACCGGCAGCTCGAGCATGCGCGACAGGGGCGTCGACAGCTCGGGGCCGAGCACGTTGGAGAAGCGCAGCATCGACACCGCCACGTGCGGGTTGTCGACGGCGAAGTCGCGCACGTAGCCCTCGACCTCGAGCAGCGACCGCTCGATGCGGTGCCGGGGCGGGGCCTGCCGGGGCATCTCCTCGGTGAACCACACCGGGTCGCCCGGCGCGCACCCGTAGACGTACGACGACGACTTGACCACCACCGTGCGCACCGACGACTCGGTGGCCGCGGCGAACAGGTTCATCGTCCCGATCACGTTGATCTCGTGCATCGTGCGGGCCCGCATCTGCGTGGAGTCGACGACGAGGAACGTGTGGACGATGGTGTCGACCTGGGTGGCCTCGACGATGCGGGACAGGATCGAGTAGTTCTCGTCGCTGCGGACGTACTCCGTGCGCTCGAGCTCGATGGTGGGCTCCACCTTGTCGAGGCCGACGATGACGTCGACACCCGGGTCGGCCTCGAGGGCCTTGGCCACCCGGCCGCCCCAGAAGGTGCCGAGTCCGGTGACGAGGACGCGCTTGCCCATGGTCAGCCCCTCCAGACCGACTGCCGCTCGCGGAGCATCTCGTAGAGGGCCTCCTGGATCTGCTGGCGGATGTGCTCGGCCTGGTCCATGATCTTGCTGCGGCTGTAGCGGGGCTGGTCCGGCGGCACGTCGAAGTGCACCGGGTCGAGCACCCGCAGCTTGATCTTCACCGGGAAGTGGAGGAAGGCGCCGAGTGGGCCGAAGGCGAGCATGTTCGCCGTGATCGGCAGGTAGGGGAGGCCGAGCGCCTTCGCCAGGGGGGTCACGTTGGTGAGCATGGGCATCGACTCCTCGGCGCCCACGACGGCGATGGGGATCACCGGCACGCCGGCCCGCATGGCGATCTGCACGAAGCCGGCCCGACCGAAGCGGCGCAGCTGGTAGCGCTGGTCGAAGGTCTTCCCCGGGCCCTTGGACCCCTCCGGGAACGCCAGCACCAGCTGCTGCTGCTGGCGCAGGAGCCGGTAGGCGTTGTCGGGGTGGGCGAGGACCCCGCCGCAGCGCGACCACAGCGTGCCCACCACCGGCATCTTCTTGAACAGCTCGTCGGCGAGGCCGTACACCGGCCGCTCGAGCTCGGTCTCGATGCCGTGCATGATCACCGGTGCATCGCTGGGGATGGCGGCTGCGTGGTTGGCGACCAGCAGCGCGCCACCGTCGGTGGGGATCTTCGCGAGGCCCTCCCACTCGACCCGGAACCAGTGGTCGTAGACCGGTCCGAACAGCGAGCGGGCGATCTCGCGCATGTGCTCGGAGCGGCCCCACTCGTCGACGTCGGAGGTGCGCGGGTCGTCCAGCTCCGGCGCGGCGGGCGCAGGCATCGGCACGGGGAGCAGGTGACCTGTGCGCGGGGTCTCAGCGGTCGGTCGAACCATGGCGGACGAGCGTACCGGAGGGTCGTCGGCGCCCCCCTCGGGCCGCCCGGACCGGCCCGGTTGCGGCGCCGGACCGGCTCGTTAGCGTGCCCCGGGTGGCCGGCCCCCCACCAGACGACCAGCCCGCGGCCGGCCCGCCGGAAGCGCCCGTCGACGCCCCGGTGAGGAAGCCGGGCCTGCGCGAATCGGTGGCGGCGCTGCGGATCCCGGCGTTCCGCAGGTTCTGGTTCGGCGCCCTGGTGTCGAACAGCGGCTCGTGGATGCAGAACGTCACGGTGCCCTACGTGCTGTTCCAGCTGACCGGCAGCGCAGCGTGGGTGGGCCTCGCCTCGTTCCTCCAGTTCCTCCCCGCGCTGTTCATGGGGCCGCTGGGCGGCACGCTCGCCGATCGGTACGCCCGCCGCACGGTGCTGCTGGTGGCGCAGTCGATGCTCGGTCTCGCCAGCGCCGGCCTGTGGCTGCTGTGGGCCAGCGGCACCGCCGAGCCGTGGAGCATCACCGCCGTGGTGGCCGTGATCGGGGCGATCTCGGGCATCTCCATCGGGGCGTGGCAGGCGTTCGTGTCCGAGCTCGTGCCCCGGCCGCTGCTGCTCAACGCGGTCACGTTGAACTCCGCCCAGTTCAACGGCGCCCGCGCCGTGGGGCCGGCGCTCGGCGGCCTCGTCCTCGGCACGCTGGGGCCGTCGTGGGCGTTCGGGCTCAACGCCGTGTCCTACGTCGCCGTGCTCGGTGCCCTCGCCAGCCTGCGCCCGGCGCCGGTGCCGAAGTCGGCGGGCACCACGGGCGTGCTCGGCGAGCTGCGCGAGACCGTCGCCTACGTGCGTCGGATGCCCGGCATCGCCGCCTGCATCCTGGTGATCGTGGCCCTCGGGTTCTTCGGGAACCCGGTCTTCCCGCTGCTGGCCGTGTTCGCCGAGGACGTGTTCGGCGTCAGCGGCGTGCGATACGGCATCCTCGGCGCCGCGCTCGGTGCCGGCGGCGTGCTGGCCACGCCGCTGGTGGCCGGGCGGGGCAGCGGCTGGCCCCGCTCGACGCTGGCCGGATGCGCCCTGGGCACGTACGGGACGGCGCTGCTGCTGTTCGCGCTGTCGCCGGCCTTCCCGTTGGCCGTGCTCTTCCTCGTGGTGGCGGGGGGTGGCTACCTGGGGCTGTCGTCGACGCTGAACACGACCATCCAGGTGCAGGTGGTCGAGCAGCGGCGGGGCAAGGTCCTCGCCCTCTACGTGATGGGCCTCACCGGCAGCTACCCCATCGGCGCACTGGTGCAGGGCGCGCTGGCCGACGTGGTGACCGTGCGGGCGGTGACCGCCGTGTCCGGCGCCGTGCTCCTGGTGGTGCTGGCCCGCCTGCTCGTGACCGGCCGGCTGCGCAGCCTCGACGACGACGCGCAGGACCTGGACGAGCCGGACCTGACCCGGGCGGCCTAGGCGAGCACCTCCTCGTCCCACCAGAACCGCTCGTCATGCTCGCCCGCGTCGTCGGCTGCGAGCCACGCGCTGCCGGCCTCGCACGCCGGGGCCGCCGGGCACCACCGGCACCCGGGCCCGGAGCGGACGACGGCAGCGCGCCGACCGGTGCGCAGCTCGACCATGGTCTCCACGCCGCGGACCACGCGCTCGGTGGTGGCTTCGAGCACCCCCGTCGTGACCGGCTCGCCCACGACCTCGCCGGCGTCGAGGTAGACGGTGGCCACCCGGCGGGGGGCGATGCCCACCTTGCAGGCGTCGACCAGGGCGTAGAAGCGCAGGTCGTCGACGTGGTGGCGGGCCGGCCGGCCGGTCTTCAGGTCGATGACCACCTTGCCGCCGTCGGCGGCCCGCCCCAGCGTGAGGTCGGGACGGCCGCTGAGCACGACCCGCCCCTCCGCCAGCACCACCTTCGCCGACCCGTCGACCACCGGCCGCCACCGGCCCTTCAGCGGCGGGAAGCACTCCTCGAACGCGGTGACGAAGGCGACGGCGTCGCGCCGCAGCTCGGCCAGCTCGACGGTGGACAGCGCCCGCAGGAAGGTGCCGAGGTGGCCGTCGTCGTCGGCCAGGCGGGCCACGGCCTCGTCCACGAGGCGGCACGGGTCGGCCTCGCCCCGCCAGTTGGCGCCGAGCTCGATCGCCTTGTGGGCGACGGTGCCCCGGGCCGAGGGCACCGTCCACCGGAACCGGCCGCTGGCTTCCGCCGTCCAGCGGGCCTCGCAGGCGTCGAGGTGGTGCAGGCCGGTCTTGCCCACGAAGAGTGCGGCGCCTTCGGGCACGTGCGCGGCAGCGGGTGCCACCCGCTCCTCGAGCTCGGCGCGCAGCGCGGCGACCACCTCGGCGGGGACGCCGCCGTCGCCGGTGCCGCGGCCGAGCAGGTCGATCACCCGCTGCTGGGCGGGGGAGTAGGGGGCGGTGGCGCTCATGGGCCGACCATCGCACGAGGGGGGTGACACGAACCTGCGGCGTCGGGCCCGGCCGTTCCTGTCAGCACCCCTGCGGATGATGACCTCGATGTCCTCCACGCTGCGCTTCGCCCACGCCGTTCGGACCCTCAGCGAATCGGCCCGCCTGCAGGGCCTCGAGGTCCCGATGTTCCGCACGCCGCCGCGCCGGTCGGGTGCGGTGCGCACCATCCGGCGCACGCGCCGGGGGTCCACGGTCGCCGTGCGGGTGGCGGACCGGCCCTGGACGGCGGTCCTGGCCGACCTGGTCGACGGCGTCGTGGTCGTCAACGACCTCCACGGCGGCCCGGCCATCCGGTGCCGCACCGCCCTGTGGGCCGCGCTCGAGCGCGAGGCGGTCCTGGCCGCGTGAGCCCGCTCGCCGCCTGCGCCCGACGAGCCGTACGGTCGCTGCGGTGGAGACGTACCGGATCCTGCTCTCGCACGTCGACATCGACGGCATCCCGGTCGAGTTCCACTACGGCGACGTCTACGTGGTCGTGCGGGAGGGCGACGACGAGCCGGGCCCCACCGACTGGGAGGCCCAGCTGCGCACCGAGCAGTACCAGCCGATGCTGATGGCGCGCCACGAGCTGGCGCTCACCGCCCCCGACGGCACCTGCCTGCGGGGTGCCGCCATCGTCCGGTTCAGCGACGGCCACCGGCACCTGTTCCGGGGCGACGACGGCCTCGACGGGTTCGAGCGCCACGGGCCGGGCTGAGGCCGCCACGCGGGGGTTCTGCCGGGCTGGGGCCACGGGTACGGGGCCCGGGTCCGAGAAGGAGCTTCCCCCCACATGCGCACGAACGAGCCGGGTCCCCCGGACGAGGTGGACCTCCGCGGTCCCGACGATCCGCAGCCCACCGACGACCCCGTCGCCCGCACGTCCACCGGCGGGCAGCTGCGTGACCGCTGGCGCGGCGTGCACCCCTGGGTCCGCTGGCCGGCCGTCGCACTGGGCGGGCTGGTGCTGCTGGTGGTCCTGGTGGTCGGGTGGCTGTGGGCGAGCACCGAGCTGCCCGACACGCCTCCCGTCGACCAGTCGGCCGTGCTCCTCGACGCCAGCGGCCAGGAGCTGGCGGTGCTGGCCCAGGACGGGCTGCGGCTCGAGGTGCCCCTCGACGACGTCGCCCCCGTCGCCGTCGACGCGCTGATCGCCGCCGAGGACCAGCGCTTCTACGACCACACCGGCATCGACCCCGCCGGCATCGGCCGGGCCGTCTGGAACAACCTCACCGACGACTCGACCCAGGGTGGCTCCACCATCACCCAGCAGCTGGTCAAGAACGTCTACCTGAGCTCCGACCGCACCATCGCCCGCAAGGTCCGCGAGGCCGTGCTGGCCGTCAAGCTCGAGCGCACCGAGGACAAGGACGTCATCCTCGAGCGCTACCTCAACACCGTCTACTTCGGCCGCGGCGCCTACGGCGTCGAGGCTGCGTCACGGACGTTCTTCGACACCTCGGCGACGGACCTCACCGTCGAGCAGGCGGCGCTCCTGATGGGGCTGCTCCGCGCCCCCGAGCAGCTCGACCCCGAGCGGGAGCCGGAGGCCGCCACCCAGCGCCGCGACGCCGTGCTCGGCGCCATGGCCCGCACGGGGGCGATCACGACCGAGCAGGCCGAGGCGGCGGCCGCCCAGCCGGTGCAGGTCGTGCCCATCGACACCTCGCCCACCATCCTGCGGGCCGGCGTGGCCCCCCACTTCGTCGAGCACGTGCGCGCCCAGCTGGTCGCCCGCCTCGGCGAGCGGGCGCTCTACGACCAGGGCCTGGTCGTCCACACCACCCTCGACATCACCGACCAGCGCGCCGCCGAGGCCGCCGTCGCCGCCAACCTCGACGACCCGAGCGACCCCCAGGCCGCCCTCGTCGCCGTCGACCGCACCGGTGCGGTGCGAGCGTGGGTGGGTGGGCGCGACTTCGAGGCCCTGCAGGTCGACCTCGTGACCGGCGCCGGGGGCTCCGGTCGCCAGCCCGGCTCCACGTTCAAGCCCATCGCGCTCGCCGCCCACCTGGCGAACGGCGGCGGGGCGGGCGAGCGGTACCGGGCCCCCCGGGAGATCACCCTCGAGACCGACGGCCCCGAGCCCTGGGAGGTCTCCAACGCCGGCGGCTCGTCCTACGGAACCCTCACCCTCCGCGAGGCCACCGCCCGCTCGGTCAACACCGTCTACGCCCAGCTGGCCCTGGAGGTCGGGCCCGAGAAGATCGTCGAGATGGCCGACCGCCTCGGGGTGCAGCGCGACCTCCAGCCCCACCCCTCCATCGCGCTCGGTGCCCAGGAGGTCACGCCGCTCGAGGTGGTCACCGCCTACTCGACGCTCGCCCGGTCCGGGACCCGGATCTTCCCGTACACGATCGCCAAGGTGACCGATCGCGACGGCGACGTGGTCTGGGAGCAGGAGATCGAGTCCGAGGAGGTCGTCGAGCCCGGTGTGGCCGACGCGGTGAACGCCGTGCTCGAGGACACCCCCCGCCTGGGCACGGCCCGCCGGGCCCGCCTCGACCGGCCGATGGCCGCCAAGACGGGCACCACCCAGGACAACGCCGACGCCTGGCTCGCCGGCTACACGCCCGAGTACACGGCCGTGGTGTGGGTCGGGAACCCGAACGGGAACGAGCCGATCCCCGAGGTCGACGGCCGGGAGGTCCAGGGCGGGAACGTGCCCGCCCAGATCTGGCACGACTTCATGGTGGAGGCCGTCGCCGACGCCCCGCCGACGCCCTTCCCCGAGCCCGACCGCGACCTGCTCGGCGATCCGGGGAACAGCCGCCGGGCGGTGCAGGCGCGGAGCTCCGACGAGCGGGCCGAGCGGACGACGGACACCAACCGGGCGACCACCTCGACCACGTCGACCACCGAACCCGACCCTGACGAGGCCGACGAGTCCGATGCCGCCGACGAGGAGCGCGAGGACGGCGAGGGCCCAACGACGACGACCGAGGCGCCGGCGCCGACCACGACGGCGGCACCGACGACCACCGCGGCACCGACGACCACGACGCCGCCCTCGGGTGGCGGTGACGACGACGCCGCAGCCGCGGGCGGGTAGACCGGGGCAGGTTCTGGCAGAGCTTTGCCAGGGGCATAGGTCGCCACCGACCGCCGAGGAGACCCGATGGCCCAGACCCCGCCGATGCCGCCCGACGAGCCCACCGCTCCGGTCCCCGTCGTGGACGACGACGTCCCGACGGAGGACGGGGCCGTCGTCACCGAGGAGACCGCGGTCTCCGGCGGCGGGGGTGGGTTCCGAGGTCGGCTCCGCGACGCCTGGCCCTGGCTGCGCTGGCCGGTCCTCGGCGCTGCGGTGCTCCTCGTGGCCTTGGCGGGCTTCGCGGCGTGGCTCTGGGCCAGCACCGAGCTGCCGGCCGCCCGCTCGCTCGGAGAGTCGGCCATGCTGCTCGACCGCAACGGCGAGGAGCTGGCGGTGCTCGCCCAGGAGGGGCTGCGCCTCGAGGTCGCGCTCGAGGACATGGCGCCGGTCGCCGTCGACGCGCTGATCGCCGCCGAGGACCAGCGGTTCTTCGAGCACACCGGCGTCGATCCCCTCGGCATCGGCCGAGCGCTCTGGAACAACCTGCGCAGCGACGACACCCAGGGCGGGTCGACGATCACCCAGCAGCTCGTCAAGAACGCCTACCTCACGTCCGACCGCACGCTCACCCGCAAGGTCCGCGAGGCCATCCTCGCCGTCAAGCTGGAGCGCAACGACGACAAGGAGGCCATCCTCGAGCGCTACCTCAACACGGTGTACTTCGGTCGCGGCGCCTACGGCCTCGAGGCCGCGTCGCGCACGTTCTTCGACACCTCGGCCGGTGCGCTCACCACCGAGCAGGCGGCGCTGCTGGTCGGGATGCTGCGTTCGCCGCACCAGCTCGACCCGGCCGTCGACCTCGAGGCCGCCACCCGGCGGCGCGACGCCGTGCTGGGGGCGATGGTCGACACCGGCGCGCTGACCGAGGCCGAGGCTGGTGACGCGGTCGCCGTGCCGATCCAGGTGGCGGAGAAGTCGGCCTCACCGACCACGCTGCGGGCGGGTGTCGCCCCCCACTTCGTCGAGCACGTCCGCGAGCAGCTCATCGAGCAGTTCGGCGAGCGCGCCCTCTACGAGGACGGCCTGGTCGTGCGGACCACGCTCGACATCGCCGATCAGCGGGCGGCGGAGGCGGCGGTCGCCGCCCACCTCGACGACCCCTCCGACCCGCAGGCGGCGGTCGTGGGCATCGACCGCGAGGGCGCGGTCCGCGCCTGGGTGGGCGGCCGCGACTTCGAGGCCCTCCAGGTCGACCTGGTCAGTGGCGGCGGCGGCTCCGGCCGCCAGCCGGGGTCGACCTTCAAGCCCGTCGCCCTGGCCGCCACCTTCGAACGGGGCAACGGCGCCGGGCAGCAGTTCCCGGCGCCCTCCGAGATCACGCTCGAGATCGACGGCGAGCCGTGGACGGTCGGCAACGCCGGCGGCGGCGACCGGGGCCTGATGTCGCTCTTCGACGCGACGGTCGGCTCCGTGAACACGGTCTACGCCCAGGTGGTCGCCCAGATCGGCGCCGAGCCGATCGTCGACATGGCCCGGCGCCTCGGCGTGGGGCGCGAGCTCCAGGCCGAACCCTCGATCGCGCTCGGCACCGAGGAGGTGTCCACCCTCGAGCTGGCCACCGTCTTCTCCACGCTCTCCCGGTCGGGGACCCGCATCGACCCGTACCTCTACACCTCGGTCGAGACCCGCGACGGCGACGTGCGCTGGGAGCTGGGCGACGTCGACCAGGAGGAGGTCGTCGAGGCCCGCATCGCCGACACGGTCAGCCACGTCCTGTCCGAGACACCCCGACGCGGCACGGCCCGCCGGGCCGCCCTCGACCGCCCGATGGCGGCCAAGACCGGCACCACCCAGCGCAACGCCGACGCCTGGCTCGCCGGCTACACGCCCGAGTACACGGCGATCGTGTGGGTCGGGAACCCCGACAGCAACGAGCCGATCCCGCCGGTCGACGGCGAGACGGTCCAGGGCGGCACCGTGCCCGCCGAGATCTGGCACGACTTCATGGTCGAGGCCCTCGCCGACGTGCCGCCCACCCCGTTCCCCGAGCCCGACCCCGAGCTGCTGCGCGACACCGCCCCGCCGCTCGAGCTGGCGGCCACGCCGACGGTCGAGGCCGGCGGGGTCATCGAGGTGCGCGGCAACGGCTTCCAGCTGTGCCGGGGTGGCTGGTGGGCCGTGCTCGAGGGCCCGGCCGAGGCCAATCCCGAGGACAGCCGCCCGCCGCAGCCCGTGTTCGTGGAGAGCCCGCCGGAGGTCGGCTCCGACGAGCCCGAGCGCCGCGCCGAGCTGCGCATGCCGGCGACCGCGGTGGCCGGTCGGTACCAGGTGAGCGCCCGCTGCGACACCGGCACCGGGGCCCAGCCCCTCGGGCCGCAGGCGGCGGTGGAGGTCCCGGTCGATCCGGCCAACACGACGACCACCACGTCGTCGACCACGACGACGACCACCACCGAGCCCGAGGACGAGCCCGATCCGGACGACACCACGACCACGACGTCGAGCACCACCACGAGCACGACGACCACCACCGAGCCGCGGGGCGGCGGGGGCGGCGGAGACGGCTGACCGGGGGTGCCGCCGCCTACGTTGACCCTCGGCCCGGGTGGCGGAACTGGCAGACGCAGAGGGCTTAAACCCCTCGGCCCTCACGAGGGCGTGCGGGTTCGAACCCCGCCCCGGGCACGCTCTGACCTGGTGTTTCAGGGTCGCAGCTCCGATCTCCGGAGACTCGCTCGGACCCGTGAAATCGCATTTGCTAACGAGATGCTAACGGGCCTGTTAGCATCTCGCCCGTGCAGGGGCACGTCTACAAGCGGGGGAAGAGCTGGACCTGGGTGGCCGACGCCGGCCGTGACCCGGCCACCGGCCGCCGTCGCCAGAAGAGCAAGAGCGGCTTCCGGACCCGCAAGGCCGCCGAGGCGGCCATGCGCGAGTACCTCCACGCGCGCGAGTCGGGCCAGCTGACCGAGCACACCTCGGCCACCGTCAGCGAGTACCTCGAGCAGTGGCTGGCAAACCAGGAGCCGACCGCCAGGAAGACCACCTTCCGCGGCTACAAGACCGACCTCGACCGGGTGATCCGCTGCGTCGGCCAGGTCCGCCTCCACGAGCTCACCCCGATGCAGCTCGAGACTGCCTACGCCGAGATGATGAAGTCGGGCTCCGCTCGGGGTGGCGCGCTGTCGGCGAAGACCGTCTACAACGCGCATTCGTCGCTGCGGAAGGCTCTCAACGACGGCGTCCGCCTCGGCGTCCTCATCCGCAACCCGGCCAGCGCGGCGCGCCCGCCGAAGCGGACCAAGCCCGAGATGGAGATCTGGTCCGCCGCCCAGCTCGGCGAGTTCCTCGCCGGCGTCGAGGACGACCCGCTCCTCGCCGCCTACGTGCTCATCGCGACCACCGGCATGCGCCGAGGCGAGGCGATGGGTCTGCGGTGGCAGGACGTCGACCTCGACGCCGGCTTCGTCCGCATCCGTCAGACCCTCACCACGGTCAACGACCAGCTCGTGTTCGACACGACTAAGACCTCGAAGAGCCAGCGCCGCATCAGCCTCGACGAGTCGACCGTCGCCGCCCTTCGTCGGCACCGGGCGCGCCAGGCCGAAGACCGGCTGCTGGCGGGGGAGGGCTGGGACAACTCCAACGACCTCGTCTTCACCCAGGCCGACGGCACCCCCGTCCACCCTGACCGCTGGACTCGGGCCTTCCAGCGGCACGTGAAGCGCCTCGGCCTCCCCGAGCTGCGCGGGCCGCACTCGCTCCGCCACACCTGGGCCACCCTCGCCCTCGAGGCCGGCGTGCATCCGAAGGTCGTGAGCGAGCGCCTCGGTCACTCGACCATCGCCATCACCCTCGACACCTACAGCCACGTTGTCGAAGGCATGGACGCCGACGCGGCCACGACCGTGGCGGACCAGATCTTCAAGAAGGCCAAGGAATGAGGCTGTTTCCAATTGTCAACGGCTGTCGTAGAGTGAGCCTCTGAAGTGGCACGCAAGCGCCACCCGAAGAAGGAGGTCGAGGACGCGTTGCAGTACGCCGAGGCACACGGCTGGGCGGTGACCGACACTGCATCGGGTCACCGGTGGGGCGTCGCCGTCTGCCCGGGCGACTGCACGCCGCCGACTTCGATCTGGTCGACGCCTCGGGTGCCGGCCAACCACGCCCGCCAGATCCGCCGCAACGTCGAGCGCTGCCCACACACCGGAGAAGACGAATGAACACCTACACCTTCACGCTCGTCATCGACGGCGACGCCGGGACCGACGAGCGCATCAACGCCCTCTTCGAAGCCGGCTGCGACGACGCCACCTTCTCGCATGGCTCGACGATCTCCTACGGCGACTTCGACCGTGACGCTGACAACCTGCTCGAGGCCGTCCTCTCCGCGGTGGAGGCCGTGGAGTCAGTCGAGGGTCTGAGCGTCCGCCGGGTCGACGAGGACGACCTCGTCTCCGTCAACGACATCGCCGAGCGCCTCGATCGCAGCCGCCAGTCGGTCAACCAGCTCATCGCCGGCGATCGCGGCGACGGCACCTTCCCACAGCCGCTGGGCCGGACCCGCGGCCACGGCCGCGTGTGGTCGTGGTCCGAGGTCGCCGAATGGGCCGGCGTCGACTACGACGCCGAGACCAACGCGGTGTTCCAAGCCGTCAACGGAGCGTTCGCGTTGCGGCGCGCCGGACGAGCGTTGGGCGACAAGGGTCTGCGCCGACTCGTCGAGGTCGCAACAGCCGCCTGAGCTCCGAAACGACGCAAACCCAGCAGCCGACCGTCCGGACGTCTACTGGGCTCACTTCCGCGGGCCCTGGGCCGTTGGCAGCGAACAGTGTCGCAGGATCTCGTGCCGAGGCCAACCACGATCGAGCCTGGCGAGGTCCCCGCTCGAACAGGATTCGGGGGCACCCATCGGCCTCGTTGCCTACCGGCACATTCCGGATGCTTTACAGCGACGGCGGATGACGTTCTGGGACACGGGTCGACGCACTGCTCTCGGCCGACCCCTGCTTCGAGCAGTCACTCCTCCACGCCGGTGACGATGGTGCCGTCACCGCGGGTCTCAGCTCAGCTAAGGACAGTCACGTCCACAGCCCTGGCAGCAACCATTCTCGTGGCTGCGGGGCCGGCGCGCCCGACACGCCCGTGACACATTCGAGTGGCTCGCCGGCGACGAATGCGTCCGACATGGCGCCAAGTAGTCCTCGGCCGGGCCGGAAGGGTGGCCGAACGGAAGCCGCTCGGACCGGTTCGTCGCCGGGAACCGGACTGTGGAGGCTGACAGCTGACCGCCGGCCGGACGGACACCGTCATCACCAGATACGAGCTGCGTTCGCTCGCGCTGGCGGAAGCGGTCGATGCGCCCCCGCCGGACCGCTGCTACGTTCCGGAGCGAGTGGCCAGCGCGCGCCTGGCTGTGTGGAGGCGGACATGGGACTGGCGGAGATGATGCGTCGCGGCGGAGTCGTCGTGTTCGGAGGACGTGCGACGGGGACCGAAAGCGTCCCAGGAGCCGTTCGACGTCGCAGTAGCACTCGTCTCGAGCGTAGTGGCGGCCGTGTCGCTCGTCGGGCTGTGGCCGCGCTCGTTGCCGTAGCGCTGATATCGGTGGGCTGGCAGGTCGCCTCGATGCAGCACGTGTATGCGTCCGACGGCGTGGAGCGTGTCTCGTTGACAGCGTCAGGGGGCGAAATCAACGCCGAGGCGTCGGGTGGCGTGTCCTCGACGGATGGCCGCTATGTGGCCTTCCTGTCGTCCGCTACGAACATCGTCGCTGGCGATACCAACGGCCTCCTTGATGTGTTCGTGCGCGATGTGGTGACTGGGTCGGTCGAACGCGTGAGCGTGAGCACGTCCGGTGCCGAGCCCAACGGCGAGAGCTACCTCCCGTCGATCAGCGCCGACGGAAATCTCGTGGCCTTCTCCTCTACGGCTTCCAATCTGGTGCCGGACGACACGAACAACGAGGCGGACGTCTTCCTCCACAACCGCACAGCCGCCGAGACGATCCGAGTGTCACTGGACGGCAATGGCGATGAGGTCGTCGGCGCGTACTTCGACACGGAGTTCGCGCTGTCTGGCGACGGGTCGACCGTGATGCTCTATTCGTCGGCACCGTTGCTGCCAGAGGACACTGACGGTGTCGACGACATCTATCTCTACGACGTCGCGTCGGGCAGCCTCGAGATGGTTCCGGTTGACAACTTCCACCCCAACGTGCACTTCGATTACATCCGCGAGCTCGACATCTCTTCTGATGCGAGCTGTGTGGTGTTCCACGGGAACATGTCGAATGAACCTCACCCGAACCTTCAGTACACGCACACCTACCTGTGGGATCGTGCCACCGACGACGTCGAGGTGGTCTCCCTAACCTGGGACGGCAAGATCAGCAACGGAGCCGGGTATCCGTCGGTATCCGACGACTGCAACCGTATCGAGTTCGAGACCAGCGGGAATCTTGTTCCCGACGGTGCCAGCTATCCGTATTTCCACACCTTCGTGCGGGACCGATTGGCCGAGACGACGGTCCGGGTCTCCAACAGTCTCGCTGGCTCACAGCCGAGCGAAGACGCGTCCGGCGGAGATATTGACCCTACCGGCGAGTTTGTGACGTACGCGTCCTATGACTCGGACCTGATCGCCGGCGATACGAATGCCAAGAGAGACGTGTTTGTCACGTACGTCAACAGTCTCGAGACAAAGCGTGTGAGTCTCGGACCGAACGGCGTCGAGGCGGACGGTCACAGCTCCTGGCAGCCGACGTTCTCGGGTGACGGGTCGCTCGTTGTGTTCGACTCAGCCGCAACGAACCTCACGAGCGAATCCGACACAAACGGGGTACAGGACATCTTTCAGGTCGACGTTCCGTACTTCGAGCGTACGCCTCCGGTGTGGCTGATCGACGATCTTCGTGGTTCTCGTCAGAACAGCGATTTCGCGTCGGACCCGGTCAGTGTTGTCACGGGCAACTTCACGGCTCCGTTCTCGGATCTCGGGTTCGGATCGCGCAGTGAGTTGCGTTTTGGCCGGACGTACAACGCGCAGGATTCGCGGGTGACCGGGTTCGGGTCGGGGTGGTCTCATTCGTTCGGCGAGACGGTGTTCGAGCTGCCGAATGGCGACGTGATCTTGTGGACTGACGAGGGCCGCCGAACGGTGCTCGAAGCGGACGGTCTGGGCGGTTGGGTTCGGTCGGAGGAGATCCGGGGATCGCTGGCGAAACGGGGTGACGGCTCGTTCGGGGTCGACTGGTTCGATGGGGGTAGTTCGGAGTTCGACGTAGACGGTCGGTTGGAGGAGCGCCGGTACTGGGACGGTGAGGTTCTCACGGTCGCCAGGGACTTAGCCGGCGAGTTGGCGTCGGTGACGAGCAATCGGGGCCCTTCGTTGTTGATCACGGTCGTGGGCGGGAAGGTCACGGCGGTCGACACGAATGATGGTCGGTCGGTGAGTTTCGCCTATGACGGCGAATTCTTGTCGTCGGTGATCGATGAGTTCGGCGTGGAGACGACGTTCGAGCCGGATGCGGAGGGTCGGCTGTTCCGGCAGGTGAATTCGGCGGGTGTGGCGGTTGTCACGAACGTGTATGACTCGTTTGATCGTGTCGAGGTACAGACGACGGGCACCGGCGAGGTGATCACGTTCGATTACGACTTCGGGACCCGTCAGACAACCGTGCATGACTCGGTGAGTGACACGTCGCTCGTGTATCACTTCGATGAGCAGGGGCGGACGCTGAGCATCACGGACCCGTTCGGGAACATGGTCCAACGATCGGGCTATGACGCAAACGGCAACCCGACGTCGTTGTCGAGTCGGTTGTCGGTGGATTATTCGGCCACGTTCAATGACCAGGATCAGCCCGAGACGGTAGTCGATCCGGCCTCCGGGACCACGGCCTACACGTACGACTCGTTGCATCGGGTCGAGACGATGACGGTGCCCAATGGCACGGTGTCTGGGGCGACGACGACGTACACGTACGAGGGGACGGAGCGGTTGCCGTCCACGGTGACCGACGACCTGGGCCATGTGACGGTCTATGACGTGGTCGACGGTCTGGTGCTGTCGGTGACCGATGCGGACGGTGTTGCCACGACGTACACGTACACGGTGGATCGTCTGGTGGAGACGGTGACCCAGGTCGTCGATGGCGTGGACCTCGTCACCTCCTACGCCTACGACGGTCAGGGTCGGGTGCGGTTCGTGACCTCACCCGAAGGGAATGTGACCGAGACGCACTACGACTCGAACGGTCGAGTGGACTACGAGGTCGCGGCCGACGGGGGTCGCACCGACTACACGTACGACACGGCGGGACGGGTGGAGACGATCACGGGACCGGAGCTGTCCCCGACAGACACGCGCCGCCCGGTGACGACGTTGGTGTACGACCCGGTCACCGGGTTGTTGATGGAGGAGCGTCGACCGGGCCCGGGCGCGACCGGGCTGCCCGAAGCAGTCACCACCTTCGCCTACAACGATGCCGGTGACGTCGAGACGATCACCCACCCGGATGGGACGACGTCGACAAGCGCCTACGGTCCCCTCGGCCGCCGCCTGTCGGACGATGACCGGCTCGCCCGCACGACGACGTACGGGTACAACGCGGACGGGGACACGGAGACGGTGACGAACCAGGCGGGGGAGTACACCGAGACCACACACGACTCTCTCGGCCGGCTCGACCTGCAGTACGACGCCGAACGGCGGGTGACCGACACCGACTACGACTCGGTCGGCCGCGTCGACACCGTGACCGCGCCCGGCGACGCGGTCACGACCTACAGCTACGACGAACTGAACCGACCCACCACCGTGATCGACCCCCGGTCCGGGCAGACCACGACGACCTACACGCCCGGCGGCCGGGTCGACGCCGTCACCGGCCCCGACGGCGTGGTCACGGACCACGACTACGACACCGCGGGCCGGGTCACGACGGTGACCCGCTCGGGGAACCGGGCGACGAGCTACACGTACGACAAGGATGGCCGGACCGTCACGGTGACGTCACCGGAAGGCGACGTTGTCACCAGCAGCTACGACCCGGTGGGCCGGGTCCTCACTGCGACCGACCCGGCAGGCGTGACCACGACCCGGACGTGGTCGCAGACGGGTCAGCTCCTGACCGAGCAACTCGAAGGCCAAGGCACAACCGCGTACGTGTATGACTTGGCCGGGAATCTCGAGTCAGTGGCCGACCCGCTCGGCAACCTCACCCAGTACAGCTACGACCTGATGGGCCGGCGGCTCACCCGCACGAACGCGTTGGGCAAGACCGAGACGTGGACCTACCACGACGACGGCCAGGTCGAGACCTACACCGACCCGCTCACCGACAGCGACGGCGCCCGCACTACTACCTACACCTACGACCCGGACACGGGCCGGCTCAGCCACATCGCAGACCCGTCCGGGCGGACCACCACCATGGGATACAACGCCGCCGGACAGGTCACCACCCAGACCGCGTCCATGCCCGACGGCCTCGGCGGGGACATCACCGACCCAGTCACCCGTGTGTTCGACCCCGCCACGGGCCGGTTGACGTCGGTGACCGATCCCACGGGCACCAGCACCTACACCTACAACACCGCCGGGGACCTGACCGAAACCGTCGCCCCGGACGGCCGCCGGACCGCGTACAGCTACGACACGGCCGGACGGCGATCATCCATAACCCATCCGGACGGGACGCTGCTCGACTACGCCTACGACCCGGTCACGGGCCGGCTCGCCACGATCACACCGCGCTGGTCGCTCGCCGACACCTTCACCGCCGCCGACGGGCGAGCGGCCAGCACCGCCAAATGGGCCACGAACGGCTCCGGCTCGGCGTTCGTCGACTCCAACCGCCTCGCGGTCGAACCCGACACCACCGCACTCTCCCTCGAGCCGCAGGTCCCCGCCACGCTCGACAACGACCTCGCCTTCACCTACGAGACCCCCACCGGCACCGCGGACGTGTCGACACTGCGGGTCACGCTGCGCAGCGACACATCAGGAGCCTCTCGCTACCGCGTCGACATCGCCTCCGATGGCGCCACTGTCGACCTCTACCACGACCAGCCCAGCGGCAACACCCTCGTCGCAACCACCCCCCGACCAGCAGGGGATCAACCCGAACGACTCCGTGTCCGAACCGACGGCGACAACGTGCAGGTCAAGGTCTGGGACCCGGCAGCCGAAGCCGAGCCGGCAACCTGGAGCATCGACGAGACCATCACCGGGGTCGTAAGCAGCGCCGTCCCGCAGATCACGGCGGTACATGGCGCCGGTGTGCCGGTGACCTATCTCGACGATGTCACCTATGTGGATCTCGACGCACCTCCCACCGCAGCGGCGACCTACACGTGGGATCTCGACGACCGGTTGATCGCCGAGACACTCCAGGACGGGCATCGCAGCTGGGGCTACACCGGCGGTCGGCTCACCAGCTACATCCAGGACCACCCCGACCCAGAAACACCGGGCCAAGCCGTGTTCTCACATGCCGGGAACACAGAACAGACGTGGACGGTGCCCGACCGGGTCACCGCCATCACCGTCGACATGACCGGCGGTGAAGGCGGAGCCGGCGCAGTCACGGCCGGGAACGGTCTCGGCGGACGAGGCGGCCGCATCCAAGCGACCCTGTCCGTGACCCCGGGCGAGACCCTCCACATCGGCGTTGGCCGCTCCGGCGTCAACAACAACGGCGGCACCGGCGGTGCCGGCGGCCTCTTCGGCGGCGGCAAGGGCGGCAACGGGTTCATCGGCGGCGGGGGCGGCGGCGGCCAGACCTACCTCAAGCAAGGTGGCACCAGCGACACCGACCGGGTCCTCGTCGCCGGCGGTGGTGGCGGAGGCCAGAACAACAAGGACACCCGCGCCCAGACCGGCGGCCATGCCCTCGACGACCAAACGATCACCCCGAAGAACGCCACCAACGGCGCCAACGGCAACGCCCTCCTCCTCCAGAACGGCGGAGGCGGCGGCGGGGCCGGCTGGCGGGGCGGCAACGGCGGCGGCATCAGCGGCGGCACGGCCCAAGGTGGCACCAACATGGCCGACACCACCGTCACCACCGACGTGACCACAACCGCCGGCTACCAGAACGGCTACGGACAGGTCACCATCGCCTGGGTCGAACCCGCACCCAACGACCTCGACACCACCATCGCCTACGACAGCTCCGGCCGCGTCGAAACGGAATCAACCAGCTGGACCACCGGTGCCGCCAGCTACACCGAATCCCAGGTCTACGGCTACGACCAGGCCGGTCAACTCCTCACTGCCACCGGACCCAACACCCGGGCGTGGACCTACGACGACCTCGGACGCTGGGAAACCAGCAGCCGACCCACCGGCGAGTTCACCTACACCTACGACGACGCCAACCAACTCACCATCGCGGACTGCACCGCTGGACCTTGTGCGGACACGACCTACACCTACGACCGCGCCGGGCGCCGCGCGACCGCTACCAACAGCGCCGAGACCCGCACCTACACCTACGGGCCCGACGGCAAACTCGCCACTCACACCATCGACGACGGCGCCAGCGTCGAGACGACCAGCCGCGTCTACGACGGCACCGGCAACCTCACCACCATCACCGTCGACGACGGCACCACCACAACCAACGCCACCTACACCTGGGACATCACCCAAACGGTCACCGACCTGATCGAATACGACCACGGCGTCAACCCGACCGGGATCATCGGCCTCACCGACGCCGTCACCACCCGAACCGGCGGCCACACCGGGACCATGGCCACAGCTGCGACCTGGCAGCGAGACCGCACCGATCTCCTCGGCGACCCGTACGGACTCCCCGACACACAGCCCTACGCGCTCGGACAGCTCGGCTACCGCGGCGAACTCCACACCGGAAACCTCATCCACCTCCGAAACCGCGACTACGACCCCACCACCGGCCAATTCCTCACCAAAGACCCCCTCGACGGCGTCAACGGCACCACCGTCGTCGCAACCCCCTACCACTACACCAACAACAACCCCGTAAACCTTGTAGACCCGCTCGGCCTCCAACCCGGCGACGACGTCTTCTTTGTTGGCTCACATCCGACCGCCGCTTACCTCGCACTAGTCGCCCCGATCCACGAGGCTGCGATGGAGCACTACCGAAAGGCGGAACTCGTCCGGCTGCTCGCCCTGCGGCCCTATGAGACCGGCGGCTACGCCACCGGTGACTGTGCCTCGGACACCGCATCAGGTCTCGTCGACACCATCACGAACCCGACCAAGATCTACCGAGCCTACTGGGAATCGCAGAACTCATTCGGTACGGGACTGTTCCGCGAGTCAGTCGGCCACTTCGTCTCCATCAACCGACAGGTCAACCCGTTCCTCATAGCCGGAGAAGGCTCCGCCACCGCATGGCACGCAGACACCGGACAGCAACGATGCGCCGGCCTCGTCCAGTTTGCCGCAGGATCTGCAGCAGTTCTCGGTGGAGCGTCGGTACTCGCCCCAAGATATGCAGACGACCTCGTCGACCTGAGCTCCTCCTCGCGTCGTAACCACATCCTCGACGGAGAGGTCTTGCCAGGAGGCCGGTACAGCGGAGGCCACCGTGCTGGCACCGGGTTCCCCCGCAAGTCGGAATTCCCGGGGTCGTGGTCAGACGATCAGATCCTCCACCACGTTTCCGACATCGCTACGGATCCCAGTCTCACGTGGCGGCCAGGGCGCGGCGGCGACTTCTGGGTGAGCGGAACGCGAGACGGAATCGACATCGAGGTATTGATCCGAAACGGCGAGATCTGGACCGCCTATCCCACCAACGTTCCGAGGAACCCGGGTTGAGCGAGCAGGACGACTTCGTCGGCCGCGTGCGCGGACTCGTGATTGGCCTCTGGGGATACTTGAGCGCCGACGAATGCGCCGAGGTCGAGCACCTCATCGACCACGACGAGATCGGCGAAGCTCTCCGCGCGCTCGCATGGATCATCGTCGAGGAGGACAAGCGGGTGCCGGCATCGTCCATAGCGACGATCAGGGAACTCGTGGACGGACTGGTGGAGCCTGAGCACATGCCGGACAACCTCGATGACCATGCCGTCCGGTCCTCGTAGTGCCCATCGCGGCCTATGTGGCGTGTCCAGTGACGGCTGGCGTCGGATGCACAGTTGGTGCGGGCCTGTCGTATGCGACCGTCGCCGCAACGTCGATCAGCGCGGGCAAGGCCTGCACGCGCTACGGCGTCGTGAGCGCGGCCTGTGGGGTTGCTCTTGCCGACGTCGGACTCTCTGCATCGGGTGCAATCCTGCCCGGCCGATTCGCTATGAACGGTGCTCACTTGGTCGATGACTTGGTCTGGAGAGAGGCAGCCATCTGGAACACCGCCTTTGGCGGTCCGGCGAGCGTCCTCAGTCGGATCCTGCATTCCTCCGCCGACGGCACGGGTCTGCTCGGCTGTGTCTGATACATGGTCGGACTCGCGGAGTCTCCCCCTGAGGTCCTCGTTCGAGAGTTGCGGCTAGATGGGCTGGGCAATCACCGGGACGCTTCTCGTGCTGGTCGGTGTGGCATCCGAGGCCGTGCTTGGTTCCTTCGCTCACTTCTTCGACTGGGGATGGCCCCGCCAGCGGTATCCGCGCGGCGGCAACGATGTACGCGTCATCGGCGGACGGATTCTGCTCCTCGTTGGACTCGCCGTGATCGTCGCCGGGTGCGTCTATGAGCTCCTCGGTTGATCCGATTCCGCGTCGGAGCTCATCGGCTCGTTGCGCGAACCACGCGTCGCGCGATTTCGGATCGGCACCCCCCTCGTCGATGCCTCGACAAGGCCGTCAGCTCCGTCAGCGCTGGGGACTACCGGGCGGCGAGGTGTCACAGAATGCCACCGTCCAGCTGGGGACTTGCCGACTGGTGGAGACGCATGTTCCTGTCCTGCGTATTCCTGTGGACAAGTGGTCATGAACGGGCCTTGAGGGCGGCGTAGCGGGCCCAGTCGGTGCCGA
>Ga0208490_100249_pt1 | contig 42953 bp, 35 predicted proteins | sample SubbioAug_CSWold_FD_184818 | JGI IMG/M metagenome (GOLD analysis project Ga0208490, IMG submission 184818) | Serpentinite rock and fluid subsurface biosphere microbial communities from McLaughlin Reserve, California, USA - CR11Aug_CSWold (SPAdes) | ecosystem: Environmental > Terrestrial > Deep...
CGGCCGGATCGGAGGGATCCCCCTCCGGGACACCGTCCCCGGCGGCGGTCCCCGTGCCGGGCCCCGTCCCGGACGAGCCGGTGCCGCTGCTGCCGGTACCGGTGCCGGAGGAGAAGCCGTCGTCACCGCCGACGGCGACGAGCTCGCCGTCGACGTCGTTGGCGCGCACGACGGACACGGCAGCGAGGCTCACGGAGAGCATGACGACCACGGCGATGCCGACCACGGTCTGGATCGTGCGGAGCTGCTTGGGGTCCATGGGGATCTCCGGCGGGTCAGGTGGATGCGAGGAACACGGAGCGGAGCAGGTCGTCGCGCTCGAGCAGCTCTGCCGAGGAGCCGTCGAAGCGCACCTGTCCCTTCTCGATGAAGAAGGAGTGATCCGTGATGGTCAGGGCGAGGTTGGCGGACTGCTCGACGAGGATCATCGAGACGCCCTCGTCGTTGATCTCGCGGACCCGGTCGACCAGGTCGCGCACGATCAGGGGGGCGAGGCCGAGGGAGAGCTCGTCGATCATCATCAGCTTGGGTGTGGTCATGAACGCGCGGCCGATGGCGAGCATCTGGGCCTCCCCGCCCGACAGCGTCCCGGCGAGCTGGGTGCGTCGCTCGGCAAGCCGGGGGAAGGCGGTGTACACCTTCTCGAACCCGGCCTTGACCCGTCCCTTGTCCTTGCGGATCGGGTACGCACCCATCCGCAGGTTCTCCTCGATGGTGAGCGAGGGCAGCAGGCCGCGGCCGCCCGGCACCTGGCACACGCCGCGGCGCACGGTCTCCTCCGGGGGCAGGCCGGTGATCTCCTCGTCGTCGAGGAAGACCCGGCCGGCGTCGGGGCGCATGACCCCGCTGATGCAGCGCAGGATCGTGGACTTGCCCGCGCCGTTGGTGCCGAGGAGGGCGACGATCTCCCCCCGCTCGACGGCGAGGTCGACCGAGCGCAGGACCTGCACGGCCCCGTAGGACGCGTAGAGGCCCTCGACCCGCAGGACGGGATCCTCGGCGACCATCAGCGCACCTCCGCCTCGAGGTCGATGGAGCCGCCGAGGTAGCTCTCGACCACGTCCGGGTTGGCCTGGACCTCCTCGGGCGTCCCCTCGGCCAGGATGTGGCCGTTGGCCAGGGCGTAGATCCGGTCCGAGATCCCCATGATCAGCGGCATGTCGTGCTCGATGAGGATGAGCGTGGCCCCGAGCTCGTCGCGGACGTCCTGGAGGACGGGGCCGAGCGCTTCGGTCTCCCGCTGGGCGATGCCCGACGACGGCTCGTCGAGCAGCACGATCTCGGGCTCGAGGGCGAGCACGCACGCCAGCTCGGCCATCCGCAGCGTGCCGTAGGACAGGTCGGAGGCGAACTTGTTGGCGTAGTCGGCCAGGCCGAGGCGGTCGACGACCTCGTCGGTCTTGGCCCGGATGCGCTCCTCCTCGTCGACGGAGGCCGCGGTGCGCAGGCAGGCCCGCAGCAGGCTGCGGACCGGTTGGTTCGGCATGCGGCGGTGCAGGCTGACCCGGATGCAGTCGTAGACGGTGAGGTTCGGGTACAGCGTCACCTGCTGGAACGTGCGCCCGAGTCCGAGCCAGGGCCGCTCCCACGCCTTGCGCTCGAGCAGGTCGACCCCGTTCAGGAGCACCTTGCCCGTGGCTTGCTCCCGGAAGCCGGAGACGGCGTCGAAGAGCGTGGTCTTGCCGGCGCCGTTCGGGCCGATGAGGCCCACGATCTCGCCCCGCGTGGCCTGGAGGTCGATCCCTTGCAGCACCTGGAGGGCACCGAAGGCCAGGTGCAGGTCGCGAACCTCGAAGAAGGGCGCCTCGTCCACGGTGTCGATCACCGCCGTGGGGTCGTCGAGGGTGGTCATCGATCGGCTCCGATGGGTTCGTCGCGAGGGGCGCGCCAGGCGTCGTCGTCGGGGTGCGCGGCGATCTCGTCGCTGCGGGCCTCGAGGGCGCTCGTGCCCTCCGACAGGTCGACCAGCTCCCCGTCCTGGTCGGCGGAGGCCCAGGCGACCCGTTCCGACGGATCGAACGGCCGGACGAACCGGGCGAGCGAGCCACCGATGCCGTTCGGGTTCTGGACGATCGTGATGATGGCGAGGAAGCCGGCGAGGATCGTCGGCGCCTGGTTGACGCCCGTCGTGGGCGTGGCCGTCAGCTGCGGGATGATCTCGAACAGCACCCCGACCAGGGCGGCGCCGAACAGGACGCCGACCCCGGCGACCACGGCTTGGAGCACGACGCCGAGGGAGAAGAACAACAGGAAGCTCTGCCCGTCGACGTTGCGGAGGAAGAACCCGAGCATCGAGCCGCCGATGCCGGCGATGAACCCCGAGAGGCTGAAGGCCAAGAGCTTGTAGCCGACCGGGTCGATGCCCATCGCCTGGGCGGTGGTCTCGGAGTCCCGCAGCGCGTAGAAGGCCCGGGCCACGCGAGTGTCCCGCAGGTTGCGCATGGCGAGGAAGAGCAGGACGGCGATGCCGAGCGCCGTGAAGTACATGGCCTCGTTCTGCAGGCCGAACCACTGGCGGTCGAGGTTCGACCGGGCCAGCACCTCGGGTTGGATGAACAGGAAGTTCTCGCCGAAGTAGGCGAACGTGAGCGTGACGAGGGCGAGGAAGAACCCCCGCAGGCGCAGTGCCGGGATGCCGAGCAGCAGCGAGAACGGGATGGTCAGCAGGCCGCCGGCGAGGATCACGAGGGGGATCGGCAGGTTCCACGACGTCTGGGCGATGGCGGCACCGAAGGCACCGATGCCGGCGAAGGTCATCGGCGCCAGGCTGATCTGGCCCGTCCAACCGGTGATGACGACCACCGACAGGGCGATGATGGACAGGATCACGCCGTTGAGCAGGACCCCGTCCCGGAACGACGAGGTGAACAGGAGCGGGTACAGGACGGCGAAGGCGGCGATGAGCCCACCGAGCGCCCACCGGCCGGTGCGCCAGTCGCGCAGCAGGAGCTGCAGCTGGCCGGTGCGGTCGAGGTTGCGGCGCAGCTCGTCCTCGGGGTTCGCACCGCCGGCGGCCCGGGCGAAGCTGACGCCGGTGTCCTCGTCGAGGCGGATGCCCGCGAAGATGAACTTCGGCCTGGTCATGAGCAGGCCGACGACGAGGATCAACGTGACGAGCGTGGGGCCTGCCTTGCCGGCGAGGATGTCGCTGACGACGCCTCGTGGCCACGGTGCCGCGGCCACGAGGTTGGTGCTCAGCCCGATCAGCAGCCCGCCGGCGAGGGTGCCGATGAGGCTGGTGAAGCCACCGATCAGGCTGGCCGCGAAGCCGAAGACGATGAGGTTGGCCAGACCCGAGGGCGAGATGCCCGCACCCGAGGCGATCAGGATGCCGGCGACGGTGGCGAGCATGGAGCCGACCGCCCAGGCGAAGCCTGCGACCTGGTCGGCGGAGATGCCGAGGAGGCGGGAGACCTCGCGGGAGTCGGCCGTGGCCCGGATGGCGATGCCGAGGTCGGTGTAGCGGAAGAAGGCGGCGAGGCCAGCCGCCAGGGCGATGGTGACGCCGAGCGTGCCCAGGGCGTTGTAGGTGAGGTTCACCCCGCCGATCTGCAGCTGCCCGGCCGGGAAGATCGTCGGGACGGCCTCGGTGCGCTGGCCGAAGACGTCGCCGCCGATGCCGGTCAGCAGGGTGAACAGGGCGATCGTCACGATGATCAGGTTGAGCATCGGGGCGTTGGCGAGCGGGCGCATCACGACGCGCTCGATGGCGAGGCCGAGCAGGCCCGTGAAGACGAGGGCGATCAGCAGCGCGGCGGCGAAGGGGAGGGCGGGCGGGTCCGGGTTCCAGGTGAGGTTCGTGAACGGGAGCTGGAAGCGCAGGCCGGGGTCCTGGAGCTGGGTGCCGTCCCAGAACTTGACGAAGGTGTAGGCCCCGATGGTGCCGATGGCGGCGTGGGCGAAGTTCGGGACGCGGGTGCCCTTGTAGATCAGGGTGATGCCGGTGCCGAACAGCGCGTAGACGGCACCGATCGACAGTCCGGTGACCGCCACGTTCAGATAGAACTGCAGGTCGCCCACAGCCGTCCGTCCCCTCTCGCCGGATGGTGACCGGCGGTGTCTCCGAGCAGGTCTTCGACACCCGTCGGAGCGATCCCTCCCGTTCTGGCAGCAGGAGTTGCCAGTCCGATCGGCGAAGTGGGTCATGGAGCACGTCCGACGAGGGGATCCGGATGACACACCGCCAGGGCGCATCCCGCACCCGTGCCTGCCTTGCCGCAGCGGTGCTCGTCGCGTCCGTCGTGGCGCCGGGCAGCACTGCGTCCGGGCAGGAGGCGCCGCCGGTCCCGAACACGTTCGGTCTGCGGCTCGAGGGGTTCGCCGTGGAGTCGAGCGCGAACACGACCGCGACCGGCGTGGCACCCCGCAGCGCCTACTCCTACGCCAAGGTCTCCTCCACGCTCGACCTCGACGGGAGCCGTGGCCTCGACATGGAGGCCCGAGGTGCCAACGCGCAGGACGCCGGCCTCCTCGGCGTGGTGCTGTTCTCCGGCGGCGATGTGCCCATCGACGGGAACAACCTCGCCTTCTACTCCCAGGCCTTCTTCCCCACCTTCGACGGCTTCTCGCAGATCTCGGAGAAGTGCGCCGTCAACCAGACCGAAGCCAAGGAGACGCCGGAGTGCCGGGACCAGGACGGGCCCTACGCCCTGGCGCAGGTGGTCCCCGACCAGGATGCGCCCTCGGCCACCGGCATCGGCCGGAACCAGGACAGCGGTGAGGGTGGCGGCGACGCCCGGTCGCAGTCCGTGATCGAGCCCCAGGCCGACGGGACCATCCGGGGGTTCCAGAGCAACTCCGGGAGCGACCAGGGGGTGCCGGGCACCCCGATCAAGGTCGACTCCTACGTGGCCGAGCAGACCGTGACCGCGTCCCTCGGGTCGGCCGCTGCCGAGGTCCGCTGCGCCGGCGAGGTCAGCGTCGGCGGGCAGCAGGTCTCGGACAACACCGCCCTCCAGAACCTCCTCGCGCCGCTCAGCATCGGGGGCGATCTGCGGGTCACCTTCGAGCCGGCCACCGAGCCCACCATCACCGAGCTCCCCGGCGGCGGCCTCGAGGCATCGTGCCGGGGGCCCCGCTTCACCGTCTTCGCCAGCCCGCAGGGTGGCACCGGCACGACCTACACGTTCGGAAGGACCTTCGCGGCCGTGGGAGTGACCGAGAACCGCGAGCCGATCGGCGCCGGTGGCAGCATCGGCGGCGAGGGCTTCGCCCCGCTGCCGTCCGACGCCGCAGCGGCGCCGGCTGCCACCGGCTCCACCTCCAGCAGCAGCGGCACCTCGTCGACCCCCGCGCCGCAGGACCCGGGCGCTCCGGAGACCGAGCCGACACCGACGGTGCCGATCGCCGACGACGGGCCGCTCGAGACCGCGAGCGGACCCGAGCTGGTCCGGCGCAGCATCGACGCCGTGCCGATCGGGGCCTTCACCGCCGCCGGCGGCGCGCTGCTCGCGCTCGGCGTCTGGATGCTGCTCGGGGTCACGGGCTCGCTGGCCCGAGGACTCACGACCCTCAGGCTGCCCCCCTTCCGGGACTGACCGGCCTGGCCGCCGGGCTCGGATCGGTACCGTGCCGGCCCGTGCGCGACGTCCTCGACCCCTCCACCGGTGCCGTCGTCGATCGGGTCCCGGAGCTCGCCCCGGCCGACGTCGACGCCGTCCTCGCCCGCACCCTCGGCGCCCACGCCGAGTGGTCCCGTTCCGGGGTGCGTGCCCGGCGTGACGTCCTGCGCGAGATCGCCCACCTCATCCGGATCAACACCGACTACCTGGCCCGCCTCGAGTCCACCCAGGCGGGCAAGCCGATCGGCGCCGCCCGTGGCGAGGTGGGCGCCGCCGCCGAGGTGTTCGAGTTCTACGCCGGCGCGGTCGACAAGATCCACGGCTCCACCATCCCCGGCAACGCCGACGGCACGCTGCTGACGTTCCGGGAGCCCATCGGCCCGAGCGTGGCCATCGTGCCGTGGAACTTCCCCCTGCTCATCCTGTGCTGGAAGGTCGCGCCGGCCCTGGCGATGGGCAACGCCGTGGTGGCCAAGCCGGCGTCGCAGACGCCGCTCACCGCCGTCGCCCTGGCCGAGCTGGCCGAGGGCGCCGGCCTGCCGCCCGGCACGTTCCAGGTCGTCACCGGGCCGGGCGGCTCCCTGGGCGAGGCACTGGTCACCGACCCCCGGGTCCGCAAGGTGTCCTTCACCGGCTCCACCGAGGTCGGGCGTCGCATCATGGCCCTCGCCGCCGAGGACATCACCCGCGTCGGCCTCGAGCTCGGGGGCAAGTCGGCGAACCTCGTGTTCGACGACCTCTCCGACGACCAGCTCGACGCGTGCGTGGCGTCGTCGCTGTGGTCGGTGTTCGACAACACGGGCCAGGACTGCTGTGCCCGCAGCCGCATGTTCGTGCACGAGTCGGTGGTCGAGGACTTCACCGAGCGCCTGGTCGCCGCCACCGAGGCCATCCGCATCGGCCCGACGGCCGACGACGAGACCGAGCTGGGCCCGCTCATCTCCGAGGAACAGCGGGCCATCGCCGAGGGCTACGTCGCCTCGGCCCAGGCCGACGGCGCCCGCCTGCGCACCGGTGGCTCCCGCCCCGACCTGCCCGGCAGCTACCTGGCGCCCGCGGTGCTCGACCGGGCCGACGTCGGCATGCGGTTCATGCGGGAGGAGATCTTCGGGCCGGTCGTGGGGATCCAGCCCTTCCGCACCGAGGCGGAGGCGGTCGCCCTGGCCAACGCCTCGATCCACGGGTTGTCCGGGTCGATCTGGTGCCGGGACGTCGGCCGCGCGCTCCGGGTCGCGCGAGGGGTCGAGACCGGCATGCTGTCGGTCAACACGTCGTCGTCGGTGCACATCGAGGCGCCGTTCGGTGGCGTGAAGCAGTCGGGGATCGGCCGGGACCAGGGCCTGGTCGCGCTCGAGCACTTCTCCGAGCTCAAGACCGTGTTCATCGCTGCCGATTGATGCCCGTGTGACCCGTTCTCGCGCTTCGTCCACCGTGGCGACCATCGCCCTGCTCGTCGGGGTGCTGGCCACGGTGGCCCAGGCGCCGGCCGCCTCGGCCGACCACCCCGCCCGGATCTCGGGCGTGGACCGCTACGAGACGGCGGCGAAGGTGTCGGCGTCGCGGTTCACCGCCGGCGTCCCGGTCGCCTACGTGGTGACCGGCGTGAAGTTCCCCGATGCCCTGGCGGCCGGCGTCGCCGCGGGCGTCGAGCGGGGACCCGTGCTGCTGACCACGCCGGCCTCGCTGTCGCCGGCCACGTCCGCCGAGCTCGACCGGCTCCGCCCCGCCGAGATCGTGGTGGTCGGCGGTGCCGGGTCGGTGTCCGACGGCGTGGTCGCCCAGCTCCGGACCAAGACCGACGGCACGGTCACCCGGGTCCAGGGAGACGACCGCTTCGCCACCGCGGCCGCGGTCGCCCGCCACGCGTTCGCATCGGCCGGCACGGCCTACGTCGCCAGCGGCACCACCTTCCCCGATGCCCTCGCCGGCGTGCCGGCGGCGGTTCGCGATCGGGCGCCGCTGCTGCTCGTCACGGCCACGACCGTGCCGGGAGCGACGGCGCAGGCGATCGCCGACCTCGGCGTCGACCAGATCGTGGTCCTGGGCGGGGTCGGCACCATCAGCCAGGGAGTCGAGGACCAGCTCCGCTCGCTCGCCGGCTCCACCGCCCGGGTCGCCGGCGACAACCGCTTCGCGACCGCCGCTGCCGTGTCGGCGCGAGCGTTCCCCGGCGGCGCGCCGGTGGCCTACCTCGCCACGGGGATGGCCGCCGCGGATGCGCTGGCCGCCGGCCCGGTGGCCGCCCTCGCCGGCGGTCCCGTCCTCCTGGTGCGGGGCAACTGCATCCCGCCGGCGGTGGAGGCCGAGATCGCCCGGCTCGGTGCTCCCGGCCTCGTCATCCTCGGTGGCGACCGTGCCGTCGGCCTGGCGGTGGAGGACGCCACCCGCTGCCCGTCTGGTGCCAACCTGGCCGGCTCGCCCACGGTCGGGGCCAAGCCGACGACCGCGACGTGGGACGACGACGGACCCGACCCGCACATCGTGCGCTTCGGGCACCAGTGGTTCGCCTACACGACCGGGACGACGTGGGGGAACAACATCGGCGTGCTCATGTCCGACCGCCCCGACGGGGTTTGGCGCACCACCACCGGTCAGACCTGGGGTTCCACGGCCCTGGCGTCGGCCACGATCCCGGACTGGCAGGTCCCCGACAGCCAGTGGGCGCCGGCGGTGTACCAGTACGCGGGTCGGTACGTGATGTTCTACGCGGCCCAGGTGAGGACGACCCTGGAGTGGTGCCTCAGCGTCGCCGTGGCCGACCGGCCCGAGGGTCCCTTCGCCGACCAGACGGCCGCGACCGGACCGATCCTGTGCCAGGACCACCTCGGCGGCGTGATCGACCCGCACCCGTTCGTCGACGCCGACGGACGGGCGTGGCTGCACTGGAAGAACAACGACGGCTTCTCGGGCCGCACCTACGGCGTCGACGCCGTGTCGAAGGTGTGGGCCGTCCGTCTCAGCGCCGACGGCACCCGCCCGGCCGGCAGCCACCACGAGGTGATGGCCAAGGACACGGTCCGCTACCCGTGGCAGACGACCCTGGACAACCCCCAGATGGTGCTGCGCGGCGGCGTCCACTACCTGTTCCACACCGGTGGCGACTACGTCGGCAACGACACCTACGCCGCCGGGTACGCGATCTGCGCCGGCCCGCTCGGGCCGTGCCCGGAGTCCCACAAGATCCTCGAGAGCTACGGCGACGTGGCCGGCCCGGGCGGCGGCACCGTGGCCCGCGGCACCGACGGGCGGTGGTGGATCAGCTACCACGCCTGGACGAGCGGTTGCTACGACTACGGCCCGCCCTGCGACGGGAAGCGCAAGCTCTTCGTCGCTCCGCTGACGTTCTGATCGCTACCGCAGGCGCCTGACCGCGGCCCGGAGGTCGGCCAGGGCCCGCAGCTCGGCGTCGACCGGGTCGGCCACGAGCTGATCTGCCGTCGAGGAGACGGACTCGGTCAGGGTGCGTCTGGCGGCCGCCGACCTGCGCCTCGCGCCCAGGCCGGCGAGGGCGCGCGCCACCACGCTCACGAGCAGGCCGGCGAGGGCGCCGCCGATCGCCATCGCCGACGGCCACGGCACCTCACCGATCCGGGGTGCCGGAAGGTCGGGCAACCCGAACCAGGCCACCACGCCGATGACCACGAGCCAGACGAGGCCGATGGCCATGATCCCGGCGAGCAGCCACTGGAGCCCGGACACGGCGCGCCACCACGCCGCCGGCTCGGTCGGCAGGCGGGCCGACCCGATCTGGCGGTCGAGCGAATCGGCCACGTCTCCACGACGGGCACCGGCCACGTCGGCCACCCGCTCCTGCCAGGCGGACGGGAGCCCGGTGGTCGTGTCGTCGACGAAGTCCCGCAGGGCTCGGCCGAGCGCGGCCTCGGCGACGGTCGACGGCGCGGCCCGGGACGTGCGACCGACCGTGGTGGTGCCGGCCTCGGGTGGGGGGCGGTCCAGGCCCAGGCGACGCAGCGGGTCGGGCCGGAGCCGGCCGAGCCAGCGCGTGGGCGGCCAGCCGACCTCCTGGGCGGCCCGTCGTCGGTGGGCGGCACCCACGGCGTCGGCCACGGCGTCGGCCCCCGACGCATCGGCGAACGCGGCGGCGAGCGCCCGCCGGGTGCCCCGGCTCGCGACCTCGGGGTCGCGGTCGCCGACCTCACCGGCGAGGCGGTCGGCCAGCCAGTCCACGTCGGCGTCCAGGCGGGCGACCAGCGCCCGGCGCTCGGCGGTGCGAGCGGCGAGCTCCCGGCGCAGCGCGTCGAGCCCGTCGCCGGTCCGGGTCGAGGTCGTCACGACGCGCACCCGGTCGAGCCCGTCCTCGCGCAGCAGGCGGGCCAGGTCGTCGACGATGCCCTGCCGATCGCCCTCGGGCACGAGGTCGACCTGGTTCAGGACGACGATGGTCACGGCGGCGTGGCCGGCGAAGCGGCGCAGGTACTGCTCGTGGAGGGCGGCGTCGGCGTACTTCTGCGGGTCGACGACCCAGACGAACGCGTCGACCACCTCGACGAGGCGGTCGACCTCGGCCCGGTGGTCGGCCTCGACCGAGTCGTGGTCGGGCAGGTCGAGCAGCACGAGGCCGTGCAGGTCCGCTGCCGCGCCGGTGGGCACGACGTGGCGGCGGGGCACGTCGAGCCAGTCGAGGAGGTCGGACGTGCCCTCGCGGAGCGTGCCCTCGGTGTCGAAGACCGCGGCCTGCGCCGTGGAGGTCGTCGGTCGGCGCACGCCGACCGAGGAGACGTCCTCGCCGACGAGTGCGTTGAAGAGCGACGACTTGCCGCTCCCGGTCGCCCCGGCGAGCGCCACCACCGTGCGGTCGGCACCCCGCCCGAGTCGGGTCTGGGCCCGCTCGACCGTGGTGGCCACGTCGTCGGTCAGCCCGGTCGGGAGGCGCCCGGGACCGGCGGCGCCGATGGCGCCGACCTCGTCGAGGGCGTCGAGTCGCTGGCGGAGCTCGCGGTCGGCGCGCTCGGTTCGCCTCTCGTCCCGGCGGCTCATCGTTGCCTGCGGGTGCCGAGGTCGCGCTGGAGGTCGGCGGCGAGGCGGCGGAGCTCGTCGGCGGCGGAGCCGTCGGGTCGGTGGGCGTCGACCAGGCTCGTGTAGCGCTGGACCTCCTCGGCCAGCAGGGCGCCGGTGCGGCGGTCGAGGTCGGCCCGGGCCTTCTCGGTGAGGCGGCGCACCGCCTGGTCGCCGAGCAGTGCCTCGAGCAGCGTGGATCCCACGGCCGTGCTGCCCCCGGCGATGGCGACCTCGGCGCCGGTCAGCCCGCCGGTCTGGGCGAACACGCCGACCATGACCACCAGGGCGGCACCGTTGAGGCCGTAGGACAGCACCTTGGCCGTCGTGCGCTTGCCGGAGCCCTCCTCCCGCAGGAGGTCGAGCACGCCGCCCTGCCAGTTCCGCACCAGGCGGGAGGCCCGGTCCCCGAGGTCGGCGGAGGGTCGCCGCAGCTCGTCGCCGCCGGCGTCCAGGAGCGCGGCGCCGGCGGCGGTGGTGCGCCACTGCGCGACGACCTGGTCGGTGGCCTGGGCGACCCGCTCGCGGACCAGCATCTCCACGCCGCTCTCCACCGCACCCTGGAACCGCTCGACGTTGCGAGGACGTCCGGTGACGGTGGCGGTGAGCCGGTCGCGCAGGCGACCGATCCTCGACTGCAGCTCGCGCAGGAGGTCACCGGTGCCGACCAGGTCCTGCCAGCGGGCCAGCACCTCGCCTCGCATGACCGTGCCGTCCCGGACGTCGTCCGCCAGCCGCTGGTGAGCGTCGTCGAAGGCGCCGGTGGCGATGCCGGCCAGCCGGTCGGCGGCACCGAGCTGCTGGTCGACGACGGTGGCGACCTCCTCGGTCCGAGCCGACACGTCGGCCACCGCGCCGGCGAGGCTCTGGCGCACGAGCTCGGCCCGGACCTCCCGGTCGGCGGCGAGGCCGTCGAGCCACGCCCGCAGCGGGCGCACCGCGTCGACCGGCAGGCGACCGTCCTCCAGCCGCTGCTCCTCGAGCACGAAGAGCGGCGCGTCGCCGAGACCCTCGTCGCTGAGCATCGACGCCAGGTGCGGCGCGATCTCCTCGGCCGCACCGGGCGGCACCCGGTTCAGGACCAGGCCGATGCCCACCCCCCGCCGGGACGCGGTGCGCAGGAACTCCCACGGCACGGCGTCGGCGTAGCGGGCCGCCGTGGTGACGAAGACCCAGAGGTCGGCGGCGTCGAGCAGGTGCTGGGCGATCTCACGGTTGCGGTCGAGCACCGAGTCGATGTCGGGTGCGTCGAGCAGGGCCAGGTCCTCCGGGACGGCGTCGGATGCGACCAGCTGCAGCTGGTGGGCGCCCTCCACCGCCTGGCCCGGGGTGCCGCGGACCCGGGCGAGCGAGCCGAGCACCCGGTCGTCCTCGAACCAGCGGGCCGCCGACGGGTGGTGGATCAGCACCGGCGAGCGGGTCGTGGGTCGCAGCACGCCGGGCACGGTCACCTCGGACCCGACCACGCTGTTCACGAGCGTCGATTTGCCGGCACCGGTCGAGCCCCCGACCACGGCGAGCACCGGCGCGTCGATGTCGCGCAGCCGGGGGATGACGTAGTCGTCGAGCTGGCGCCGCACGTGCATCGCCGTCTGACGGGCACCTTCCACGTGCTCGGTGGCGAGCGGCAGGCGCACCTCGTCCAGGCGCGCCCGCAGCGCGGTGGTCGTCGCCAGCATCCCGTCGAAGTCGATGGCGTCCATGATGCTCGCTCCATGCCCAGTCCCGGTGCTGCCGAGCGTGAGACCGTGGCGCGACCCGCAGCGTTCTGGGCCGCGGTGCACGCTCCACGCGCGTGGCCGGCAGCCCGGTCGAGACATGGGGGCAGGAGCGACCGGGAAAGGTCCCACGAGGTCTGGACGACGCCGAGGAGGCTGCCATGAGCGACACCGACATCATCGACCTGTTCGCCACCGATTCCGCAGACCGGGTCCGCGCCCACACCGCGACTGCGGTCCAAGCCCAGCTCGACCGGGATCTCGTCGACCGCATCCGGCACCTCGCACAGCAGGACGACGGGTCCGAAGGAGGTCGGGCAGCGCTCACCCGTCGTCTCGAGGAGGTCGAGCAGGAGAGCGACATGGAACGCACGCTGCAGGCCAACGCGGCGACCCTGGCGCTCACCGGAACGATCCTGGCCACCTTGCACAGTCGTCGCTGGCTGATCGTCCCCGGCATCGTGACCAGCTTCCTGCTGCAGCACGCGCTGCAGGGTTGGTGCCCGCCGGTGGCGCTGTTCCGTCGTCTCGGGGTCCGCACGGCACGCGAGATCGCAACCGAGCGCTACGCGGTCAAGGCCCTGCGTGGTGACTTCAGCGCCTTCACGAGCGACGGCGACCCCGACGAGCGCACCGAAGCGGTGCTTGCTGCCGTCACCCAGTAGCGCTTCCGGCTACGGTCTCCTTCGGGATGGCTCCGCCGCCATCCCCCACGACCAGGTTCCCGCCGAACCGGTCGAGACGAAGGCCCTGCCCGCCGCAGGGCCTTCGTCGCGCCCGCCCACCGCCCCGGGGAGTTGGCCCGCCGAGGGGGCGACCGGTTCACTTGACCCGTGACCGATCCCGCCGTCGAGGCCGAGCGCCGCCGCACGTTCGCCATCATCAGCCACCCCGACGCGGGCAAGACGACGCTCACCGAGAAGTTCCTGCTCTACGGCGGCGCGGTCCAGGACGCCGGCCAGGTGAAGGCCCGGGGCGAGCGCCGCCGGGTGCGGTCGGACTGGATGGAGATGGAGCAGCAGCGCGGCATCTCGATCACCTCGACCGTCCTGCAGTTCCCGTACCGGAACCGGGTGCTCAACCTGCTCGACACCCCTGGCCACCGGGACTTCTCCGAGGACACCTACCGGGTGCTGGCCGCCGCCGATGCCGCGATCATGGTCCTGGATGCCAGCTCGGGCATCGAGCCCCAGACCCTCAAGCTGTTCGAGGTGTGCCGGGAGCGGCGCATCCCGCTGCTCACGTTCATCAACAAGTGGGACCGGCCCGGCAAGGAGGCCCTCGAGCTCACCGACGAGATCGAGTCGACCCTCGGCCTGGCCACCATGCCCATCACGTGGCCGGTCGGCATCGCCGGGGACTTCCGCGGGCTCATCGACCGGCGCAGCGGCGACTACATCCGCTTCTCCCGCACGGCTCGCGGCGCCACCGAGGCGGGCGAGGAGATCCTCGATCCCGTCGCGGCCGAGGAGGTCGACGGCAACAGCTACCTGGCCGCCGTGGAGCAGGTCGAGCTGCTCGAGGCGGTCGGGAGCGACTTCGACCAGGAGCTGTTCGAGATGGCCGAGGCCACGCCGGTCTTCTTCGGCTCGGCCCTCACCAACTACGGCGTGCGCCTCCTCCTCGACGCGGTGGCCGACCTCGCCCCCTCGCCGCTGCCCCGACCGGACATCGAGGGCGAGCGGCGCCCGCTGGAGGCACCCTTCAGCGGCTTCGCGTTCAAGGTCCAGGCCAACATGGATCCGAGCCACCGCGACCGCATCGCCTTCGTCCGGGTCTGCTCGGGGCGCTTCGAGCGCGGCATGGTCGTCACCCACGCCCGCACCGGCAAGCCGTTCGGCACCAAGTACGCCCACTCGGTGTTCGGACAGGACCGCGAGACCCTCGACGAGGCCTTCCCCGGCGACGTCATCGGCCTGGTCAACGCCACCGAGGTGCGGGTCGGCGACACGCTCTACCTCGACGAGCCGGTCGAGTACCCCGGCATCCCGGCGTTCGCCCCCGAGCTGTTTGCCATCGCCCGACCCAAGGACGTCGGTCGGTTCAAGCAGTTCCGCAAGGGCATCGCCCAGCTCGACGAGGAGGGTGTCGTCCAGGTGCTGCGCGACCGCGACCTCGGCGACCAGGAGCCGATGCTCGCCGCCGTGGGCCAGATGCAGTTCGAGGTCGCGTCTGCCCGCCTCGCCGACGAGTTCGGCTCGCCGGCCGAGATCTCGATGACGCGCTACTCGATCGCCCGGGTCACCGACGAGGAGACGATGCAGGACCTGCGGGGCATGAGCGGGGTGCGGGTGCTCGAGCGGTCCGACGGCACCCTGCTCGCCCTGTTCGAATCCGTCTACTGGCTCCAGCGCATCGAGTCGGACCACCCGGAGTGGACCCTGGAACCGCTCGTCGCCGAGGGCATGGCGGGGTAGAAACGACACGTGGTCGACGACGACGGTGAGCTCGGCGGCCGGCCCCTCCGTGGCGTGGTCGAGGTGGAGTGGGACGGGTGGGACGACGAGCGGTCCCGCTCGAAGGCGCCCTGGATCATCGGGGCGATCCTGGTCGTCGCGGTGCTCGCCGTCGCCGGCCTCACCTGGTGGGCGGTGGGCACCGACGCCGAGCTCGGTCCCGAGGTGGCGGCGCCAGAACCAGGATCCCCGGCCCCCGTGGACCCCGCGCCCGGCGGTGCACCGACGCTGGAGGCGCTGCAGGCCGTCGTCCCCCCCGAGCTCGAGAGCTGCGTGCCTCCACCGGACCGACCCGACGGGGTGGCCGACGACGGCACCGTGCGACTGGAGTGCCCGCGGTCGTCGGCTCCGGACCTGGTGGCGTTCACGCTCTTCCCCGACGTCGAGGCGCGAGACCAGGCCTTCACCGACACCGTGACGCTGCTCGGTCTGGACGCAGGCGCGCCGGGCGACTGCGCGCTCGGCGGCGGTGTGGTGCACGACTACACCGGCGACCGCGGTCGCGGTCGCGTCGCCTGTCGCAGCGTGGAGGACCGGGTCGACATGGCCTGGACGGACGGCACGGCGCCGGTGCTCGCCGTCGCCGGTGGGTTCGGTGCCTACCCGGCGCAGTACGGGTACTGGTCCGACCTGGTCGGCCGGACCGACGCCGAGTTCCCCCTGTCCCGGGAGCGGGCCCTGCTCGACCAGCTCCCGGACGAGCTCACGACCCGGTGCGCGCGCGACCTCGCCCTCACGGAGCGGACGGGCGGGGTGGTGTCGGTGACCTGCACGCCCGCGGTCGGGGAGGCCGCCGAGGTGTCCTGGGTGCGCTTCGCCGACGCCGACGCCATGACCGGGTGGATCGAGGCCGAGCAGGCCCGGCTCGCGGACGCCGTCGCCGACACGACGGAGCTCGCCTGCCGACCGGGCGGCCGCGGCCCCTCGGGCGAGCTGCCGCCACCGTGGATCGGTGTCACGCCCTACCGCCAGGGCACCTCGACCGGCACCGTCCTGTGCCACGTCGACGCCGACGGTCGCAACGTCCTCACCTGGACCCGGGCCGGCACGAACATCGGCTCCATCGCGGTGTCCGACGGCCGGGTCGGCGACGTGACGATGGACGACCTGGCCGCATGGTGGGAGGACGGGGGCCACCTGCCCTGACGGCGCCGTGCCGGACCGGACGGGTCAGCAGCGGCTGCCCGCCGCGGGCACCGACTGGTCGACGAGGTAGGCGATGGCCAGGCGGTCGATGCAGGCGTTGCCCTGGAAGACGATGGTGTGCCCGTCGCCCTCGTGGGTGAGGAGCACGCCGGCGGCGAGGCGGTCGGCCACCGTCACCCCGTTCTCGTGGGGGGTTGCCGGGTCGCCGGTGGTGGACACGACGAGGATCGGTGGGGTGCCGTCGGCGGTGATCGGTCCGAGCGGGTCCGCGTCGGCCGGCCACACGGCGCAGCGGAGGTAGTCGTTCACGATGGCCTCGCCGAAGCGAGGCGACCGCGCCGCGGCCGACCCGGCGGCGTCGAGGTGCTCGCCCGGGTCGGAGGGCCAGCTGCTGTCGATGCACGACACCGCGAAGTACGCCGAGAAGTCGACCAGGCGGAGGTACTGCTCGGCGAGGGCGAGCATGCCGCTGCCGTCACCGGCGAGGCCCGTCACGACCCCGGCGTCGAGCGCCGACCACAGGCCGGTGTTGTAGAGCGGCATGGCCAGGCCGATGGCTGCCTCCCCGGGCCCGAGCACCCGGCCGCCGGTGGGGATGCCCGCCTCGGCGGCGACGAGGAGGTCGTCGACGGCGGCGACCGGGTCGTCGAGGTCGCAGGACGGCCGGTCGCCGCACCCGGCGGCCCAGCGGGACAGGGCGGTCTCGAACCCCTGCGCCTGCTGCACGGCCATCTCGATGCCGGTGGGCGCGGTGTCGACCAGGCCGTCGAGGATCATCGTGCGCACGCGGTCGGGGAACAGCTCGGCGTACACCTGCCCGATCGAGGTGCCGTAGCTGAAGCCGAGGTAGTCGATGCGGTCGTCGCCCATCCCGGCGCGCACGAGGTCGAAGTCGCGGGCCACGTCCCGGGTGCCGACGTGGGGGAGCAGATCACCGCGGTTCACCGCGCAGTCACGGGCGTAGGCGTCGCTGACCTCCACGAGCGCGTCGGCGTCGGCATCGTCGTCGACCGTCGGGTCGACCGCGTAGAGCTCAGCTGGGTCGCCACCGCACGCGAGCGGCGTGGAGCCCCCGACGCCCCGGGGATCGACGGCGACGATGTCGAAGCGCTGCCGGATCTCGTCGGGGAACGGGAACAGGGGCAACACGTCGACGGCGCCGCTGCCAGGGCCGCCGAAGTTCACGAACAGGGCGCCGATGCGGTCGCCACGGGCGGGCAGGCGCAGCACCGAGAGCTCGATGGTGGGGCCGGTCGGGTCGCCGTGGTCGAGCGGCACGACGACGGTCGCGCACTCGGCCGTCCCGCACGACGCCCAGGACACGTCCGGCACGGGCGCGACGGGCTCGGTGGTGGGGGCGGCGGGTTCGCCGACGGGTGCCGCGGTGGTGGTCGTGGTGGGCACGTCCTCGGCCCGGTCGAGGGTGGTGTCCGATCGGGTGCAGGCCGTCACCAGGACCAGCCCGACCACCACGGCGAGGGCCCTCCTCACGGGTCGTCGTGGGTGCGCGTCTCGAGGGCGACCTCGATGCGGGCCAGCGCCTCGCCGAGGTCGCCGACCGCGTCGCGCAGCTCGGCCACGGTGGCGACGTCGGCGAGCGACAGGCGCACCGAGGCCAGCTCCCGGGCCATGAACTCGGCCTCGGCCTGGGTGCGGGCGTTGATCTCGCGGTCCTGCTCGGACTGGGCCCGGTCGCGCTCGTCCTGGCGGTTCTGGGCGAGCAGGATCAGCGGCGCCGCGTAGGCCGCCTGCGTGGAGAACGCCAGGTTCAGGAGGATGAACGGGTACGGGTCCCACCGGTAGCGGACGGCCACCGCGTTGACGATGATCCAACCGGACACGAGGACCGTCTGGCCGGCCAGGAACCGACCGGTGCCGAGGAACCGGGCGATGCCCTCGGAGAAGCGACCGAAGGCGTCGGGGTCGAAGTGCACGCCGATGACCCCGGCCTGGGCCGGGCGGGCCAGGTCCTCGGTGCGGCGGAAGAGCGGCACTACCCGACCCCCGGGCGGTGTCGGGGCAGCGTGCGCCGCCACCCCTTGGGCAGCAGGTGGTCCATGACGTCGTCGATGGTGACCGCACCGAGGAGGTGGCGCGATCCGTCGCAGACGGCGACGGCGACCATGTCGTAGGCGGCCAGGTGACCCGCCACCTGGAGCTCGGGCGTCTGGGGGCTCAGGAACTCGGAGCGGTCGGGCACCACGGCGCCGAGCGTCTCCGACGGGCGCTGGCGGAGCAGGCGTTGGAACCCGATGGTGCCGAGGAAGCGCCCGGTCGGCACCGACAGCGGCGGCTGCACGACGAAGACCTGCGCGGCGAGGGCCGTGGGCAGCGACGCCTCGCGGAGCATGGCGAGTGCCTCGGCCACGGTGGACTGCGCCGACATGATCACCGGTTCGGGGGTCATGAGCCCGCCGGCGGTGGCCGCTTCGTAGGTGAGCAGGCGACGCACGTGGGTGGCGTCGTCGGGCTCCATGGCCTCGAGCAGCCGGGCCCGCTCCTCGGCCGACATCTCCCCGAGCAGGTCGGCGGCGTCGTCGGGGTCCATCTCCTCGAGGATGTCGGCGGCCCGCTCGAGGTCCAGGCCGCTGATGAGGCGGATCTGCTCGTCCTCGGGGAGCTCCTCGAGCAGGTCGGCGAGGCGGTCGTCCTCCATGATCTCGGCGAGGCGCTGGCGCTTCTCGAGCGGGAGGGCCCGGATGCGGTTGGCGACGTCGGCCGGGCGCATGTCGCGCATCTCGGCCACCTCGGCGGCCTCGGCGCCGAACTCGAACAGCGCCCGGCCCTCCTCCCACGAGACGATGACCGGCGTGCGCCGGCGGGCCAGCGGACCACGCCCGCCGAGGGCGAGGGTGGCCAGCTCCCACGTCGAGCCGGGTGCCTCCGACGGGGTGATGCCGACGTCGCGCACGTACTGCTCCTCGCCGCCGACCTGCACGGCGCTGCCCACCAGGTCCTCGAGGGCGAGCAGCTCGGCCTCGCGCTTGCGGAACGGGCGCAGGTCGATGGTGCCGGTCCGCATGCGGACGCCCGTGGCCTCGAGGTCGTCGATGCGGTTGGCGTTGACGAAGATCCGCCGACGCTGCACCAGCGTCACGAAGCCCAGCACCCGGGGTGCCGAGCGCCCCGCCGGCGCCAGGACGACGTCCTGCACGTGGCCGAAGTTCTGGCCGTCCGAGTCGATCAGCGGGAGGCGGGCGAGCCGGGACACGTATCGCAGCGTCTCGGTCACGTGCGGAGGTTACCGGGGCTCGCGCACGGCGTAGACGAGCGAGCCCTCCATGACGAGGCGGTCCCCGCACACCGCTTCGGCGCGGCAGAACACGGTGGACCGGCCCCGACGGGTGACCCAGCCCTCGGCGACGACGTCGGCCTCGCGCACCGCCCCGATGTAGCTCAGGTTCATCGTCACGGTCATGTACTGCGTGTCGGGCCCGTAGGCCGACCCGATGGCGGGCACCACGACGGTGTCGATGAGCGTGGCCAGCGCCCCGCCGTGGACGACGCCGGCGGGCTGCTCGTGCTCGGGCCGGTACGGCAGGCGCATCCGGCAGTAGTCCTGCTTGAGCTCCTCGATCTCCAGTCCGAGCAGGCTCGGGAAGTACTGGCGGTCGGGCCAGCGCCCGAACGTCGACCAGCGTTCCAGGACGTCGTCGGGCAGGGGTTCGAAGCGGTCGGCGCGCACGATCCGGAACCTATGCGGTCGTACACTTCCGCTCCGTGCCCAGCCGCCTGCCGCTGCTGCCGGTCGCGGTGGTCAGCGTGCTGGTGATCGTCGCGACCTGGTGGATCGACGATCGTGGCGACCCCGACGTGGGTCCGGTCGGTGCCGCCGAGGTGCCCGATGACGGCGGCCCGGCGTCGACGACCACGACGACCGTGCCGCCGTACGAGGGCTGGTCCGACCCCTCGCTCGCCGGGCAGCCGTACCCCGGCGCGTCCGTCGAGGGTCTGCTGACGTTCCGGGGCAACCCGACCCGATCGTTCCACGGCAGCGGTCCGGTGCCGTCGGACCCCGTGGTCGCGTTCCGCTACCCGGGCGAGGGCGGCCTGTGCGGCGAGTCCACGAACCTGGGCGTCACCAAGATCTGGTGCGGCATGGGTTGGACCGGCCAGCCGGCCGTCGCGGAGCGGGAGGGCGCGGACGGATCGACGCGCACCTGGGTCGTGTTCGGCGCCTACGACGGGGCCGTCCACTTCCTCGACGCCGACACCGGCGAGCGGATCCTGCCGTCGTTCCCCACCGGCGACCTGATCAAGGGGTCCGTCACCATCGACCCCGACGGGTACCCGCTCGTCTACACCGGCTCGCGCGACAACAAGTACCGGATCCTGTCCATCCAGGACGACGAGGCGGTCGAGCTGTGGTCCATGGACGCCGACGACTTCGCACCGATCCTGTGGAACGACGACTGGGACAGCTCCGGGATCATCATCGACGACCACCTGTTCGTGGGCGGGGAGAACAGCCGCTTCTTCATCGTCAAGCTCAACCGGGGCCTCGACCCCACCGGCGCGGTGACCGTCGCGCCCGACATCGTCTTCGACGTCGCCGGGTGGGACCAGGAGCTGCTGGACGCCGTGGGCGACGAGAACGTGTCGATCGAGGTGTCGCCCACCGTCGTCGGCGACACCGTGTACTTCACCAACTCCGGTGGCCTGGTCCAGGGCTACGACATCTCCGGGTTGGCCGCCGGCGCCGAGCCGACGCGGAGCTTCCGGTACTGGGTCGGTGACGACACCGACGCGTCGATCGTGGCCGACGCCGAGGGCATGCTCTACGTGGGCGTGGAGTACGAGCGGGCTGCCACCGCCGCCCGGTCCGACGTCGTCGGCCAGCTGGTGAAGCTCGACCCCTCGGCCGACGTGGCCGCCGGAGAGGACCCGCTCGTGTGGTCCTGGTTCGACAACGATGTTCGCCCCGGCGGGATCTGGGGCACGCCGGCGGTCGTCGACGGGGTGGTCTACGTCGGCACGAACGCCGGACGCCTGGTGGCGGTGTCCGCGGTGACGGGCGTCGAGCTGTGGACCAAGCGGCTGCCCGGCCCGCTGTGGTCGTCGCCGAGCGTCGTCGACGGCGTGCTGCTGATGGGCGACTGCGCCGGCGTCCTCCACGCCTACGACCTGCGCGCCGGCGGGGTCGAGCCGCCCGAGCTCTGGTCGCTGCCGCTCGGGGGCTGCATCGAGGCCACGCCGGCCATCTGGGACGGCCGGATCTACCTCGGCACCCGCGACGGCGCCCTCTACGCCGTGGCCGACGGACCCTGACCCCTCCGTCCAGGTTCCCTGCCTGGATACGCTCCGCGCATGGCGCGTCCCCGGGAGCAGCAGTTCGAGCGGCACATGAGCGACAACGAGGCGCTCATGTGGAACCTCGAGAAGGACCCGGCCCTCAGCTCGTGGTTCGCGAGCATCACGATCCTCGACCGGCCCCCGTCGCTCGACCGCCTCCGGGCTCGCCTGGCCCGAGCGGTCGTCGCCGTGCCCCGACTGCGCCAGCACGTCGTCGCAAGCGTGGGCCGGCTGAGCCCGCCGATGTGGATGGACGACCCGGAGTTCGATCTGGATCGCCACGTGTGGCGGCTCGCCGTGCCCGCCCCGGGCAGCGACGCCGACCTCCACGAGCTGGCCATGCGCCTGCTGCAGGAGCCCTTCGACCGCACCCGCCCGCTGTGGCAGTTCGTGATCATCGAGGGCCTGGCCGACGGCCGCGCCGCCCTGTTCCAGAAGATGCACCACACCATCACCGACGGCGAGGGCGGGGTCCGACTCGCCGAGCAGTTCGTCGACCTCGAGCGCGACCCCGACGAACCCGACCCGCCGTCCGTGCCGGCGCCTGCCGCCGAGGGCGACGGGTTCAGCGACAGCGCCCGGGAGGTCGTGGGCCACAACGTGCGACGGGTCGGTGGCCTCGCCCGCCGGGTCACCGGCTCCGTGGTCGGCAACCCGCTCGGCACCGCGCAGGGCCTGGGCCGGGCCGTCAAGGAGATCGACCGGTCGCTGCGCCCGTCGCACGAGGCGGGCAGCACCGTCGGGTCACCGCTGTGGCAGCCCCGCACCCTCAAGCGGTGGTTCGGTGCCATCCAGGTGCCGCTCGCCGACGTGAAGCAGGCGGGCCGGGCGCTCGGCGGCACGATCAACGACGTGTTCGTGGCCGGCGCGCTCGCCGGTGCCGCCGCCTACCACCACGAGCGTGGCGTCCACCCCGACCTGCTGCGCGCCGCCATGCCCGTGAGCACGCGCAAGGGCGGCACGGCCGGCGGGAACGCGTTCGCCATCACCACCACCGACCTGCGGGTGCCGGACGACCCGATCGAGGCGTTCGCCGTCGTCAACGAGGCGTTGGCCACGGTGAAGGGCGGCGGGTCGATGGACCTCATCGGCCAGCTCGCCATGGTCGTGAACCTGTTGCCGACCTCGGTGCTCACGTCGTTCGCCAAGGACGCCGCGGCCACCGTCGACTTCACGGTCTCCAACGTGCGAGCGGCCCCGGTGGAGCTCTACATCGCCGGCGCGCGCTGCGAAGCGGTGCTGCCGATGGGCCCGATCTCGGGTACGGCGTTCAACCTCAGCACGCTCAGCTACAACGGCAGCCTCGACATGGGCCTCGTCGTCGACGCCGGCGCCATCGACGATCCCGAGGGTCTGCGGCACCACCTGGTGGCGGCCTACGACACCCTCATCGAGGTCGGTCGCTAGATCCCGAGCTGGCGCGACGCGAGGTCGCGCATGATCTCCTCGGAGCCGCCGCCGATGGCCTGCACCCGCACCTCGCGGTAGAGGCGCTCCACCGTGTCGCCCCGCAGGTAGCTGGCCCCGCCGAGGATCTGGGCGGCCTCACGGGCGCACGCCTCGAAGCAGAGGGTGGCGTTCACCTTGGCCTCGGCGATCTCGGCCACCGGGTTGTCACCCTGGTTGAGGCGCCACGACAGCAGCTCCAGCCACGCCTTCGACGCGTTGATCATGCGGTCCATCTCGGCCAGCTTGTGGCGGATCACCTGGTGGTCGGCCAGGCGCTTGCCGAACGTCTCGCGCTCGCGGGCCCAGCCGACGGCCTCGTCGAAGCAGACCCGGCTGAAGGCGGTGGACTGCACGGCGAGGTCGATGCGCTCGGCGTTGAAGTTGTTGACGATGGCCGAGAAGCCGGCGTTCTCCTCGGTGATGAGGTTCTCGACCGGGACCCGGACGTCGTCGAAGTAGAGGGTGGCGGTGTCCGAGGCCAGCCAGCCCATCTTGTCGAGCTTGGTCCGGTCGACGCCGGGACGGTCGCCCTCGATGAGCAGCATCGAGATCCCGGCCGGACCCTCACCGCCGGTCCGCACGGCCGTGGCGAGGAAGTCGGCCCGCATGCCGGAGGTGATGAAGGTCTTGGACCCGTTCACCACGTACTCGTCGCCCTCGCGCCGGGCGGTCGTCTTCAGCCGGGCGACGTCGGAGCCGCCGGAGGGCTCGGTGATGGCCAGCGCGGCGATCTTCTCACCCGTCATGCACGGGGCGATGACGCGGGCCTTCATCTCCTCCGAGCCGAACCGCTGGACGGGCGGCAGGCCGATGTAGTTCGAGAACAGCGCCGCCACGACTCCGCCGGACCCGGCCATGCACAGCTCCTCCATGAGGACCAGGCGCATCAGGGCGTCGCGCTGGCCGTGTCCGCCGTACTCCTCCTGGAACCCGTCGCCGAACAGGCCGATGGCGCCTGCCTTCACGTACAGGTCCCGGGGCACCTCACCGGCCAGGTCCCACTCGTGGACGTTGGGCGCGATCTCCTTCTCGGTGAAGGACCGGACCACGTCGCGGTAGGCGTGGTGGTCGTCGTCGTAGAAGGGGCTGGAGGCCGTGGTCATCGCCCGCGAGCCTTCCACAAGGTGGACGCCCGCCGGCAGGCCGGATCAGTGGTCGTGGTTGCAACCCGAGCCGTGGGCGCCCTCGATGCCGGCGAAGGGGCCGCACTCGTGCTCGATCATCCACACGTGCAGCATCGGCTGGGTCTCCCGGAAGGCGCCCCGGGCGCAGCTGCCGTCCGCATCGACGCGACCCACGACCCGGGAGCCCTCCCAGCACAGGTCCTGGTGGTCGTGCCACTCGGTGAGGTCACCGGCGATGTCGGGGACGTCGGCCATGGTGGCGCCGAAGGGCAGGAGGTACATGGCCGAGGCGACCTCCTTGGTGCCGTCCGGGTTCACCTTCAACACGATGGACTCGATGTCGTCGGGGTCGAGGACCCGGGGATCGACGATGCGCTGCACGTTGATGTAGTGCTCCCAGCCGGTGGCACCGTCGCCGATCGAGATGAAGCCGGCCGCCTGGATCGCGGCCTCGTCAGGGAAGGCCTTCATGGCCTCGGTGGTCTCGACGATGAGGCGCTCGGCGCGCTCGCGCGCCGCGGGGGTCTCGGCCTGGTCGAGGAACTTCACGAAGCTCGGGTGGTAGCCCAGCTCCTCGGCCGTCGGGAGGGGCGCGTCGTCGGCGTGGTGGCGGTCGTGGTCGCCGTCGGCGTGGCTGTCGTTGTGGACGTGGCTGTCGTCGTGCGGATGGCTGTCGTCGTGGACGTGGTCGTCGCCGATCGCTGTGCGCTGGCCGGCGGCCAGCGCGATGCCATCACCGTGGTCGTGACTGGCGTGGTCGTGGGGCTGGGCCATGGCCGGCACGGTGGCGAAGGCCATGAGGGCGATGAGCGCCGGGACCGCGGCCTGGCCGACGGGTGCGACGCGCACGGGTGCGACCACGAGCGTGGCGGTGAGCAGGGCCAGCAGGGCGAACCCGGCCGCCAGACCGTCCTGGAAGCCGATGGCCTGGCCGGCTTCGAGCCCCTCGACGGCGGACAGGCCGACGGTGCGGCTCGTGAGCCAGGCCCCGAAGGCAGCGAGGTGGATGCCGAGGCCGGCGATGATGACCGGAGGCGTGGCCCGGACCAGCACGGCGGCGCCCCACCCGATCTGGGCCAGGGCCGTGATCGCGAAGAGCATCGAGAGCGTGGCGAGGTCGGTGTGGGAACCGGCCGCAGAGGCGTGGATGAGTCCGGCAGCAACCGACGCTGCGGCCGCGACGAACAAGAAGGGGTGTGACGACGAGGACATGGAGCCTCTTTCTGGTGTGACGAGCGTCTCCAGGCTAGGTCGCAGGCCCTGCGGGTGACTCGTCGGGGCGGTCCCGGTCGTCGGCTGCCGCGCGCTCGGCCCGCTCTTCGATGAAGAAGGCGCCGAGGGCCGCGGCCAGCGAGGCGAACACGATCACGGCGTAGGCGCTGAGGACGAGCGACACGAGGCGAGACGGCACGGTGCTCGGCTCGAACACGTAGGTGCCCGAGATGGCGAGGTTCACCGACCACCACAGGGTCTCGCCGAAGCTCTCCCCGCTGCCGTCGAGCAGGTAGAGGAGCTGGGCGCCGGCGATCATCACCGACAGGGTGGTCACGGCCAGGAACGACAGGCGTCCCCCGAGCAGCCCCCGGGCCGTCCCGATGGCCCGGTACGACGATCCGAGGACGCGGGCGGTCGGCAGGATGCGGAGCGTCCGCAACGCCGGGATGATCCGAACCGCGCGCAGCAGGGGCACGGCGAGGAAGAACACCGACGGCCAGCGACGCCGCAGGAAGCGGAACGGGTGGCCGGACACCACGAGCTTGGTCGCGAACTCCAGCAGGAAGATCCCCCACACGACGTCGCTGACGAGCGAGAGCGTGCCCCGCTGCCCTGCCGGCGCCACCAGCTCGTAGGCCACGAAGGCCCCCCAGGCGACCGCCAGCACCGCCATGACCGGGTCGAGGCGCCGCTCGAGGATCGCTGCCAGCTGTTCCCGTCGGCTGTGCTCGGCTTCGGGCTCGGGACCGAGCAGCGACCGCGAGACCTCTTCGGCGTCGTCGTCCCCGACCTCGGGGCGCGGCGCACGGGAAGCGGCACGGTCCATGCCGGTTCCTTGCCCCGAACGCCGGCCCCGTACCCGCGGCGGGCAACGCGATGGGTCGGGTGGGTAGGGACCGAGGCGCCCGCGCGAGGACGAGCCTCGCCCCCACGACCAGGAGGCCCCATGCCTGACAACAACGACCCGAGCACCCTCGAAGAGCCCACCCCCGAGGAGGAGGCTGCGGCCGAGCGAGCAGCGGAGAGCGTCCCGGACGTCGAGGACGAGTACACGAAGTCCACCGAGCGGGGTGCGAACCAGGAGGGCGAGGGCAAGATCGTCTGACGGCACCTCCGACGAGCACCCGCCTCCGGGCGGGTGCTCGTTCGCGTCGGAGCGGCTCCGGTAGCGCCCGGCCCGGACACGAGGGGCAGACTCGTCGGCCGGGGACCGGAGGGGCAGGGAAGGACACGAGTGGCAGCCGACGCACGAGTGTTGGTGATCGACGACGACCCGGATGTCTCGCTGCTGGCGCGCCTGCAGCTCGAGAACGCCGGGTACCACGTCGTGGAGGCCGGCACGGCAGCCACCGGGATGGCCCAGGCGCTCGACACGTGCCCGGACCTGATCCTGCTCGACTGGATGCTCCCCGACGGTGACGGCATCGGCGTGCTGGCCGACCTCCAGGCCGACCCGACCACCGCAGACGTGCCGGTGATCATGGTGACGGCGCGCAGCCACGCCAGCGACGAGGAGGTCGCCTGGGAGGCGGGCATCGTCGACTACCTGACCAAGCCCTTCGACGGCCGCGACCTGCTGCGCCGCGTGCGCGACGCGCTCGACACGCCCGTGCCCGTGCTGCGCTCGGACCGTCGACGTGAGGCGCTCGAGCGCCTCCACCAGCACAACGACGTCCCGGACCGGGCGGCGGCCGTGCTCGAGCACGCAGCCGACGCCATCGTGACCACCTCGCTCGACGGCACCGTCCTGACGTGGAACCACGCCGCCGCCGAGCTGTACGGCTACCGGCCCGACGAGGTGCTCGGGCGAGATGTCGGCGTGCTCGCGCCCCCCGACCGCCACGACGAGGTCGCCGAGGTGCTGGAGCGCGTCGCCGCCGGTCAGGCCGTGGCGCACTTCGAGACCGTGCGCCGTCGCAAGGACGGCACGCACGTGACGGTGTCGCTCGCCGTCTCGCCGATCCGCGACGAGCGCGGGCACATCACCGCGGCCTCCGCCATCGCTCGTGACGTGACCGAGCGCAAGGCCAACGAATCGCTCCACACGGGGCTCCTCGAGGCGCTGCCCGACGCCATGGTGGTGGTCGACGGCACCGGCACGATCCAGCTCGTCAACGCCCAGGCCGAAGCGCTGTTCGGCTACGACCGCATCGAGCTGGTGGGCCAGGCCGTCGAGGTGCTCGTCCCCGAGGAGCACCGCCGGGCGCACCCGGCCCACCGCGGCAGCTACTCGACCGCTCCGCTCACGCGCCCGATGGGGTTCGGCCGGGATCTGGCGGCGCGCCGCAAGGATGGGTCGGTCTTCCCGGCCGAGATCTCCCTGTCGTCCATCGAGACCGAGGCAGGCCAGCTGGTGTCGGCGGCGATCCGCGACGTCTCCGAGCGCAAGGCCGCCGAGGCCAAGTTCCGCGGGCTGGTCGACGCGGCGCCCGACGCCATGGTCATCGTGGACCCGGACGGCCGCATCGAGCTGGTGAACTCCCAGACCGAGGTGATGTTCGGGTACGGGCGGGGCGAGCTGCTCGGTCGTCCTGTCGAGGTGCTGGTCCCGCCCCGGTTCCGCGACCAGCACCCCGGCCACCGTCGGACCTACGCCCAGGCGGCGCGGGTGCGCCCGATGGGGGCCGGCCTCGAGCTGTACGGCCTGCGCAAGGACGGCTCCGAGTTCCCGGTCGAGATCTCGCTCAGCCCGCTGCAGAGCGGCGGCAGCGTGACCATCTCGGCGGCCATCCGTGACGTGAGCGTGCGCAAGCGGGCCGAGGCGGTGCAGACCGCGGCCTTCGAGCGCGAGCGCGAGGCGTCACGCCGGCTGCGCGAGGTCGACGCGCTGCGGTCCGACTTCCTGTCCACCGTCTCCCACGAGCTGCGCACCCCCCTCACGGCGATCCGCGGCTTCGCCGACCTGCTGGTCGAGCACTGGGAGGCGACCTCGCCCGACCAGCGCCGCGCCCTGGTGCAGCGCATCGCCAGTGCGGGCCTGCGACTCGACCGACTCATCGAGGACCTCCTCGACTTCACGCGCCTCGAGCGGGGCCAGCTCGGCATCGAGCTCCGGGCCCACGACCCGACCGAGCTGGTCGACGAGGCGCTGCGCCACGTGGCGGTGTCGCTCGAGCGCCACGAGGTCGAGGTCGACATCGAGCCGGGTCTCCTGGTGCTGGTGGACGAAGCCGCCATCGCCCGCGTGCTCGTCAACCTCCTGACCAACGCCGCGAAGTTCTCGCCGATCGGGTCCACCATCACCGTCGCTGCCCGCGCGGACGGCGACCGCGTCGAGCTATCGGTGACCGACCGCGGCGAGGGCATCCCGGCCGAGGAGCACGCCCAGATCTTCGAGCGCTTCTACCGGGTCGAGCGGGGCACGACGCGCCGGCCCGGGACCGGGGTGGGTCTCGCGATCGTCAAGGAGTTCACCGAGGCCCAGGGCGGCGAGGTGCAGCTGCACTCGACGCCGGGCGAGGGCAGCCGGTTCACCGTGCGACTGCGCCCCGCCCGCACCTGAGCTCCCCGTCCTGGACGCGAGCCCGGTGCACGCAGGCGATCTGGAATGCTCCGGTCCGTGAGCCCTGCACCCGAGATGCGCCGTCGCCGGTCGATCCTCGCCATGTCGGCCGTGCTCGTGCCGTTCACCACGGACGGCGCCATCGACTGGGACGCCTTCGAGCGCCACGTCGTGCGCACCGCCGCGGCGGGCATCGTGCCGGCGGTCAACATGGACACCGGCTACGTCCAGCTGCTCGGTGCGTCGGATCGGGCGAGGGTGCTGGAGATCGCCGCGGCCGTGACCGGCGGCGAGTTCGTGGCCGGAGCCCACGTCGGCGACGGACCCGGGGACGGGTACGACCACGCCGCCCTCGTACGCCAGGCCACGACCGTGCGGGCGCTCGGCGGGACGCCCGTCGTCTTCCCCTCTCACGGCCTGAACGCCCTCGACGACGACCGTTGGGTGGCAGCGCTGGCGGCCGTCGGCGACGAGGTGGACCGCTTCATCGGCTTCGAGCTCGGCCCGATGTTCGTGGCCTACGGCCGCATCGTCGGACTGGATGCCTACGAGGGCCTGCTCGGCATCGACGCGTGCATCGGGGCCAAGCACTCCTCGCTCGACCGGCAGGCCGAGTGGGACCGGCTCGCACTGCGCGACCGGGTCCGACCCGACTTCCGGGTGCTCACCGGCAACGACCTGGCCATCGACATGGTCGTCTACGGATCGGACTACCTGCTCGGCCTGTCGACGTTCGCGCCCGACCTGTTCGCCATCCGGGACCGGCTCTGGGCCGAGGACGACGGCCGGTTCTGGGAGGTCAACGACGTGCTCCAGTACCTCGGCATGTTCTGCTTCCGCTCGCCGGTGCCGTCCTACCGCCACGACGCGGCGATGTTCCTGGAGCTCCGGGGATGGGCGGCCAGCGACCACACCCCCGACGGCGTCCCCCGCCGCCCGGCGTCGGACCGGGAGGTCCTGGCCGACCTCGCCGCCCGGGTCGAGGCCCTGGTCGAGGAGCTGGCCTGATGCGCTACCCGCAGGTGAAGAACCTGGATGCTCCTGCTGCGCTGCGCGAGCGGTTGGCCGAGCTCGGCCTCGACCTGCCCGTGGCCGACCGGGTGGCGGCCGACGGTCCGCTGGCCCAGCCGGTCACGATCACCGACGGCAGCGCCGGCACGTCCACGGTGCCGAACCGCTTCGCCGTGCTGCCGATGGAGGGCTGGGACGGCACGACCGACGGCCGGCCCACCGACCTGGTCCGCCGGCGCTGGCAGCGGTTCGGCCAGAGCGGTGCGGGGCTGGTGTGGGGCGAGGCGACGGCCGTCGTCCCCGACGGGCGGGCCAACCCGAACCAGCTGGTGCTCGACGAGCGCAGCGCCGAGGACCTCGCCGAGCTGCGATCGCTGCTCGATCCCGGGCAGGTCACCGGCCTCCAGCTGACCCACAGCGGCCGCTGGTCCCGTCCCGGGGGCGCCCCGCGGCCTCGGACCGCCTTCACCCACCCGGTGCTCGACGGTCGGGTCGGTGCCGGCGCGACCCAGGTGCTGTCCGACGGGGAGCTGGAGGCGCTGCAGGCGCGGTTCATCGCCGCCGCCGTGCTCGTGGCGCAGGCGGGCTTCGACTTCGTGGACGTGAAGTGCTGCCACGGGTACCTGCTGCACGAGCTGCTGGCCGGGCGCGACCGGCCCGGGCCCTTCGGTGGTGACCTCGACGGCCGCACGCGGTTCCTGCGCGGCGTGCTCGCCGGCATCCGATCGGAGGCGCCCGGCCTCGCGATCGCGGTGCGGGTGTCGGCGTTCGACTTCGTGCCGTTCCGCCAGGGCGAGGACGGCGTGGGGGAGCCCGAGCGCGACGGCGCCCTGCCCCGGCCGTTCGGGGCCGACGGCACCGGCCTCGGCATCGACCTCACCGAGACCCATGCGCTGCTCGACCTGCTGGCGGCCGAGGGCGTCGGCCTGGTGTGCACCACGGCCGGCAGCCCGTACTACACGCCCCACATCCAGCGGCCGGCGTACTTCCCGCCGTCCGACGGCTACGACCCGCCCGAGGACCCGCTGGTGGGCGTGGTGCGCCAGATCACCGCGACGGCCGAGCTCACCCGGGCCCACCCGGACCTGGTCGTGGTCGGCTCCGGCTACAGCTACCTGCAGGACTGGCTGCCCCACGTCGGCCAGGAGGTCGTGCGCGCCGGTGGTGCCCACCTGGTCGGGCTCGGCCGGATGGCGCTGTCGTACCCGTCGCTGCCCGCCGACGTCCTGGCCGGTCGACCGCTCGAGCGTCGCTTGGTCTGTCGGACCTTCAGCGACTGCACGACGGCACCGCGTGCCGGGCTCGTGTCGGGCTGCTACCCGCTGGACCCGTACTACAAGGACCGGCCGGAGCGGGTCGAGCTGGTGCAGGCCAAGCGCCGCTTCCGCGAGGCCCGGCGATGAGCGACCAGCCCCTCCAGCAGCTGGTCGAGCGGCTGCGACCACGTGTCGACCACCTGCACGACCCGGCGACGCACCTGGTCTGGAACCCGCCCGGGTCCCTCGACGACGAGGGGGTGCCGGGCCGGACGCTGCACCAGGTCCCCCAGAGCGCGTGGTTCGCCCTCGACCTGGCGGACCGGGGCGACCACGAGCGAGTGGCCGCCACGGTCGACGCGCTGCTGGCCCTGCAGTACGACGCGCCGGGCACGCCGTGGCACGGCACGTTCGCCCGCTACGCCGAGGCGCCCGCGCCCCGAGCGGGCGCCGTCGAGTTCGACCACTACGACCCCAACTGGCGCCAGTTCGTCGGCATCGCGCTGCGCCTCCTGCTCGCCCGGTACCCATCGGCCCTGGATTCCGTGCTCCGGACCCGGACCGAGGACGCCATCGCGCTCGCTGCTGCCGGCGAGCAGGCCAGCGGCCGGCTGAGCTGGTGGTACACGAACATCGCCCTGCAGCACGCCTGGCTCCTGGTCGAAGCCGGCATGGCCGCCGAGGGCGAGGAGCTCGCCGAGCGCGTGGTCGAGGGCTGGCGGCAGCACGGCACGTTCCAGGAGTTCAACTCGCCGACCTACGACGGCGTCGACCTGTGGGCGCTGGCCCTGTGGCGCGGCGACAGCAGCAGCGAGCGGCTCCGGGCCTGGGGCGCCGAGCTCGAGGCCGGGCTGTGGGACACCGTCGCCAGCCGATACCACGCCGGCCTGCGGAACCTCGCCGGCCCGTACACCCGCGCCTACGGCCTCGACCTCGACCGGTACGTGGGCAAGGTCGGGCTGCTCATCGCCGGCGCCGCCGGTGCGGACGCCGCACCGCTGCCCGACCTCGACGCCGAGGTGGTCGCCCACGGCCACGATCTCCAGTCGCTGCCGACGCTCGCCCTCGCCCCGCCGGCCGTGTCCGACGACGTGCGCTCGCACCTGCGGTCGTTCCTCGGCGAGCGGTCCGTCCACGAGGTCATCTCCACGTGGCCGACCCGCCGGGAGGCCTCGGCGTGGCTCGGCGACGACGTGATGATCGGCGCCGAGGACGGCGACTCCGACTGGATGGGGTGGTACCAGTTCGTCGCCGGCACCGTGCACTGGCGCCGCCCGGACGGCTCGATCGGCGTGCTGCGCTACGTGCCCGACGGCCCGCCCCGGGGTCGAGCCGAACCGGGTGCGCTGCGGGTGTCGGGCCCCGGTCGCATCGAGGTCCACGACCCCGAGCCGGACGGCGTGCTGCACACGACGACGCGCACCGCGGCCGACGCCGGGGTCGAGGTGGTGGGCGAGGGTGTCACCGAGCTCGCCGGCCTCACGGTGCGCCTGGTGCCTGACGGCGACGGGTTCGTCCTCGAGGTCTCGCCCGCCGGCTCCGGTCAGGTGGGCTCGTAGGTCCAGTCCGGGCGCTTGCGCCAGAACGACTCGTCGTAGGTGACGCGGCCGTTCGCCAGGTCGACGATCTTCGGCATCGGGATCTCGCGGGGCCGCGGGCAGGCGCCGAGCTCGGCGTGCTCGGCGAACTCCTCCGGGAACGCCCGCAGCACGCTCGACACCATCTGCTGCTCCTCGACGGCGAGGAAGCAGCGGTTGCCGTCGGTGACCCGCGGCAACCAGTGGCTGATGCCCTGGATGTCGTCGTCCCCGCCGCCGCCGGTCTCGAGCCGTTGCAGGTGCTCGGTGATCTCGCCGGAGCCGAGCTTGCAGGGCGGGCACTGGCCGCAGGACTCGACGGCCAGGAACCGGGAGTACACGTAGGCGGTGTTCACCATGCACGACGTGTCGTCGTGGACGATGAAGCCCGCCGACCCCATGCCGCTGCCGATGGCCTCGAAGCCCTCGTAGGTCAGGGCGACGTCGAGCTGGCCGGCGGGGATGACGGGGTTGGCGACCCCGGAGAAGACGGCCTTCACGGACCGGCCGGCGGGCAGGCCGGATCCGACGGCGTCGATCACGTCGCGCAGGGTCGAGCCCATCTCCACCTCGCCCACGTCGGGTGCGACGACGTCGCCGACCACCGTGGCGACGATGGTGCCGGGCGACTCGGTCGTGCCCATCGAGCGGAACCAGTCGGCGCCCCGGGCGAGGATGTGGGGCACGTTCGACAGCGTCTCGACGTTGTTGACCAGCGTGGGGTTGGAGGCGGCCTCGCCGGGGGCGGCCACCCGCGTGCCCTCCCAGCCCGACTGCGGGGCGGTGGCGAACAGCCCGTGCACGTAGGGCGGCAGCAGGCGGGGGAGCGGCGGCTTGCCCTCGATCACCTCGAGCATCGCCTTCTCCTCGCCGAACAGGTACTCGTCCGGGCCGGTGACGACCGTGACCTTGCAGTCGGTGCAGATGCCCGCCGCCTGCATCTCCCGCACGGCCTCGGTCACCCGCTCGACCTCGCGGACGAAGCTCTGCTTGAGGCACACGAAGACCTCGTCGGCACCGATGGCGAACGCCGCGATGATGAGGCCCTCGACCAGCTGGTACGGGTTGGCCCGCAGCAGCGCCCGGTCCTTGAACGTGCCGGGCTCGCCCTCCGCGCCGTTCACCACCAGGTACTTCCGGCCCTCCTGCGAGGCGAGGCCGTGCCACTTGCGACCGGTCGGGAACCCACCACCGCCGCGACCTCGCAGGCCCGAGGCGAGCACCTCCTCGATGGTCGCGGCCGGGCCGATCTCCTGGGCGCGTGCGACGCCGGCCCCGCCGACCTCGGTGGCCAGGTAGGCCTCGAGCGACTCGACCGGCGCGGTGGGGAGCAGGAACGCGGGCATGCTCGTGGCCTACTCCGCCGGCGCACGCCCGGCAACCGGTCGCCCCGTTGGGGCGACGCGGCGGGTGGGACGTAGCCTGGGACTCCCCTCGGGGACGTAGCTCAGTTGGCTAGAGCACCTGCTTTGCAAGCAGGGGGTCGTGGGTTCGATTCCCATCGTCTCCACTGAAAAAGCCCAGGTCAGAGGCCCAAGATGGGCCTCTGACCGATGAGGGTCTTGCCGACGTAGCCACTCTGGACGTAGCCTTTTGACAAGTTGGCTACGTCGGGGGTGTTGCGGTGGCCAGGAAGCCCAGCGTCCGCTGGAATGAGTCGAAGCAGCGGTGGATGGCCTGGGTCCGCTTCCCGGACGGCACCCGTCGCAAGGTCGAGCGGGTCGAGAAGGCCGACGCCCAAGCCGACCTCGACGAGCTGCTCGCCCTGCGGGCCCAGGAGCAAGCGCCCGATCCGAGGCGCACCAGGCAGCTCTCGTTCAACGAGGTGATCGACGACTGGTTCGAGGCTGGGTGCCCGAACGTGGCGCCGACGAGGACCTCGCGCCACGCTCGGACCAAGTCGCCGAACACGATCGCCAACGCCCGCCAGCTCCTCGGCACGAGCGTGCGGCCGGTGATCGGTCACCAGTGGGTCGATCGCACGACAACTGAGCGGCTCGAGGAGCTGTTCCAGGACATGGCGGCGAACAAGTACGCCACGAGCACAATCGACCGGACCTGGAACTACCTCAACCAGGCGTGCCAACACGCGCAGCGGGCCCGGCGCATCAAGACCAACCCGGCTGCGGACGTGCTGCTGCCAGCGCGCCGGCCGTCGAAGCCGCGCAAGAGCCTCACCCTCGAGCAGGCCGAGAAGCTGATCACCAAGGGCATCCCCAAGGACCCTCGCCCAGCGATGTGGTTGACCGGGCTCATGTGCGGCCTGCGCCCGGGCGAGCTCGCTGGCCTGCGGTGGCCCTTCGTCGACATCGACTCCGACGAGCCGAGCCTGACCATCGCCGAGCGCGTCCTCGAGGTCGAGGACAAGTACGTCGGCCAAGCCTCACCGAAGACCGAGCGAGGCAAACGCCGGATGGCACTCCACCCGCTGCTCGTCGCCGCGTTGATCCGGCACCGGGAGGAGCAGAAGATGCTCGGGCTCTACGAGGAAGAGGGGTTCGTGTTCCCGACGAGGAACGGGACGCCGATGACGATGTCGAACCTGCGGCGCGCGTTCAAGACGCTGTGCCAGAACACCGGCCTCGGCGACGACTGGACCACCTACGAGCTGCGTCACTCCTTCGTCTCGCTCGTGTCCGATCAGCTCGACGATCTCGTGAAGGTCGCTGATCTCGCCGGGCACGTCGATACGAGGACGACCGAGGGCTACCGCCACTCCGTCCGGCCGGCGCTGCCGCACGCCGTGGAGGCCTGGAACGGCCTGCTGGAGCGTCGGCAGGGCACGAGCTGAGTGCGGAGGCGGAGCCGACGTTCTGGGATGCTGGTCCCCGAGCTTCAGGGACAGTCGGCGTCGACGAACCGTCCCACCTACCCGGCAGGTCGATCGTTCGAGGGCCAACGCCGAGGTCGAGTCTGTGACGTTCCTCGAGACAGCTGTTTTGGTTTGGACGAGGATCTCGTTGACAACACCGCCATGCAACCGCATGCGGTGACCACCGGAAGGCGCTCGCAGCTCTTCCGACAAGGGGGCGGGGTGGTGGCGTGTCCGACGAAACGCTCTGTTCGCCCATCCCAGACGGGATGTCGGATGCCTGGCGACAGATCCACATTCGCCGCTGGCCACCTGCCGGACCGCGTCGACGAGCCCCGGTCCCCGTACCTGTTTGGTCAGGACACCAGCGGCGCCCGCCATCGCGGCGGCCACGATCACGCGGTCGTCGTCGTAGGCGGTCAGCAGCAGCCCTCGGGTCTCCGGGTGGCGGGCCCGGATCTCCCGCGACAGCTCGACACCATCGCCGTCGGGCAACCGGAGGTCGACCACCGCGACGTCGGGTGCTGCCTTCTGGAGCCCGACCAGTGCCTCGGCGACGGTTCCGGCTTCACCGATGACCCGCACGTCGCCGTCGGCCTCGAGGACTTCGCGCACGCCCCGACGGATGAGCCGCGATCATGGATCACGAACACCGCTGTCGCCGTCGTGGCCGAGAGGCAGGGGCCAGGTCCCTGATGGAACGCGACGACCGGCATCACCTACCTCCCGACCCGAAGAGGATCATCGACTCGGCCCTGCCGGCCCCAGGTGCGAAGATCCTGCGCCGGCCAGACCAACGGCACATCCGCGACCGACCGCCACTGCCGGCGGCGTGGCGGTGACCCTTGGTCGCTCGGTGAGTCCCAGCCGGTGGCGGCGTCGGCGTTCGGCCCACCGGTCAGGGGAAGCGTCCGCGGTGGCGCTGTGAAGAGGCGACCACCCGCCTCGGGGCTGGTCCGAGCCGGTGGCGACGAGCTGACGGCGGCGCTCCTGGCGGTTACCGCTTGCCCCGCGAGGGTGGGACGAGGGCGATCCGCTGATGAGCGGTGAGCGCGCGGTCGGGCACGATCTCGGCCCGGCCCTCGGAGGCGAGCACGAGCTCGATGATGTCGTCGACGATGTCGTCGACCACGCCGGCAACGGTCGCGTCGGCGGCAGGTTCGAGCGCGCCATCCTCACGGATTCGGGCGGGATGCTCGAAGCCCTGCTCGACGAGGAGCAGAGCGCCCTGGGCGCGGCGGGCTTGATGCCACACCTGGTCGATGCCGCTGGCGGCGGTGCCGGCGCTGACGGCTCGGTCGAGGCTGGCGAGGGAGTTCTCGCGGCGCTCGCCGAGCATGTCGGCCACCGCCGGTTCGATGGCTCGACTCAGCAGCTCGAGGTCGTGGTCCGGAGACCGCCGCACGACGCCCTCGATCCGGCGTACGTGACGGGTGCAGGCGAGGAAGCGCGACAGGGTTGGTTCGTTCCCGACGACGAGGAGCGGGTCGGAGTTGCGGGCAAGGCGTGCTCCGAGAGCCACGTCGACGGCGCGGAGGCGCCGCACCCGGCGGGCGTCGAGGATGTCGCTGCGGTCCCGGGAGCGCCGGTCGCGGGTGCCGGCGGGATGGTCCACGATGCCGCGCACATCGAGCGGCCGGGAGTGCAGGCGTGAGCCCCGGCCGTGCAGGAGCCTGGGCCGCTCGAGGCTGAGGGCCAGCACCCAGTAGCGGGGGCTGTGGAGGTTGTGGTGGACCAGGTCACGGGTCGCGAACGTGTCGTCGATGACGGCGCGTTCGCGCACCGGAACGCTCATCGGCACGCACTCGGCGCCGTCCGCGTTGACGTAGACGGCGAGGCTTCGGGCTCCCGGCGGTGCCGCTGCGGTGGCGACGGCGGTGTCGAGCTGCTTGAGCAGGCGGCCGACGTCGTGGTCCGGTTCGGAGTGCAGCCTGGCGATGACGGTCCGCTGCAGGCTTCTCAGCCGCGCGGGCCAGTCGACGGCGCCGTCGATCGGGACGAGCAGCGAGATGGACGGGTAGTGGCGGCGGTGGGTCTCGGTTGTGGGGTCAACGGCGAGCACGGGCGGTCTCCTGGTGGTGTCGGATCGAGCTGAGGGAGCGGTGGCGGGCGAGGCGGCGCTCTGCGAAGAGCATGAGCGCGAGGACAAGGACGCCCCCGGTGCCAGCGGTCGCCGCGCCGGCGGCGACGAGCGCGCCGCAGCCGGCGATGGCGGCCACGAGCCCCGTCACGGCGCCCCGGAGGTGTCGGTGTGCGCGAGGGGCGCGCGGTCCCGCGACGGCGGCGAGCCGCCCGTCATCGGGCGCCGGCCAGCACACGGCCCGCGCTGGCCTTGCAGCCCACGCACAGGCGTGTCTCGGGCATGGCCCGCAGGCGGGCGAGCGGGATCCGGTCGTGGCAGCGATGGCAGGCGCCGTAGGTGCCGGCGGTGAGGCGGGCGAGGGCGTCGCCGGCCTCGCTGGCGGTGTGTGAGGCGAGCTGGGCGAGCTGCAGCGAACGGGCGCGGTCGACAGCGTTGGTGCCGCCGTCGGGACTGTCGGTGTCGAGCAGGTCGCTGAGGTCGATGTTGTCGAGCGCGCCTGCCGCGTCGCGCTGGAGGGAGGCGGCGAGCCGGGTCGAGGACTGTTGGCGGTGCTGGAGCCGGCCGGCAAGCTCGGCCAGGGTGGACGGGGCGTAGAGGGCAGGCATCGGGTCTCCGATTGGTGTAGGTGGACTTCGCGTGCAGCGAAGGTCTCTCCCGCCCCGTTGGGGGCCGATGACGCCGGGCCAGTGGCCGTGGTGACGACGACACCGAGCAGGGATACTCCCCTTCACCGTCATCTTACGAACTCTAACTCACGTATTACAAGTGATTCTTTGGATGCTCGAAATCCGCTGAGGCGCGAGCTCAGCCGGGCAGCGAGCGAGCGGCGCGCCAGGCGGCGCGCAGGGCCTTCGGCCCAAGGGTTAGGGTACGCTTCCCGTGTGTGCCCTTCTGGTCCGGCCGAGCGGGTTGTCTCTCGCAGATCCGCTGACGGCTGAGTGCACCAATGCCCGCTGATCTCGCGTCACGAGACGAACGGATCGTCATCCACGATCGCAGCGGCAACAGCCTTCCGTTCTCGCGCGGCATCATGGCAACCAGCCTGCTCGCGACCGGCATCCCGACCGAGGAGGCATACCGGTTGGCGTCTGCTGTCCAGCAGCGACTGTTGGAGACCGACGCCAGCGACCTCGCCGCCGAGGATCTCGTTGCGTTCACGAAGGCAGCGCTCGGCGAGATCGTCGGTGGGCACGAGATCGCCGAGCGCTGGGAATCGTGGCGCCAAGCCAAACGAACAGGCCGACCGTTGGTGATCGTGTTGGGCGGTGCCCCTGGGGTGGGGAAGAGCACGATCGCGACGCGGCTGGCGGTGCGACTCGACATCACCAGAGTGGTCACCACCGACGCCATCCGCGAGGTGCTCCGGACCGTCGTGCCCGTAGCAGTGCTCCCTGAACTGCATCAGTCGACGTTCGAGCTCGTGGTCGATGGCTCCATCGATCCATACGCCGGCTTCGATCGACAGTGCGATGCCGTCGGTGCAGCCGGTGCCGCCGTGGCCGACCGACTGGCGCGCGAACACCGATCGATGATCATCGAAGGCGTGCACATCCGGCCAGGGACACTCTCGCCAGCGCTCGCTGACCATCCGGCGGAGCCGATCGTTGTCGAGCGGTTGATCGTGCAACATCGAATCGACCTTCACAAAGAGAGCCTCCGGCGGCGCGGGTACACCGAGCCGCTGCGAGCCGGTCATCGACACCTCGACGGGCTCGATCAAATCCGCTCGATCCAGGATCACCTGCTCGCGCAGGCAGACCTCGCACGAGTCCCTGTCATCGACATCGCCGACACCGCTGAATTCACTCAGGACCTCGTCCACGAGATCGTCCAGCGGGTCCGGCAACCGGCCGTCACGCCGTGAACACTCCAAACGCGGGAACCGTCAGCTCGGTCCCGCAGCTGCTGGTGCTCGACGGGCAAGGTGTCGTGTTCAACAACCCGTTCCCGGCGTTCCTCGCTGACCTCGGCGTTCGCACCGGTGTCGGCGAGCCGGAGGTCACCTCGCGGTGGTCCGATGAGCTCCGCCTTCCGTTCTGGACCGGTCAACTCAGCGAAGCAGCGATGTGGGCGCGTCTGGCGCCTGGACTGTCCACCACAGGTCTACGAGAGGACCTCGAACGGCGTTACGCGCCGGGCCCGCTGTACGACCTCGTCCGGCGCTCGACTGCGCGGTTGTGGTTGCTGTCCAACCATCGTGGCGACTGGCTGCGACCGCGACTCGAGCGGTTCGCTCTGACGGAACGGTTCGAGAGGATTCTGGTGTCCGACGAACAGGGAGTGGCGAAGCCATCTCCTGAGGCGTTCGCTCACCTCATCAACACAAGTTGCCTCTATATCGACGATCTCCCGAAGAATATCGATGTTGCACGATCGCTGGGTATCGACGCCCTCCACGTCGACGAGGCGGCCAAGCGCTTGATCACCGCTGCGCCAGCGGCGACCGCTGCGTGTCGGGAGGATCTCCACGCCGCAGTCGGGCCAGGGTCGGTCGTTGACGAACCGCCACGCCGCATCGCTCGCCGGTGAGCTCACAGCGGCGTGGCGCCGACCGGCGCCGCCCTCGGGGGCGCAGCCAGCGAGGCGACTGTCCTTGGCAGGAAGCCGTTCCCTGGCAGGGGCGGGGGCGGTCGATGCTCAGGCCGGCGACTTTGACCACGGCGCCAGCGGGGCAAGGGACCCGCTCAGGATGGCCACGCTCCCGTCCGATCCGAGTGGAGCGGGTTGGTGGGCGGACGACCGTGCCGTCGAAGGCTGGAGGCGCGACGGTGGCGAGGCTCTCGGTGAGGGTCGCTCCGGTGACGGTCAGGCAGTCCCCGTGGAGCAGGCCTGCGTCGAGGAGGGCGGCCAGGTCCACGGGGACGCGCCGACCTGGTGGAGGTCGCCAGGACGTGGTGCCCGCCCGGGCACCACGGTGAGGTCGCGATGGCTGATCCGGTCGAAGTCGGCGAGGGTGAGCCGGACGCCGGCCTCATGAGCGATGGCCGGCGGATGCAGCACCGCTTTGGTCGACCCGCCCATGGCCATCACCACGACCCGAGCCTGGTGTCAGACGGGGGAGTCGGGCAGCACGCCTTCCGTGGCACCCTGGATGACTTCACCGAAACCCTCCGGGAGCACCTCGCCCACGCCCCCCAATGTCTCGACCGCCTGGTCGGCGTCGACACCGAGCGACTCGGCAACGGCCGCGCCTTCACCGAGGAAGCCCTCAACGTGTTCTTTCAGTCCGGTCGATTCGAGCGTGTTATTGACGATGTCGCCGCCGAACAGGCCCTTCACCATGTCGAGTAGTCCCATGTGTGTGTGCTCCTCGTGCAGTCAGGTTCGAGCCCACGATAGCGATCGGGCACGAACATACCAACCGTGTTTCCTGAATTATGGTTCTCATGAAGCCGGCGGCTGGCTGCTACGGGCGCTGGTGGCACCGAGCCCCAGCGCCGAGCTGCTGCGGTGATTCGGTCGCTGTAGTAGTTGGTCAGGGTGTGGAGGATGCTCTTCCAGCCGTTGATCCGCCCGGTCGGGTTCGCCTTGTTCTTCCTCCACTCGATGCGTCGCTGGACGTCGAGGAGCTCCCGGGTCGTGTACAGCTCGTTGCGGCCCAGCGCCCCGTCCGCGCCGTCAGCGCCCGCCGGGTCGTCTCCGGACCGACCGCGGTCTGGCGCGCCGCGCAGCGAACGACCGGAGCGCTCCTGCTCGTCGGGCACGGGTTCGAGTACCTGGCTCGCGTGCTGGTCGACGGGACCCTCCAGCCCAGTGACGACCCACCTACCCCAGAGGTGGTCGATGACGCGATCGATGATCTGATCGAGATCGTCCTCGGCCGCCGCGGCCGAGCGGAGATCGTCCCCGACGGCACCTTGCCGCGCATCGGCGTGTCGCGCTGGTGTGCGCTGATGACACCCCCAGGTGAGGTCGGAGCGAGGGAACAGCACGCAATGCTCGGCCTCGGCCGTCGCGGCCACGGCCGGCGGCGCGCGGTGCAGGCTTCAGGTTTTGCCCGCGAGTGCCCGGGCGACCGGCAGCGCTTCGGCGGCGACGTAGAGCGATCCGGTCACGACGGTCAGGGAGTCCTGGGCTTCCGCAGCTGCGCGCACGGAGCGACCGACGTCGTCGTGCTCCGACACGGAGTCCGCGCCCAAGGCGCGCGCGGCGTCGGCGATCGCGCCGGCCCGCATCGCTCGGGGGGTGCGGGGTTCTACGCAGATGACCCGATCGTCGGGGCCGACGCCCAGAGCGTCCAGGAACGCCAGCGCGTCACGTGCGCCGGTCATCCCGACCACGACGTGGCGGGCCACGCGGCCGAAACGTTCCTGCAGTGCGTCAGCGAGGGCAGCTGCGGCGGCTGGGTTGTGGGCGCCGTCGACGACGACCGGGTTGGGGGTGTGGACGAGCTCGAACCGACCCGGTGACCGGGCTCCGGCGAGGACCTCCCGGACCGCCCGGTCGGACAGTGGCGCGCCCAGCCACGTCTCGGCGGTGACCAGAGCTACCGCGGCGCTCGCGACCTGCCAGGGTGCGGGCAGGCCCAGGTGGACGGCCTCGTAGCCGGCGCCGGGCGTGAAGAGCGACACGGTCCGCCCGTCGGCAATCGCCGTGTCGGCGGCGACACCGAAGTCACGTCCGGCGAGCAGCACGCGGCCCGGGCGGCGAGCCAGGAACGGCGGGTGCATCCCCGGGTCCACCTCGGCGAGCACCAGGGTCGCCCCGTCGGGGACGGCGCCGGCCTCGGCCACGGCGTTGTCCCACCGGGTGGGGCCGAAGTACTCGACGTGGTCGACCCCGACCGAGGTCACCGCCACGAGGCGAGCGCCGAGCGCGGCGGTCGCGTCGCCGGCGCCGCCGAGGCCGGTTTCGACCACCGCCACGTCGACCTCGCGGTCGGCGAACCAGGCGACCGCGGCGGCGGTCATGAGCTCGAACCAGCTCGCCTGGCTCGATGACCCGGCGTGATCGATGAGCGGGAGCAGCGCGGCGGCCAGCTCGCTGTCGGTGATGGTCGCGGTGCCGATGGCGATGCGTTCGTGGGGTCGGTGGAGGTGAGGGCTGGTGTAGCACCCGACCTGCAGGCCGGTGGCGTCGAGCAGCCGGGCCAGGATGCGGGCGGTGGTGGTCTTGCCGTTCGTGCCGGCCACGAGCACGACCGGCATGCCCCGTTCGGGATGGCCGAGCGTGTGGAGGAGCTGCTCGATGGTTCCGCGGGTGGGTGCCGGCAGCACCGCCCCGCCGGGAGGCGCGCCGACGCCCATTTCGCGGTTGATGTGGCCGTCGAGCCACCGCCACACCGCCGCCCCCCGCCAGCTCTGCTCCACCGGGGCCACCATAATCCGATTCGACTATCGTGAGTCACCGTTCGCATGTGAGCCTCTGGAGGGATCATGGACCCGCGCCACCGCAGCCGGATCGTTACCGAGGGCGCCGCTCGCGCGCCGGCGCGGGCCATGCTGCGGGCCGTCGGCTTCGACGAGGCAGACTTCGCCCGCCCGCAGGTCGGTGTGGTCGCCGCCGCCAACGACCTCACACCGTGCAACAGCGGCCTCGACGGGCTCGCGGTCGCGGCCGGGCGGGGGGTCAGGGAGGCGGGCGGCGTCCCGATGCGGTTCTCGACCATCGCCATCTCCGACGCGATCGCCATGGGGCACCGGGGCATGCGGGCGTCGCTGCCCAGCCGCGACCTCATCGCCGACTCGGTCGAGTGCGTCATGGAGGCCGAGCAGCTCGATGCCATGGTCACCATC
>Ga0208490_100251_pt1 | contig 42864 bp, 37 predicted proteins | sample SubbioAug_CSWold_FD_184818 | JGI IMG/M metagenome (GOLD analysis project Ga0208490, IMG submission 184818) | Serpentinite rock and fluid subsurface biosphere microbial communities from McLaughlin Reserve, California, USA - CR11Aug_CSWold (SPAdes) | ecosystem: Environmental > Terrestrial > Deep...
GAAGGGCGAAGCCGCCGGGGCTTTCGGAGACCGTGATGCGGGGATCGCCCGCGGCGACGGGCCGCTCGACCGGGAGCATGGCCTCGAAGCGGTAGCCGCGATCATCCGTCTCGCGAAAGACCGCGAAGGGGCGGCCCGTCACGGCGAGGCCGGCGGTGGATGCGGCCTCGTACAACGTGGCGAAGGCGTTGCGCAGGATGATCGGGCCGTCGTCCCATCCCCCCTCTCCCGCCAGCGCGATGGTCGGGCGCGGGACAAGGCGCAGCGTCTCGACGGTATCGGACGAAGCGGGGGCGGGGGCGAGCGTGGTGATTGCCGGCGTCTGGCTCCGGCCGGTGATGGATGGAAGCTTGATGCCCGGGCCGAAGGGGGCGATGGCGGGCCGCTCCTGCGCCCGGCTCGGCAACTCGATCCGCGCGGCATCCGCCCCGCCCGCAAGCAGCGCAAGGCAGGCGAGGGTGGAGAGGATGCGCAGGGATGCCGGCACGTGGGGTTCCGTCGGTTGGGCGCCGCCTGCGCGAATCGCTGCGGGCGCGGTGAAAAACGTAGCGCATCGGCGGCGGTTGTCCCATATAAGCCGCGCGCCCGGCATTGCTCGGCGGGCGAAACACGAGCAGCGGAATGCATCGATGAGCGTTTTGGCAAATCGCCGGTTTCTCAAGATGAACGGTCTCGGCAACGAGATCGTCGTGCTCGACCTGCGCGGCGGCACCGCCCGTGTCAGCGAGACGGAGGCGCGCGCCATCGCCGCCGATCCGCGCTCGCATTTCGATCAGCTGATGGTGCTGCACGACCCCGTCGCTCCCGGCACCGACGCCTATATCCGCATTCTGAACGCCGACGGCTCGGAGGCGGGCGCCTGCGGCAACGGCATGCGCTGCGTCGCCTGGGCGATGATGCAGGATCCGCAGATGAGCGGCGGGCTCGCCCGCGATGCCCTGTGGCTGGAGACGCGGGCGGGAATTCTCTGCGCGTCGCGGGTCTCGGACTGGGAGTTCACCGTCGACATGGGCGCGCCCCGACTCGGCTGGGAGGAGATCCCGCTGCGGGACTACTTCCCCGACACCCGCTACATCGAGCTGCAGATCGGCCCGATCGACGCGCCCATCCTGCATTCGCCATCGGCCGTGAACATGGGCAACCCCCATGCGATCTTCTGGGTGGACGACGTCGAGGCCTACGATCTCGCCCGCATCGGCCCGATGCTGGAATTTCACCCGATCTTCCCCGATCGCGCCAACATCTCGCTGGCGCATGTCGTCTCGCGCACGCATATCCGACTGCGGGTCTGGGAGCGGGGCGCGGGGCTCACCAGGGCCTGCGGGTCCGCCGCCTGCGCCGCACTCGTGGCCGCGGTGCGCCAGAAGTTCACCGAGCGCGAGGCGACGGTCTCGCTTCCCGGTGGAGACCTCATCATCGCCTGGCGCGAGAGCGACGGGCACGTTCTCATGACCGGGCCGGTCGAGCTCGAATGGGAGGATCGTTTCGCTCCCGAATTGTTTACGGGGGCGGCATGATCGAAGCCGTAACGATCACACATGCAGGCATGTGGGCAGGTGTGCCCGCATGACCAATGGATCGCAAGATCACAGGACGGACAAGGGTTCGAGCGTCGAACTCGTCACGTTCGGATGCAGGCTCAATCATTACGAGTCCGATGCGATCGCCCAGCACGCCGACGCTGCCGGACTTCGCGACACCGTCGTCGTCAACACCTGCGCGGTCACCTCGGAAGCCGCGCGGCAGGCCCGGCAGACGATCCGCCGCCTCTCCCGCGAGCGCCCGGACGTGCGCATCGTCGTCACCGGATGCGCGGCCCAGGTCGATCCGCAGAGCTTCGCCGCGATGCCGGAAGTGGCGCAGGTCATCGGCAACGACGAGAAGATGAAGGCGGAAACCTGGGCCCGGCTGAAGACCTTCGACGCAGCCACGAGCGAGAGAATTCTCGTCGACGACATCATGTCCGTGCGGGAAACCGCCGGCCACCTCGCCGACGGCATGCGCGGGCGCACCCGGGCCTTCGTGCAGGTCCAGAACGGCTGCGACCATCGCTGCACCTTCTGCATCATCCCCTACGGGCGCGGCAATTCCCGCTCCGTCCCCATGGGGGTCGTCGTCGACCAGATCCGCACGCTGAGCGAGAGCGGCGCGCGGGAGGTGGTGCTGACGGGTGTCGATATCACCAGCTATGGCCGCGACCTCCCCGGCGACCCGAGGCTGGGGGCGCTGATCAAGGCGATCCTGCGCCACGTGCCGGAGCTGGAGCGGCTGCGGATTTCGTCCATCGATTCCGTCGAGGCCGACGACGATCTGCTCGACGCGCTCGCCAACGAGAAGCGCCTGATGCCGCATCTGCACCTCTCGCTGCAGGCGGGCGACGATCTGATCCTCAAGCGCATGAAGCGCCGGCACCTGCGCGCGGACGCCATCCGCTTCTGCGAGGAGGTCCGGCGGCTGCGCCCCGACATCGTCTTCGGCGCCGACATCATCACGGGCTTCCCCACCGAGGACGAGACGATGTTCGAACGCTCGCTGGATCTCGTGGATGAATGCGGCCTCACCCATCTCCACGTCTTCCCCTTCTCCCCCCGCCCCGGAACGCCGGCTGCCCGCATGCCGCAGGTCCCCCGCGACATTGCAAAGGCCCGCGCCGCGCGGCTGCGGGACCGGGGCGAGGCGGCGTTGCGCGCGCATCTCGACGGCGAGGTCGGCAAGCGTCGCTCGGTGCTGATCGAATCGACCGGCATGGGCCGGACGGAGGCCTTCACGCCGGTGCGGTTCCATGGTCCGAGCACGAAGGGCGAGATGCGCGATGTGCTGATCGTCGGGCATGAGCGGAACGAGCTGATCCCGGGCTGAAATATACTGTTCAAAGACGGAGCAAAAGGCTGTACCACACAAGCGGGTTGTAGATAGCCGAGGTACCGCCATGCCCTTTCCCGAACGCCTGTCATCCGGCTACACGACCTTCATCGAAGGTCGCTTCGACCGCGAGCGCGCGCGCTACCAGGATCTGGCGGCGCGGGGTCAGAAGCCCGAGATCATGGTGGTCGGCTGCTGCGATTCGCGGGTCTCGCCGGAGGTGATCTTCGATGCGATCCCGGGCGAGCTCTTCGTCACCCGCAACGTCGCCAACCTCGTCCCTCCCTACCAGCCCGACGGCGACCTCCACGGCACGAGCGCTGCCCTCGAATATGCGGTGCAGGTGCTGCGGGTGAAGCATATCGTCGTGCTCGGCCACGCCCAGTGCGGCGGAGTCGGTGCCTTCGCCAACGAGAGCGAGCCGCTCTCGCCGGGTGATTTCATCGGAAAATGGATGTCGATGATCGCGCCTGCGGCGGACACGATCCCGGGCGAATACCGCAACCGCCCCGATTACCAGCGCCGCCTCGAACTCGCATCCGTCGAGAACAGCCTGCGCAACCTGATGACGTTCCCCTGCATCAGCATTCTCGTGGAACGCGGCAAGCTGCAGCTGCACGGGGCCTATTTCGGCGTGGCCACCGGCGAACTCCTCGCCCGCGATCCGCAGACAGGCAGTTTCGAGCCGGTCTGCGATGTCGTCGGCGGAGCCCGCAGCATGATCCGCTGCGATTAGAGCTTGAAACGCGAGCGTGGAAGAGCCTCGACAGAGCGCGCGAGCGGGGCTGCTCTCACCCCAGGCCCTTCAACCTCTTGCGGATCCGGTCCGAGAGCCCGTCGCGCACATTACGGTAGGCGTCGAGGCGCTGTTCGCGGGTGCCGGTCTGGAGGGTCGGGTCCGGGGTCGGCCAGTATTCGACATCGGCGGCGATGTAGCGGGTGAGTTCGAGGGCGGCGTGGTGGGCTTCGGGCGAGAGGGTGATGATGAGGTCGAAATTGAGCCCCTCCCACTCCTCCAGCTCGTCCAGCGTCCGGCATTTGTGCTTGCTGGCGTCTATGCCGATCTCGTCCATCACCGACATCATGAAGCCGTCCGGCTCGCCCTTGCGGACGCCCGCCGACTGCACGTAGATCGACTTGCCGAAGTAGTGCCGCGCCAGCGCCTCCGCCATGGGGGAGCGGATCGCGTTGTAGATGCAGACGAAGAGCACCGATTGAACGCGCCCGTTCGCGCCCTCGCCGGACACCTCCTCACCCCTTCCAGTGCAGGGCGAAGATCAGCGTAAAGATGCGCCGCGCCGTGTTGAAATCAACCTCGACCTTGCCCTCGAGGCGCTGCATCAGCAGCTCGGCGGCTTCGTCGTGCAGGCCCTTGCGGCCCATGTCGATCGCCTCGATCTGGCTCGCGGAGGCGGTGCGGATGGCGCTGTAGTAGCTGTCGCAGACCATGCTATAGTCGCGGATCACTCTACGGAAGGGGGAAAGCGAGAGCAGATGCGTCATCAGCCAGCGCCCGTCCTGCGACTGGATCTCGAAGGAGAGCTTGCGCTCCACGATGCCGAGCTTGAGCAGATAGGGGCCGTGTTCGTTGCCGGGGACGTAGAAGCTGTTGGCTTCCACGATATCGTAGATCGCGATGGCGCGCTCGTGCTCCTGGTCGGGGCTGCCGCGGCCGATCGAGTCCTCGTCGAGGGTGACCGCGACGAGGCGGTGTCGTTGATCGTCCCCCATCCGCACCCCTTCGTCAGCTTTACAGATTAAGGCGAATCGCCACCGAACGGGCGTGCGCTTCGAGACCTTCCGAGCGCCCCAAAGCGATAGCCGCTGGACCCACGGCGCGCAACGCCTCAGGCGTACAACGCAGTATCGAGGTGCGCTTCATGAAGTCGAGAACGCCGAGCCCGGACGAGAACCGCGCCGAGCGGGCGGTGGGCAGGACGTGGTTCGGCCCGGCCACGTAATCGCCGATGGCTTCCGGCGTATGCGCGCCGAGGAATATCGAGCCTGCATTGCGCACCTTGTCGGCCAACGCTTCCGGGTCTTCCGTCTCGATCTCGAGATGCTCGGGCGCAAGACGATCGACCAGCGGGATCGCATCCTCGAGCCTTGCGACGAGGATGATCGCCCCGTAGTCGCGCCAGCTGGTGCGGGCGATCTCCGCGCGGGGGAGCGTCGTCAGATGGCGCTCGATGGCGGCTTCCACCGCTCCTGCGAAATCGGCGTCGTCGGTGACGAGGATGGACTGCGCGGCGGTGTCGTGCTCGGCCTGGGCCAGGAGATCGATGGCGACCCAATCGGGATTGGCGTGGCGGTCGGCGATGATCAGAACCTCCGAGGGCCCGGCGATCATGTCGATCCCGACCTGCCCGAAGACGCGCCGCTTGGCCGCCGCCACATAAGCGTTGCCGGGCCCGACGATCTTGGCGACCGGGGCGATCGTCGCGGTCCCGTAGGCCAGCGCCGCGACGGCCTGCGCACCGCCAATGCGATAAACCTCGTCCACGCCGGCGATGCGCGCTGCCGCCAGCACCAGCGGGTTGACTTCGCCGCGCGGGGTCGGCGCGACCATCACGACGCGATCGACGCCGGCGACGCGCGCGGGCACGGCGTTCATCAGGACGGAGGAGGGATAGCTCGCCGTGCCGCCGGGAACGTAGAGCCCAACCGCCTGGATCGCGGTCCAGCGCCAGCCCATGCTGACGCCGGCATCGTCGGTGGTCGAATAGTTCGCGGGCTTCTGAGCCTGGTGATAGGCCTCGATGCGGCTTCTCGCGAGCTCGAGCGCATCGAGGGTCTCGCCCTTGCAGCTCTCCAGCGCGCGGTCGATTTCGTCGTCGGAGATGCGCAGGGTCTGCGGCGTCAGATCGAGCTTGTCGAAACGGGAGGTGTAGTCGATCACGGCTTCGTCGCCGCGCTTGATCACATCGGCGATGATGTCACGCACCACATCGTCGATCTCGACCGACGCTTCGCGCTTCATTCCCAGAAGTTCATCGAAGGCGCGGGGGAAATCGGGCGCGCTCGCGTCGAGCCGAAGGGGCATCAGGCCTGGTCCTTGATCGCCGGTCTTTGGTTTGCCGGATTTGTGGTTGCCGGTGTCTGAACATCCCCCAATGACCCGAGGATCTCCACGTGTTCCGGGCGGCATTCCGCCTCCCAGACCGGCCCCATATCACGCATCTGCGCTTCGATACACTCGACTTCGAGCCGCACCGCGCGATCATCGGAAAAAATCAGGGTTACGCAGCCCGACGGTCCTTCCGTCGGCTCGAAAAGCACGGCGAGCAGATTGAGCACGATATCGCGTCGCGCGGGGTCCATGTTGCGGACGCGTACGCCCTGCACGCATTCGAAGTGCAGACCCGTGAGACGGCGGCGCGGAGGATCGCCGGGCTCGCCCTCCCAGTCGAAGCGCCTGACGCACATGGCGAAACGCTTTTCCTTGGGAAGGAAGGCGATGTCCTCCATCTTGACCGCCGCATCCTGGAGATGGGCCGAGATGACGGCGAGGTCTTCTTCGTCGAGGGCAGCGAGTTTGAGAAGATCCATGACGCGACAACCTCTGCTGGAATTGTCCAACTTAGGTAGAGACGCACTCCGTGCTTCGCAACCTTGCAGCCGATCATGGCGTGGGTCTCGCCCGGATCGAAGCAGTTGTGCAAAGCGCGATCACGGCGTCCGCAGAGCCCCGCCGCATGCGCCGTTTGCCCATGCCGCTCGGGAGCCGGAGAGGCCGCGAGGCGTTTCAACTGCGCCCGAAGGCCCTCCGGAAGGCCTCAGGGTCGAGAAATTTTTCATCAATGCGGCGGCTGACGAAGAACGAATTGAACGCGAAAAGGTGCTGGATGGAAGCTGGCACGGCTCAAAAATCCGTTTAAAAATAATCACTTGGAGGAATGCTTTGTGCACGCTTCATACGAAAAATCTGTATACAGACGCGCACTGAGCGCAGCCCATCCCTGCTCTGGACTCATGGCTCCGTCATTGCGATAACCGCACACATATAGGAAAAACTGAAGCCGAGACGTGCATAGATACGTAAATTCAAAACGCACGGGTGGAGAAAGACATGAGCCGCTTCGACTGGGACGACCTGCGCTTCTTTCTGGCTGTCGCTCGGGTCGGGCGCCTGACCGTCGCCGCGAGGCGCCTCGGCGCCGACCATGCGACCGTGTCGAGGCGCATCACCGCGCTCGAAGACGCGCTCAAGGCCAAGCTCTTCGAGCGCCGGCCGCAGGGCTACGCTCTGACGGAGCACGGCGAGCGGCTGCTATCCAAGGCCGAGGCGATCGAGACGCAGGCGCTGGCGGTATCGAGCGAGATCGGCGGCGCGGATCTCGCGCTCTCGGGCACCGTGCGGATCGGTGCGCCGGACGGCTTCGGCACGATGTTTCTTGCGCCGCGCACCGCGAGCCTCGCGCAGCAATATCCCGATCTCGAACTGCAGATCGTCGCGATGCCCCGGCTTCTCTCGCTCTCCAAGCGCGAGGCCGACATCGCCATTTCGCTGGCCCCGCCGAAGGAAGGCAAGATCGTCGCCCGCCGCCTGACGGATTATCGCCTCGGCGTCTTCGCCACGCAGGAATATCTCGACGCGAACAAGCCGATCAACGAGCCGGACGACCTGCAGGACCACACCGTCATCGGCTATATCGACGACCTGATCTTCACGCCCGAGCTCGATTATCTCGACGAAGTCTCGAAGGGGATGCGGGCCAAGCTGCAGAGCTCCTCGCTCGTGGCCCAGATGAAGGCGGCGCTCGCCGGTGCTGGCGTCTGCGTCCTGCCGTATTTCGTCGCCGCCGCCGATTCCCGCCTGATCCAGATCATGCCGGAAAAGGCGACGTTCACGCGCTCCTACTGGCTGATCGTCCACGCCGACCTCAAGGACATCGCCCGGATCCGCGCGACGATGGATTTCCTCGTCCGCGAGGTCAAGGCCGCCCGCCAGGAATTCCTCCCCGACGACCGGCCGTGATCGGGGTGGCCTTGCGGTCGGCCTGATTCGATCGACAGATCAGCCGTCGTCGGGCTCGCTCTGCTGCCGGCGCGTCGTTGGGGGTTGCGATGATTCGGGTCGCCGCGACATGGCTTTCGCGGCAGCCGCGACGGCTGGCAGGCCCAGCGGACCAAAGCCCTTGGCGAGCGCGCGGTCGGCTTCGCGGCCGCGCTGGCTGGACTGTGTGTTTTCGTGCTCTTTCGGCATCTCGAAAATCCTCCCTTTGCTGCCGCGCCAACACTGGACGAAGCAGTTACGTTCCCCGATGATCACCGGGGAACGCGACGAGGAAGGGGCGAGATTACGGTCGGTTGTGGGCGCTGCGATGCCCCAACAGCCGCCTGCCTCAGCTCAGTTTTTCCGCCGTCACCCAGTCGAGCGTCTTGTCGAGCGCACGCTCGAGGCGATCGAACAGGGTATCGATCTCTTCCGGAGTGATGATCAGCGGCGGGCAGAGCGCGATGCGGTCGCCCATCAGCGAGCGAATGATCAGCCCCTCGGCCTGGGCGAAGGTCACGGCCTTGGCGGCGACGCCCTTCTTGGGGTCGTATTGGCGCTTCGTCTGCTTGTCGGCGACGATCTCCATGCCGCCGATCAGCCCGACGCCGCGCGCCTCGCCGATGAGCGGGTGATCTTCCAGCGCCGACAGCCGCTTCTGGAACTGCGGTGCCTTCTCGCGCACCTTCTCGACGATCTTCTCGCGCTCGTAGATCTCCAGCGTCTTGATCGCGACGGCGGAGGCGACCGGGTGCCCGGAATAGGTGAAGCCGTGGCCGAAGGTGCCGATCTTGCGGCTCTCGTCGAGCATCGCCTGGTACATGTCCTCGTTGATCAGCACCGCGCCGAGCGGCATGTAGGCCGAGGTCAGCGCCTTGGCGATGGAGATCGTGTCCGGCTGCATCTCGAGTGCTGTCGAGCCGAACATCTCGCCGAGACGCCCGAAGCCGCAGATCACCTCGTCGGCGATGAACAGCACGTCGTATTTCGCGAGAACCGCCTGGATCTTCGGGAAATAGGTCGCGGGCGGGACGATCGCGCCGCCGGCTCCCATGATCGGCTCGGCGATGAAGGCGGCGACGGTGTCGGGCCCCTCGCGCAGGATCATCTCCTCGAGATCGCTCGCGAGGCGCGTCGCGTATTCCTCCTCGCCCTCGCCCTCATGCGCGCCGCGATAATGATGCGGGCAGGTGGTGTGCAGGATGTTGGCGATGGGGAGATCGAAATCGGTATGGTTTGCCGGCAATCCGGTCAGCGAGGCGGAGGCGACGGTCACGCCGTGATAGCCCTTGATGCGGGCGATGATCTTCTTCTTGTTCGGGCGACCGAGCGCGTTGTTGTAGTACCAGACCAGCTTGACCTGGCTGTCGTTGGCCTCCGAACCCGACGAGGTGAAGAACACCTTCGAGATCGGCACCGGCGCGATTTCCTTGAGCTTCTCGGCCAGCTCGATCGCCGGATCGTGGCTGCGGCCGGAGAAGAGGTGCTGGAAGGGCAGCTTGAGCATCTGCTCGTAGGCGGCTTCGGCGAGCTCGCGGTTGGAATAGCCGAGCGACGTGCACCAGAGCCCCGCCATGCCCTCGATATAGGGCTTGCCCTCCACGTCGTAGACCCAGACCCCGTCGCCGCGCTCGAGCACGAGCGGGCCGGTCTCGCGGAAGGCCGCGAGCTGGGTATAGGGGTGGATGAGCGTTTCGACGTCGCGGGTGGCGAGATTGGACAGCACGGTTGAACCTCCTGGGCAATGCGTCGAGCCTACGCCTGCGAGCGCTAGGTTCAAGCCGTAAAACCCGCATCCGCGCGTGCGATGGTGGGGGATGGGGGGAATTCATCGGGCGGGCGCCATCGAAATGCTTGACGCGAGAAGCCGGCAGCACGACATCGGAGCGTGGCGATGATCGGGGACCATTTCGTCCTCGACTCCCCCTGAGGTGATCCCGTGAACGCGCCCATCGTGCGGCCTCCCGCCGGCCAGACCGAAAAGCCGCGGCCGGAAGAGGGCCGCTTCGTCACCGGCTCGACCATGCGCCACGTCGTGGTGATGGCGAGCACCGGCTCCATCGGCCTCGTCGCGATCTTCGCCGTCGATCTTCTGTCGCTGCTCTACATCTCCTGGCTCGGCGATCCCTCGCTGACGGCGGGCGTCGGGCTCGCGACCATCGTGCTCTTCCTCGCCACCTCCATCAATGTCGGCCTGATGATCGCCATCGGCGCGCTCGTCGCCCGCTCGCTCGGCGCGCGGAACCGGGACGGCGCGCGCAGGCTCGCTGCCTCGACGCTGATCTGGACGGCGGTCGTCGCAACGTTCGCCGTCCTCGTCCTGATGCCGCTCGTGCCCTGGATCCTGGGGCTGCTGGGGGCGCGGGGGGAGACCGCCATTGCAGCCCAGCTGTTCCTGATGATCGTCCTGCCCTCCAACGTCGTGATGGCGATCGGCATGGGGATGAGCGGCGTGCTGCGCGCCGTGGGCGATGCCAGGCGGGCGATGTATCTCACGCTGGCAGGCGCAGTCGCGACCGCGATACTCGACCCGATCCTGATCTTCGGCATGGGGTGGGGCGTGACGGGGGCGGCGCTGGGGATGGTGATGTCGCGCTTCGTCTTCGTTGGAATCGGCTATTACTATATCCGCCACATCCACGATCTCCTCGCGCGCCCGAGCTGGAACGACATCTTCGGCCATGCCCGCCCCATGTTCGGCATCGCGATCCCGGCGGTGCTCACCAGTGTCGCGACACCCATCGCCGCCGGCTTCCTCGCCGGCGTGATCGCGCGCTACGGCGACGAGGCGATAGCGGGCAACGCCATCATCGAGCGCCTCACCCCCGTCGCCTTCGGCGGGCTGTTCGCGCTGTCGGGGGCGGTCGGTCCGATCCTCGGGCAGAACTGGGGCGCCGAGCGCTTCGACCGCATGCGCGCGGTCCTGCGCGACAGCATGCTCGTGACGGGCGGCTATATCCTCGTGACCTGGCTGGTGCTCGTGCTGGCGCGTGACGCGATCGTCGCGGCCTTCGGGGCGAGCGGCGATACGGCCTCGCTCGTGATCTTCTTCTGCCTCGTCAGCGGGCCGATGTGGTTCTTCAACGGGCTGCTCTTCGTCTCGAACGCCTCCTTCAACAATCTCGGCTTCCCGCTCTATTCCACCGCGTTCAACTGGGGCCGCGCCACGCTGGGCACCATGCCCTTCGCCCTCCTCGGCGCGCATTACGGCGGCCCGGAGGGGGCGATTCTGGGAGTCGGCATCGGATCGGTGGTGTTTGGAACAGCCGCCATCGTGACGGCGTTCTGGGCGATGCGGAGGCTGGAGCGGGCGGCGGGAGGAACGAGCCAAGGATGACACGGACGGGAGAGTAGCGCTTTTTCTCCCTCTTCCGAGGGGAAGGAGAACGCGGAACCGGCATCTGAGTGACCTGATGACACGAACAGGGGTGATGCGGGGTGCAAATCCCTGCGTTGTCCCTCAGGCCGCCCGCGTCTTCACCCCCGCGAGCCGCCCCAGCGCCGCGTCCAGCGTCTCGTCGCGCTTGGCGAAGCAGAAGCGCACCACGTTTTTCACGGCGCGCTCCGCGTAGAAGGCCGAGACGGGAATTGCAGCGACGCCGTGCTCGGTGACGAGGCGGCGGCAGAATTCCACGTCGTCCTCTCCGCCCGTGTCGATGTTGAGGAAATACGTGCCCTGCGTCGGGATCACCTTGAAGCCGAGCCCCGTCAGCCCTTCGGCGAAGCGGTCGCGGGAGCGCTGGAGATCGGCGCGCAGCTGGTGGAAGAACGCGTCCTCCTTGGCGAGGCCGTAGGCGACCGCGGTCTGGAGGTTGGGCGGCGTGGTGAAGGTGAGGAACTGGTGGGCCTTCGCCAGCACCTTGAGGATTTCCGGCTGCGCGCAGACGAAACCGACCTTCCAGCCGGTGAGATTGAAGATCTTGCCCGCCGAGCCGATCTTGATCGTGCGCTCGCGCATGCCCTCGCGGGCGATCAGCGGCATGTGCTTCAGGCCGTCGAAGACGATGTGCTCCCAGACCTCGTCGCAGAGCGCGATGGCGTCGAAGCGCACGCAAAAGCGCGCCAGCAGGTCGAGCTCTTCGGCGGGGACGACGGTTCCCGTTGGATTGAGCGGGTTGTTGAAGAGAACGACCTTGGTCTTCTCGCTGAACGCCGCGCTCAGCGCCTGCTCCGTCAGCGCGAAATGCGGCGGCTGGAGAGTGACGAAGCGCGGGATGCCGCCGGCGCGGCGCACGAGCGGCAAATAGGCGTCGTACATGGGCTCGAACAGCACGACCTCGTCGCCGGGCTCGATCAGCGCCATCAGCGCGCCCGCGAGCGCTTCCGTCGCGCCAGAGGTGACCATGATCTCGGTGTTGGCGTCGAAATCGAGATCCTGCCAGTGCCGGTAATGCGTGGCGACCGCGTTGCGCAGTTCCGGGAGCCCCAGCATCGGCGGATACTGGTTCCAGCCCTCGATCACGGCCTTGGCCGCGCGCTCGCGCACGTCAAGCGGGCCGGGATCGTCCGGGAAGCCCTGGCCGAGATTGACCGCGTTCTGCTCGCGGGCGAGACGCGACATCTCCTCGAAGATGGTCGTGGGCAGGCCCGAGAGAATGGAGTTCATTCGCGGTTCATACATGATCTGCAACCCATGGATCGAAGCGAAGGTCTCGTAGCATGAAGGACCGGCGGGGTTAAGCGGCATGAAACGGGTTATCGTTCATCCCTCCTTAAACCGCCATATTTAACCTGCCACTGCATGTTCACGAAGCCTTAAGGACGCAGTCGCGGTGAATCGGGGGTCAGCATGAAGGATCGCAAGGGAGGGGAACGGCGCGAGCCGATTTTCGACATCCCCGAATCGCGCGACGACCTGCTCGACCTGCGACTCACCCCGCAGGATCGCGCCGGCGGCCATTTTCACGAGGACGACATGGCGCGCAAGGCCGCAAAGAAGCCGGCAGGCAAGGCGGCGGGCAAGTCGCCGAGCCGCAGTCCGGGAAATGCCGGCACGCGCGGCTCAGGACGTGGCGGCGGCGGAAACGGTGGCGGCGGGCGGCGGCGCAGCCCTCGTCGCAGGCGCTCGTTCATCGGCCGGATCTTCTACGCGAGCTTCGTGCTCGGCCTTTGGGCGATGATCGGTGTTGCCGGCATCGTGGCCTACCACGCGACGCAGCTGCCCCCGATCGACCAGCTCAAGGTGCCCAAGCGCCCGCCCAACATCGCGATCCTCGCGAGCGACGGCACGCTCGTCGCCAATCGCGGCGAGACGGGCGGGCAGAATGTTTCGATCCGGGATCTCCCGCCCCATCTTCCCCGCGCCTTCGTCGCCATCGAGGACCGGCGTTTCTACAGCCATTTCGGCGTCGATCCGGTGGGCATCGCGCGCGCGCTGATGACCAACGTGACCTCGGGCCAGACCATGCAGGGCGGCTCGACGCTGACGCAACAGCTCGCCAAGAACCTGTTCCTGACGCAGGAGCGCACCGCCTCGCGCAAGATCCAGGAGGCGATCCTCTCGCTCTGGCTCGAAGCGAAGTATTCCAAGGACGAGATCCTCGAACTCTACATGAACCGCGTCTATTTCGGCGCTGGCGCCTATGGCGTCGACGGCGCCGCCCGGCGCTATTTCGACAAGCCGGCGGAAGACGTGACCGTGGCGGAGGCCGCGATGCTGGCGGGGCTCGTCCAGGCGCCCTCGCGCCTCGCCCCGACCCGTGACCCGCGGGCCGCCCGCGCCCGCGCGTCCCTCGTTCTGGCAGCCATGAAGGATCTGGGTTTCATCAGCGAGACGCAGGAGAAGACCGCGCTTGCGAGCCCGGCCGAGGTCTCGCGCCCGGGCGGGGCGGGCACGGCGAACTACGCCGCCGACTACGTGATGGACGTCCTCGACGATTTCATCGGTTCGGTGGAAGACGACATCGTCGTCATGACCACGATCGACCTCGACATGCAGCGCGCGGCCGAAGCCTCGCTCATCGCGGAGCTTACCGAGCAGGGTCCGAAGTTCGACGTGCAGCAGGGTGCGCTGGTCTCGATCCGGCCCGACGGAGCGGTCAAGGCGCTCGTCGGCGGCAAGAATTATCAGGAGAGCCAGTTCAACCGCGCCATCGCCGCGCGCCGCCAGCCAGGCTCCGCCTTCAAGCCCTTCGTGTATCTCGCCGCCGTCGAGCACGGGCTGACGCCGGACACGATCCGCAACGATGCGCCCGTGCAGTACGGCAACTGGCGACCGGAGAATTTCTCGCGCGATTTCCGCGGCCCCGTGCCGCTGCGCACCGCGCTCGCGCTGTCCCTCAACACGGTCGCCGTGAGCCTCGGCATGGAAGTCGGCCCGCGCGAGGTCGTGCGGGCGGCCCAGAGGCTCGGCATCGCATCGCCGCTGCAGCCGAACGCGTCGATCGCGCTCGGCACCTCGGAGGTGACGCCGCTCGAACTCGTGGGAGCCTACGCCGCCTTCGCCAACGGCGGCACCGGCGTCATTCCGCACATCATCACCCGCGTGGAGACGACGAACGGCAGGCTCGTCTACGAACGCGTCGCGGGCGGGCTCGGTCGCGTGATCGACGAGAACGCCGTTTCGATGATGAACGCCATGCTGCACGAGACGATGGTGGCCGGCACCGGCCGCCGCGCCGTGATCGACGGCTGGGAGACCGCAGGCAAGACCGGCACCAGCCAGGAATTCCGCGACGCATGGTTCGTCGGCTATACGGGCACTCTCGTCACCGGCGTCTGGCTCGGCAACGACGACAACAAGCCCACCCGCCGCGCCTCGGGGGGTAACGTGCCCCTCGATGTCTGGACGCGCTACATGAAGACTGCGCTCGCCGGCGACACCCCCGTCCAGCTGCCCGGCGGCGGCTACTGGCTCGCGCCGGAGCAGGGCGTTCCGATGGTCGCGGTCGAGCCCGATCCGCGCTACACGGGAACTCCCTCGACCGGTTCGGGCAACGACAGCGGCTGGATCGCGCCTGCGCCGCAGGAGCAGGGCCAGGGGCTATTGGGGCGACTGTTCGGGATCTACTGAGGCGGCGCGAAGGGGTTGGTCCAGCCTCGCCGCGAGCCGCCAGTGGCCTGGGTGGCGGGGAAGTGCTCGGCGAGATAATTGACCACCATCTCGCGCTCGTCCGGCTGCAATTCGGGCATGCCGTGACGTTCGCTCATCAGCGTGATCGTGTCCTCCCACATCCCTCGGCTCATGCCCTGGCGGGTGACCACCTGGAAGCTGTGGCAGGCGATGCAGGAATAGTAGCTCTCTTCGCGGCCCGGTCCTTCGGGCAACGCTTCGAGTTCATCGAAGGCCGACGCAGGCGATGCGACGGCGGCACACAACGCCGCCGCCGCAAGCCGTGCGCGCCATGGGCGCAGATCAGGCATCAATCCACCTCAAGCGATCAGTACGGCGACACGGTGCATCGGATTGCCCCCGTAGCCCTGCGGGTTCCAGTTGCCCGCGATATGCGGCTGGGAGACGCCGTTTTCGTCGGTCGCCCTGACCCAGATCTCGTAGTACCCGTCGGTCGGCAGCTCGACCTCTGCCGTCCAGCGCCGCCAGTCGTAGCGGTTGCGAGTCTCCTGAAGATCCGCCTCCTGCCAGGTCGCCCCGAAGTCGATCGAGACCTCGACGTTCTCGATCGCCGGATCACCGCCCCAGGCCGCGCCGCGAAGCTCGAGGCTGCGCGTTCCGGCGGGAAGCTGCGTTCCGTTCGCAGGCGAGGAGATGATCGAGCGCACCGGCATCGATTCGAGGATGAGGAACTCGACGCCCTCGGGCTCGGAACCTGGTACCATCGGCGTCGCGGGAACGCGGTAGCTCGTGCCGGTCATGCCCGGCCCGTCGTGCTCGACGTCGCGCAGGACGATGCGCTTCACCCATTTGTGCGAGGCCGAACCCGGCCAGCCCGGAATCACCAGCCGCAGCGGCCCGCCGTGGACATGCGGCAGCGGCTCGCGGTTCATTTCCCAGGCGAGCATCGAATGCTCCTCGAGCGCCTTTTCCAGACGCACGCCACGGGAGATCACCTCGCGATCGGCCTCGCCCGACAGATGCTGATCCGCGCCGTAATGGGCGGTATAGATCGCAGCCGATCCGATCCCCACTGCTTCGAGGACGTCCTTCAGGCGCACGCCTGTCCATTCGGCGCAGCCCGCGCCGCCGTTGGTCCACTGATTGCCGCGAGCGGGAGGATCGAAGAACGAGCGCCCGTTCCCGCCGCATTCCAGAACCATGCGGTTGGTGACATGCTCGAAGCGCTCCTTCAGCTCCGCGAGCGTGAAGGTGACGGGCTCGTCGACCTCGCCCTCGATCGTCAGCTCCCACGCTTCCGGATCGCCGGTAACTTCGGGCGGGATCCCGTTCTGGCGCACGAAGAACTTCTCGAGCGGGGTGGTGTCGTCGTCGAGCAGGTGCTCGGGCGTCTCGGCGACGAAGGGCCGATCGCCGATCACGGACAGGCCCGGGTCCTTGCCTGCTTCCGCAAGCATTTCCGCAGGGTCTCCGCCTGACTGGGCATAGGCGGCAGGAATGAGCCCGCCGGGAATATTGGAGGCGAACGGGATCGATACGCCCAAGGCGGCGGTGACCCCCGCGACCCTCAGGAAGCCGCGTCGTCCTGCATCGATTGCGGCTGCGTCGGGGGCGAGGTCGTTCTCGTTCGATTGCTTCTGGTCTTCGGGCGAACGTGTGGTGTCCATCTCGATTCCTCCCTCAAGGCTGCACTCTGCGCCTGTTGTTCTTCGGCGTCGGGCGTCAGGCTAACCCGTGGGGCGCGCCCCGCCAAGTGCGCTAACGCGCACCTGTGCCTCCGCCAGAAGAGCATGCGGTCGATGAACGCTGGGCGATGCTATCGGGGCGGCAGTTCGCGATTGATCGAGGACGATCCATCGACTTCCTCAATGAGCGCGAAGACGGTCGACATTGGCAGGTACATGCGCAGCGGGTTCGACGCCAGCGCGGTGAAGCCAAACTTGCCGTACATCGCCCTTCTCGCTGCCGTCTTCTCTGGACTGCCGCAATCGAGCACATCGAGCAAGACGACGGCGAGTCCCAGTGTCTGCGCGGCTCGCGCGATCTTGCGCAGGGCATCGACCAGAAGATCCGCTCCATAAGACTGCCCCCGGAAGCGCGTATCGCGACCGATCATCGCGATGAATGCCGCCGGGATCAGGCCATGGCCGGGGCGTGCGCGGGCAAACGGCTTGTCGGGGAGATCGCGATAGTGGATCGCATGGGCATTGATCGCGTAGAAGCCGATGGTCTCTCCACTGGCGGAGACCATCACGAAGAGCTTCAGGTTGCCCGCGCCCGCCAGCTTGTTGGCCGTGGCCTTGAAGAAGTTGTCCACGCGCTCGACGCCACAGCTGAAGCCGTTACGATCGTGGATCTTCGGGTCGAACTCCTCGATACGCACCTGCGATGTCGGCTCCGTGCCGCTCACGAGGAGCCGAACCGAGCCTTGTGGCGCAGGAAGGCTTCCCGCAGGGCCGGGTTGGGCTCGGCGGGGGCATCGATGGCCGCAAAGAACGCCTCGTGATCGACCGAAGCGAGTTGGGTATGCTCTTGCGCCTGAATCGTCTCGATCGCGGCTTGATAGGCTGCACCAAGAATGAAGGTCGAATCGTCCACGCCGGAAAGGCGGGCGGCGGACTGGATCGTCTCCTTGACCCGCTTCTTGGCGCGCATGTGCAGGCGCTCGGTGCTGCGCTCGGGTATCGACGCCATGTTGTCTGCAAATCTTGACATTGTTGTCCCTCAAGAATCACGACACACAATGTACGCACAAAGTTCTGTGACCGCAAGGCTGTCAGTCTGGGATGTCCGGCTCACCTAACTCCCCCGCGCCCCCCGGGTCACGGCGAACAGCATCAGCGCGGCGACCCCCAGCACGCAGATGAAGATCGGCAGCGCCATGTAGCTCCAGGCCATCGCGGCTCCCAGTCCGATCCCGACGGCGGCGGCGGTGCTCATCTGGCAGATGCCCAGCAGCGAGGAGGCCGCGCCCGCGCGCTCGGGGAAGGGCGTCATGGCGGACGCCATCGATTGCGGCATGGTGAGGCCGACGCCGACGCCGTAGAGCCCCATGGGGAGCGTGATTTCGAGCGACGTCCCGGTGTCGATCATGGCGAGCAGCGCCATCGTCACCCCCGCCCCCGCCTGGCAGGCGACGCCGAGCGCGATCGTGCCGTCGAGCCCGCGCGAGCCCACCACGCGCTGCGCGAGAAGCGTGCCGGCGATGAAGCCGATCACGATGAAGGCGAAGGAGAAGCTGAAGGCGAGTTCCGACAGGCCGTAGCTCTGCTGGAGCACGAAGCTCGATCCGGCGATGAAGGCGAAGAGGCCGGAATAGGTCAGCGTCGAGAGGCCCACATAGATGCGGTAGGTGGGGTGGCGCAGCAGGACGGCGAAGCCGCGCAGGATCGAGCCGAACGAGAGAGGCGTCGGCGAGCGGATCCTCAGCGTTTCGGGGAGAGCGGGGACGACCACCGCCGCGAGCGCCAGCCCTGCCAGCAAGATCGCCACGAACACCGCGCGCCAGCCGAAGAAGATCAGGATGATGCCGCCGAGAATCGGCGCAATGGCCGGCACGACCCCCATGAATGTTCCCATCCGCGACAATTCCCGCCCCGCGCGCGGCCCCTCGTAGAGATCGCGCACGATCGCCCGCGCCAGCACGATCGGGCCGGATGCGCCCAGCGCCTGGAGGAAGCGGGCGATCGTCAGCGTCTCGATCGTGGGGGCGACGATGCAGCCGATCGTGGCGAGCAGGAAGATTGCGAGGCCGACGAGCAGCACGGGCTTTCGCCCGAAGCGATCCGAGATCGGGCCATAGAAGAACTGCCCGCAGGCGAAGCCCACGAGGAACGCGGACAACGTCGCCTGCGTCCCTGCGACGCTGGTCCCCAGCCCCTCCGCGATGGCGGGCAGCGCGGGGAGATACATGTCCGTGGAGAGCGGGCCGAGCGAGGTCAGCATGGCCAGCGTCGCCGTCATGGCGAGCGTCTCGGGCCGCAGGATGAAAGCCCGCGGCTTCTTGTGCGCACGGACTCAGCCATAGCGATGCAGCTCGGTCCCGTGGCGCTTGAGCCAGGCCTCGGCCTCGTCGGTTCCGGGGCAGAGATCGCGCACGATGCGCCAGAAACGGTTGGAATGGTTCATCTCCTTGAGGTGGCCGACCTCGTGCGCCGCCAGATAATCGAGCACGTGGGGCGGTGCGAGGATGAGTCGCCAGGAGAAGTTCAGGAAGCCCCGCGAAGAGCACGAGCCCCAGCGGGTGCGGGTGTCGCGGATGGTGATCCTGCGCGCGGGGATGCCGAGATTGGCCGTGTGCCGCGCGACCGCCTCGCCGAGATCACGCCGCGCCTCGCGCTGCAGGAATTCGCGCACGCGCTTTTGCACGAATTCGGCCTCGCCCCCGACGGCGATGACCGGCAGGCCGGCGGCGTCCCTCTCCACCTGCGCGGGGCTGCGCACCTTCGACCAATGCACGATCCGGTGCGGGACGCCGCGCAGCGGGATCGTCGCGCCGTCCGCCATCTCCACGCGCCCGGGGAGCTTTGCCAGCCGCACGGCGATCCAGGGACCGTGATCCTGGGCGAATCGCATCGCCGTCTTCAGCGGCACCTTCTGGGGGAGGGTGAGCACGACCTCTCCCGTCGCGGACGAGATCCGCAACGTCAGCCGCCGCGCCCGCGTCGAGCGCCGCAGCGCAACGCGATAGCGCGCGGAATCGTGCGCGACCTCGATCTCGTCGGGCTCTTCCCTGGTGCGGGTGAAAAAGGCGAATCGCATGGTGATGATCTCTCAGGCGCCACTATGCCGACATGGAGCGGGATTGTCAGTCGTGAAGCTGAACTGTGGACAGCGAGGACCGCGTTAACAGGGGCTTTACTTTCCTGCACCAACATGACCCGAAACGAAACAGCTCTCGATCCGGAAGACGCCATGGCCTCCACGATTCTGATCGTCGACGACGATCCCGTACAACGCCGCCTTCTGGAGGCGATGGTTCGCCGCTTCGGCTACGAACCGATCGTCACCGACAGCGGCGAAGCGGGATTGCGGGCGCTGACCTCGGAAGACGGCGAGCGCATCGACGTGGTGGTGCTCGATCTGATCATGCCCGAGCTCGACGGCATCGGCATGCTGGAAAAGATGCGCGCGGCAGGCATAGAGACGCCTGTCATCGTTCAGACGGCCAACGGCTCGATCGACGCCGTCGTCTCCGCCATGCGTGCGGGCGCGCTCGATTTCGTGGTCAAACCGGTGGGCGTCGAGCGGCTGCAGGTTTCGCTCCAGAATGCGCTTCGCGTCGATGTCCTGAAGGACGAGATCCGGCGCATGCGCCGCCGCGCCTCGGGCACGCTGACCTTCAAGGATCTGGCGACGCGCAGTCCCGATATGGGACGCGTGATACGCCTGGCCGAGCGGGCCGCGAAGTCGAACATCCCCGTGCTGATCGAGGGCGAATCGGGCGTCGGCAAGGAAGTTCTCGCCCGCGCCATCCAGGGTTCGAGCGATCGCCGGGGCAAGCCCTTCATCACGGTGAACTGCGGCGCGATCCCGGAGAATCTGGTCGAATCGGTGCTGTTTGGCCACGAGAAGGGCTCGTTTACCGGCGCGACCGACAAGCATATCGGCAAGTTCGTCGAGGCAAACGGCGGCACGCTGTTCCTCGACGAGATCGGCGAGCTCCCCCTCGACGCGCAGGTCAAGCTCCTGCGCGCGATCCAGGAGGGCGAGGTTGATCCCGTGGGCGGGCGCAAGAGCGTGCGCGTCGATATCCGCCTCATTTCCGCGACCAACAAGAGCCTGCTCGAGCAGGTGAAGCAGGGTCGTTTCCGTGAGGATCTGTACTACCGCCTCAACGTCTTCCCGATGACGCTGCCGCCGCTTCGCGCGCGCCGGGAGGACATCCCCGACCTAACCACCTCGTTCATCACCCGCTTCGCGGCCGAGGAAGGCAAGCGGGTGCGGGGAATTTCGCGGGAGGCGCTCGAACTCATCACCAACTATGCCTGGCCCGGGAACGTGCGCCAGCTGGAGAACGCCCTGTTCCGCGCCGTCGTGCTGGCCGATCGGGACGAGCTGACCGTCTCGGAATTCCCGCAGATCGCATCGCAGGTCGAAGGCTACGGGGTGCAGATCCCGCCGGCCCCGGTCTTTGCCGAAACCGGCACGGCGCAGGCTCCGTTGCGCGAGATCGTGCGGGTCGAGGTGCATGACCCGAACGCGATATCGCTCGTCGACGAGGCGGGCGAGCTGAAGACGCTCGACGCGCTCGAAGCCGAGATCATCCGGTTCGCGCTGCGTCATTATCGCGGCCACATGTCGGAAGTCTCGCGTCGCCTCGGCATCGGGCGCTCGACGCTCTACCGCAAGCTCAAGGACTTCGGGCTCGAGGAAGAGGCCGCCTGATACGCCTTTTTTGCGCAAGGTTGCAGCTTGGCCATTGTGCCGGGTCGATTTTGTAAACATGGTGCAGAGCACGCGGAATTGATTCTCGTGGAGGCGAAAGCGTGGTCGCGCCACGACGCCTCCCCGGAATCACGAACGTGTGGTCGGCAAGTCTCGCCGGTCCTGGAGAATGAAATGATGGCGGTCTCGCGTATACTCGTCCTTCTCGCCGGCGCAGGTCTGGCGCTCGGCATCGGCACGGCGGCGACACCCGGCTCGGCGCAGGAAGGCCACGAGATCCACGGCCCGCGCCCCGCGCCCGCAGCCAACCTCGAATCGACCATCGACTCGCTGATCAGCGGCGCGCTGCCCGATCCGACACTGGTGCGGCCGGTGATCCCGCTCGCGGACATCCTCCCCGAGGCGATCCGCATCCACCTCTTCGAAAACGAAAGCCTCCATCCGCGTCTCGGCGAGGCGCAGCGCGAGGCGATCGCCCGCTTCTACGAGGCGCGCGGTTTCGCCTCGCTCTGGATCGAAGGGTCGCAGGAGCGCCCCTTCTGGAGCGCGCGCGCCAAGGCCGTCCAGGGGCGCATCCAGGCCGCCGGCGAGGATGCACTCGAGCCGAGCCACTATCCGCTGCCGCCGCTCGGTGTCGTCTCGCGGGAGACGATGGCGGATCTGGCGAAGACGGAGATCGCGATCGGCATAGCCGCCGTGCTCTACGCCCGCGACGCCCGCGGCGCTCGCATCGACGTGTCCCGGCTGAACAAGAACATCACGCCGGAGCTCGAAATTCCCGATGCCGATGAGGTCCTCGGCGCGCTGGCGCAGGCCGCCGATGCGGGGGCGGTGCTTGCTTCATATAATCCGCCGCATCGCGGCTACGTCCTTCTGCGCAAGGCGCTTGCCGATCTGCGGACGAACCGCCCGACCCGGCCCCTGGTGCATATTCCGGAGGGCCCGAGCCTGCGCGTCGGCATGCGCGATCCCCGCGTCCCTCTGATCCGTACCCGCTTCGGCGTGGATCCCGACGCAACCGCCGATTCGAAGCTCTACGACCGCCAGGTCGCAAGCGCCGTCGCCGATTTCCAGCGCGAACGCGGCCTCGCCGCCGACGGCATCATCGGGCAGCAGACCATGGCGGCGCTGCTGGCCGAGGACCCCGCGCGGCGCGAGGGCGACATCATTGCGAACATGGAGCGCTGGCGCTGGCTGCCGGCGGATCTCGGTGCGCGCTCGATCGTTGTGAACATCCCGGAATACACCATGCGGGTGATGGACGGGGACGAGGTCACGCACGAATCGCGCGCCATCGTCGGCCGCCCCGACGCGCCGACGCCGGTGTTCTCCGACCGGATGAACCACATCGTGGTCAACCCGTCCTGGACGATCCCGCCCTCGATCATGCGCAACGAGGTGCTTCCCGGCATGAGGGCGGATCCGGACTACGCGCTCAGAAAGGGCTACGACGTGATCTGGGAGGGTGGCAACGTCACCGTACGCCAGCCGCCCGGGCCCAACAACGCGCTGGGTCTGATCAAGTTCATGTTTCCCAACAAGCATCACGTCTATCTGCACGACACCCCCAGCCGCGGCCTGTTCAACACCCTTCGCCGCGCTCACAGCGCCGGCTGCGTCCGGATCGAGAACCCGTTCAAGCTGGCGGATCTGCTGCTCGCCGATGCCGGCTGGGGCGAAGCGCGCCTGCGCGGGCTCGTCGGCGGCAGTGAGCGGACCGTGCGGATCAACCCGGCGATTCCGGTGCATCTGACCTATTTCACGATGACAATCGGTGAAAATGGTCAGCTTCGCGCATTCGAGGACGTCTATGGTTTCAACCAGCTCGTGCGCGATGCATTGGGGTTGAAGGGATGAGCCAGATAAGCTCAAGGGCCTATTCTCGCCATGGTTCGGCCATAGATCGAATTCGGTCGCTTCCTGCGGTCAAGGTTTACGCTCCCTTAATGCTTCCAGTCGATTTTGATCATCAACAGAGTTCACCCGGCCACGTCGGTCGCATCATCGAACGGGTTTCATCTTGATCGTTTCGCGAGACAGACGCCTCGGAGGGAAAGCGCTTTTCAAGCGCGTGTGCCTCGGCGTTTTCGCCCTTTGCGCCCTGATCGGAGCCACGCGCGGCACCCAGGATGCCGTCGCCAACGGCGATACGCGCACCCTTGAGGTGATGCAGATGCACACGAAGGAGCGCATCACCGTCACCTTCCGCCGCAACGGCCGCTACGACCAGGCCGGGCTCGAGCAGCTGAACTGGATCATGCGGGACTGGCGTCGCAACGAAGCGACCAAGATGAATCCGCGTCTCTACGACCTGCTGTGGGAGGTTCACCGCTCCACCGGATCGCGCCAGCCCGTTCGCGTCGTTTCGGCCTACCGCGCACCCCAGACGAACGCGGCGCTGCGGCGGCGTTCCAGCGCAGTGGCTGAGACCAGCCAGCACATGTCCGGCAACGCCGTCGATTTCTATCTCTCGGACGTCCCCGCGGACCGCATTCGCGCCATCGGCATGCGGATGCAGCGCGGCGGCGTCGGCTATTATCCGCGCGCCAACACCCCCTTCATCCATCTCGACGTCGCCAGCGTCAGGCATTGGCCGCGCATGACCCGCCAGCAGCTGGTGGGCATGTTCCCCGACCAGCGCACAGCCCATATCCCCTCCGACGGCAAGCCACTGGCGCGCTTTGAAGAGGCTCGCCGCGAAATCCTGGCGGCGGGCGGAATGGTGATGGGCGAGGCCGGGACTGCTGTCGCGCAGGAAGGCTCCGGCCGCCGCAGCCTCTGGGCAGCGCTGTTCGGCGGCGGTGGCGAGGAAAGCGACGAGGATGTCGCCGAAGCCAACAGTCTCGATTCGGGCGGATGGGTTTCGCCTGCAGCGATGGCGCGTGCGCCACGTTCCGCGCCTGCTCCCACCCCCGCTCCGATTGCCGTTGCGAGCGCCCCGCCTCCGGAACCAGCGCGCGCCCGCGTCGCGCCGATAACGGCACCGATGCCGCCGGCCCAGATCGCTCAAAGTGCACCGGAACCGCGCAGCGCCGCCGGCTCCGCGCCTCTCGAACTCACCACGCCCCGCGCAACCGCCCGGGTTTCCAATGAGCCGATCCCCATTCCGATGGCCCGACCGCGACAGCTCGGCACGCAGGTCGCGGTTGCGGCTCCTGCCGCGACAGTCCCCGAGAAGCCGGCCGAACCGGAACTCGTCTGGCAGCAAGGTCCCTCCGGCCAGCCAGTCGGTGCCGATGCCGCTCCGCAGGTGCTCGCGGAATTGCCCCTGCCTCCGCGCCGCCCGGTGGCGCGTGATTCCATCGGGACGCTCGTGACAGCCTTTGCAAGCACCTCCGGCGGCGGCTCAAGCGATGCGCTTGCCCAGCTCGGCATCTCGCCGCAGAAGGGGCTCCGCGGCGCAGTCGCTCCGGGTTCAGTCGCTCCGGGTTCAGTCGTGCCTGCAATCTTGCCGCCGCGCCGCGAAATTGCCGCCCTCGCCCCGCCGCAGCAGCCCGAGACGACCGCACTAGCAACCGCCACGGCGCCAGATGCTGCCCCGCTCGATGCGACCCGGCCTCCCCGCGTGACGGCGTCGATCGCGCCGCGCCCTGCTGCGCGAAACGTCATTTCTATCGCCCGCGACGAGGGTGCGGCACTTCGCTCGCTGTTTGCGGCCAGTGCCCAGGCTGCACCGGCGACGAACAGCCCCGCGCGGATCGCAGTGGCGCGCGTACGCCGCGACCAGCCCGCGCCCGCAGGCTTCGTGGCCGCGAGCGGATCGGGTCTCTCCGACGGGCTTCTGGCGCAAGGTTTCTCCAAGACGTCGGCGGCCGCGATGCCTACCGGGACCTTCGCTGGCCCGGCGGTCGCGCCGCTTTCTCTCAGGCCTTGAAAAGCTCTCAGGCCTTCAGAAGCTTGAGGATTTCCTCGCGCAATTGCGGGCCGGTCTCGGGGTTCTCGAGGCCGTAGGCGAGGTTGGCGACGAGGAAGCCCAGTTTCGAGCCGGTATCGTGCGTCACGCCCTCGTATCGCATGCCGAAGAACGGTGAGGTCTTCATCAGGCGCTTCATCGCGTCCGTGAGCTGGATCTCGTTGCCCGCGCCGCGTTCCTGATCCGACAGGATGTCGAAGATTTCCGGCTGCAGGATGTACCGACCCGAGATGATCAGGTTCGAGGGAGCCTCGCCACGGGGCGGCTTCTCGACCATTCCGTTGATCTCGAAAGTCTGCCCGAAGGTCTCGCCGGTGGCGACGATCCCGTATTTGTGGGTCTCGTCGTCGGGCACCTCCTCGACCGCAATGATATTGCCGCCGTGCTTCTCGTAGGCCTGAAGCATCTGGGTCATGCAGCCGCGCGAGAGCATGTCGGGCAAGATCACCGCGAAGGGCTCGTCGCCGACGATCTCGCGGGCGCACCATACCGCGTGGCCGAGGCCAAGCGGAGCCTGCTGGCGGGTGAAGCTCGTCTGGCCTGCACCGGGAAGGGCTGCGGCGAGCGCCTCGTATTCCTTGGTCTTTCCGCGCTCCTGCAAGGTCGCCTCGAGCTCGTAGGCCATGTCGAAATGGTCCTCGATCGCACCCTTGTTGCGGCCCGTGACGAAGACGAAATGCTCGATCCCCGCCTCGCGGACCTCATCGACGACGTGCTGGACCACAGGCCGATCGACCACGGTCAGCATTTCCTTGGGGATCGCCTTCGTGGCGGGAAGGAACCGCGTCCCCAGTCCGGCGACGGGGATGACGGCTTTGCGTATGCGCTTCATGGGAACTCCCTTTCAGGATCAACGTTGGCGAACCGTCTGGGTTGCGTCGATCTCACGAATTGCTTTTTTCTTGCGTTCTGTTCGCCCTGAACGCCACCATCCATCGGGGCGGGTGGCGGGCGAGCGTGGCAGTTGCTACCTAGATAGTGGGCAATCGCGGTGGGGAAAACCCCCGCCGCCTCCGGGGAGGGTCCCATGACGGTCTTGGTGACGGGTGGAGCAGGGTATATCGGCAGCCATATGGTGCTTGCCCTGCGGGATGCCGGCGAGACGGTCGTCGTCCTCGACGATCTCTCCACGGGCGTGCGCGACGCCGTTCCGCCGGAGGTCGAGTTGGTGATTGGAGACGTCTGCGACGAGAACCTCGTCTCGTCCCTGATCGACCGGCTCGGCATCACCGAACTCGCCCATTTCGCCGCACGGATCGTGGTGCCCGATTCCGTGGCCGATCCGCTGGGCTACTATCTCGCCAACACCGCAAAGACCCGAACCCTCCTCGCCACGGCGATCGCGAGCGGCGTGAAGCGCGTGATCTTCTCTTCGACGGCGGCCGTCTACGGCGAACCCGAAACGAGCCCTGTCGGCGAGGATGCCCCCACGGTTCCGATCAACCCCTATGGCCGCTCCAAGCTGATGAGCGAGTGGATGCTGGAGGATGCCGCAAAGGCGCACGACATGTCCTACGTGGCGCTGCGCTACTTCAACGTGGCGGGGGCCGATCCGCAGGGGCGCTCCGGACAATCCACGCCAAATGCCACGCACCTCATCAAGGTCGCCTGCCAGGCAGCGCTGGGGATGCGCGAGAGGCTCGACGTCTTCGGGACGGATTATCCCACGCGCGACGGCTCCTGCGTGCGCGACTACATCCAGGTCGGCGATCTCGCCGACGCGCATGTGCTCGCCCTCGGGTATCTGCGGGGCGGGGGCGAAAGCGTGGTGTTGAACTGCGGCTACGGGACCGGCTATTCGGTGCTTGAGGTGATCGAGACGGTGAAGCGCGTCTCGGGCGTCGATTTCGAAGCGCGGATCTGCGGTCGACGCGCCGGTGATCCGGCGGCGCTGGTCGCCTCGGCCGGTCGCATCCGGGAAACGCTCGGCTGGAAGCCCAGGTGCGACGATCTGGAGCAGATCGTGGTGCAGGCGCTTGCGTGGGAACGTCGACTGATGGCGGCGCGCGGCTGATCTCAAAAAAACACGATTTGTAAGTAATCCTTCCTTAATCATGATTTGATGGCTTGGTGGGACGATTGTCGTCCACCACTTCTTTGCGCCTGCAGTCTCGAGGGGAAGTTTCACATGCCGCACTGCGACCGCCGCGCCGCCCGCCTCCGCGCTTCCGGCATCGCCGGCCTCATCGTCGCGCTCGCGACCCTGCCCCTCGGCGGGTGCATTGCAAGCGATGCCTTCGCGGAGCGTTCGGGGACGAGCAGCGGCGTGCAGTATGCTGCGCGCTCCGCCGTGGAAATCGGCGACAACACCGCGCGTCCGGCCGATTTCCGCCAGTATCTCGAAACGCTGTGGCCGGCGGCGCAGGCGCGGGGCGTGACGCGGGCGACGTTCGACAGTGCGTTCTCCGGCGTGACGCCGGATCCCGAGGTGATCCGGCTGACGAAGCGTCAGTCCGAGTTCGTGCGCCCTATCTGGGACTACATCGACGGAGCCGTCTCGGCCCAGCGCATCAGCCTCGGCGAGCAGGCGGCGCGGCGGCACGCCTCCACGCTCGATGCGGTGGAGCGCGCCTATGGCGTGCCGAAGTCGGTGGTGCTCGGCGTCTGGGGCATGGAGACGAATTTCGGCAGCTATACCGGCTCCAAGGACGTCTTCCGCTCCCTCGCGACGCTTGCCCACGAGGGCTATCGCGGCAACTTCTTCCGCGACGAACTGCTGGCCGCGCTCGAAGTCCTCCAGCAGGGCAAGATCGGCCGCCGCGACATGAAGGGATCCTGGGCAGGAGCCATGGGCCACACGCAGTTCATGCCGACGAGCTATCTGAAATACGCGGTCGACGGCGATGGCGACGGGCGGCGCGACATCTGGAACTCGATCCCCGACGCCCTCGCCTCCACGGCGAATTACCTCCGCGAACACGGCTGGCGTCCGGGCCTGCCCTGGGGCGTCGAGGTCACGCTGCCGCAGGGCTTCGACTTCACCAACCAGGAAGCCCCCTTCTCCCGTTGGGCGAGCCTCGGCCTGCGCCGCGCAGGTGGCGGCAACCTGCCGCAATCGGGCGAGGCCAAACTCTTCCTACCCGCCGGCGCGAGCGGCCCAGCGTTCCTCGTCACGCACAACTTCGACGTCATCAAGCGCTACAATTCGTCGGACGCCTACGCCAAGGGTGTGGCTCAGCTCGGCGACAGGCTGACGGGCGGCCGCGGCATCCAGGGCAGCTGGCCGCGCAACGAGCCGATGCTCGACGCGACGCAGCGCCGCGAGGTGCAGGATCGCCTTGCAGCGCTGGGCCATTACAGCGGCAAGACGGACGGCATGTTCGGCTCCATGACCCGCGAGGCGGTGCGGCAGTTCCAGCTGCAGCGCGGCATGACGGCCGACGGCTACGCCAATATCGCGGTGCTGAACGCGCTGCGACAGGCGCGTTGAGGCAATTACGCTGACGATCCTGCGAACCTGCGCTATCATGCAAGATCGTTTCGCGAGGAGAGTTGAAGCTTGTTCACCGTGCTGCGCTCCACTGTTGGCATCGCCATCGTCGTTCTGCTCGTCTTCCTGACGGGCGGGCCCGGCGTCGATGCGCAGAACGACAGCAGCTTCGTCTCACCCGGCACCTATGACCGCGTGCGCCCCCAGGAGCCGCCGCGCCCGCAGCAGCGCCCGGTCAGGCGGGCGCGTCCGGCTCCGGCGCCCGTCGCGACGCCCGCTCCGGCTACGGAGGTGGCGGTATCGGCCCGCGTCGTGGTGATTGGCGATTCGCTGGCGCACAACCTCGGTTCAGGGCTGCAGAACGTCCTCGACGATGCTCCCGAGATCGAAGTCGCGACGCAGGCCAAGGGTTCGTCCGGGCTGGTGCGCGACGACTTCCACGATTGGCCCGCCGCCATCGAGGAACTGCTGACCAGGGACGATCCCCCCGAGATCGGCGTGATCATGGTCGGGCTGAACGACCGACAGGTGCTCACAGTGAATGGTGAAACCCTGCAGCCGCTCACGGATGCCTGGCGCGAGGCTTATGCGGGGCGCGTGGACGAGATCATCGCTGCATTTTCAGCCCGCGCGATCCCCTTGATCTGGGTCGGCCTCCCGCCGGTCAGCAGCCCGCGGCTGTCGACCGATCTCGCCACGATCAACGAGATCGTGCGGGAAAGGGTGCGGCAGAACGGGGCCCTCTATGTCGATATCTGGAAGGGCTTCGTCGACGAGGACAATCGCTACGCGGCCAGCGGTCCCGATCTGTCGGGCCAGAATGCCCGCCTGCGCGCGAGCGACGGCATCCACTTCACGCCCGCAGGCGCGAGCAAGGCCGCGCATTTCGCCGATATCGAGATCAGGCGGCTGATCTCCCGCCCGACCGACAGGGTCGCTATCGCCCGTGCCGCCATCGAGGACGCCGACGATCCGCGCGCCCGCGACGAGGCGATCGATCTCTTGATCCAGCGCTCGCTGGGCGAACTGCCCGGGTTGCCCGGCTTCGAACACACGCCCCCGCGCGTCGAGATCGGCCCCCTCCTGCCCCTGACCCGCCTCGAACTCGCCCCCGGCGGCGCATTGCTGTCGAGCCGCCCGAGCGTGGATCCGGCAACCCGCATGATCACGGAGCGGGCGCTCGAAGAGGGCATAGCCCCGACCCCCGTCCCCGGTCGCGCCGACGATTTCAGCTGGCCCCGGGAGCCGTGAGGCGAAAAATTTCCGCGCCCGGCGATGATCCGTGATCGCCCCAACGCAAAGAGGCGGCCCGTCGAGGCCGCCCCTTCATTGTCGTTGTCGTGGAACCGAAAGGCTCAGTAGCGGTAGTGATCGGGCTTGAACGGGCCGGTCTCGGACACGCCGATGTAGGAGGCCTGGTCCGGGCGGAGCTTGGATAGCTTTGCGCCGACCTTTTCGAGGTGCAGCATCGCGACCTTCTCGTCGAGGTGCTTGGGCAGCACGTAGACGTCCTTGCCGTACTTGCCGGTGTTCTGCCAAAGCTCGATCTGGGCGAGCGTCTGGTTGGTGAACGAGGCCGACATCACGAAGGAGGGGTGGCCCATGGCGTTGCCGAGGTTCACGAGGCGACCTTCCGAGAGCAGGATGATGCGCTTGCCGTTGGGGAACTCGATCTCATCCACCTGCGGCTTGACGTTGTGCCACTTGTAGTTCTTGAGCGCCGCGACCTGGATCTCGTTGTCGAAGTGGCCGATGTTGCAGACGATCGCCCGGTCCTTCATCGCCCGCATGTGGTCGGCGGTGATGACGTCCTTGTTGCCCGTCGCGGTGACGAAGATGTCGGCGCGGGTGACCGCGTCTTCCATCGTGGTGACCTCGTAGCCTTCCATCGCCGCCTGCAGCGCGCAGATCGGATCGACCTCGGAGACCAGCACCCGGCAGCCGGCCTGGCGCATGGACGCCGCCGAACCCTTGCCGACATCGCCGTAGCCGGCGATCATGGCGACCTTGCCGGCCATCATCACGTCGGTGCCGCGGCGGATGCCGTCGACGAGCGATTCACGGCAGCCATAGAGGTTGTCGAACTTCGACTTGGTGACCGCGTCGTTGACGTTGATCGCCGGGAAGAGCAGCTTGCCCTCCTTGGCCATGATGTAGAGGCGGTGCACACCCGTGGTGGTCTCTTCCGAGACGCCCTTGATCGAGGCGGCAAGCTGCGCGAACCAGCCCTTGGGCTTCTCGACGAGCAGGCGCTTGATCAGCGCGAACAGGTACTCTTCCTCTTCCGCACCCGGCTTGTCGAGGAAGGCGACGTCGCCCTGCTCGGCGCGCAGGCCCAGATGCACCAGCATCGTGGCATCGCCGCCATCGTCCAGAATCATGTTGGGCATGCCGCCATCGTGCCATTCGAACAGCTTGGCGGTGTAGTTCCAGTATTCCTCCAGCGTCTCGCCCTTGTAGGCGAAGACGGGGATGCCGGCGGCGGCGATCGCTGCTGCGGCGTGATCCTGCGTCGAGTAGATGTTGCACGAGACCCAGCGGATGTCGGCTCCGAGCGCCTTCAGCGTCTCGATCAGCACGGCCGTCTGAATGGTCATGTGCAGAGAGCCCGCGATCTTCGCGCCCTTGAGCGGCTGGCTCGCGCCGTATTCCTCGCGCAGAGCCATGAGGCCCGGCATCTCGCTCTCGGCGATGTTGATCTCCATCCGGCCGTAATCCGCGAGCCCGATATCCTTGACGATATAATCTTTCGACATGTTCACATCCTTCCAATGCGTGAATTTCGCCGTTTCGTAGCAGAGCTGGGAGCAAAGGGCAATCAAGATATAAACATGTCTTTATATGAAGGCGTCGGCTCGGGCGCGGAGGTTCCGGAACGGCACCCCGGGGAGCCATGTTAAATCTAGCTTAAGCCCGGCGTGACAGCTTGACGCAGCCGCGGCCGATACCTGCTCCCCTTGGGGCAAGCCGGCGCCTCGAGAGGTTTGATCCAGTGAAGATCGTCGTCGTGGATTCCAGCCGCGTGGTTCTGCGGATCATTGCAGGGCTTCTCGAACCGCGCGGGCATAGCGTCGCCAGCTTCACGGATTCGCGCGAAGCGCTCGACTTCGTCCGCGAAGACATGGGCGTCGAGGCCGTCATCACAAGCCTCGAGACGCGCCCGATCGGCGGCATCGAGCTGTGCTGGTCGCTGCGTCTCATCGCCAATGCCAACCGCCCGCTCTGCATCATCGCGATGTCATCGCTCGCCAATTCCCGCAACCTTTCCGAGGCCCTTGATTCCGGGGCGGACGATTTCATCTCGAAGCCGCCGATCCCCGAGGAGCTTCACGCGCGCCTGCGCGCCGGGCAGCGCCTGACCATGATGCAGCAGGAGCTCATCCGCCTCGCCGAGAACGACGTCCTGACCGGCCTGCTCAATCGACGCGCCTTCCTCGCGAGGCTGAACGCGCTTCGCGAGGCGCATGGCGGCTGCGAGCGGCAGGCACCGGCGCTGGTTCTCGCCGATCTCGACAACTTCAAGCAGATCAACGATGAATTCGGCCACGATATCGGCGACGAGGCGCTGCGCCGCACCGGCGAGATCTTCAGCGAAGAAGCCGGGGCCGAAGAGGGCATCGCCGCGCGCTTCGGCGGCGAGGAGTTCGTCGTCGCGCTGCCGGGCCGCAGCTGCGAGGACGCCATGGAAATAGCCGACCGCCTGCGCCGAGCCGTCGCCCGCATCGCGATCACCGCCGACGCGGGCACCGTCCGCTTCACGAGCAGCTTCGGCGTCGGCGAATGGCGCATGAACGAAACCCTCGAGAGCGCCTTCAAGCGCACGGACGCGGCGCTGTACCGCGCCAAGAAGCACGGGCGCGACCGTGTGGTCGCCGAGGCGAACGGCTGATCTGCTGGATTGATTCGCTGATACGACGTCAAATACGCAGCGGAGCGCGCGCACCCTTGACGACACCGCGAGGTCGCGCTGCTATGCTCCCACCGACAAGCAGCCGTCCGAGAGAAATCCCGTGTACCAGCCACCCCACTTCCGCGAGGACGATCTCGCCGTCCAGCATGCCCTGATCGAAGCGCATCCGCTGGGATTGCTGGTGAGCGCGGGGCCCGGCGGGCTCATGGCCAATCCGATTCCGTTCCTGATCGACAGGGCGGCATCCGAGCACGGCACGCTGCGCGCCCACCTCGCCCGCGCAAATCCGCAATGGCGGGAGCTGGCGGAGGTCGAGGAGGCGCTCGTGATCTTCCAGGGGCCGCAGGATTACATCAGCCCCTCCTGGTATGCGACCAAGCAGGAGACCCACAAGGTCGTGCCCACCTGGAACTACGTCACGGTCCATGCCTGGGGTCGCCCGGTGGTGATCGAGGATCAGGAATGGCTGCGTCGCCAGATCGACGATCTGACGCGCTTGCGCGAGCGACCTCTGGCCGAGCCCTGGGCTGTGGAGGATGCTCCCGCACCCTTCGTCGCCGCGCAGATCAAGGGGATCATCGGCATCGAGATCGAGATCGGGCGGATCGAGGGCAAGTGGAAGGTGAGCCAGAACCGGCCGCCGGCGGATCGCGAGGGCGTGGTCGAAGGGCTCGCCGGGCAGGGCGAGACGTCAGCCGCCATGGCCGCTCTCGTCGCCTCGCGGCGTTGACGCAGCTTCAGCCGAATTCCGCCCGCAGGCTTTCGCCGTGCTGGTTCAGCGCAGGCACAGCCCGCAGGTTCGGTGTCTGCCCGTCAAACAGCAACCCCGGCGCGAGCATGCGCACCGGCCCGGCGGGCGTGTCGATCTCGACATGGCGGTTCTGCGGATGTGCCACGAGATCGTCCATCGTGCTGACACGGCCATAGGCCACCCGCGCCGCCTCCAGCCTCGCTATGATCACGGCGCGGTCATGCGCGCCGAACACCGCCTCGATCTCCGCGTCGAGCGCGGCGCGGTTGGTCACGCGCAGGGGATTCGTGATGAAGCGCGGATCTTCCGCCAGCGCTGGCTTTTCCAGCACCTTCTCGCAGAGCTGACGCCACTCCGTCTCGTTCTGGATGGAAAACAGCACGGATTTCCCGTCCCCGCAGGCGTAATCGCCATAAGGTGCGATGGTGGGATGGTTGAGGCCGCGGCGCTCGGGGGTGTGCCCGCCATAGGCGAACTGCAGGTATGGCACGTTCATCCAGTCGGCGAGCGCGTGATACAGCGAGACCGAGATGTGCCGGCCTTTTCCGTTGATCGAGCGCCCGATCAGCGCCTGCAGGATCCCCTGATAGGCCGTCATCCCGGCGGCGATGTCGCAGACGGATACACCCGTGCGCGCGCGCCCGTGCTCGGTGCCGGTGATCTCGGACAGCCCGCTTTCGGCCTGCACGAGGAGATCGTAGGCCTTGAGATCGCGATACGGGCCTTCATCGCCATAGCCCGAGATCGAGCAGGTGATCAGCCGCTCGTTTTGCCGGCGAAGCTCCTGCGGATCGAAGCCCAGCCGCGCGACCGCTCCCGGCGCGAGGTTCTGGATGAAGACGTCGGCGCGGGCCAGCATGGTGCGCAGGAGCGCGCGATCATCCTCGTCGCGCAGATCGAGGGCGATCGATTCCTTGCCCCGGTTGAGCCAGACGAAATAGGCGCTTTCGCCCATCACATGCGCATCGTAGCGCCGCGCGAAATCACCCTCGGCACGCTCGACCTTGATCACCCGCGCCCCGGCATCCGCGAGTCGGCTCGACGCGTAGGGCGCGGCGACGGCTTGCTCGATGGTGACGACGAAGAGGCCGTCGAGATCGTTGTATGCGGATGTGGTCATTGATTGCGCCCTGCTCGTGAGGGCGCACCATAGCGCTCATGGAAACGGCCCGGAAGCCGTGGATGCTCCCGAGCCGCTTTGCGTGGATGGAGATAAGGCTCAGCGCTGCATGCCGCGCCCTCCGCCGCGACCTTCGCCACCGCCCCAGCCGCGACCTTCGCCGCGCCCGCCGCTACGGCCCATCATGCCACGCTCTCCACGCTGTTGATAGCCGGCCATGCGGTGCCCGCCGCGACCGCCCATCGTGTCCTGCATGAGGACGGGAAGCAGCCGCTGCTGGTTCTCGTCGAGCGACTCCCAGAGCGGGTTCATCGCGGATGCGAGGCTGCCGAGTTGCGACGCATGCGCACCGGCGTGCGCGGCACGGGCTTCGAGGCGGCTCATGAAGTCATACTCCGCCTGGCGCTCCGCCCGCTGCTCGCGGCGCTCCTCGCGGGACATGTCACGCATTTGGCCGCGCATCTCGCCCCAACGCTCCATGCGCTGCTGCGCCTGATCACGGATCGCCTGCTCGACGGGAGCGAAAAGCGGCTCCTGTTCCGCCGTCAGCCGGAGCCCCGCGCGGATCGCGGCGATACGGGCATCGACAAGGGCCTCGCGATCCACCTGCTCCAGGCGATGCTGATGACGACCCTCGCCGCCGCCGCCCTGCTGGGCGAGGGCGGGAAGGGCCGAGAAGGTGGTGGCGGTCGCAAGGGCGATGATGGCGAAGGTTTTCATGGGGTACTCCCGTTGGTGTCAACTGATGACGGAATGTCGCATGCTGCTGCTCTCGTCCGCGTTGCTGCTGCATGAACTTTTCGTCATGTTTGCGGTGGTGTGATTGCGGAGCAAATCCTTCGGCCCATCGTCTAGCAAGCGGTGAATGCTGCGACCGCCCCCCCTCTCCAGCTCTCCCCCACGAGGGGGGAGAGGGCGCGGCGGGCTTTACGATGAACGTTGCGGCAAGCGAAGTGCGGGAAAGCTCCCGCCGCGCCGGATTCGTCAAAAGCCGTATCGTCTTTTCCCAAAACTGTTCTACGCTTCGCTCCAACAAGAGAATCCAGGAATCCCGAGGAACGCCATGACGTCGAGCCCCTATGACACCGATCTCGACCGCAACCCCGCCAACCACCAGCCGCTGACGCCGCTGAGCTTTCTCGATCGCGCGGGAACCGTCTTTCCCGATCACACGGCGATCATCCACGGCAAGCTCCGGCGCGATTATCGCACTTTCTATGCCCGCACGAAGCAGCTCGCCTCGGCGCTGGCGAAGGCCGGGATCTCGCGAGGCGATACGGTGGCCGCGATGCTGCCCAACACGCCGGCGATGCTGGAAGCTCATTACGGGGTGCCGATGACAGGGGGCGTGCTGAACACGCTCAACACCCGGCTCGACCCGGCGGTGATCGCGTTCTGTCTCGACCATGGCGAGGCGAAGGTGCTGATCACCGATCGCGAGTTCTCCAGCACGATCAAGCAGGCGCTCGCGCTCGCCAGGCACAAGCCCATCGTGATCGACTACGACGATCCCGAGTTCACCGGCGAAGGCGAGCGGCTGGGGAACATCGACTACGAGGATTTCGTCGCATCCGGCGATCCCGACTATGCGTGGTCCATGCCCGACGACGAATGGGATGCCATCGCGCTGAACTACACGTCGGGCACGACGGGCGACCCGAAGGGCGTCGTCTATCACCATCGCGGCGCGTTTCTGCTCGCCATGGGGAATATCGTCACCTGCGGCATGGACAAGCATCCGATCTTTCTCTGGACGCTCCCCATGTTCCACTGCAACGGCTGGTGTTTCCCCTGGTCGATCTCGATCGTCGCGGGCACGCATGTCTGCCTGCGCCAGGTCCGCGCCAACGCCATGTACGACGCGATCGCGGATTACGGCGTGACGCATCTCTGCGGTGCGCCGATCGTGATGTCGATGCTGCTCAATGCGTCGGACAACGAGCGCCGCGAATTCCCGCAGAAGGTCGCCTTCTTCACCGCCGCCGCGCCGCCGCCCGAATCGGTGCTGGCCGGCATGCAGCAGCAGGGCTTCGACGTGACGCATATCTATGGCCTCACCGAGACCTACGGCCCCTCCGTCATCAACGACTGGCACCGCGATTGGGACGATCTCGAAGGTGCTGCGTACGCGCAGAAGAAGGCGCGCCAGGGCGTGCGCTACGCGACGCTGGAGGCGCTCGACGTGCGGGATCCTGAGACCATGGAGCCCGTCCCCGCCGACGGCGAGACCATGGGCGAGGTGATGATGCGCGGCAATGTGGTGATGAAGGGCTATCTCAAGAACGCCGCCGCCACCCGCTCGGCCTTTGCGGGCGGGTGGTTCCATTCCGGCGATCTCGGCGTGAAATACCCGGACGGCTACGTGCAGCTGAAGGATCGCTCGAAGGACATCATCATCTCGGGCGGCGAGAACATCTCCTCGATCGAGGTGGAGGAGGCGCTCTACAAGCATCCGGCGGTGCAGGCGGCTGCCGTCGTCGCCAAGCCCGACGAGAAATGGGGCGAGACGCCCTGCGCCTTCGTCGAGCTGAAGCCCGGCGCGAGCGTGACGAAGGAGGATATCGTCGCCTGGTGCCGCGAACATCTAGCCGGCTACAAGTGCCCGCGCCACGTGGTCTTCACGGAGGTGCCGAAGACCTCGACGGGCAAGATCCAGAAGTTCCGGCTGCGGGAGATGGCCCGGGAGATGTAACGCGCTAACTGGCCTTCTGCAGCACGGAGGCGAGTTCGCGGAACGGGTCGGCGCTGCGGGGCGAGTTCGGGTCCTGGCGCAGCGCGTCGTAGAGGCGCGGGACGATGGTCACCGCCTGGTCGAGATCGGCATCGTGGCCGGGCTGGTAGCCCCCCATCAGCCGCAGGTCGCGCGTTTCCTCGAAGCGCGAGACGAGGGCGCAGAAGCGGCGCACCAGCCCCTGCTCGTCGGGCGACCAGACCTGCCGCGCGAGCCGCGAGATCGACGCGAGCGGGTTGACCGCCGGGAACCGCCCCCGGTCGGCGATGACGCGGTCGAGCACGATGTGGCCGTCGAGGGTGCCGCGGATGTTGTCGGCGACGGGGTCGTTGTGATCGTCGCCGTCGACGAGCACCGAGAATATCCCGGTGATCGAGCCCGAGCCTTCGAGCCCCGGCCCGGCGCGCTCGAGCAGACGCGGCAGATCGCTGAAGACGCTGGGCGGGAAGCCGCGCGAGACGGCGGGTTCGCCGGCCGCCAGCGCCACGTCGCGCGCCGCATGGGCGTAGCGGGTGACCGAATCGATGATGAGCAGCACCTTCTCGCCGCGATCCCGGAAATATTCGGCGATGGCGACGGCGGTGTTGGGGGCGAGGCGGCGCATCATCGGGCTCTCGTCGCCGGTGGACACCACCATCACCGCCTTTTCGCGATGCGGCCCGAGCGTCTCTTCCAGAAACTCACGGACCTCGCGCCCGCGTTCCCCGACGAGCGCGATGACCACGGTGTCGAAGCCCTCGGCTCCGGCAAGCATCGACAGCAGGGTCGATTTGCCGACGCCCGAGCCCGCGAAGATGCCGATGCGCTGCCCGGCGCAGAGCGGCGTGAACAGGTCGATGACGCGCACGCCCGTGCGGAAATGCTTGCCGACGCGGGCGCGGTGCATGGCGGGCGGCGGATCGGAGAACGGGAAGACCCGGTCCTCGCCCAGCACCAGCGCTTCGCTCCCATCGATGGGGTTGCCGAGCGCATTGACGACCCGGCCGCGCCAGCTCGGATGCGGATGCAGCGAGACGGCCTCCATGCGATAGACGCCCGCGCCGAGACGCGCGTCGATCGCGCCCTCGAAGGGCTTCACCGTGGCGCCGTTCGCGTCGATCCGCACGACTTCGCCGATCTGCGCACGTCCGGGGCCGGGAAGCACCACGCGCTCGCCGAGCTTCAGGAACTGCGAGAGGCCGGACACGCGGTAGAAGGCGGGCGTCACGGTGGAAACCACCCCGCCCATGCGGACGAGGGGGATGTCCTGCACGGCGTTGGCGATGGAATCGCCCAATGCGTCGAGAGCGTCAGCGGCCATGCGTGGGTCCCAGTTCGGCTCCGAGATGGCGGGAGCGCATGATCTCCAGCACATCCTGCGGGATGTGGTTCTGCTGCGACTGCGAGAGGCGCGCGATATCGGGCGCGATCACGGCGGCGGGAGCCGGTTCGTCGAAGCTGACGGGCGGAGCGTCGCGCTCGTCGCTGCCGACGCCGCGTGCCCATTGCAGGACGTCGAGCGGGATGTTCTCCGGCGCAGCCGGCGGCGAAGCGCGAGCATCCGTCGCCGGTGGCCGCCATTCCGGGATCGGCGGCAGGGCCGCTGCAGCGGGCGGTTCGGCCTGCTGCGCGATCGGGGCGGTGGCGGCCGGCGCTGCGCGCTCGGTAGCGGGGGGCGTGCGCGGTTCGGCGATGGCGGCCTGACGCCGGATTTCGTCGGCGAAGGTGCGGCCGCCCGATGGCGGCGCTGCCTGCATCTCGCCGCTCGCCCGCTCCGATCGCATGGCGTCGAGCGTATAGCGCAGCGCGTCGAGCGTGCGCGACGCCTCCGGGCTGCGCTCGAGCAGAACGCGCTGCGAGGCCGCCGTCGTCACGCTGGCGACCGCATCGCTCATCTCGTATCCCCGAGGGTGCGGATGGCGTCCTGCTGGGTGCGTTCTGCATCGCTGATCGCGGTGGAGGCGCTCTGGAAGGCGCGGGAAACGCTGATCAGCTTGGTCATCTCCCACATGGGATTGACGTTGGAGCCCTCGACATAGCCCTGGACCACTCCGGTCTTGGTGAAGTCGATCACGGCCTCGGCGGGAATGTTCGGGACCACGGCGGAGTTGCCATGGCGCGTCAGCTTCGCTGCGTTGTCGATGCGAAACAACCCGATCGCGGCGATCTGTTCGCCGTCCTGCGTGATCATGCCGTCGCGCGAGACGAGAGCCTGCCCGCCGGCGGGGTCGAGCTGGATCGGAGCCAGCCCGGCATCGAGAACGGGAAGACCGGCGATCGTGCGCAGGCCGCCCAGCACGTCGATGCTCATGCGGCCGTCGCGGGTATAGGCCGGGCCGTTCTCGCCCTGGATCGCGAACCACGCATCCCCATCGACGGCGAAATCGAGCATGTTGTTGGTGTGCGTCAGCCCGCCGGCCTGGCGGGAGATGAAGGTCTCGCCCGCAGTTGCGAAGGCGACCTTGTCCTTGCCCGCCTGCGAGAGAACCGTTTCGAACTTCACCTCGTCGGCGCGGTATCCCGCCGTGCTGATGTTGGCGACGTTGCGGGCGATGGTTTCCATGCGCCGTTCCAGCGCGATCTGGCCCGACAGCGCCACATACATGGTTGCCTGCATGGTCTCAAAATCCTCCGCGTCTGATCGACTGGATGCTCATCAGGAGATCGGTGCCGATACCCGGCGGCATCGCGCCTCCCATCAGGATGGACGGGGCGGTCGCAGCAAAGCTCGGGCTGTTCAGCTCCCAGAGCGAAGTGAAGCGCAGCATGAACTTGCCGAGCTCCTTGGGGTCCTTCAGGCTGTCCAGGTTGAGACGCCGTTCGATATCGGCGGCCTGCTTGTCGATGTTCGCGCCGCTCATCTCGGGCGGAATGCCGAGCGCCGTCTGGACCACCTTGAGAAGGGCGGGATCGCCGAGGATCTGGAATGCACTCGTGATCGTCGGCAGCTTGCGCTCGAAATAGAGTGCAAGCCGCACGCCCTCGTTCTTCGAGCCCTCCTGCTCCTCCAGCGACTGCCTGATGAAGCGATCCACCGTGCCGTTGGTGGCGCGGTTGAAGGAGGTGGTCTGGTCGCCGTAGCGCTCAAAGTTGAAGGCCGTGACGAGTTCACCGTAGCGCTTGTCCGAGAGGCGGTTGGCGAAGGAGTTACGGTCGTCGATGCCGCCTTCCAGCGCCTTGCGGATGAAGGCCTTGGCGTAGGCCATGTCTTCGAGGCCGTGGGCCTTGAGGGCGAACCGGTAGATCCGGTCGTCCTTCATGAAGTCGTCGATGGTTTTGATGTTGCCGATATTCTCGCGGTAATACGCGATGTCGCGCGCCGCCATGGGTGACTGGGCGGTACGCTCCAGCGCCAGCGGCATGTTGCGCGCGACGAGATTGTACGACAAGGACGTGGATATCATGCCCGCTCTCCCGGATGGCGACGCCGCCTGCCCGACGCGACGGCGCGTCGATCGGGGGTATCGCTGCGGACATCGTGGCGTCCCAGCCTTGCGCGGGACTGACCGGGAGAGCGTCAGAGCATCATCGCGTCAGGTGGATACCGGTTGACGGATAGAATGATGCGGCAAGACAAGGATCAGCGCGCCTCGCTGAGCAGCGGCGACCAGGTCGGATCGGAGGCAAAGCCCGGGGTCGGGATTGCGACTTCCACGCGGCCGGTGATGTCGACCATGTAGAGCTGCCCGCCGGACTGCCCGCCCGGATCGCGGAAGAAGACGATGTACTGGCCGTTCGGCGCGAAGGCCGGGCTCTCGTTGTGGAAGCCCTCGGTCAGCACCCGCTCGCCCGAACCGTCCGGGCGCATCACGCCGATGGCGAAGCGGCCGCCGGAGAACTTGGTGAAGGCGATCAGATCGCCGCGCGGCGACCAGACCGGCTGCGAATACGAGCCCTCGCCGAAAGAAATGCGCTGCGCGTCGGAGCCGTCCGCGTTCATGACGTAGAGCTGTTGACGCCCGCCCCGGTCGCTCTCGAAGACGATCCTCGTCGCATCGGGCGAGAACGAGGGCGAGGTATCGATCGCGCCGGTGGAGGTGAGGCGCGTCGTGGTGCGGGAGACGAGGTCGATCTCGTAGAGATTGGCGTTGCCGCCCTGCTGCAGCGCCATGACGATGCTCTGCCCGTCGGGGGAGAAGCGCGGGCTCGACGTCATGTCGGGGAAGTTGCCGACGGCCTGGCGCGCGCCCGTCTCGATGTTGAGCACCTGCACGCGGGGCTGTTCGCCGCGCTGCTGCGCCATGAAGGCGATCTCCTGGCTGCGCGGCGAGAAGCGCGGCGTCACCACGGAGTTGTCGCCGGGGGTGAGAAAGCGCACGTTCGCGCCGTCCTGGTCCATGATGGCGAGGCGCTTGCGGCGATCTTCCTTGGGGCCGGATTCGTCGACGAACACGATCCGCGTGTCGAAGAAACCGCCGACGCCCGTGATCCGGGTGAAGACCGCGTCGGAGATGATGTGCGCGATCCGCCGCCAGTTGTTCGGCTCGGTGAAGTATTGCTGGCCGGTGATCTGCGTGCCCGAGGCGATGTCCCACAGGCGGAATTCCGCCTTGATCCGCCCTCCGGCCTCGCGCGTGACCCGCCCCGTCACCAGGCCCTGGACGCCGGCACTGCGCCAGGCGTCGAACTGGGGAGCCGCATCGAAGGCTGGGGCGCGGTCGGGGAAGCGGGCGGTTTCGACGGGTGCGAAATAGCCGGAGCGGCGCAGGTTGCTCTCGATTATGCCGGTGATCTCGATGCCCAGATTGCCGTCGCCGGTGAATTCGGTGACGGCGATCGGCATCGGCGTGAACTGCCCGCCGCGGACGTCGATCACCAGTTCCGCGTGAGCGGTCGAGGCCATGAAGGTCGCGCCGGAAAGGGCGAGGCCGAGACCGAGCGCGAGAGCGCCGAGGCCGGACCGACAGGCAGTGAAGAGATTGCGCATGGATTTGCTTCCAAAGGCGTTGAGTCAGTCGAAATCGCAAAAAGCGGCGCAGGGCCGTCGATCACGTGTCGAGCGGATTGAAGTTCACCGTCATGTTCTTCCAATCCTCGTAATAGGGCGCGAATTGGGCCGGAATCTGGAGAGGAGCACAGCGGCGTGTCGCACGTGTGGCGGAATCGGCCACCGCCCTGAACAGCGGATCGGAGGAATCGTTGACCACCTGAGGCTGGCCGGCCAGCGAGCCGTCCAGATTCAGGGCGAAGCGTATCGACGCGACGGGCGGGTTCGAAGCCGATTGTGCGGCCATTGGTGCATCCCAGCAACGCCGCAGCTGCCCCTGGATCAACCCGATCAGCGCATCGCGCTGGCTCGGGTCGAGCCGGGCGGCCGAACCGGTGGCGGTGCCGAGCGACGCCGTGCGGTTGATCTCCTGGCCGCTCGCGCCCTGCGAACGCGGCTCTTCCGTCGTGCGCAGGAGAGCTGCGATATCGCCGGGGTTGAAGCGTTCGGTGGTCTCTGCCTCGCGGCGGGCGCGGGCCTGCTGCTCGTCGCGCGCCTTCGCCTCGGCGAGCCGCTTCGCATCCGCCTCGCGCTTTGCGCGCTCCTGGTTCGCTGCCGTCTCGCGGGCGCGCTCTTCGGCCGCCTTCGCATCCGCGACGCGCTTCGCCTCGGCCGCGCGCGCTTCCTCGGCGCGGGCCTGCGCCATGCGGGCCTGAGCGGCCTGCTGGGCCTGGGCGCGCTCGGCGCGGGATGGCGGCAGCGGGGCGGATTCGGCGACGGACGGCTGCGGCTCGTCCACGACTTCCGCGCTCTCCTGAACCGGCTCGGGAGGCGCAGGCTGCGCCG
>Ga0208490_100252_pt1 | contig 42834 bp, 33 predicted proteins | sample SubbioAug_CSWold_FD_184818 | JGI IMG/M metagenome (GOLD analysis project Ga0208490, IMG submission 184818) | Serpentinite rock and fluid subsurface biosphere microbial communities from McLaughlin Reserve, California, USA - CR11Aug_CSWold (SPAdes) | ecosystem: Environmental > Terrestrial > Deep...
GGTTAAAGTCTATTAAAAAGTGTTGCAATCATAGAATTTGCGGTGTTTGCCAAGATTTTATCAGGAGCTCATCGTTACAGTTTCCGGGAACTTAGGTTAGATAGGGAAGAAATTACCATTGTAAAGTAAAAGGAACCCTTTGCCGGCTAGATTTACGGCAAAGGGTTCTATTACTATTACTCTATTAATCTTACTGCAACTGATAATAACCTTTTTGCACCATAGCATCTACAATTTGATTAGCATGCTGCTGTTCTTCATTTTGGATGTGTTGAATTTGCTGACGCACCTGATTGTTTAAGCTATCCAGCACAGTCATGTTGTAGGAATCTGCTACATATTTTTCAGTCATCAACATATCCTGCAATATTTCCTCCTCAGTAATCTGACCGCCGCCATGCTGCTGTCCACTGAACTGCTGTTGACCGCCACCAACCTGATATTGCTGCATTTTAGCTGCACCTCCACCACCGGCTTGTCCCAGCAAGTTGGAAATAGTTTGATAGTGCTGTTGTTCCTTTTGCTGTAGTTGCTGGAACATTTGCTTAAGTTGGGGGTCTTGTAATTGGTTAGCGTACTGACCATATTTAGCTACACAGACCTCTTCATGTTTCAATGCTTCCTGTAAAAACTGGCGTTCTTTCTGAATTAACTGCTGCATAGATAATCCTCCTCTAAATAATTCTTCTTAGTTAGTTTTTCCCGTTGGTAAAAAACTATCCAGCTTAAAATCAAATTTGCATTTTTGTACCTATTCCGATTTACTTGGCTAGTCGCTTCAACTCTTTTTCAATACACTTATCCATCTCTACTTTCAAGCCTGCCTTTTTAGCCAATTCAGCTGCTTCTTCATTAATAACTCCTTCTTGGAGCCAAACACCCCTAACTCCCCGTTCCACAGCTTCCGCTACTATTGGCAGTACATCTTCCGACTTCCTGAAAATATCCACTAAATCTATCTGGATTTCCGCAGGTACAGCACTGATGCCTGAATAAGCTTTTTCCCCTAAAACCTCTGTAATCATGGGATTAATAGGAATTATCTTAAAGCCATATTGTTGTAAATATTGAGCCACCTGGTGGCTGGGTCGTTCTGGCTTGTCAGAAATACCCACGACAGCAATGGTTTTAACCCCCTGTAAAATATCCATTTTTCTCCACCCCCTTATTGGAATCCCCATTTTTTAACTATAATTATCCAATAGTATATCACCTATTATTCAGTAGTTCCACTCCTCCAGCTATTTTTTTGGCTATTTTTTCAAAGATATTGTAACTATTCAGCAGGCTATCAATTGTCAGAAGTCAGGATTCAGGATTCAGAATTCAGGATTCAGAATTCAGGATTCAGGATTCAGGATTCAGAATGTATTATTCAGGCAATATTTTAAGAATTTTTAAATCTACTGATTTTTCCTAGGCTACTATGCTCTGAGGTCCTATTGCTGTAGTATTATCCGTTTTTTATTCTGAATTCGGACTACTGGCTACTGACTACTGAATAGTTACAAGATATTTAATGGAGCAAATATTGCCTTAGCATCTGCCTGCCAATGCCTTCTTTATTTCCTTAATATCTGTAGTTGGCTGCTGGCAGGCAAAATCGAGACAGACATAAGCAGTAGTCCTTCCGCCAATATCCCGGAAGTCTTTTAAGTAAGGAATTAGCCCAGTGACATCATCCTCACCGGCAGCTATTTTGTCACCTGCGTTCTCTTTTTTCTTTAATGGCTTAACCACTACTACCTTGTTTGGGATAAAATCTTCATTAATAGCTCTTAGCATATCTTTAGTTTCTTCTGAACATATATCCCCCACCACCACCACTTCCAAAGATGGACCAAAGAAAAAGTCCAAGGCCGACAGCATCTGGGTATAGGCCTGGGGATGTTGGGCAATATCTCCAGCAAAAGCCTGGATAATCTTATTTGCTCTCTCCTCCAGTTCATCCTGGCCGGTAATTCGAGCTAATCTTAAGTTATTTAGGGTGGCAACAGAGTTTCCTGAAGGCACTGCCCCATCATACAATTCTTTAGGTCGGGCAGGCAGAGCTTCCCCATCCTTAGCGGTAAAATATAATCCCCCATGAACACTATCCCAAAAATATTCGTACAGCAAGTCATTTAGCCCTAATGCCTCTCGCAAATACCGAACTTCAAAAGTGGCCTCATACAGCTCGATTAGACCCCAGATAAAAAATGTATAATCGTCAACATGGGCAGGCAAAGCTGCCTCACCTTCCCGATATCGTTTCAGAAGCCTGCCGTCCTCCTGACGTATAGTAGACATAACAAAGTCAGCGGCTTTTTTAGCTGCTTCCTTGTACTCAGGTTCGTCCAGCACCTTGCCCCCTAGTGCAAATGCTGCAATCATCAAACCGTTCCAGTCAGTGAGAATCTTGTCGTCTTTATATGGATGAATCCTTTTTTTTCGGTAGTTAAATAATTTTTCCCTGATGCTGTTCAACCGGCTCTCAAGCTCCTTCACGCTAAGTAGGTGTTTCTGGGCTAATTCCTCCCTTGAACTAGTTAAGTGCAAGATATTATTGCCCGTTTTCTCTCTGGTTGCTTCCTCAACAAAATTTCCTCCTGCCACAACGTTATATACATCAATTGCCAGAACAGCATCTTCCTTAGGTAAGACATCATTAAATTCACCAACATCCCACACATAAAACTTCCCCTCTTCCCCTTCGCTATCAGCATCTTCCGCCGAGTAAAAGCCTCCCTCCACAGAGGTCATATCCCGTAGGACGTAGGTAAAAATTTCCCTTGCTTTAGCTGCGAATTCCTCTTTTTTTGTAGCCTGAAACGCCTCTAAATATGCTATTGCCAGCATTGCCTGGTCGTAAAGCATTTTCTCAAAATGTGGCAGCAGCCATTTTCCATCTGTGGAATAGCGGTGAAAGCCTAAACCTAGCTGATCGTATATCCCCCCCTGACCCATTTGCTGCAAGGTCTTTTCCACCATCTTTAGGGCATTTGTTTCACCTGTCCGACGCCAGTACCTGATCAAAAAGGATAGATTATGGGGAGTGGGAAACTTAGGGGCATTGCCAAAACCGCCATGATTTTTATCAAAGCGGCTCACAAAACCCTCATATGCCTTATCCAGTACTTCTTCCGTCACTCCACCTGTTAAGGGAGAAACAGCCATCAGTTGCTGCAGGTGGGCAGTAATATTATCTGCCGCATCAAATAAGTCCTGTCTTTTATGCTGCCATGACTTGCCAATAGACTTGGCTAATTCCATTATGCCAACTCTTCCATAACGACTCTCTTTTGGAAAGTAAGTGCCGGAGAAAAAAGGCTTTTTATTCGGGGTCATCATGATGGTCAGCGGCCAGCCGCCGCTTCCTGTCATTGCCTGGCAGACAGCCATGTAAATAGCATCTATGTCAGGCCGCTCCTCCCGGTCTACCTTGATACAGACAAAAATGTCATTTAAAACCTTGGCCACTTCTTCGTCCTCAAAAGACTCCCGTTCCATTACATGACACCAATGACATGTAAATCATATACACTTCAAGAGTACCCAATAGACAAGAATACTGGCTTATCTTCTGCCTTCGCTTTGGCAAACGCTTCTTCATTCCAAGCATACCAGTCCACAGGATTATGAGCGTGTTGCAATAGATAAGGGCTTTTCTCGTTTATTAGTCTATTGGGCTTCTCAATGAGTTTCATGGGCATCACCTCCTAATAAAATTTAATATTAGGGTACCCAAAATAGTTTGATTTATTTAATTTGCAGCTCAACCGGACCGATGCTAATACCCTAACAATGTTATCAAATATATTAAGGGCATAATCAAAAAGGCTGCCGAGAATGGATCGTTAGTGTATCGGTACCTCGTCTGGAAAATAACTCCACAACCCCACATACCGGGGCTACTATCAAGGATATGAGCATACTTACTTGCCAGGGCTTACCCCCGTAAAAGAGCAAAGTGAAGAAAATAGCCAAACCTGCAAATAAAATCATCGTTCCTGTCCCTAATATGTTTGCTAGAAGTGGTCAACAAAGTTAGTAGCATATTTTATTACTGATATTTATTAATATAATCTTCCCTCAGTTCAAAGAGTCTTTCTATAAATTGTTGGCCTGGTAGACCTTTTGCTTCTGCTTCCCCAACAATTTTATTTTGAAGGGGTATTAACTTTTCATCCCATTTTGCTTTTTCCTCGGGTGTAAGAGTTATAACTTGCACCCCATGCTCCTTGCTAGCCCAATTCATGACTTCTTTTACGTGGCTATCCAAGTACTCACTAGCCCATACTGTCATCTCTACACTCAATTCATCTATCACCTTCTGAACATCAGGAGGTAAAGAATTCCATTTTTCTTTTGTCATTACGGCTGCAAAAGAGACCTGACCCAAAGGATAATCAGTAACATACTTAACTCTTTCAGCAAACATGAAATCCTTTAACACTTCCCGGGAAGAAACATACCCTTTAATAACTTGAGTCTGTAACGATCCACCAACCTCTGCCATGGACATACCAATCGGCGCTGCTCCTAATGCTTGGAGCGCTTGGCCAATTGTTCCAGTAGCTCTTAACTCCAAACCTCTAAGGTCATCTAAATTTCGCACTGGTTTAATAGACTGTATATATGCTGGTTCAGTGGTAAACATAGTAATCACCTTATACTCAGCTAATGATTCTGGCTGAAATTCTTGAGTCAATTCCCAGTAAATTAAACTTGGAATTTTGGCATTAGGATATGAAAGAGGAAGGTCTGCGATGGCCAGCAGTGGGAATCGTCCTGGCTCATAAGTTGGACTTGATAAACCTATATCTGCAGCACCCTCTAATACACCTATATACATGTTATTAGCAGTGAGTAATGTTCCTCCAGGAAAAGTATCAACCTTAACCTTACCATTTGTACGTTTTACTACCTCTTCAGCCCATTTTTCCATTTGCAAAGCTGGAAAAGTCCCTGCAGGTGCAAAGAAAGCATAGGTTAATACTATTGGTTTCGTATTAGTAGGCTCAGTTGAAGTCTTTTTATCACCGACACCACATCCGGTAATCATGCCTATCATCAAAGTAAAAAATATGGAAAATATTATTATCTTTTTTTTCACTTAAGACACCTCCAATTTTATTTAACAGATTTTAATACACTCTTTATTAAGATTAGTTTTATACTTCCTGTGTTTTTACTCGCTTAAATTCTTCTAAATTACCTAGTGGCTGAGTTGCATCCATTCCTATTTTAGATCCAACACCATTTCTTGTCATGGGATTTAACTCATGCCCTAAAGCATTTTCCACTAGGAGCATTCCTTTTATTGGATCAAACCGAGTAGATATGGCCCAGTCCACATCTTCTGGGTTGTAGATATCCACATCATCATCTACTACAACTGCAATACGCAACGAAGGAAATGCTGCAAAAGTTGCCATTATTGCGTTTTTCGCTTCACCTTCAGCCTTCTTTTTTAGTTGAATAACAGCCTTGTAAAAGCCACATCCTCCGTGGGGGAAATGGATTGCTTTCACTCCAGGCACCTGTGAGGACACTAGCCTGCAAACATTTGTTTCTCCCACTAGGCCTACACTATTATATACCTCTTTACCAGGCAGTAGCGTATGAAATATACTATCTATCCTATGTGTAATTGCTTTAACTTTTACTACCCACCTGTCAGCTCTATTGGCATAATAACCAGTCACTTCTGCACAAGGTCCTTCGGGTTCCCTCACCTCTGGCAGAATTTCGCCTTCAATAATAAATTGTGCATTTGCTATTCCTTCAACATCCACTGTTTGCGACTGTAATAGCTCAATTGGTTTACCCCTTAGTTCACTTGCAATTTCTAATTCATCTCTGTTTATAGGACACAGAGCAGATGGAACCAGTGAAGTAAAATACACTGATGGCTCTACCCCATTATTTATTGTAATTTCCAATGGCTTTCCTTGTTTTTCAGCACGCTCGTAATAATCACGAAGGTGTCTGCCTTCATCCATAAGCATTGTAGCACTCCTAGGACCAGTAACCATTACTCTATTGATTGAAGTATTTCTGATTCCCGTTTCAGGATCCTTAGCAATAACCGCGCTTGATAAAAAATATGGGCCTCCGTCATTCAAAAAATGTGTGGGAACTGGTATTAGATTCAAATCAGGGTTGAGTTCTATAATTTCATTGGCAGGTCCCTTATCTAAAATAATAGGTTTTATTACACTCTCTTTACTGCGCCATCTTGATACTGTATCTGCAATAAAGTCTGGCAGATCTTCTTCACTTCTACTGAATATACTAGCAATGACTTTTCTGTTCCAATAAAGACCAATTAGCACAGGGTACTGATAGCCTTCAACATTATTAAAAAGGACTGGTTTTTTTCCCTCATATTGCTTTGCAGTTCCTGCAAGCTCATATTTCGCCTTGACTTTATCATCAATTATTATCAAGTCCCCACTGGCTTGCAACTTATTTATTAGTTCATTTAAGCTAAAACTTTCAATGCTTGTCACCACAAATTTTTCCTCCCTATCTTAGAATTAGTAGTATTTATACACCTCCTTTTTCATAAAATTATTATTTTTCCTACAATTAAGAATATTTAACTAATTGAATTCTATAAAAGAATTTTTTTTCCTTTTTTTAAAAATAAAAAAATATTTATTCACTATTTAAACAGAACCAACTTAAGGTTATCATTAAATATTTCCAGTTCCTGTCTATTCAAAGCCATGATCGCCAGCGCCGGGGCTCCTGGCCTAATACGCCCTATCCCTCCCCTCTGACTCGCAATGGTTGCAAAGAACCGGGACAGCTTTATTTTTGGTGCGATTATCCAGGTATTTATGCTCCAGATTAGGTAAAGCTTTTGGGCAAGGCTCAAGCCAGAGCCACTTTACCTCTTCCTTGGAATTATTAATAGCAGGTACATTATGGATGCCATGACAGGCTTTTACACAATCCTGACAATCATCTTGGCACTTGTTTAAGTCAACAACCATTGCCCAGTTATGGCCGGTTAATTCATCTTTGCCCGGCAAAAATTTGCCTGAGCTTAGCTCACTGCCGGTCACTGTTTTATATACCGGCAAGACGCCTAGTCCAATTGCCCAGATTCCACTAATTTTAAAGAAATTGCGCCTTGTAAAATTCATTGACTTACCCCCTTCGGTTCAAGATGGCAGTTAAAGCAGCCATTGGTTTTTGCACCCCCGAAGCTGTGGCAGGCATCACAAAATTCAGCCTTGTTGCTATGGCAGTCAAGGCAAGTATTTTGCAGGCTCATGGAAAAAAGATGGCCGTCTCGGCTAAGGTAATCCCGAAAACCTCGGCGAACTACGGCGTCCTTCCAATCCCCCAACAGCTCCATATGGTTACCTCTCATGAAGGAGGCATCCTCGACACATCGCTTTACTGTTAACTCTGCTATCCTTGGCGTATCAAGATTTACTTCCGGTCCGGTAACAGTAGTTCCCACAGCCTGCCAAAAAGGCAGGGTTAAAAAACCAGGAAAATTACCAACCCCACCAAGATATTCCGGGAATCATCCATTCTCATCATCCCCCACTTCCTTTGTCTGGCAGCCTAAAGGGTCTTCCCCCTGTACATCTAACGGCTCTCCCCGCAAATTGACCTTTCGTTCCTTTTCTCCCGTCATCACCAAGGCATTGCCCACCAGCTCGTGCACCCCCGCCACCTCTACCCCAGGCACCCAATAGTTCATCAAAGGGGGCAAAACTGCCCGATCAATGGCACAAATACAAGCCAGCATATTTACATTGTGTTTTTCTCGAACATGCTTAACTGCGTTAGCTCTGGGGAATCCTCCCCGCAGACGCATTTCCAGGTTTTCCTCCGCATTTAAGCCAGCCCCGCTGCCACAGCAAAAGGTTTGCTCCCTGATGGTGTTTTCCGGCATTTCGTAGAAATTGTTACGATAGTTGTTATTTCAGGAAAGTGCAGCTCCCAGCAAATCTGAATGCCAAATTTAATCTTTTCTGTTTGAAACATCGGCAATTCATTTCCCGGTGCAAAATATTCTTTTTCGCTGTGACCTAAATGGGTCTTTTGGTATTTATCAATTTTGCCGTCAGGAAAAAATACCATGTGGGTGATAAAGGGCTTTCCCTGATGATTTTTTTCGCCCATGTGCATATAAACTATTAGGATTTCATTTTTAGCGAAACAGCTTTATTTACCACAAATTCCACAAATTTTTTTTACCAGGATTGCGCTCGCATTCACAATCACCAGCAAGCCATCCATGTATATAAAATTATACCGTAAACTACTAAAATTTAGTCATGTTTTCTGGCAGACACCGACACATTTTTTTGCCTGCAGCATAGATTGAAAGTGCTACTAGCCTGTTAACTATTAGACCACGAGTCCCAGTTTCAAAATAAGCTATTTTAATGGGAGGTGGTCATGGTCACACAATATGGGCTATGGGCTTTTGGTTGAAATCAGGTAAAATTTGGAGGTGTATGTTAAATGAGCGAACCGAAACTGAGTAAACAAATTCAAAAAGGAATTGACTTTTCATCCTTGTGGACTAAGGAAGATTGGTGGACCGTTTGGTTGGGATTTTTACTGATGATTGCCGCAGGATATGGCATATTGTCCAGTCCGGTAATGCCTAAGAGATGGGGCCGGGAAGGAGCCGAAACTATTTTAGCTTCCATTCCTGCCGATATTATTACCGGTATAATCACCACCGGTCTTATCTGTCTAGCGGTTTTTGCCATAGCCATCGTTATTATTAAAAAAGAAGACTTCCCCAAGTTTTTGCTGGCTTTTCCTTTCATATTTATCCTGGCTATCATTGCTATAGTTTTAGGCAACTATGCCCCCTGGAGACATTACGGTTTTAATGATGTAATCTGGGCACTGGTGGTAGGGCTAATTATTAGTAATACCATCAAAACGCCTGAGTTTTTAAAAGGAGCTGTCCGTACGGAGCTTTACATCAAAACAGGGCTAGTTTTATTAGGAGCTTCAATCCTGTTTAATAAAATGTTAGCATTGGGAGCAATGGGACTGGGGGTTGCCTGGTTAGTTACCCCCATAGTATTAATCTTTATGTACTGGTTCTCCCAGCGAGTACTCAAAATGCATGACAACAAGGGTCTGGCCATTACCATCGCTTCCGCTACATCTGTATGCGGTGTATCTGCAGCAATAGCCGCAGGAACTGCAGCCAAGGCGAAAAAAGAAGAGATTAGCCTAGCTATTTCCATCACCTTGATTTTCACAGTAATAATGATGGTGGGTATGCCTGCTCTGGTAAGATTGCTGGGGATGGACCCGATTGTCGGCGGCGCCTGGCTGGGTGGCACCATCGACTCCACCGGTGGTGTAGTTGCAGCTGGTGCTATGCTGGGCCAGGATGCCATGGAAGTTGCCTCGGTAATTAAGATGGTGCAAAATATTTTAATCGGTGTAATTGCCTTTGGGATCGCCGTCTTCTGGGTAACCTTTATTGAGAAAAAATCTGCCGCTGAAGCCAATGTCGGCCCGATGGAAATTTGGGTCCGCATGCCTAAATTCATCATCGGCTTTATCGCCGCATCCATTATTTTCTCTTTCTTCATCCCAGAGGCCACTGTATCCTCAGCACTGAAACCAGTTAATGGTTTCCGGGAGTTATTCTTTACCCTGGCTTTTGTCAGCATCGGGCTAGAGTCCAATTTTGGCGAAATGGCTAAAATGGTCAAGGGTGGTAAACCCCTTACCCTGTATGTGGTTGGTCAATCCTTTAATCTAATTTTAACCTTTATTGCTGCCTGGATTTTCTTTAGCGGTAAATTCTTCACCTTACCTTTCTAAGCTAATTGTCTAGCATCAGATATAAAAAAACTACCATGACCTTTCTGTGAGGTGAGGCAGGTTTGAGTAAGCACCGAATAAATAACATTCTGCTCACTTGTATTTTTATCACTTGCTTAACTGCTGCACTGTATATTATCTCAACGGACTTAGGCAACTTTGCCACCCAACCAGCAGGAGCGGGTGACATTTGGTGGGCTGATATTCCCCTAGTGGAGGAAGCTTACCAAAATTTGAGCACTATGTTTTAAAAAGTGAACAACAAGAATCTTCTTTGAACAAAATAAAGGGCTATCCCAAAAGTAGCATAAATCTACCGGGGGATAGCCTCTTAATTATTTATTCTCTATGCACAATTAGTCATTAGGCTGGCAGAAAAAAACCGCCTGAAAATTATAGCTGCCACCGACGGGCTCAAATACTATTTTTAATTAGGAAACCTCTGTCTTTCTTTTCTCTTCTGCCCTCAGCTCTCTTCTTAACAGCTTGCCAACTTTAGATTTGGGCAGCATATCCCGAAACTCGATATACTGGGGAACTTCGTAGGAGGCCAATCTATCCCTGCAAAAGCGAATCAATTCATATGAGCTGATTCCTTTCACATCCTGCCTCACTACCACAAAGGACTTAATCCGCTCACCCACTTTTTCATCCGGGACACCCACAGTGCAGGAGGCAATAACCGCCGGATGTTCCTGGAGGATGGCGTCGATTTTTGAGGCGGCTACCCGGTACCCCTTATGCTTAATTACGTCCACCGAGCGGTCCATGAAGAAGAGCCAGCCATTTTCATCTAACCGGACTATATCCCCCGTTCTATACCAAAGCTGGCCATCCATGGTTAAAAAGTGTCCTTCAGTTTCCTCTGGTTTATTCCAATAACCGGATATCATGTTGGCAGAGGATACCAGTAGTTCGCCGGGTTCATTAGGGCCAACTTCTGCCAGTGTGCCGGCATCGACAATTCTAATATTCTGGAAGGCGACGATTTTGCCCACTGTGCCTTCCGGGTATTCTTCCCCGGCTGGATTAAGAGCCACTCCACCACAAGTCTCAGTAGCCCCATAGCCTTCATAAATAGGCTGACCAAATTTTTTATGCCATCTTTTAGCTACTTCCTTAGGCAATACATCACCACCGGAAAAGTTATATATTAAAGACTTTAAGTTATACTGGTCAATCCGCTCATGCTCCAAAATCATGCGGTAAATGGTTGGGGCACCGAAAAAGGAGGTGGCCTTATACCTTTCAATATGGTCAAAAACTGCATCCATGTTCATTTTAGGAAGCAGGATTAACGTATCGCCGGAAAAAAGTGCTCCCAAGCCCACTGCCTGACCGAGAATATGGTACAGAGGCGCCCCTTGCAGTACCACGTCTTCACCCCGGGGAATCATCCCCTCCCTTGACTTGCGCTGCTCATATGTGCTTTCCACAAAAAGAATGTTATTGATAGGTACACCCTTGGGATAGCCTGTAGTTCCACCGGTATAAAGCATTTGGGCAATATCATGCCCTTCCACCTTCATTTCCGGTAAGGGTGGTGCAATATTTTTCAGCAGGTGAGTAAAACTGAAGATATTTTCCCCCAGTGAGAACTTACCTGCAGGTATTTTGTCATAGATAAGGCCAATTAATTTTTTCCACCAGGGCAGGAAATCCACAACTGAACTTACTACTACCCTTTTTACCGGGCTGTCCACCATGATCTTAGTAATATAGCCAAAGTTGGTATCAGTACAAAAGACAGTCTCCGCCCCACTATCCTTGGCGATATAGCTCACATCCTTGGGGCCATAAAAATGGGTCACCGGTAATGCTATTGCTCCTAGCTTTTGTAAGGCCAGCCAAATAATGATCCACTGGGGACAATGGGGTAAATATATGATAGCTTTATCCTGCTGCCTCATCCCTTGCTGATACAGGGAGCGGGCAAGCTTGTCGATATATTCTTCCAGTTGCTGATAAGTAACCTTTACTCCCAGGTAAATGATTGCTGTTTTGTTCGGGTATTTCCTGGCTGCGTCTTGAAAGGCCTGGTAGATAGATGCAAATTTCATTTCTGTCATGATTTATCCCTCCTTCATTATTTGATGTTGTTTTTATCGAAATTCGATCTTCGACGTTCGATGTTAGATTTAGGGTATTTCTTTTCTGCCTTTTAAATATAGGTCTTTTTCGAACTTCTAACTTCGAATTTCTAATATCGAGCTTTATTTACATACCGAAATAGGCTGCTTTTACTTCCGGATTATCCATTAGCTCCTTACCATTGCCGGCCACTATCATGGTGCCATTCTCAATTACATAACCCCGGTCAATTAGCGGCATAATCGGTCTGGCATACTGTTCAGCTAATAAAATAGTCAATCCTTCCTGACTCAGCTTTTTAATAGCCTGCACCACTTCCTGTTGCATAATGGGACTTAAGCCAAGTAAGGGCTCATCCATTAGCAAGAGCTTGGGCTTAGCCATTAAAGCAGCTCCAATAGACAGCATCTCCTGTTCTCCACCGCTTAACAGCCCCCCCCTTCGGCTGCGCAATATGGTCAAAGCCGGGAAAAGTTCATAGACAAATTCAAGGCTTTCCTTTACTTCACTTTTAGTTCTCAAATACCCACCCAATAATAGATTCTCGTGAACTGTATTGTCCCGGAAGACCGGATGACGCTCACGGCAAAGGACTACCCCCTTTTTCACCCGATCAGTGGGCTTCATTTGCATGATGTCTTCCCCGGCAAATAATAGCTGTCCCGCCAGTGTAATTCTTTCGCCGCCCTTTTTCTGCTCTCTGTCTTTTCGATGGAGGGTTAGGCCGGCAATTGTATTCATTAAGGTAGTTTTTCCTGCACTGTTAGAGCCGAAGATTCCCACAAACTCCCCTTGCTGGATATCCAAGGTAAGGTCATTGATTGCTAAAGCATTTTCGAAGAATACTATTAGATTTTTAACTTCAAGCACCGGAATCAACCTCGCTTCCCAGGTAGGCCTTTCTGACCTCTTCATTATTCATTACTTCTTCAGGACTGCCTTCTGCTATTTTGTGGCCGAAATTTAACACGATTGCTTTGTCAACTACACGAAACAGCTCCCGCAGCCGGTGTTCAACCATGATTAGGGTTTTTCCTTCCTCCCGCAAGCTCTCCAGGAAGGGTAAAATACTGGCCACCTCGGACATACTCATCCCGGAAAACAGCTCATCCAGAATAATCAAATCCGGCTCCAGGGCTAAGCAGCGGGCCAGCTCCAACCGCTTCACATAGCCGTGGGGCAGAGAGCCTGCTGCCTTATATGGCACATTTGAATCCCTTTCAAAGCCCACATCCTCCAAGAGGTGAATGGCAGCTTCGTCCCTGTCCCCATATTTACCTCCCGCCAGCTTTCGCACCCGGGGTGAAAAAAGAGGAATAATCAAGTTTTTAAATACAGACATATGATAATAGGGCTTAGCCATTTGAAAGCTCCTGGCAACCCCAAGGTTTACTATTTTATGGGGGGCCAAGCCGGTGATATTTTTGCCCCGGTAATGTACTTGACCGCTGCTTAGCTTCACGAAGCCTGTTATTAAGTTTATCAGTGTACTTTTCCCCGAGCCATTCGGGCCGATAATGCCAATGGCTCCTCCCCGTTCCAGCTGGAAACTTACTTGGTTGACTGCTTTAACCCCGCCAAAATTTTTAGATAGATCTTTGACTTCCAGAATTATTTCCTTACTCATTTCTTCTCCACCTCCTCAATGGATACAACTCGCTCAAACTGGTGATATTTCCGCTTGAGGTAGTGGAAAATACCCTCAGGCACACCCACTACGAAAATCAACATCATAAGAGAATAAATTACTATCCGCAAGGTACCGAAGGCCCGTAAAAATTCCGACAAGGGCACCAAAATAAATGCTCCCAGCATAGCTCCCACAAATGAGCCGGGTCCACCAATAATCACACTGGCCAGAGGCAGGATAGAGTAATCCATGGCAAAAGCAGGCATACCGACAAATTGGTAGTGATGGGATAAAAAGGCTCCCGCAAATGTAGCCGGCAGGGCAGCGATAAATAACGCTTGGGCTTTATACCATTGGACATCGAATCCGGCGGCAATCACTGTTCGGTCATTATCCCGGATCGCCTTCAGCACCAGCCCATAATCAGTGTCAAATAACCGCTGGAACCCAAAAACACATACTAGGGCAACGGCAATAATAACGTATAGCTTGATGGTAATACCCGGCAGGGGGGTTAGTCCGCTCATTCCCTCAGTACCACCAAGAATTTTAGTTGCTTCAATCACCCGCATCATCAAGAGGGGCAGGGCAAAGGTAATCAGTCCAAAATAAATTCCCCGCAACCGAAGGACCGGAAACAGGATGGCCGTACAAATAAAAGCCCCCACCACTGTGGCCATTGGAATGGAAATGTAGGGTGATATTCCCAGGTGATAGTTTAAGTATCCGGTAGTATATGCCCCAACACCAAAGAATAATGCCTGACCAAGTGACACCAGTCCTACTGAGTGAAGCATATCCCAGCTTAAAGCCAGTAAGGCAATAGTAGCTGTAATCATCATGACGTTTTGCCAGTACATGCCGGTAAAATCCTTCAACAAGGGGAAGGTAAACAGAGCAGCGATGACTACTACCCGGGGCATGGTTAGATACATTATTTCCCGGGGGGAACCGATGGCGAAGATATCATCTGTCCTGGCTTTAATGCCCCGGTCTAAACGTTCTTTTCTCAAACCAGCCTGAACTCTCATACCCTCTCCTCCAGTTCCTTAAATTTGCCAAACAGGCCTGATGGTTTGACAGCTAACACTAGCACCAGGGATAGCAGGTAAACTACTTCCATATACTTAGGGTCAAAATAGGTACCGGTAACCGTCTTGGCAAATCCAAGGAGCAGGGAAGCTACTATCAGACCGATGGTGCTTTCCATTCCGCCCAGTACGGTAACCGCAAGTACCCAAATCAGTACTTCATACCCCATATTGATGGAAATAATTCCCAGGGGCAATATTAACAGGGCGGCCAAGGCGGCCATGGCAGACCCCAACGCCATACTTAGGGCAGCTGCCCAATCTGAATCAATTCCCAAGGACAAAGCAGTATATTCATCCTGGGCCATCCCTCTTAAAGCCATACCAATCTTAGTATAATGGGCAAAAAACCATAATAATAGCGCTAGCAAAATGCCTAATCCGATAATAATCAGACGCTGGTAGTCAATCCCTACTCCTAATATTTCCGTACCACCCCGCATAATTACCGGAATATTAAATTCAAATGTTACAAATCCCAAATAACGAAATAGCTCCAAAATAATTACTCCCACCGCAAAAGTGGCAATGACTTCAGAAAGGTGCATACCCCGCACCCGCCTTAATACCACCCAGTAGATTAACCAGCCAAGAATCCCGGAAATTGCCACTGTAACAGGAAAGGCCAGCAGAAAGGGAAGTCCCAGTTTGTTCACCAGTATCCAGGCCACAAATCCCGACAAAAGGTAAATCCCGCCATGTGCCAGGTTGGCCACTCCGCTTAAACCAAAAATAAGACTAAATCCAAGCGCCGCCAGCATCAAAATGGCGCTATTGGCCAGCCCATAAATAACAACACTTGCTCCCATGTTTGCTCACTCCCTTGTGTTGATTTTACGGAAGCGACCATATTTCTTGAGGGTCGCTCCCGCATAATTTGCATTTTATGAGAATTATTTACTTCATATAATCTGGCAGCTCTATCTTGCTTTCAGCAGCTATTCCAGGGAAAACCGGTATCCTAACACCAGGCGCCCGCCACTGGAAGGCAGCACCGATAGCTGTTTCAGCTGGATCAAATCCATATATCACCTGGTGATTTTCATTAAACTTAATTCTACCTATTACACCTTTGGTGTCAGTTTTCTTTAAAGCATCTACGATTGCGTCTGCATCAAGGCTGTTGGCCCGCTCGATGGCATCAACCAAGACATAGACTGCATCATAGGATGGTCCGGGACCATGTCCACTTAACTTGCTCTGGCGGTCTGCTCCAAACTCCTTACCGTAGTTTTCAAAGAAAGAAACTGATTGGGGCACTGCCTTCACTGGGATGGGGCCAATTTCGAAGATGAAGTTAACTAAGCCCTCTACTTCCCCATCAAAGGTATTCCAGGCACTTGCAGAAGCGGCGGGACTGATAAAACCAGCCATTAAAGCCGGTACCCTCATGGACTTTGCCTGCTTCAACAGTATGCCTGCCTGGGGCATATCAAAAACAGGCATGATTACCTGGGCGCCACCTTGGCGAGCCTTGGTCAGGGATGATGAAAAGTCAGATGCCCCTGTGGGATAGGAATCTTTGCCCACAACTTCCCAGCCGTTAGCTTCAAACCACTTGGCTACGCCACCTGCTGTTCCCTCTGCCCACAATACATCCTGGTTAATTATATATACTTTCTTAAAACCAAGCTCATCACCTATGTGCTCCATTATATTGGAAAGATATTGGACTAAATACCCGGAAGTTAAGCCCATCCGGAAGTTATACTTGTACTTGTCATAGTCGGTCTGAAGCTTTTTCTCAAACTCAGTGGTCATAGCAATGGTAATAATATTTGGCACCTTGTACTGACCAATTAAATCCATGGAAGATAACAATACTTCTGACCGGAATGAACTGACCACCAGAGCATGAGGTTTCTTATCGGTAATCAATCTTTCAATGGCAGCGAGGGCATCGTGAACCGGCAAGCCTGGTTCACTCTCTCTGGTATCTATGGATTCAATTTTCAAAGGACGCTTTTCACCGCCAACGGTTACGCCTCCATTAGCGTTTATTTCTTTCACAGCCAGCTCTACTGCTCTTAAGGAGTCGGCTCCTTCAATTGTACCAAGTGCGGTTGGTACACCCAAGATAATGGGTTTCACTTCCACAACAGTTGTGTCTTTCTTCTGACCGCCGCAACCTGTTAAAATAATAGCCACTGCCAGGACTAGAACAAAAACTACCATCACAAACTTTTAGCTTTTCATTTTTTTACTCCCCTTTTTTTTCATATTTTTTAAAGCTAACCAATATTTTAATGCCTTTGGCTGTCTCCTCCCTTCTTTAAAATTTCTGCCCTCTATCTACAGCTTGCTCTAAACTGCTTATCTACTAATTATTTAAACACAAACCGAAAAATACCAATATTTTGAAACTAATTATATAAAAATATTAGCTCTTCCCTCTTGTTGATTGATGATTTTATCTACCTTAATTGCTATGTTTAATGCTAAGCTAGTCTCCGTATTCTTCAAGTCGACGCCTAATATCTCTTCGGCTTTCTTAAGCCTATATTTCATAGTTCTAACATGAATAGTCAATTCTTGGGCGGCTTCTTTGATACTGGCATGCCTAAGATAACATTCCAGGGATAAGACTAAAGATGAATCGTTTTTTTGGTCGTAGTTAAGTAAAGCACCTATTCTTTCATCCACAAAACTTCTCAATAAATCCGGCTCGTTTACACTGTATAACAAGTTGAAAATCCCAAGATTGTCATAGCTCACTACTTTGTCTGGGAAATCAAATTTTTCCATGACATCTAACACCCGGTTAGCCTGCAGGTAGGACTCTTTAATTTTTGCAATCCCACTAAAAAATTCCCCTGCACCAATCATTAACCTTAAATATTCACACTTTTCTTCCACTTCATGAATTACCTGCTTGAGCTTGTTATAATAATCATTTGCTTTGCCACTTGCAGGAGTAAGAATGACGATGTCTTCTCTTTTCTCCACTATGATGCTATCCTTAAGAATTTGATTAACCAGAAACATAATCCGGCCTTTGATAATTTTATATTGAGAACAATCATCACTTGTTTCACTGCTAGTGACTATTCTTACCACAGCTACTGATTGGGGGACACTAAGATTATAGTTAATATATCCTGCTCGGGAAAATAGTCTTTCCTTATCCTGATTACTGCCGTAAATAATGTCATCTATTAATTCTGCTCTCAATTTGGTTTCAATTTCTACTACATTTTTCTCTTTTACCAGTTCTAATGAAGCCACCAGCGCTGCCTGTTCGATTGCTATTTTGTCAAATTCGTCTAATGTCCTGTTCTTAAATAGAACCGAGAGATAACCCAGGATGCTGTATTTATCTGCTAAGGGTACAAGAACTCTTTGATAATCTATTCCTTCCTCAGGAATGGCTGGGACGGTTATATATTTTTCCACCGCAGTTGTTTCCCTAAGATAACCCTGGATAGTACTGATGTTTTTGATTGACTTTAGCAAATCCTTAGCATCTATATCACCCTTCTCTTGATTTATGCCATTTTTAGCACTACAGACTATATTAAAATGCCTATCCTCCACAATTACCTGGCAATTTAGCAGCTCCGCCAGGGTAGCAATTATAGCAGGCAGGCCTTCACCGTTTAAAATACTCCTCACTAATTTTCCATGAATCTCCGTTAACCTTTGTAAGCGCTTTTGTTGTTTCTCTAATTCAAAATAGCTTTTCATCAACTCTTCCGTATGTTTTTTTTCTACTTCATAATTGACCGCATTTTCCAACAAAAGAGTTAACTGAGTAGAAACTAATCCCAATAAATCTAAATCTTCCTGACCAAAGTCGCCAACCCTCTTATTAGTAACGTGCAGAACGCCGATGCGTCGTGAATTATACTCCAGTGGAATAGTTATTAGGTTACGGGTTGGATATGCTTCAACAATATGCTGTAAGACACGAGGGTCAGAAGAAGGTTTATTGGATATAAAAGGTGTACCGGTACGAAAAACTGTACTTCCAACGCCCATACCATCAATTGGTACGCGATAAATGCCAATTCTATAGTCATTTTCGTCCCCAAAAGCGGGCTTTTGCAGCACTAATTCCTGCTTTTGCTCATCATAAAGCATCACACCGGCTGTTTCAGCATTTAGCAGCTTGCAGGCCTGATTAACCACAGATTCAACAGCTTCCTGAAATTTCACTCCCTCAAAATAGCTGGATAAATTTTTATTGATATTTTTCCTAAAATTATTGCTGGGCTCGTGTAAAATATTTTGGCTATTAGCATTGATATGCAGCTTCATCTTACTCCTTTCCAGAAGTTATACCTTTCAACTAATTTAAAGACATATGTAACTGAGTACTAAACAAAGCTAGTTTTATTTGTGCTTTAAGGTCATTTGTCACTATCACAAAGATAACATTTGTCCCATCATATATCTACCGCAATCTGGCAGTTTGCAATAATTCGACCGTAATTGGAAGAACTTTCATGGTAAGCGGTTTAGGAAGCTAAAAAAACACCAAAATGGTGTTTTTCATAGCACATCAATTCTTACCAGGGCTGATTCCAATAATAATCAGTTTCTCTGGACAAAAATAAAGTTTAATTTTATGCGCACATATATTATTTTTAATATATTAGGGGAAAATAATCTTAATTATTAATTTATTATTCAAGGGGGCATTCTTCATGGTATTTACCCTGCTCAGGCGCGGACCACAGCTTAAACAGCAGTTAGTGGACACCTCAGAATCATTCAATCTGTGGGCAATATTGCGATCCAAATATATGATTGTAGAAAAGCTTAAAACCTGGGAAAATTTCGCCCATGATCTGGATCTTAAGGTTATACTCCGGGGTATTCTGAAAGAAAAGGAAAAAAACATCGAAATCCTGGAGAAAGCCTTGAAAAAATACAACATCAAAGGGCCTTCACAAGAAAATCGGTTTGCCGTAAACACTCCCACTAATAGGGAAAATATGAATGATGAACTAATTGTCAATGATGCTTTCATCTATATTCAGGAGCATGTGGAGAATCTGTTGCGTTCTGTCAGGACCTCTATCACTAATGAAGAAATCCGAGAAACTTTGCAAAAAATGACCCTGTCCACCATCGAATTGGAAGATAAAATAATTAGTTATTTAAAATTAAAGGGTTGGATTGAAACTCCACCATTATATTTGGATACTCCGGAAGAGCTTGCTGAAAAGCTAACTACGGCTGAAGCATATCACTTATGGGATCATTTGATCTATCGATATGACAACCTTAGGCAGACAAGCATCTATCTTGCGTTCGTTTTTGACGGTGATTTTAAGCTGGTGATAGGCATGGGAGTTAAGCAATTGGAAAAGCACACCAAGGTTCTGGAACAGGAACTGGTGCACTTTGGCATTCCTTTGCCTAAGAAACCATCGAGTATTGTGGTGCCTCCTAACAATACTGAAGTTATTGACGATGAACATATGTACCGAATGATTTTCCTGGGCATGCAAGGCACCGTTACCCTTCATGCCCAAGCTTTAAAGCAATGCACCTTTAATGACCGGGTCAGGCAAATCTTTAAAACATTGCTGATGGAGGAAATAGATTATGTAGACAGATTTATGAAATTTGGCAAAGTAAAGGGGTGGTTAAATACAGTTCCGGCTTATCGGGCTCAATAATTCTCTTCTGCTACAGCTTAAGTAAATGCCCGCCGTCAAAGAAATACAGGTATTTATCCTTGATTGGCTTTTGCCAAATCTTTTCTATGGCCTTACTGTACAATTCCATTTGCAGTCGATAGCGCTCCTTAAGGATTGGCGTCGCCTCATTAAAGCCGCCGGCATACCAGCCTTCAATGGCATCTGTCTTATAATCTAACAAGACTAGGCCGTCATCCTCAAAAAAGACACAGTCCATCACTCCTTGAACTAAAACCTGTTCAACTTCAGTGCTCCCTGCTCCCCATTCCAGGATGACTTCTGCTGCGGGCAGGGCCAAGCTAAAGGGGATTTCCCGTTCCACCCGGGCAGCATCAATTAGCCGCCGGCCTAGCTCACTTTCTAAAAATCCTAGTAGGTGTTCCACTTGTACTGTAGCAGCTTGCTCCGGGGTCAGAACTTCTCGCCTGACCATGTCTGCCAACTGGTTCTCCAGCTTAACCAGGGAACTCTCCCTGTCTAATTCCAGGTGCTGCATCACTTGGTGCATAGCTGTACCCTTTTCCGCCTGGCTTAGCTTTTTACTCTGCAGGAACCGGGGCCTTTCCGCCAAGCGCTCCACTAAGGTGTCTAAAGATCTCCCGTCTTCTTCCTCCATGAGCAAGGTGGCTTCCCACTGCCTTTTAATTTCCGACACCGTTAGCTTAGCCATGTGCTTAGTAGCATGGGGATGACCATAGCTCCAATTAAGGCGCTTTTTCACTTCATCCTGGTATGGCCCCATGCCCGCCACCTGTCGGCAGTTCATGATGGTGGAGGCAATATCTTCCCTGACGGTATTCAGCCCTGTTCCTCCCTGGGCCAGGTCACCAGCAGCATAAACAGCTACCTGCCAACGGGAAGGATGATGGTAGGTTTCAGAGAAAATGTCCTCACCATCTGATTGGCGCAGAATAGCTGTGTCACGATGGCGCACTAAGGCTCTGCCCACCCAATCCAGGTAAGATTTGCAGCTAGCCCGGTCACTATCCGGCAAAAGCCATTGGGTACAGCTGAGTTGACCCTGCCATTTAGTCAGCTCAGCGGCAAAATCCTTGACAGCACCTACTAAAAAAAGCTTTTCCTTTGCCCGGGTCAGGGCTACATATAATAATCTCATCTCTTCTGCCAAGAGCTCTAATTCCAGTCGCTCCCTTAGCGCTAGATAAAGCAGCGTTGGTAGAATAATTCGCTTTTCCGGGTCAACCAGCTTGGAGCCAAAGCCTAATTTTTTATGAAACAAAAAACGCTGGTGTAAATCCTGGGAATTAAACCGTTTGCCCATCCCTGCCAAAAATACCACCGGAAACTCCAGTCCTTTACTCTTATGGATAGTGGTTACCCGAACCACATCCTCTTGCTCTCCCAGGGCCCGGGCAGTCCCAAAATCACCACCCCGCTCCTGCAGCCGCTCTACAAACCGCAAAAAGCTAAATAATCCCCTAAAGGAAGTTGCCTCGTATTGCCGCCCCCGGTGATAAAGTGCCTTCAGGTTAGCCTGACGCTGGTTACCCCCGGGCATTCCGCCAACAAAATCGTAATAACCGGTTTCCAGGTAGATTTGCCAGATTAAATCCGCCAAGGATCCCTGACGAGATCTGGTTCGCCACTCTCTTAATCTATTGTTAAAGCTTGTTAGTTTCTGGCATATCTCCTCATCCCGCTCTTTCTCCCTCAGCATCAGATAGGCCGTCACTGCTTCATAAAAGTTCTTCTGTTGCTCCTTCAACCTGATTTGGGCCAGCTGGTCCCCTGATAATCCCACCAGGGGGGAGCGGAGAACTGCTGCCAGGGGGATGTCTTGATATGGGTTGTCAATTACTTTCAGCAGGGACATGACCACCGCCACTTCCGTTGCCTCAAAATAGCCCGTTGTGAGCTCAGCATAAGCGGGGATTCCCTGTCTTTTTAGTTCCTCCAAGATGGCGGGAGCCCAGCCTTTGCTGGCCCGGAGCAGAATGACCATATCCCGGTAATTCACCGGCCTCATCCTGGTGAGCTTCCGGTCATACACCTGGAAGGGTGCTGAACCGTTGGCCCCGGTTAACTCCTTAATTTTTTCCGCCAGCAACCGGGCTTCCAATTCCATGACCTCAAGCTCCTCCAAATCAAGAGCATCTGCACCGGAATTCATGTCTGTTTCCCTTTCCCCCTGGGAATCAGTTTCTCCTTGCTCCCTAACTTCTTCTTCCCCCGCATCCTCCCATTCCCCACTATCCAGACAGCTACCCCTATCCTCTGCTAAGCCTACTCCCTGGCGGTCAATCACCAACAGCTCCACCGGGCAAGCTCCAGCATCGGGGTAATCCTTGGCACCAAACACTAATTCCGCATCCCCGTCATAGGCAATCTCACCCACCGCCTCATCCATTAGCTGCTTAAAAATATAATTGGTTCCAGCCAGGATCTCCTGGCGGCTGCGGAAATTATGGGCCAGATCAATTAACAGTCCGGCCCCCCTTTGCCCTAAATTCTGACGAAACTCCTTGTGCTTACCTAGGAATAGTTCAGGCTCAGCCAGGCGAAAGCGGTAAATACTCTGCTTAACATCCCCCACCATAAACAGGTTTCCCCGGCCTTGTCCACCGGCAATGAGGCATAAGATAGTCTCCTGAACCATATTGGTATCCTGGTATTCGTCAACTAGCACCTCTAGAAATTTTTGCCGGTACTCCAGGCTGGCGGAGGAGGGCACAACTCTGCCATAGGTAGAGGAAGGGTCCAGTAGAATAGCCAGACTGAAATGTTCCATATCCCCATAGTCAATAATGCCCCGTTCTTTCTTAGCCTCCCGGAAAACCCGGTCAAAGTCCACCAGCAACTTGACTAGCCTTTCCACAACTGGAGCCATTTGCCCCAGGTCCGCCAGATAGTCCTCCAGGGGTCGGGAAAATAGACCTCCGGCAAATTCCCTTACCCTATCCTTGGCTTTATTTCTCATTTGACCGGCCTGTTCTTTTAAGTCCTGGTCATAGTTCTTTCCACGCACAGCATTAACCCTGTTAAACCGGGACCCATGTAGTGCTTGGGCCAGGTCATTCCAGGATTTTTCCCCTGCACTGATGATTTCTTCAAGCTGGGCCAATTCTTCCTGGATGTTAGGGAGGTAGGGAGTTGGTCCTCCTGGCTTTTGACAGATTGCCAAGGCTTTTACCAGCAGATCTCTTAACCCGATTAATTTCCGGACAGCTTGCCTTTGTAATTCTTTAACCCAGGGTATATCTTCATTGTTAGCCCCTGCTTCCACCCGGTAGTTAGCTGCTATCTCTGCCAGCCATTCCCGGGGCCAGGGGTTGCTCCGGGCAAAGCTATATAGCTTTAGCACCAGTCTCTGCAGGGGCAAATCACTCCTGTCATTAGAATAGCAATCCACCAGCCGATAAAAACTTTCGTCATGTCCAGTTCTGCTTTTCTCATACTCCTCTTCAAACAGATCTGCCAGCACTTCTTCCTGGAGCAACTCAATTTCAATACTGTCGGCAATGCGAAAGGCCGGGTCTAAGTCAATTAGATAATAATGGCGGCGCAGCACCGACAGGCAGAAGGAGTGAAAGGTGGAGATATTGGCCTTGTTGACTAACGTTAATTGACGCTTTAAAGCTAGAGAATCAGGCCTCTTAGCCAGTTCTTTCTCCAGCGCTTCGCCAATCCGGACCCGCATTTCTGCTGCTGCAGCATCGGTAAAAGTAACCACCAGCAGGCGATCCACATCTAAAGCATCATCTTCATCAGTAATTCGCCGGATAATCCGCTCCACCAATACCGCAGTCTTCCCCGAACCCGCAGCGGCAGCCACTAGAATATCTTGCCCACCGGCAGTAATTGCCTGCCACTGGCGGTCAGTCCATTTAGGTGTATCTGGTTTTGAATCTAGCTGATTATTCAACTGCCTTCACTTCCCCCTCCTGAACCAGTTTCTCCAAAACCCTTTCCTTTTTCCAGGCAGGCAGAAGCCGAAACCTGTTTTCAGTCAGAGCCTGGTCAAACTGACAAAATGATTTATAGAGACAATAGGTGCATGGTTTTTGCTTATTCAGCCTGTAGGGTGAGATGGCAATTTCCCCGCCAATAATCTGACTTCCCGCTTCCCGATAAGTCTTTTCCACGTGAAAGCGCAGTGCCTCCAGTTCAGTTGGTGTAATTACTGAAGACCGCTTGTCAAAGTCCCCGTCTGTTTTAATTTTGACAGGCACCACCTCTGAATCGGCTGTATTTTCCCCGTCCATTAGCCGGGCTATCTCTCCATCTGCCAGCACTAAACCCTTCATCTTAAACTTTTTAAACAATTCCCGTTCCAGCTCTTCCTCTGTCAACTCTTTTTTTATTGATAAAAGAGGGTTCTGCAGGTGAAAGTACAGGACACCGGCAGGGTGTACTGCTTGCCCCAACCAGGCTGCCCCATTGGTAATAACCACATGAAGATAGGTCAGCACCTGTAAAGCCAGACCAAAGTAAACCTCTGCTAAATCCAGTTTTTGGTCACTTGACTTATAGTCCAACACCCGCAAATAAATCCCTTGATCAGTCACCGCTTGGTCTACCCGGTCAATTCGTCCGATTAATTCCAGCTCACAGCCATTCCCCAGGGTAAATCTAAGGGGTGGGAGGGTTTCTCCCGGTCCAAAGCCCAATTCCAGACCCACTGGGTAGAACTGGCCCTTGGCCAGTTGCCGACCAATAACAGCAGCAGAACGGCCTATTACCTCCTTTAGCTTACCCGTCAAGTAATGATAGCGACTGGAGGATAGCAGAATCTCACCTTGAATTTTGGGAGCCAGTTGATCCACTGTTTCACCTGCCAGCCGGAAACATTCTTCCTCCGTTAATTTGTGCCAATCCAGCTTGTTATCTGCCACATATTTGGCAAACAGGGTCAGGGCTTCGTGGAATATCTGCCCAATATCCGGTGCCTCCAGGCGAAAGACTCGTCTTTTTTTTAGCTTTAACCCATGGGAGGCAAATTGGGAAAAGGGACAAGCCATAAACTTTTCCACCCGGGTAACACTAACCTGTAGGCGCCTCCCATAAAGATCCAGCGCAATTCCACGACTCAGGCTGTTTTCCCTGTTTTGGTAGGATAGTCCTTGGAGCAGCTCCCGGCTCTTATCCCGCCACCCGTCGTGCCCCACGTACCAGTAGTGTACATCCCACCACAGGGGTGAAAGAGGGTAACCCTTCCGCCATTGGCGCAGACACCCCACCAGATAAGATAAGGTTTGCCCAGGGCAAGACACAAAGGTTAAGTCTGAGTCATCATTCCCTCGAGTCTCTTCCCCTGGTCCGGCATACAGCATTTTCTCTTGAAGCTTAGCAAACAGTTTTTTTAGCTGATTAATCAAACTTGACGGGAGCAAGGCTTTACCCTCTTCATCCGCCAGGGAATAGCTTAGCCAGAGCTTGTCTGAAGCCTTGGTCAGACCGTTATAGATTAAAAATTGTTCATCTAAGAGCTTGCGCCGGCTGTCCGGTCCAAGACTAATACCCGTCTTGCTGGCTAAAGCTACCCTTTCCTCTTCGGAAAAAATCCCCTTTTCTTGGATGCGGGCGGGCAGCACTCCGTCATTCACTCCTAAAAGGAATACGCACTTCACATTTGATAGCCGGGAGCGATCCAGGGTAGCCACCAGTACTTGATCTAAAGCCGGGGGGACCAGGGCAAAGTGCATACTTTCCAGCCCTGCTTCCAGCAGCCGGGGAAATAAATTGACGGGTATTTTCTCTTCTCCCAATACATCCACCAGCTGATCCAGCAGCTCCAACACCGCCCGCCATACCTGGGCATGCTCCTTGGCCTGGGCCAAATTTCCTTCTTTGCGGGCTTGCAGTTGCCACTTTTCCAGTTTGGCCGGGACATTTAAGCTCTCCAGCAGCTTAAACAGAGCTGTACCCATTTGGTGTCCGGTTTTAGCACTCTTCATGTCTTGCTGGAATCCCATCAGAGGCCCGATTACTAGCTGTCGGAGCCTATTTAGCAGAACTAAATCCTCTTTTCTGCCATATTCCCAGGGCTTATCGCCAGTCCAACGACTGCCGCTAATTCCAAAAGCCAAGACGTAATTTTCCAGTTGATCCATTTCCTCCCGCAGCCGATCTATGTCCTTCCACTGTTCCAAGGGGAAGAGCAAGTCGGTTTTGATGCAGCGAAAAACTGCCTCGTAATTCCAGTTTTTATTGACTGCTTCCACCGCTGACCGAATAAATTCCACCAGGGGATGGTTAAGCATTGGTCGCTTCCGATCTAAAAATAAGGGAATTCCATAGTCATGAAAGACGGTCCTAATCAGATCATGGTAAAGGGACATATCTCTGGTCATCACTGCCAGATCCCTAAACCGGTATCCTCCACTCCGGACTTGGGTAAGAATCTCCCGGGCAGCGTGCTCCACCTCAGTTCTCCGGTTGACTGCAGCTGCCAGGGTTATCCCTGGGCAGCTATCTTGATAGGGGACAACCGGCCGTCTGTCAAAATGCTTTTCCAAATGGGCCAACTCCTGTTGCTGGGCAAACCGCACAGGAATAGTGCTGCCAAGCTCCTCAGGCAGCAGTGATGTTTTCTCCAAGAAGGCGCCACCTTTCAGAGCTGTGTTACGCAAGGTCTGATAAGTCTGGGCCGTTTGGTAAAAAAGGCTAAACTCATGGGGCAATTGGTGGTCATGGGGCTGATCTAAAGTTAGGGCAACAGTTACTCCCTTGCAGCAGGCTAATAGACTGTTTATCACTAATAGCTCCTGGGGTGTAAAAAAGTGAAACCCATCAATCCAAATTTGGGCATTTTTTAGACTTGCAGACATGAATAGTTTCTCTGCCAAGATGGGCAAGTACTCCTCGCCATAAAGATAGCGCCCGGCCAGTTCTAGTTCTAATTCATGGTAAATAAGGGCCAGATCATGGAGCTTATCCTCCAGCACCCTGTTACCGGCACCTGATATTTCAGTCTCCTCCCCGTTGGGTTGCAGCTTTCTCCCACCATCCCCCAGTTCCTGGGGCAACACACAGTAGCGCTTAAATTCCGTTAAAATTTCCTCTAACTGGCTAGTAAAGCCTACCTGCTCCGATGCCCGGTGAAAAAGCCTCAGGTTTTTTTTCTGCCTCTCTAAAATGCGGCAAAGCACCATATTTATTCCCGTGCTGTTTAAATGGGCACGGGTTAGACCACCCGTTTCCCCTAGTACCCGAAAGGCTAGCCGGGTAAAGCTCAGGACCTGAGCACTAATGTTTCCCCCTAATCCGGTGGTAGTGCTCAACAGGTATTCAGACTGAAAGGTCATCTGCTCCGGTACCAAGTAGATTAATGGATGACCATCCGGCCTGGCTGTCAGCTCTGTCCGGATCTCCCCCAGACAAAGCTCTGACTTCCCACTTCCCGCCCGTCCCAGGATAAAGCGCAATGGCATCGGTTTCTCCCCCTCCCTTTGTTGCCATAACTAATTACAATATTAGTTCTACTTTAGTAGAACTAATCCTTTTAGAAGGTTAAAGCAATTTATTTCAACTGCTGAAAAACTACATCCACAAGAGCTGGCTCTAACCCATCTGGGTTTAAAAATCCCTTGTCTGATTTTAAATAATTCTTTATTTGTTTTTCACAATTTTCACAAAAGTTCTTTATAACCATATAAAAAGGCACGAATTTCACGGGGAATGGAATTATACAATATCGCCGACCTTAGTCACAAATTTTGGATAATTTTACCCTTGGAAATCTCGATCCGTGCAGTGAAATTATTTGTATTGGCAAATTAAAAAAAGCCCCCCACTTATCTGTGGACTGACTTGTTAATCCCTTTAGGTTCAGATTCCCTTTCGGGATGGTCAACTGTTATTCTTTATCATAACTAGGAAATATAGATTGCATCCAGTTTTGCCTTCCATGAAGTACCCTGGCTATTACAAAGGTTTCCTCGAAATCCCGCATAGGTGTCCCTGCAGCTATTTCACGGTCAACCTCCAACAACATCTGCCCCAACCGCTGTCTCGTTATTCGTTTTCCACTTTACATATAACTACCATCTAGTCAGATTATGCCTATTCCCTCCCACCGGACAAGTCCCTGTCCCCCTGTCTGGGTTGCCCCATTACTCTTTGGATAAAAATAAAAATACCTGCACAAATAAAGATATCTCCAATACTTATGAGCTGCTGCCCTGGCCATTTTATGTAAATAATGTCCGCCAGCCAGGGAAATATCGTGGTCTCTGTCATTATCGTATGGGTTACGCTAAACGCCAGTTTTTCTATGGAGGCATCTGTCATATATCGAGAATCAACCGGCATAGAGCCTTTATTGAGTGCGATTACCAGGAAGTTTAAAAATGTCCCCAAGGGCAAAAAAATATTAAAGGTTTGCTTGTTTAGCCAGAAGAAATAAAAAACAAAAAAATAGCTGCTTAGGTGCATTACCCCTCCCGCTGAACCCAACGCAGCCCTGCCGAAATAGTTGATTGCCACCTGAATAAAAATGGCCATAAATAATAAGACAGTTCTTATTAACCGAATTTCACCTAGGTTAGAAATCCTGCCCTTTCTTAATTTCCCTATTATAATGCTTACCACAAGTGCTTCAATTAACATATTTCCACCTAATATCCTAGATTTGCGTTTTTTTCATCAGCCCCCGTGGTCTCAGTACCTGCCGCACCAGCATCCATTGATAGCTCTGGCAGGATCTGAATAAAAGCCTCCACTACTTTTGGATCAAACTGTTTCCCGGCATTTGTTAATAGTTCGTCCACAGCTTTTCCCTGGGGCAAGGCTTTGCGATAGCTTCTATCGCTGGTCATGGCATCAAAAGCATCTGCCACCGCAATAATTCTGGCCAAAGGCGGTATATCGACCCCTTTTATCCCGTAGGGATAGCCGCTGCCATCCCATTTTTCATGATGGTGCAAAACTACTTCATTATCTTTTTCATGAAGCAGCTTTATATTCTTAATTATAGCTGCCCCTACCCGAGAGTGCTGTTTTATGTGTCCAAAATCCTCATCGCTTAATTTTCCACTCTTGTTTAACAGTGTTTCATTTACAGCAATTTTTCCTATGTCATGTAATAATGAGAGATAGTTGAGTTTTTCCAGCTCCAGATCGCTCAGGCCCAGTCTTTCTCCGATGGAATTGCTATAAGCGGCAACCCGCTCAGAGTGCCCTTTTGTATATGGATCCTTGGCTTCAATGGAGGTAATCAAAGTCTCGATGGTATTAAGATAGCTAGCCCTCATATCCATGTATAATTTGAAAGAATGCCTGGCCAACAGCAGGGGTAAGAAAAATAAGACCACCCCCAGGGTGCCCATAAAGTAGTAAATTAAGGCCACCCCCAGGCCTAAAGGTGCCAATGTCAGGTAGTGGGGTGTAAGGAGCTTAAAGTTGGTCAGCCAAGTTCCCCAGGGGTTTGATTGCTGATCCAAGCTAATAACTAAGGTTACAAACAGAGTATTACTCAAAAAATAAATAAAACTAACTAAAAATGCATCTGAAATAAGGTTCATGTCTATGATAATTGTGTTACCCACCCAAGGTTGGGTGATTAAAGAAACTATGTAAATGCAAATAATAATTTGACCAACATTAAATACTTCTTTTATCCTCTCAGTTTTTTCTTTCATCCGCAGAATAATAATAAAAGAGGAAAAAATTTCGGTTACGATAGATATAACCGGACCAAAATTAAATATGGCTGCCAAGTGAAGGGCAAAAGTAACATTCACCGACCCTACCTTTGGTAGCTTTATCGGGGAAAAGTTGGATAAAACCATCAGGATGCCAAACACAATGCCGCCATAAAGCACAGACCCATCCCACCAGGGTGTTCGGACAGCCCGATATGCAGCATAGACTGCTATCAACATAATTGTGGCGATATAAATTTTTACTGACAGATTAAACCTACTCTTCATCATACCCCAACATCCAATGAATTTATTTTATGGAGGCCGCACCGTTTATCTTCGCCCTATTACCATTTCCAATTAGCTCCACCAGCTAACAATAAAGCAACTAGCGCAGTGAAAACTTTAAACAGTCTGACCACAGGAAAACCCCCTTTAAGGTTTCTCCCGCTGTTCCGCTATCAGCGAGGCTTTCCCGCTCCGCTTAGCCGCTCCGCTCAAATAATCAATGCGACCTCCAAGATTTATTCAGTTTATTTAAAAATAATCCAGTCGTCTGTTCAGGGCATCCAGCATAGCTTTCACAGGAGCCTCATCTTTACTATTGGAAGCAATACTGGATCCTACCACCAGTTCAACCTTCCGATCAGACACACAGGATACCACAACAGTTCCCACTTCATTTTCCGCCATCACCTGCCAGCAGAAATCCTCCACCACCAGCCTTATTTTGTGCTCCACCATTTCTTCTAAAGCTTTCGCAGTAGCGGCAGCTAGAAGTTTATAGCGGTTTAATCCCGTATTAGCTCCTTCGGCACTGCCTTCAAAAATGTTCTCTCCCACCCTGAGGTATACATTGGAGTTAATCCAGTTTTTGCTGCCATTGATTTCTACCCGCTCTATCGTCGGCCTGATGCTCCTTGCTTCAGGGGAATTACCCTTGGCCTGGGCCACACTAATTTTTTTGTGATCCAGCTCTATCCCCAGCTGGGCCATCACCGCTGACTCCACATCCCTTACCACCTGCTTGGGAAACCGGTTGTCCTGAGCTAGAATATGTACCTCTTCAATTTTACCTTCAGAGGAAATCACTACGTTGCAGGAGATAATCCCCTTGATCTGTTTGATGGCATCTTCTATTTGTATTTGACCAGATTTTTTATCAGTGTCGCCATATATCGACATTGCTCACACTCCTAATGTCCTATTAATAAATATTTCGACTAAAGTCAACTTTTTCCTGCAGATTATAACTAATTATTTTGAGTCCAGGTGGATTTGTTTCCATAATATGACAATCCCCCCGCAGCTATTAGTTCTTTAGAATAATGGTGAGCCGGACTGTCAAACAGTTTTCTCGTTTCAGCCAGCTCCACCAGCTTGCCCCCATACATTACTGCCACCCGTTGGCTAACCAGCTTCACCACATCCAGGTCATGGGAAATAAAAAGACAAGTCAACTTTAGCTCTTGTCGCAAATTAAAAAATAATTGTAATATCTGGGCCTGGATTGACACATCCAGGGATGCCGTTGGTTCATCAAATATGATAAACTCCGGCTCCACTGCCAGAGCCCTGGCGATGGCAACTCGCTGCTTTTGGCCGTTACTGAACTCATGGGGGAACCTTTCAGCCGCCCGGTAGCTTAAGCCCACCAACTCCAAGAGCTCATGAATGCGCTTTATTCGTTCCACACCCTGAGCTAGCTTGTGAATAATTAGAGCCTCCTGGATAATGCTGCCGGCAGTCATCCTAGGGTTTAGGGAAGATGCAGGATTTTGGAAAACCATTTGCATTTTCCGACATAATTGCAATTGCTGCTGATAACCCTTCAATTGAAATATGTTTGCCCCCCGGTAATAAACCTGTCCCTCCGTTGGCTGATAAAGACGCATCATGGTCCTGCCCAAGGTAGTTTTTCCACTCCCGCTGGCACCCACCAAACCCAGTGTTTCCCCTTTGCGGATATCAAAAGAAACGCAGTCAACCCCAGGTATTACCTGCCTAGAGCCAAAACCCCCGCCCCCCCTAGTAATAGTAAAATATTTTTTGAGGTTTTTTACTGAGATTAGCGTGTCAGCGTCCATCTTTCACCACCCTACATTTATTCCATGCTTACTAAAGTGCTTTTCTTAGGTTGCTTTTCTTAGGTTGCTTTTTTTATTCCCTTTATTCCTGGCTGAAAAAGCCAACAGCAAACAATATGGTCTGCAGCCACTTGGAACCCACCGGGATTCAATTCCTGGCAGACTGCCATTCTTTCAGGACACCTGGGAGCAAAAGCGCACCCTGGCGGAAGAACAGCGGGATCAACAGGCTGTCCCTGGATAGGGGCAAAAACATTCTCCCCTGCTGTGTTCGGCAAACATTGCAGCAGCCCCCGCAGGTAAGGATGCCGGGGATTATTAAAAATATCTGCTGCCCTACCTTCCTCCACAACTAAGCCGGCATACATAACCAATATCCGGTGGCAAAACCGGGCAACCAAGACCAGATCATGGGACAAAAATATGATTGTCAGGTTAATATCATCCCTCAATTCTTGCAATAAACCTACTAAGCTGACCTTGGACATGGTATCCAAGGCAGTGGTGGGTTCGTCGGCAATCAAGATTTCAGGTTGCCCGGCCAGAGCGATGGCCACCAGAACCCGCTGACCCAAGCCTCCGCTCAATTCGTGGGGATAGCGATGAAATATTTCATCCGGATTATTAATACCTGTTATTTCCAAGATTTTCAAAGCTTCAAGCACAGCCTCTTTCCTCGTCAATTTCCGCCCCACCTGAATAGCTTCCACAATTTGCTTGCCGACCTTCATAATGGGATTTAGAGCTGCCGCCGGGTCCTGAAAAACAATGCCAATCTTCTTTCCCCTAACCCTGACCAGTTCACTTTCCTTCATCCCAATTAACTCTTCACTCCCGTACTTGATGGAACCCGCCAGAACTCCACAGGGTGGTAAAGGTATCAAACCCAGAATAGCTTGTCCGATCACGCTTTTTCCGCACCCCGACTCCCCAACTATCCCTAAGATTTCCCCTTGAGCCAACTGAAAGCTTACCCCCCGCACTGCTTTGATTTCACCCCGGGGAATAGTAAAGGACACTTTAAGCTCCGTCACTGTCAGTAATTTATCCAGCTCCATCAGATCACTTCACTTACTTATATATTTTGGGATCCAGGGCATCCCGCAAACCGTCAGAAACCAGGTGAAAACCCAGCATCATCAGTGAGACAAAAGCAGCTGGAAAAAATAACTGCCAGGGATATGACCGTATCCCCTGCATCCCGTCTTTAATTAAGTACCCCAGGCTGGCCACCGGAGCACTGGCCCCCAGTCCTAAGAAACTTAAAAAGGCTTCGGCAAAAATAGCTTCGGGAATAATCAAGGCTGTCATTACCAGCAGGGGACCTGACACATTGGGAATAATATGTCTGAATATTATTCTGGTTCTGCCGGCCCCTAGCAGCCGAGCGGCTAACACAAACTCTTCTTCCCGCAGTTTCAGCACTTGCCCCCGCACAACTCTAGCCGTCCCCAGCCAGCAGACCGCCGATAAGGCCACAATCATTGCCTTTACCCCAGGTTCCATCAACAAAGATAGTAATATAACGTATAGCAAAAAGGGGATGCTGTAGAATATTTCCACTAGTTTCATCATCACCCCATCAATTTTCCCGCCGGCATACCCGGAAATGCTGCCGTAGATAGCGCCAACCACTGCACTGATAAAGCCGGTGGCCAGGCCGATCAGGAGAGATATCCTAGCTCCATGCCAAACCCTGGTAAACAGATCCCGCCCCAGAGCATCGGTGCCAAACCAGTATTCAGCACTGGGTGGTTTATTGGCATTGGGTAATACCTGGTCGGAATAGCGCCAGCTATTCAAGTAAGGTCCTATTAGGGCCATCAGCAGTAAAATGATGATTAGTATCAAACTGATACACGCACCCTTATTACCCTTAAAACGCATCCAAATTTCATTCTTCATCCCCTTAACGCTCCTCTGCTGGGAAAATACGGATCCGGGGGTCAAGCAGGGTATAGGCAATATCCACCAAGGTATTCATTAAGATCAGCAATGCACCGTAAAAGACCGTTAGCCCCATAATAACAGTGTAATCCCGGTTGAACACGCTCATGACAAACCACTTGCCCAGTCCGGGAATAGTAAATATGCTCTCCACCACAAAACTCCCTGTGAGAATCAACGCTGCAGCCGGCCCCAAATAAGTAAGGACAGGCAGGATGGAGTTAGGCAGGGCATGGCGCACTACAACCGTCTTCATGACTAATCCCTTGGCCCTTGCTGTTTTGATATAATCCTGACTTAGGACTTCAATCATACTGGATCTCACCAACCTGGCTATGGTGGCAGCAGGCAGCCAAGCCAAAGCAAGCACCGGCAATACTGCGGATTCTGGACCTTCCCAGAAGGCTGGGGGCAGCCACATTAATTTAATGGCAATAAAGTATATTAACAACCCGGATAATACGAAACTGGGAATGGAGGTACCGCCAGTAACAAATAGCGATACCAAATAATCTAACCACCTGTTCCTATTTAAAGCAGCAACAACCCCCAGCAACACACCGGAAAATACCGCTGCTGTAATTGCAATTCCCCCCAGCAGAGCGGAAACAGGAAATCCTTCCCTGATAATCTGATTAACCGTCTTTCCTTCATACTTAATAGAGACACCCAGGTCTCCTTTGGCTATATTTTTAAGATAAGCCAGGTATTGTCTCCATAAAGGGTCGTCCAAGTTGTACCGAGCATTAAGATTTTGCATGATACTATCCGGAAGCTTCTTGGCCGAATCAAAGGGCCCGCCGGGAATGGCATGCATCAAAAAAAAGGTAAGAGTAATTATGACTAACAAGGTAATAGCTGCTGATCCCAGCTTGTTCACCAAGTACCTCAACAGGCCATACCCCCTATTTTTGAAGTATTCAGCAGTCAGTAGTCAGAATTCAGAATGATCCGGAACGATAAAAAATTTTTACTCCTGTCTCCTGTCTCCTGTCTCCTGTCTCCTAAGTAGTAGTTCTATTTGCCAGCTATGTAGGCCCACTTGAATTCTACTTGGGGGCCAAAGCTTGGCACCCTGACATTTTTGACGTAATCTTTTATTAAGTAAGGTTTTGAGTAGAAAAATAATGGCATCACCGGCATTTCATCCATCAATATTTTTTCAGCCTGGTGCATTGCCTTGACCCTTGTCTCCTGATTATCGGTGCTATTGGCCAAAGCTATCAGGCTATCGAACTGACTGTTACTAAAACCGGTCTTATTGTTCCCGCCATGGCTAAGATAGACATCCATAAAGGTCATGGCATCCACATAATCGGCACTCCAACCGGCACCTGCCAGCTGGTGTTCCATGGGAAAGATAGTCTGCAGGTAGAGCCGCCACTCCATTGGGCGGATTTTAATGGTGGAAATGCCCAGATTTTGTCTCCACATCTCTTGGATAGCCTGGGCTACTTTCAAGTTTGTGTCCGAGTCAGTGATTAACAGTTCTACCTCTGGAAAGCCCTTGCCCTCAGCATATCCCGCCTCTTTAAGCAGCTCCTTGGCCCGATCCAGGTCCATGGTGAAGAGAGTACCACCCTCCCGGCGAAAATCATTGCTGGGTTTCACATCGGGTAATCCGTAGGGAACATAGGCGTAAGCAGGTTGTTCCCCACCTCCCGTTACATAGTCTGTGATGGCCTCCCGGTCTATGGCCATGGCCAAGGCCTGCCTAACCTTGACATCATCAAAAGGCTCTTTCAAAGTATTAAAAAGGTAAAGAGAAACAGCTAACTCGCTGGCAACTTCCAATCCAGCAGCTGGGTCAGCTGTCAACCTGGCCAATTCTTGATACGGCAGATTGAAAACTATATCGGCCTTCCCCGTCTCAAATAAAGCTAGGGCTGTGCCCTCTTCACTGACTAGAGTGAAAATAAGCTGATCCAGCTTTACCTCTTCCTCGTTCCAGTAGTGGGCGTTCTTTTCTAAAATAATTCTTTGATAGCTTTCCCAGCCAGCCAGCTTGAAGGGCCCGTTGTTCACATAAGTTTCCGGTTTTAGGTGCCAGTTAGCATTGGCTTCCACTGTTGCCTTGTGCACCGGAAAGTAGGTTGGAAAAGCAGTTAAGCCTAAAAATTGGGGAACTGGAGCACTCAAAGTAACCTCCAGCGTTTTTTCATCAATAGCCTTCACTCCCACCATCCCAGCGTCCATCGTCCCGGCATTACCCCCGTCATTGTATTCCGGTCCATTCACAAGGTAATAAAGCTGGTATGCATAATTAGAGGCATATTGGGGATCCAACACTCGCTTCCAGGCATATTCAAAGTCATGGGCAGTAACTGGTTCACCATTACTCCAGCTGGCCTCATCCCTAATGTAAAACAGATAGGTTGTCCCGTCGGATGATATCTCCCAGCTGCCGGCCATGGCGGGCTCCAGTTCCCCTTCTAAGTTGTACCGAGTTAGGCCTTCCATGATTGCATTAACCACCGTCAAATCCGGTTGTCCAGCTGCCCGTCCAGGGTCAATCGTTTTCGGTTCACTGCCCAAATTATAAGTCAGTATCTGCTTCCCTTGCTCAAGCGGATAAAGATTATCTTTTTGAACATTTTTACCCAATCCGCAGCCTGCCAAAAGTATACTTGACAAAAGAATTACGGTAACCATTATTTTCGTGCCTTTGAACATTTGTGCTAACCCCTCCTTAAATAGCCAAAGTATCCCTATCCCAATTTTAATTTAATATTCTACTTTTTTCCTCTAATTCCTTGTGGAAATAGCAAAAGCTTTGCACAAAAAATTGCCGTCTTTGGACCAGGCAAGGGGACAGGGACTTGTTCCGTTAATTAGAGCCAAATTGCTGTCAATGCTAAATACTAGATCCCGACTCCCTTAAGCCATTAGGACTGATGGCACCTGGATCAGTTCCACCATGTCCTGGGTCGATTACTATGACCTTGTTGGCAAGGGAAGAAGATTTTAACTCAAAGGTTATTAGTAACTGCCATAATTTTTTACTGGACAAAGAACCTACCGTTTGGTACCATAGACGCACATATCCGGCTGGGGAGGGGTTTTCGTGGCTCCTTGTTTTTAAAAACACCAGAGCGGATCGAAGCACTTGGCTACGTGCTGCCATCACCTCTCCCAATTTTAGATTGGATTTTATGTTGCAGTTTTCTTTAGTTGCCCTAAAAATCCTTCTTTAGTTAAAATATTCTTGGAACAAAACTAAGGGCAAATCCGTCTATAATTATATAGTTTTCGTATAGTTTATAAAAAAATTAGGTGGTGAGTTACTGATGATTAACACAGTTTCCAAGTCTACAAAATTAAAGCTGGCTTTAGCCATCCTGTTTGTGTTGGTGTTTGTGTTTGCTTTTATGAATACCCCTGGCAGTGCTTCCGGTCAAGTTAAGGTCTTATTGGAGGGGAAAGAATTGTCCTTTGATGTGCCGCCGGAAATTACCTCCGGCAGAACCCTTGTCCCCATGCGGGCAATCTTTGAGGCCATGGGAGCAGCCGTCACCTTGGACAAAACAACTCAGGAGATAACTGCTGCTTTAGGGGAAAACACTATTAAATTGGTTATCGGTCAAAGCACTGCTTATAAAAATGAAGTGCCAATTATTTTAGATGCAGCCCCCAAAATAACTAAAAATAGAACCATGGTGCCCTTGCGGTTTGTCAGTGAATCACTGGGGCTAGAGATAGACTGGCTGGCGGAAAGCAGAACTGTGGTTATTGCCAATCGTCAAAACCAGTTGCCTGTGGTTGGTTCCCTTGATAACTTGAAAAAATTGCTGGCTGAAGGGGAAAATAACCGGACTGCGTTTTATTATGGTTCTTCCCTATTCCGGAACCAAGATGAAAGTGCTATTGCACTTGAGAGTTCTGCATCGGCGCCTGCCTCTGCTCGAGCACAGGATTCCCAAGCCAAGTCAACAGAACAGGGTTTGGATTATTCGGGAACAAATGTCCAAGTACAGGGTGTGGATGAGGCAGATCTGGTCAAAACAGATGGCCAGTACATATTCCAGGTAAATAACCGACGAATAGTAGTGGCTAGGGCCTACCCGGCTAATGATATGGAAATTACCAGTATCATCAATTTCAGTGATAAAAGCTTTTGGCCTCGGGAGCTTTACCTGGATGAAAAACATTTAGTGGTAATTGGTTCCACCGAAGGCTATTACAATATGCCAATGCCCCGGCCGATGCCTGGAGGTGAATCTATGGCAGTGGAAAAAAACATTAGGCTGATGCCGGGCCATGAGCCATGGCGGAGTACTGTCAAGGCAATAGTTTACGATATCTCTGACAAAAAGAATGTTAAGCAATTACGGGAGGTTGAATTGGAGGGCCATTATGTATCATCAAGGAAGATTGGTGCTGCCCTTTACCTGGTGGTCAACAAACACCTTGATTATTACACAATCCAACAAGGATCAACGGATGTTTCTCCTTTATTCCGAGATTCCACCGGGCAAAATGAGTTTGTCCAGGTTGACTTTGATAAGATTCGGTACTTCCCCGGTGCCATTGAACCCAATTACCTGATGATTGGCGCCCTGAACCTGGAGCAACCGGAACAACAACTGGAAATATCTACTTTTCTCGGTGCCGGGCAGAATATCTATGCCTCCCTAAATAATTTATATGTAGCGGTAACTAAATATGATTTTGAGGAAAATCCCATCACTCCTGGAACAAAGCTTTGGCCAGGTCCAGTTACCCGGGAAAATACTGTAATTTACAAGTTTGCCTTGGCTAACGGACAGGTGGCCTTTAAGGAGCAGGGGACTGTTCCAGGCAGGATCTTAAATCAATTCTCCATGGACGAACATCTGGGGTACTTCCGCATCGCCACCACCACTGGAGATATGTGGCGTACTGATGAATTTACTTCTAAAAACAATGTCTATATCCTGAACCATAAAATGGTACTGATGGGGAAAGTGGAAGATATCGCTCCTGGGGAGAGAATTTATTCTGTGCGCTTCATGGGAGATCGAGGCTATCTGGTTACCTTCAAAACCGTGGACCCACTTTTTGTCATCGACCTGAAGGATCCGGCAAAGCCTGCCATACTGGGGGAATTAAAAATTCCTGGATATAGTGACTACCTCCATCCCTATGATGAGAACCACTTAATTGGATTCGGCAAAGATGCCATGGAGGTTAACGGCATTGCATACTACCTAGGCATGAAAATAGCTCTGTTTGATGTTAGTGACGTGCATAATCCCGTTGAAAAATTTGTGGAAATGATTGGTGACCGGGGTACACATTCAGAAGTTCTGCAAAACCATAAGGCTTTGCTGTTTTCCAGGGAGAAAAGCTTGCTGGCTTTTCCAGTCACTGTTATGGAAGTGAAGGGTACAGAACAATATAGTTATGGAGGAATTCCCCCTTATGGTCAGTTTACCTTCCAAGGGGCTTATGTTTATGAAATTGATCTAGAAAATGGCTTTAACCTACGGGATAAAATTACTCACCTGTCCACTGAAGATTACCTGAGAGCAGAACAATATTACTGGCCAGGTGATGGCAAAAATGTAGAGCGTCTACTATATATAAACGAAAATTTATATACTTTGTCTCAAAAAGTTTGGAAGGTTCACGATTTGCCTAGTTTAAGTGAGAGAAAAAGTTTACTGATTCCCTAAAATTTTCTTTTATTAGCAAACGCCACTAATATTCCCTGAAAACTACTCTCTAACCATTATTTTTGCAGTATTATAAAATGAAAAAAACAAAAAATAATACTGCAAGTCACAACAAGAAGGAGGCGTAACGAATGGCTAGAGGAGGCAACAAATTAGTTGTTCCGCAAGCTCGACAAGCTCTTGAGCAGCTTAAGTATGAAACAGCTTCCGAATTGGGAATCCCTAACTACCAACAAGCTTACAAAGGCGACTTGCCCTCAAGAGTCAATGGTAGTGTAGGCGGTGGCATGGTTAAAAAGATGATTCAAGCTTATGAGCAGTCAGTAGCCAAAGGAGTATAACGATTCGCCTAGATTTCATAGACAAAGACTAGCCAACTAGCTAGTCTTTGTTCTTTAATTTTACATATTTTTCTCTGCAAGCATATTTATTAATGACTCTACCTCTGAAAAATCCTCTTTAGTAAATCCCCCCGTTATCTCTTGACCAGTAAGAGCTTGATAGCGTTTGACAAACATTTCCGTCCCGTCTCCAAAGCGACTGTCGGCTCTTCCCCAGTAGAAACCTGCTTCCCGCAATTTTCTTTGCATCTCAACTACATCTGGACCGGTCATTCCCTTTTTCAAGCTTCGCTTATTAAACCCTGGTGGGTATTTAGGATAGGCTCCACTGATAATGGTCACTGGTGTACCAGGGGGTATAATATTATATAATTTTTCCACATCCCTGTTATGCATCCTAATGCAGCCGGCGGAAGCGAATGAGCCGATGGAATAGGGCTTATTTGTGCCATGAATTCCGTAAGTCCCCCAGGGAACATTCAATCTCATAAAGCGAGATCCCAATGCCCCACCCCGGACGGCATCTTTTGAAACTATCCGCCATTCTCCAATGGGAGTAGGTGTTTTGTATTTGCCTACGGCTACGGGGTAAACAACCAGCACTTGATCATCATCATAAACAGTCAAGGTTCTTTTATCTGTATTGATGACAATGGAAAGCATTCCTTCCGGTTCACTTATTTCTTCAATATTTGTTGCCTCTTGGGTTGGAAATCCCTCCGCCAGCTGCTCAAATACATTTATGGTGGCAATTCCTGTGGGAGGTAAATTTCTACTCAACTGCAGCTTGATAACTGCATTTTCTGTTTGGTGGCCAAATACACCATCAATTTTTCCAGGATTAAATCCAACTTCCAGCAATCTTTCCTGCAGTTCCAAGACATCATTCCCTGCCATCACCGGTGTAGATAGAAAGAGGTCTCGGTGAACATCTGAGCAGTTGTTTTGAGCCCCATTTACCGGGATAGAAATAGCAGCAAGGAGTGCAACCATAAACAAACTTATTATGAACAGCTTTTTCATGTTTCACCTCTTTAAGTAGCAGAATAATATGTATGGTTGCGACAACCTCCCCAGACTTTTCATGCTAATATAACATTCTCCCCTAACGAGCTCTCTTGTAGATACTTCTAATAGTTTTAGCAAGTGCTTGCAGCTTATTCATGGTTTTATATATTTTCAATTGGAATTGCTGCTAAAGGATAATTTTAAATAGAAAAAAGACACTTGTAGTGCCTTTTTTCTTAATCCATTTAAAAACCTTATTAAATATTAGAAGCTATAGTTGCCGTTAGGGTCTATTCTAATAGCGCTATTTAAATAGAATGCGTTCTCGTATCCAAGTTCAACAATCTTGTCAATTACACCCGCAGATCGAGCACCGGCTGCACAGTGAACCAAGAGAGTAGTTTTCTTATCTGCGGGCAATAAATGAGCAATAGCTTTTGGATCAGCGTTGATCTGGCCACTGGGGATATGGATAGCGCCTTTGATCATACCGCTGGCGACTTCACTGTCATTCCGCACATCAACAACTACCACTTTGCCCCCTGCCTCAAGCTTTTGCTTGAACTCAGTTGGAGAAATCTTCCGATCGACTTTACCGCCGGTTATATCAAAGGTGGACCCTGAGGACTTGGTGCCAAACATTGGCAGGCCTGCTTCTTCCCAAGCAGGGGTGCCTCCATTAAGTACTTTGATATTGGTATATCCCTCTCTAACAAGTATTCGGGCAACCGCATGGCTCTTGCCACAGAAAAAGCCTCCACAATAAACAACTATCTCCACATCTTTATCTTTTGGTAAAAATTGCATATACTTCTTGGTGAAGTATGTATCGTCCATTTGCACAGCTGTTGGAATATGGCTGGCAAAATAAGAGGTATATGGTCTGGTATCAATAAGCAATACGGGTTTTGCTGCTAAGTCTTCCACTCTAGCCTGGGTAATCAGAGTGGATACATAGGCTGGGGTAGTGGCAAAATAATTGCCAAATTCAGCCCAGAAGGGAGTTCCTTCCTGATACACATGAACATTAGTATAGCCCAAAGCTTTTGCTTTTCTAGCTGAGTCGCCACTCAACGGACACTCTAATCCACCACAATAGAAAATCAACATTTTGTTTTTATCTGCAGGCAGCAGGTTTTTCAACTTGTCAAAGTTAGCATCAGGAATATTGATTGCTCCATTAATATGGGCTTCATTATAGCGTCCAGCAGGGCGAGAATCAATTAGGACAAAATCCCATTCAGGAGGAGCTTGCTCATATTTGGTTCTGGCTGCGCTGGTGGCCATATTTGGCTTAATCATCCCCATTAAGGTGGCTGTGTCAATATATTTTAAGCTAGGGTCAATTGGGACAATTTTATCTTTGGGGACGTTAAAAATAGTAATTTTATTCTCTCCAACCACGGAGATTCCTTTAAAGGCGCCGAGTACTGCATCAGCCAGAACAAGAAGTTTGTTGTTAAATATATGGGCATTTAGCCCTACTTTAAAGACAGCTCCGTTTAAATTAGCAGCTTTACTCTTATTATCCCAGTATATGGAGCCATTAGTAAAATCACTTACTTCCCGAATAGGCACGTATAGCTGGCCATCTATTACCTGACCATTGATTTTAGTGGTATTTTGACCAAATTTAATATTGTAAACAGAGTCGCTTGAAGCAAATGCTGCTGACATGGTAAACATTAGAGCTAAAACTAAGGCTAATATTCGTAATACTTTTTTATTTTTCTTCATCTGTTTATTCCCTCCATTTTTTACTACATCATTCCACTGGACATTGCTCTTCTTCCGCCGGAGCCGGAGCTGGTGCTGGGGCTGGTTTAGGTGCCGGTGCTGGTGCTGGGGCTGGTTTAGCTTCTTCTTTAGGTGCCGGAGCTGGTGCTGGGGCTGGTTTAGGTGCCGGTGCTGGTGCTGGGGCTGGT
>Ga0208490_100253_pt1 | contig 42692 bp, 50 predicted proteins | sample SubbioAug_CSWold_FD_184818 | JGI IMG/M metagenome (GOLD analysis project Ga0208490, IMG submission 184818) | Serpentinite rock and fluid subsurface biosphere microbial communities from McLaughlin Reserve, California, USA - CR11Aug_CSWold (SPAdes) | ecosystem: Environmental > Terrestrial > Deep...
CAGCAATAGGACCTCAGAGCCTAGTAGCCTAGGAAAAAATCAGTAGATTTAATAATTCTTAAAATATTGCCTGAATAATACATTCTGAATCCTGAATCAGCATAAAAAAGCCCTGGGCAATGCCTGATGGCACGAGCCAAGGGCTATAAATTGTGCGCCCAGCATGGGCGCAGTCTAACGGGTGAAAGTCCCGAGCACGGGTAGATAGTGCCAAGTGCATAGCTTAAGGCAAGGGTGTCCTTGGCGACGAGGAATCTGAAGGAACCGCAATGACGCCATAAGACTGAAGCATGAAAATCTGGACAGGAATATGGTAATTTATCAACGTCATGCGGCTCTTGCTCAAATGCGAGGCAGAACTGACGCATGAAAGGTAGAAGTGTTAACTGTCAAAGGATAGCCAGGGTATAGAAAAAAACTTTTTCGCAAAAATAGGACTGGTCAAGACAAAAGTAAGGTGATACAATAGTGTGAGGAAGATATCAAAGGAGAAACCACACTATGCTAAAACAAGAAGAATTACGAACCGAAATAATATGCGGGCGACAATTTACGCCGGAAGAAATCCTGGAGATCCGGGAAACAGTGCGACTATTTCCCAAGCTAAGCCAAACCGAACTAGCATTCACTATTTGTGAAAACTTGTTCTGGTATGCCCCAAACGGAAAACATAAAATAGAATCGTGCCGCGAACTTTTAAAGAAGCTGGAAGCCAGGCAGTGGATAACCCTGCCGGCGAACAGATATCCAGGACATTGCAATAAAGAAAAGCAATCTCAAGTAGAGCTTAAAGCAGAACCAGAAATATGTGGGACAGTATTAGAACTGGGAACCATTGAATTAGAGCCGGTACGCGGTCGGGAAAAAATACAGTTGTGGAACCAGTATGTGGATAGTTATCACCAGCTAGGCTACAAACGTCCATTTGGTGCCCACCAGCGATATTTTATTTGGTCAAGCTCACCAGAAAAAAGACGACTGGGCTGCATGCTGTTTTCTGCGTCAGCCTGGGCATTAGCAGAACGAGATAGGTGGATTGGCTGGAGCAAAGAAGAAAAAAGCCAGCGATTACACCTAATCGTCAACAATACCCGGTATCTCATCTTTCCCTGGGTAAAAGTAAAGAACTTAGCCAGTAAAGCCCTCTCCTTAGCTGCCAGACAGGTGCGGGTTGATTTTTTAGAGCGATATGGCTATGAACCGGTAGTTTTAGAAACCTTTGTCGACACAGAACATTATAAAGGCACTTGCTACAAGGCAGCGAACTGGGTGCTGTTAGGAGAAACGGCGGGTAGGGGGCGGATGGATCGATACAAACAGTATCTATCCTCACCTAAGCAGATTTACATGTATCCCCTGCGCCGGGATTTTCGAGCGATCCTTCGGGGAGAAAGCGGGGATGCCAAATAAGTGAAGTAATCCTAACGCGTATGCGGAAGTGTTATTTTCTAGCCAGTTAGCTAGAGATTCTTTAGAAAGTTTACCTGAGGCCAATTCCATAATCAGATTATAGGTATCTTTTTCATTAGCTATAATCTCAAAGCCGTTTCTTTGTAAAAATATATCCATTGCCACAAGAGAAATTCTTTTATTTCCATCAACAAAAGGATGGTTTTTACATAAGTGATATCCATAAGCAGCAGCCATTTTCATAACAGAGTTGTGCAAATATTTTTCACCAAAAGTTGCTTTGGGTTGTTCAAGAGCTGAATCAAGCAGGTTTTCATCGCGAATTCCATGGGAACCACCATAACTTAGTATTAATTGCTCATGGAAATAAATGATAACTTTTTTGGGGATAAAGATTATATCATTCATTTTGAAAGAGCTTTCAAAGTATTTTTGTATTTTGAGTTGGTGTTTTCAAAACTAGATGTCCATTTGTCAAACTCTGGATCATACGGAGTGAGAGTAATTCCTTCATTAGTTTCAATAACATGAAGATCTTCACCCTCTTTAAGGTTATACTTTTCCATGAGTTCTTTAGGAATTGTAAATCCAAAACTATTTCCTATTTTTCTTAATCTAACAGTTTTCATTATCATCACCTCAATGAGATTATAACATTTGTAATACAAGAAAACAAGAGGAATTATCAAAAAATGGAAAACGTCATCAGTGTTTTATAACGGTATTAATATTACCTGCCCCACATTAATCCTGTTGGGATTCGGAATATTATTTACCGCTAGGATCTGACTAACGGTGACCCCATAACGCTGGGCAATATGCCACAAGGTGTCCCCTGGCTGAACTACGTGGGTACGTTTATTATTTCCGGGGCTACTGGGAGCGCTGGGAGTGGTGGATGAACCAGGGCTATTGCTATCAACAGGATGGAAATAGGGGCTTGATGGGGTAGTATGTCCTTGGGAAACTGCATTCATGATAATTACTGGAGTTCCTATGCGGACTTTTTTAAATAGGTCTTCCACATCATGATTGTGCATCCGGACACAGCCCAGAGAGGCCATGGTGCCAATGGATGCAGGATTATTTGTGCCGTGAATGCCATAGGAGGGCTTAAACTCCATCCACCGGGTGCCAAAGGCACCTCCAGGGTACATGACCTTATTTTTGATTTCAAAGCTGCCGGGGGGTGTAGGGGTATTCGGTTTACCGATGGCTATTGGATATTCTTTGATAAATTGATGACCTGAATATAGGTGCAAGCGCCTGTTTATTAAAAAAATTTCTATCTTAGGATCAGTTAAGGACTCGGGCATTTGTCTGCCTCCTTCTCATAAGAGTATCTACAGTATTATATGTTGCCATGGCGGAAATGTGTGAAACAGTTAAAGGAATTAGGGGAAGACTGTAGAATGGTAAAGGTTAAGTTTTTAAAGGCAGAGTTTTTAATGAAGAGGTGGGCTATGTTTACTGACTTACACAGTTTTATTGCCGAATTAAAAAAACAAAAGGAGCTGGTGGAAATCACTGCTCCTGTGGATCCTTACTTAGAAATACCTGAAATTCATCGCCGGGTAATCGATGAACAGGGACCGGCCCTGTTATTTACCAATGTCAAAAACAGCCCTTTTCCAGTGGTGACTAATCTTTTTGGTACCAGGCGGCGAGTGGATATGGTCACCGGTCCCCGACCGGAGGAATTGGTAAAAACCGCTATTGGAGCTTTGGATAAACTAATGCCTCCAAAACCAGGTTATTTGTGGCAGGAGCGCCGCTGGCTATTGGATTTGGCCAGAACGGGACTAAAACGGGTGGCCCTGAGTAAGGCCCCTGTCCTTCAGCAAACAGATGAACCGGCCAATTTAACAAAATTGCCGGCCTTAACGGGATGGCAGGAAGATGGCGGGCCTTTTATTACCTTGCCTCTGGTCTATACAGAGCATCCCACTACCCGGGAGCATAACCTGGGGATGTACCGAATGCAAATATATGATGACGGTCAGACAGGAATGCACTGGCAAATCCATAAGGGAGGCGGATTTCATCACTATGAAGCAGAGCAACTTAATCAGCCCCTGCCCGTTACTGTTTTTCTCGGGGGACCGCCGGCGCTCATTTTGACTGCCATTGCTCCCTTGCCGGAAATGTTGCCTGAGCTTTTGTTCGCATCTTTTCTGATGGGTGAAAAGCTCTCCCTAGTGGATGTCCCTGGCTGGCAGCACCCCCTAGTGGCAGAAGCTGAGTTTGCTATTTGTGGGGTAGTACCGTCCCAGGTGAGAAAGTCCGAGGGGCCTTTCGGGGATCACTACGGCTATTACTCCTGGACTCATGATTTCCCCGTATTTAACGTAGCCAGAGTATATCGCCGGAAGGACGCCATTTACCCGGCAACTGTGGTGGGCAAGCCTCGCCAGGAGGACTATTTTATCGGAGAGTACCTCCAGAGTCTGCTATCACCTTTGTTCCCAATGGTCATGACTGGAGTAAAGTCTTTGTGGACTTATGGGGAAGCTGGTTTCCATTCCCTAGCTGCAGCTGTAGTGAGGGAAAGCTACCACCGGGAAGCCCTGGCACATGCTTTTCGCATTCTGGGAGAAGGGCAGTTGACCTTAACCAAATTTTTATTAATCACTGATAAAGAATGCCAGTTGAGTGATTTTCCCCAGCTGCTGGAAAATATCTTAGCCCGGTTTAATCCCGCCAGTGACCTAATAATTATTAACGAAACATCCATGGATACTTTGGACTATACAGGCCGCAGGCTTAACCGGGGAAGCAAGGCGGTGATGGTGGGCTTGGGTGAGGAGGCACGAGCATTACCCCGGGAGTATAACCAGGGAGAAATGAAGGGGATAACTCAAATCAAGCTTTACTGTGGTGGCTGCCTCTTAGTGTCCGGGGAGTCTTACCCAGAGAACGAAAAATTACCAGAAATGCTTGTGGGTCAATATCAGGACAAGCTGGCAGCCTGGCCACTGGTTATTTTGGTGGATGATGCAGAAAAAATTACTGATCAGACCAGTTTTTTATGGACTACTTTTACCAGGTTTAACCCGGCCCACGATATATTTGCCAAAGTTGAGGTCAGGCATAATAAGCTCTATTATGAAGGACCCATAATTATTGACGCCCGAATGAAACCGTCCTATCCAGGGGAACTGGTGCCTGATCTTCAGGTGGTGGAGCGGGTTTCTAAGCGCTGGAAAGAATACTTTTAAGGGGAATTTGCCAAGTTTCTGGTATAAATAAGGGTCAATTGTCAGAAGCTAAGCTTAGCAGCACACAGCCGACGGGTATTCAAGCAAGGAGAGAAGGGCATGAAAATGACGGTGGAGCAGCTGGTGAAAAAGGTGGAAACCCTCCGGGAGGAAGTAATCTTGCTGGAAAAGGATTTGGCTTCCGTTACTTTTCCCATCACAAAGAAAATAATTCAGGATGAGATTAGCAACAAAAGGGACATCATGGAAGAACTTTATGTGCAGGAAGTGGAGTTAAAGCTGAAAAAACCAATAGAATTGTAGCTATCTCACACTTCTAATCTTTTTTTCATTAATCCCAAGGGAATGGGGAAAAGCAAGAGTGCCATCACACTGAGCCAGCCGGCATGAATCAAGAGAAATAGGCTCGGCTCTCCCAACACCAGGGTCCGGATTATTACCACAACATGATACAGAGGCATTGCCCAGGCTAAGGTTTGAATTATTCCCGGCAAGGCCTCGATGGGGAAAAATACCCCGGAAAATAGAAACATGGGGGTTACCACCAGGGTAAAGAAAAAAGAAAAAGTATCTATCTTAGGTACCAAACCGGTCCAAATCATCCCCAGTTCGGCAAAAATCAGTCCCGCCAGTACTAAAACTATGGGCACCAACAGGGCCCAGGGCGAGGATACTAGGCCTAGGCCGGCAATGACTAACAGGATTACTGAGCCGTAGACAACCCCTTTAAACACCCCGTACAAAATTTCACCCACCACTACTTCGCCCAGCTCTAATGGAGTGGCTATCATGGCATGAAAAACCTTTTGGTAGTGCATCCGGACAAAGGAACCATAGGTGCACTCTGAAGCCGCCGCCCACATGGAGGAAGAAGCGATAATCCCAGGAGCGATAAACTGGACATAGGAGATGCCGTTAATTTCCCCAACAAATACTCCCAAACCAAAGCCCATGGCGGATAGATATAATAGAGGCTCAATAAAATAAAAAGCCATATTGGTCATCCAGGTTTTTTGCAGCACTACCAGGTTGCGCCAGAGCACCTTGAGAGCTGCTCTATTTAGGTAGCTGTAGGCAGAAAAAACTGTGATCAACTTTGAAAAAGCAAAGCTATTACTCACCGGACAACCCCCTTCCTGTTAGCTTTAAAAAGACATCCTCCAGGTTGGCCTGTCGCAGCATTCGGTAGGAAATACCGGGCAGCTGCCGGAGACTGTCTGACAGTTTTCTGTTGTCCTCTTGCCAATAAAGGTAAAGAGTATTGCCTATCACCCGGTAATCATCCTCTGATAATGCTGATATACCCATCTGCCTTAACTCTTCGGTTAAAAATTCCTTCACCTCTTTAGCCGGTTCCAACTAAATAATGGTATAAACACTAAATTTGCAAAAGCACCAGTTATGTTATGTGCTAATATTTGACAAAAGTTTATTCATGATGAAAATAAATGGATTTATTAACAAAAAGAAATTTTTTTTGATACAAGGAAATGAATTATAACATCGAGAAGTAAACCTTTTAGGAAAAGTTTTTAAAATAATAACAATAAGGAGGAAAAAAATGGATAACAAAACTATCATTGACCTGGATGCTTACAGGGAAAAGATGGAGAAGAAGCTAAAGAAATTTGTTCCAGTGCTTCTGGTAGTAATAATAATCTTGGTAATGGCCCTATCTTCAGTCTATATGGTGGACTCTGACTCGGTGGGAGTTGTCTGGACTCTGGGGAAAATTACCGATGAAACCCAGCCGGGAATTAATTTTAAAATTCCCTTTGTGCAAAAGGTGAACGTGGTACCGGTGAAGCAGGTGTTGAGGAGAGAATTGGGCTTTCAGACAATCGAGCAGGGGGGACCAAACTCGCCTGCCCGCTACAAAACTATTCCCGAACAGCAGCGGATGCTCACAGGGGATGAAAACATTGTCTATGTGGACTTTACCGTCCAGTACCGGATCAGTAATCCCAGGGATTACCTGGTAAATACAGCGATGCCCATTGAAACGCTGGATAAGGCCAGTGAAGCTGCCATGCGGCTAGTGGTGGGTGAGGAGAGAATTGATATCGTCTTGACCGACGGCAAAGCTTTTATTCAGAACAAAGTGGTGGAAGTACTCCAGGGAATCGTTGATTCCTATGGCTTAGGGATAACCATTCAGTCGGTTCAACTGCAGGATGTAGCTGTTCCCAAGGAGGTAGAACCTGCCTTTAAGCAGGTGGTGGATGCCAAGGAAGGAAAAGAGACTAAAATTAACAATGCTGAACGACACCGAAATACGGTAGTTCCTCAGGCCAGTGGAGAAGCGGAGCGAATGAACCAGGAAGCGCTGGGTTATCGGGAGGAGCGAGTGGAACGGGCTAAAGGTGATGTGGCCCGCTTTGATGCTATCTTGACTGAATATCTGGAGAGCAAAGTTCCTACCAAGTCTCGTCTTTACTACGAAATGCTCAGGGAGACTTTGCCTAAGGCAGAGCACATCTATATTACCAAGGATGGGGATGCCCTGAAGCTGTTAAACTTGGGAGGTGGAGGCAGATGATAAAAAGATTTGGCCTGCTAATTGGAATAATTGTTGTTTTCCTGCTGGCAAACTCTATCTACGTGGTGCCGGAAACCCAGCAGGTGGTGGTAACGGAGTTTGGCAAACCGGTTCAGGTACAAACCGAGCCGGGGTTATATTTAAAAAAGCCTTTTATTAACAAGTTAAATGTATTTTCCACAAAGGCACTGGACTATGACTCCAGCCCATATAATATCTATACCGCTGACAAAAAGTCTTTGCGGGTAGATAATTACGCCAAGTGGCGGATAGTAGACCCACTTTTGTTCTTGCAATCCCTGCGGACAGAGACATCGGCCCAGTCCCGGCTGGATGACATCATTTACTCTATTTTAAGAGAAGAGCTGGGTCGCTATGATTTTGTCAATATTATCCGAAGGGACCGGTCTAGCATTATGGAGAAGGTAACACACAATGCCAACTTGGCCATGCAGGAATATGGCATTGAAATCATTGATGTTAGGATTAAGCGGGCCGACCTGCCGGAAGAAAATGAGCGGGCTGTCTTTAACCGGATGATATCCGAAAGAGAGCGAATCGCCTCCCGGTATCTGTCCGAGGGTGATGAAGAGGCCTTAAAGATTACTGCTGAAGCTGACCGGCAAGTGGTGGAGTTACTGGCCCAGGCCTACCGGGAAGCGGAAATGGTTAAGGCGGAAGGCGATCAGATTGCTGCGCAAATTTACAATAAGGCCTACAGCAAGGATCCGGCTTTTTACCAGTTCTATATGGCCTTAAATACTTTAAAGGAAACCATGTCTGGTGAAACAACCCTGTTTTTACCACATGATTCCGACTTAGCCAAATACCTGCTGCAAATTAGGTAGACGGCTTAGCTATTGTGGGTGAAATAAATGTGGGCGAACAAAAATTCTTGACAGGGGTGATATCATTAATTTATTATTAACTCATATCCATAGATGATGTGGCTATTAACTTTTACAGCTAGCTAATAGAAAGGACTGTTATCAGTGGTTTTTTCCAAAGGGCAGATTGAAGATGAAATTACAAAAGCGATCATTCAATGGGAAAGGGATTACCTGGGGCGGGGTCCTAATGAAGCTAAAACTGACATTCTCCGCAATATGGTAATTGTTACTCTGAGAGGGGTGTTGTCTGTTTCAGAACAGCATTTATCCCGGGAAAAAGAAGGGATGGTTTTGGTCAAAAAATTGCGGCAGCAGTTGATAGAGCAAGGGCGTTCCGAATTGGAGGAAATCATTTTAAAGCATACCCAGGCGAAAGTAGTCAGTTTACACACTGATATCAGTACAAAAACAGGGGAAAGGGTTTTTGTGTTTGTGATAGACAAAAATATTGGCTGTTACTAAAAGCAATTGTATTTGAGCTTAAATAAAGCTAAACTTTGGGTTTTTTAGGGTTTAATAAGGAGGGTGATGATTTCATTGAACTTCTATAAAAAAAAGAAAATTAGTATCATCGTAGAAATGGTTTATAAGGATAAAGTGCTGAGCTTAATTGAAAAGGCTGGGGCTAGTGGGTATACTATATATAAAGGCATAATCGGTAAGGGAAAACATGGCTTAAGAAATGACTTTAGTGGGGCTATAGGCGATTCATATGGAAATGTAGAAATAGTTACAATCACAAGCAGTGAAGTGGCTGAAAGAATATTTCATGAACTGCAAAAGAAGATGGAAAAAGGTATTGTATTAATTCTTCATAGTATTGATGTAGATGTTATGAGAGATGAATACTTTAAATAGAAATGAGCCAATATGTTTTAAACAAGTGACAATATTGAACTAGCTGGAGGCATTTTAAAAAGGTATGCTAATATCGGTTAAAGTGAGTCCAACATCAAATGTTAGTTGCATTTGATGTTGGACTTTTTTTAAGTAGATAGGTTCAGTAAGATGGCAAGGAAGAAAGCCTCAATTATTTAACGTTGATTTTATATAAGTATTAGAAGCTACAATTTACTAAAGATATTAAGTAATGGAGGGCTAAAAATGGAAAATTTAGGTGGAGGTTATGATATCGGTCAGGTTATTGTCACTAATTTGTTATCAGCTCCGATTCTCTTCTTTTTATTAGGTTTTTTGATGGGGGTGTTAAAATCTGATTTTAAAGAACCTGAAGCAATGGGTACAGCCATGAGTATTTTTCTATTGGTAAGCATTGGCCTGAAGGCAGGGATAGGAGTAAATTTAGTAGGAGTTAAAACTGTGGCATTATTAGCGGTAAGTTCTGCATTGATAGGCAGTGTAATTGCAATTTACAGCTATTTCCTTTTATTAAAAGTATTTCGTCTTGATCATGCTAACGCCGGATCAATGGCGGGACATTACGGAGCAGTAAGTTCAGCTACTTTGGTCTTATCCATGTCTTTTTTAGAAGTCATAGGGGTACCTTTTGAGGCATATATGGCTGCTGCTTACCCCTTTATGGACGTAATTGCGATTGTTACAGCAATTGTACTAGCAAGATTGGGTATGAATGCTACGGCGAAATCTACCGAAGAAAACGTAAATGCCAGCATAGTGAGTATTATCCAGGGGGCTATTACCAGTAGAGTTGTGTTGCTGATGGTTGGCAGTGTGGTTGTTGGATTTCTAATAGGTAAAGAAAGATTGGCTACAGAAATGGCCTTTTTTGACACAATGTTTAGAGGGGTGTTGACACTTTTCCTGCTTGGAATGGGAAACGTTGCTGCTTCCAGGTTGCATGAACTAAGACATGTGAACAAATACATTATTCTTTTTGCAATGATAGCACCGCTTATAAATGGAAGTCTAGGAGTAGTCGCAGGAAGCTTAATTGGCCTTAGTCCTGGTGGATGCACGGTATTAGCCGCTATGGCGGCAGGGGCATCATATGTTACTGCCCCTGTGGAAATGCGTGCCGCCTTACCCAGTGCCAATCCTTCACTAGGTCTTGTAACGGCTCTCGGCATAACCTTTCCGGTAAATGTTGCCATTGGATTGCCATTATACTATAGACTTGCAGAAACATTAGTAGGAGTATTCTAATAACCGAAAAATTTTTTTACGGAAGCAAGAAAGGGTTAGGCATATAAGTTCCTAACCTTTTTAATATGTGTCCACAAATGCTGCCTTGAAATAAATTTGAATTAACAGATAATTAAGACTTTTTTGAATTTCAATAAGTTTAGAGGAATCAGGAAGTGGATATAGAATTTATCCAATTAGGAAGATGAACCCGTCTTAATAATACTTATAAAGGTTGTGTAAAGAATTTATTTACTTTCCATAGTAAATTTTTACCATTGAAAGCATATTGTATTATTCTTCTTGACTAGATTTCAATTTTTCAGTAAAATAATACTAAATCGAAATAGCCATGGGTAAGAGTAGCGTAAAAGTTATTTTTAAACAGGGAAATTTCTATCTAATTAAGATTGTGCAACTGTTTACTTTTATTTGACACATATAATTGCTTTGGAAGGTAATTTTAAAGGGTAGTTTTATCAGTTAAAATGCAGTCTAATACCGAATCAAGATATAAGAATGTTTCTTATATCTTTGGTGTTGGTTTTTTTATTTATTATTTTGGTCATTTTGGTCCCTGAATCTATACAAAAACAATTAAAGGGGTGAGGGAACAATGAACTTAAATAAAGGTAAGCTTGAGGATCTCATTAGCAAGGCGATGGTGCAGTGGGAAAAGGAATACAAAGGGCGAGGTCCTACGGAAGTGAGAACAGATATTATTAGAGATATGATTATTGTTACCTTCAAGGGCGTTTTATCCACTGCTGAGAAGCATTTATCAAAAGAAAATGAAGGGATGATATTGGTTAAAAAGCTGCGTCAGATGCTAGCGGAGCAAGGACGGGGTGAAATGGAGGAAATTTTGTTCAAATTAACCTCAGCCCGGGTGGTTAGCTTGCACACTGATATCAGCACAAAAACAGGGGAAAGAATTTTTGTTTTCCGAATGGATCGCATGTTGGAATAAATGCATTGGATTAACCAAGAGAAATTGCAGGTTAATTGAGGCAATTATTATATAGTATCTTCAGCTATTATTTCAAGGAGGGATTATCTAATGAACAGTAATTTATACCGGGTTCAAGCAGGGCCTGAAGGATATTTACCCCCATCAGCAGCTTCGATGGGAGTAGTTCTTCCAGGCAAGGGAGAGGCACTGGTGGAAGGTAAGTCAACCCCGGTGGAAGACGCAATGAGGGAAATTGGACGCAGGCTCTTAAGGGCTAAAAATCCTGTCTTTTTCCCAGGTCCGCTAATTCTTTGGGATTGGAAAGAAGGGGTAGCGGAGAGGGCAAAAGCAGTAAAAGAACTGGCAGAGGCAGTGGGGGCAAAAATTATTCCCATGCCCGATTATCGACCCAAGTACCCAATGATTAACCCTGCTATCGAAATTAACCCAAATCATCCTAATCTCACTATTTGGCACAATAAAATTGATGTGTGTGTCTTTGTAGGAGTGCACTGCCATTTTGCTAATGTGGCCCTAAAAATTATCAGGGGAGGGACCGATTGTTACACCATCGCCCTCTGTGCGGAAGTAGGCCACGAGGATGCCATGATTTCTTTGAGGGATGCAGGATTAGCTGAAATCAAAGAACTAACGAAAGTTGTGTCAGCTTTGAAAGAGGTGGAAAGCGCGTGATAGAGCAAAAAGTAGTAACTCCCGAACACCTCTTTTTCGATGCACCCAGGGAGAAAATGTTTATTACTGGCAGCGAGGCAGTTAAGGAAGCTATTCGAAGGGCTAATATAGATATTGCTATTTCTTACCCAATTACACCCCAATCGGAAAGTATGCACCTGGTGGGGGACTTATTTCGGGATGGTTATTTTAAGGACTATTACCGGGGGGAAAATGAGTTTGCAGTTATGTCGGCAGTGGCAGGTGCTGCCATGGGAGGAGTCAGAGCTTTTACAGCTACCGGCGGACCCGGAACTTTACGGGCTTTCGAAGCTTTTTCCACTTGGGCGGGGGCCAGGCTGCCAATTGTCTGTGCCTTTATGACCAGGGGAATTAACTCTCCCTTGACTATTCAGCCGGATACATTGGAAATGGCCTGTATGCTGGATACAGGCATGATTATGTTGCACGTGGAAACTGCCCAGGAGCTTTATGAGGGTATATTAAAGGCCTTTATAATTGCGGAAAAAACCGATGTGCATATTCCAATAGGAGTTTTTGTTGATGGTTTCTTTGTGACACACACCAGGGACACCATTGAGGTACCATCCGGCGATCTGAAACTGCCGCCTTATAATCCCTATAGTGCGCCGGTACCGGTGATGGATATGGAGAACGTGCCCACTAGGCATATGCGGGATCCCTTTGTCATGAAGAGTAATTATATCAGCTATGCCTGCCATGCGTCCTGGCAGCAGGAAGTAATGGCGGCAGCAGAGCGATCCAAAAAGTATATCCATGAGTACTTTGGTGGACTGGTGGAGACAGAAAATGAAGAGGCGGACATTATAATTATGGCCGGTGGAACAGCAGTGTCCCAGAGTCGTGAGGCTATTGCCTTAGCTCAGGAGGAAGGTATCAAGGTGGGATTAGTAAAAATTAAATGTCTTAGACCCTTCCCCACAGAAGAGCTTAAGCAGTTGGCCAGAAATGCGAAAGCAATTATCGTTCCCGAATTTAACCGAGTGGGTTGGCTAGCCAGGGAAATTAAAGCTGTTGTAGAGGATAATACCAAGGTAATTGGTGGTCCCAGGGTTTTTGGCGGGATGACCATGCCCCCTGAATTAATCCTGGAGGAGATCAGGAGGTGTGCAAGATGAAAAAGGATTTGTTTAAAATTTCTCCTGGATTTGAAGATATCATGCCTCTGGAATACCGGGAACTGGTGGACAATGGGCCCTTTGAAAATCCTACCGGGGTGATGGGATTAGGAACAGGCAAGGAGTTAATTGAAGAGCATCCCCTTTGTGCAGGATGTGGGTTAGCCCTATCTCTGCGGATGATTTTAGCTTCGCTGCCAAGTCCCCAGGATACAGTTATTGTAGGAAGCACCGGGTGCAGTGCAATTGCCATGCCCCAGGTAGCCCTGCACAATATCCACTCCTTGTTTGGCAATCAGAATGCGGTAGCTACCGGCTTGAAGCGGGCACTAAAAATCAGATACCCGGACAAGACAAAGGATGTAGTAGTAGTAGCTGGTGACGGAGCCACTGCGGACATCGGCTTGGACATGGTCATGCAGTCTTGGTTTAGAGGGGAAAACATAGCTACCATTATGCTGGATAATGAAGCCTATGCTAATACTGGAGGTCAGGAGAGCGGCATGTCCCAAGAGGGAACTGTTCTGAATATGGCTCCTACGGGTAAGAAATTTTCAAAAATCTCTATGCCGGAGATTGCTAGGGAAAGTGGCTGTGCTTATGCAGCTGCTGTAACTCCGTCCCAGGGAAAAAGGTTAGAGAAAATGGTTCGTCGGGCTATTTTGGTAGCCAGGGAAGTTGGACCTAGCTACCTGCAGATTTTTTGCCCATGTCCTACTAACTATAAGTTTAAGCCCAGTGAAACAATGGCCAAAATTAAAGAACGGGAAAAAAGCGGCACTTATCAAGTCAGGGAATATATTTCCCCGGAAGCTAAAGTTTTGTTGACCCGGTTAGAGGAGGGAAAATAATGGCACAAACAATGAGAATCCGGATGTCTGGCTTAGGTGGTCAGGGGGTAGTTACTGCAGCCCATATCTTAAGCCTGGCGGCTACCCTTGAGGGAAAAGAAAGTACGGTTAACCCTTTCTTTGGTGCTGAGAAACGCTTGGCACCTGCTGAAAGCTATGTCCGGATATCGGATAGCAGAATACATGAACGGGGGGAAATCTTATCTCCGAATATTATCATGATTTTTCATCCCCATGTAATTACCCTAGGCAAGTGCTACACTATGCCCTTTTTTGACGGCTTGCAAAAAGACGGAATCTTGCTGGTAAACTCAGATGAGCCGCTAAACTTGAGCCAAGAGGAATTAGACAAGCTAAGCCAATTAGAGGCAAGGTTGTTTTATATTCCTGCTACTAAGCTAGCAGTTGAGATAGGGGGAACGGAGTTAGCTTCCAATATGGCTATGCTGGGAGGATTATTAGGGGTGACTAAGCTGGTTTCCCTTGAGGCAACAGAAAAATCCCTCATTGATCGATTTGGCGGGGGACAATTTGTGGCATCAGGAAGTACGGCTGCCTTAGATGATGCATTAAAGGGTAAGTACAAAAAAATTAGTCAGCTTATCGAGCAAAATATGAACGTAATTAAGCAGTCAGGTGAATCTTGCCAAGAGTTTAGGATAGCATAGGGGGGATAAAAAATGTATTCTGCAGCAAGAATTGATTTGGATAAATGCACTGGGTGCAAGCTGTGTATTTTTGCTTGCCCTGAACCCAATGCGATCATGTTTTTGAAGGAAGCGAAAAAGGTTTCTGTAGAAGCTAACCGCTGCAAAGGCTGTGGACTGTGTGTTGCCACCTGTCCCAAGGAAGCAATGGATATAGGTAATGTTTAAATTGAGTGGTTAGATAGAATGTGCTAATGGTCGAAGATGAGGAGGGTAGAAATATGCAGGAGAACCAAAAGATTGTAACGCCTGACCAGATGTTTTTTGAGGCCCCTCGAGAGGAAGCTTTCATCACCGGCAGCGAAGCAGTGATGGAAGCGATTAAGCGGGCTAATGTGGATATGGCCATTGCTTTTCCCATTACACCTCAAAGCGAAAGCATGCATCTGGTGGGGGATTTATACGCTCAAGGATATCTTAAGGATTATTACCGGGCAGAAAATGAGTTTGCAGTAATGGCTGCTATCCACGGAGCTTCCCTAGGGGGAGGACGGGTTTTTACAGCCACCAGTGGTCCAGGGACCTTGCGAGCGATGGAAATGTTTCCTGTCTGGGCCGGCTCCCGCCAGCCCATAGTATGTGCCTTTATGTGCCGGGGGGTTTCCTTGCCACCATCAATCCAACCGGAGAATATTGAAATGTCCATGCTGATGGATACAGGCATGATGATGTTTCATGCAGAGAATGCCCAAGATTTTTACGACATGATTCTAAAGGCTTATATTATTGCTGAACAACCCGATGTTCATTTACCCGCAGGGGTTTTTGCCGACGGTTTTTTTGTCACCCATACTAGAGATGTGGTAAAGCTTCCTTCGGAAGAAATAAAATTGCCGCCCTATAACCCAACCTGTGCCCCTATTCCAACTTTCGATATGGAAACGCCTCCCATGCGAATTGTGCGGGATCCGTTGCTTAACAAAAGTAATTTTATCAGCTATGCAGCTAATGCCAGCTGGCATCAGGAAGTGCGGGCAGCAGCTGAGCGGGCCCGGAAGTACGTTGATCAGTATCTGGGCGGCTTAATTGAAGTGGAGCATCCAGATGCCCAAATCTTTATAGCTGCTTCAGGCACTGCTGTTTCCCAGGGACGGGAAGCCCTTAAGATTTTGCGCCAGGAGGGCATAGAGACTGGATTGATTAAAATTAAGTCTATCCGCCCCTTTCCCACCCAGGAGTTGGAGGAAGCCACAGCATTTGCCAAATTAATTGTTGTGCCCGAGTTTAATGCCGGGGGCTGGCTAGGTAGGGAAATTAAGGCTGCTCTTGACAATAATAGCAGAGTAATTAGTGGACCAAGAGTTTTTGGCGGGATGACCATGCCCTGTGAACTGATCGTCAATACAGTGAAGGATGCTCTTAAAATTAAGAGAAGTTCCGACGGAGAGGGGGCAAGGTCATGTCTGGCAAAATAATAACTCCTGTGGAGGAATTTAAGCATCTACTACCGGCGGAATACTTGGATCTGGTGGAAAATGGACCTTACAAAGAGCGAAAGGGAGTTGAGGATTTAGGTTCTTTTAAAGAAATAATTGAGGAACACCCCCATTGTGCCGGCTGTGGGGTGGCACTGGGAATTAGGCTGGCGGCAGCTTCCCTGCCTGCACCTGAGGATACCTTGATTGTGGGAACCCCAGGCTGCTCCTTTTTTGGCCTGACACAAACAGCTGTTAACTACTCAAACACTGCCTTTGGCAACCAGAATGCTGTTGCCTCGGGCTTAAAGAGAATGTTGAAAATCCGCTATCCTGACCAGGAAAAGGATGTGGTTGTGCTGGTAGGAGACGGAGGAATTGCGGACATTGGGTTGGACTTAACCTTGCATTCCTGGTTTAGACGGGAAAACATTACCACTATTATGGTGGATAATGAAGTGTATGGCAATACCGGTGGACAGGAGAGTGGGATGAGTTTGGAAGGCAAGGTGTTAAATATGGCACCCACCGGCAAGAAATTCCCCAAGGTTCCGGTATTTGAAATGGCCAAGGTGGCCGGATGTGCTTACTGTGTCCGGGTAACAGTGGCCAGCCCTAGAAAGGTTGGACAGGCGGTACGAAAAGCGGTGCTAATCGCTCGAGAAGTGGGACCAACTTATGTGCAGATTTATACGCCTTGCCCCACTAACCTGAAGTTTCCGCCTAACCAGACCCTAAAGGTGGCTAAAGAGGCAGAGAAAGATTACTATTCATATGAGGAATACATCACCGCCGAAGCTGCTGCTTTCCTGGAGCGGCTAAACAGGGCAGATTAAGGGGTGAAATAAAATGACTAATTTTAAAAATTTGGATATCCGTATGGCAGGCTTAGGTGGTCAGGGGGTAGTAACAGCCGCCCATATATTGGGAACGGCTGTGGTTAAAAGCGGACGCCATGCCACAGTGAACCCTTTTTTCGGGGCAGAGAAACGGCTGGCACCTGCAGAAAGCTATGTGCGCATCGCTAATGAGCCTGTTTATGACAGGGGCGAGGTTTTATACCCGGATATTATTATGGTGTTTGCGCCCCAAGTAATCACCATGGGCAAGTCTTATACCATGCCCTTTTATTCCGGTTTGAAAAAAGGTGGAGTGGTAATTATCAACTCCAACGACCCAATTCTTTCTCATGAAGAGCTAGAAGGCCTAGAGAGGCTGGAGGCGACTATTTATTATGTTCCTGCTACCCAGTTGGCTGTGGAATATGCCGGGACAGAACTGGCAACTAATATGACTATGCTGGGGGCATTGTGCGGACTGGTAGACCTATTCGATCTAGAGCAGGTAATTGAATCGGTGGCAGAGCGCTTTACCGGCAAGACTAAGTTTATTGCCTCAGGCACAACCGCAGCTCTGGATGAGGTGCTGAAGAGCAAGTATGATCAGGTGTCTCAGCTGATTGACCAAAACACTGGCGCTATTAAGGCGGCATATGAAGCGGCTGGACGGGAATTAAGCAGAGCGTAACTATTCAGCAACTTTAGCGTAAGAAGACAGAAAAATTTTCTAACGAACGTTTTGGCGTAGGCTTTAGTTTCCTGTCTCTTGAACGAAACAAGGTTAGTAATTTAAAAGCCGGAGACTCTAGTGAGTGGTAAATTTTCTGGCTTCGCCTTCTGCTGAATAGTTACAGCAAAACTTTTTTAATTTAAAGGGAGAGAGGTAAATCTCTCCCTTTTTTTTAGTGCGTGCAGCGAAGCTGGACTACACTAGCGGGGCCAGAGGTGGCCCTTTATTAATTTGTGAAAATTTATTTTATAAAAAAGGGTATTTTTCGCTAACGAAGAAGTATACAATTGTCTAATTTTCAGAAAAGTATAAATAAAGGAATAAGGGATAATCTTCTGTATCAAATCGTAGATCCTGTGAAATGAAGAATAGTTAGTGATTATAATAAATAATAATTATACATATCCTATAAAAGCGGAGTGAAAGAAAATTATGGAAAAAAATTTATATTTGATAACAAACCGTAAGATGTCCTCCAGGCCATTGGTGGAAGTGGTGGAGCAGGCTTTACAGGGAGGTGTTGATTTGGTTCAGCTGCGGGAAAAAGATCTGCGGGAAGACCAGGTGCTGGAGTTAGCCCGGGATTTGAAAGTAATGGTGGATCAATACAGGAAAAAGCTAATTATCAACCATTATCCCCGAGTAGCTGTAGCTGCCAATGCATACGGGGTACACTTAGGCTATGGTGACGGAACAATAGCAGCAGCAAGGAAAATTATTGGCTTGGGGCGGCTAGTGGGCGTATCGGTCCATTCTGTCCAAGAAGGGGTGACTGCTTGGCAAGAGGGAGCAGACTACCTGCTGGTAAGTCATATCTTTCCTACCGATTGTAAAGAAGGAGTGCCCCCCCGGGGCATAACAATATTAGAGGAAATTAGACAACAGACAGCCGGGGGAATTCCCCTGGTAGCCTTGGGAGGGATAAGTCAGGCTAATGCGGGAAAATTACTGGATCATGGCTTTAATAATCTAGCGGTGATGTCGGCTATTATGGCAGAGGATTGCCCAAGGGAAGCCGCCAGAAAAATAAAAAATATAATAGAACTGAAGGAATAGGCAAACTTTTAGCGAATAGCTTACGCCCCTGGGTTTTGGAGAAGGGCTAAAGACAAAAGTGAATGCCAATATCGGTACTTCGTCAATGTACCCGGACATTGACAAGGAAATGGAGAAGCTTAGGGTGGCGGTGAAGGCGGGAGCAGATGCGGTGATGGATTTGAGTACCGGTTCTGATATTGATCACAGCAGGCGGAAAATTTTGGCCAACTGTCCTGTACCGGTGGGAACAGTGCCCATTTATCAGGCTACCGTTGAGGCAACTAACAAGTACGGATCAAATTTGCAAATGACAGCTGATGACCTGTCCTAATTCATGTCAATATGGATGCTGTGGCATATAATGAAGTAATCAAGGGAGGGATGAAAATGAGTGGACATGCGACGACAAACTTGGCTTATAACTGGACCGGCTACCAGTTGGGGAGCAATGTCAAGGTTTCCATTGGTGATGTAGATGGGGATAATAGGCTGGAAGTAACGGCTACCTGCTGCGGGGAAGGGGGTAGTCCGGGAGCGTTATACATTTTTGACTGGGATGGACGGGCTTTTATAGAAAGAACCAGAATCAGCCTGGGCAGAATCAGCCTTATTCGGGCCATAAAATCAGGTAGACTTACTGGGCGAACAGCTGATGACGTCATTATTGCCACGGACAACTATTTTTTTATTTACCAGCTCCATGGCAATGAAATGCGCCGTATCTTTCAAAGTAAATATCTGGGTGGCCAGGTGGTGGATGTAGAGATTAAGGATGTAACCGGTGACGGTCGCCTGGAGCTAATTATCGCCATCGAAGGGGTTGGGGTGCAAATTTATCAGTGGAGTGGCAACCAGGTGCTGCTTATTGGAGAAATCCGATACAGCGGTCAAATTAGGGTTGCTGTGGGCCAGACCACCGGCTCAGGGGCAGCAGAGATTGTTATCTTGAAGCTAGGTCGGGGAGCCGGCCGGGACGTGGTAGAAATTTTTAGCATGAAAAATATGCAGCTGCAATTAATAGGTACAGTTCAACTCCAAGTTACGGCTGCGGGTATCATCAAGACCGGGCGAATTGGCGGCCATAATCGAGAGGAAATAATTGTAGTGACCGACGGCGGCAGGCGAGTGCTGATTATTGGATGGCAAAATAATAATTTTGAGCGGATTGTCAACAGCGACAACTTTTCCGCCCCGGTAAGGGAGATAGCCATCGGTGACTGGGATAATGGCCGGGACAACGAGCTGGTATTAGGGCTGACTAATGTAATAGTTATCCTGAGACTGAGGGGAGGAGTACTAACGGTGGTGGAGATCATCGAAGCGCCCCATCCCTTAACCGGGATCAGAATGGCTGACTTAAACTCCAGCGGGCGCCATGAAATAGTCATCGGGACAGAGCAGGGAACCGTACATTTCCTGAGGAAAATTATCGAGGTGATTGTTCAGCCCCGGCCGCCGGTGATTGTCAGGCCAATAACCCAGCCCATTATCGAACCAAAGGCCCAGTTCCTGGTGCGGGAGCGAATAGATATACCCCCAAACTTCCCTGACATTATCAAAGTGGCCGAGGTAAAGGCAAAGCCGGTGGTCACCAGTGTCAATGTAATTACCAACAAGGTCATCGTCAGTGGGTTTTTTGAGGTAGATATTCTAGTGGTGGCTGAGCCGGACCGGCGGGTGCTGGCATTTAGCACAAGAGTGCCCTTTGTTCATTTTGTCCATATCCCCGGCTTGCTTCCCAGGCACCGGGTTAAAGCAGATGTGGAGGTTGTGTTTGTGGACTTCCGCTTTGACCCCAGGTATCCCAGGCAGGTAGAGGTAATCATCGTGGCTGAGATCTTTGTCTTTGATCATTTTGTTAGATCAGGGGAAACCATCATCATCTTAGCAGACAAGTGGCAGACAGAAGTGGACGTCATCATAGACATCAACGGGCTGTCTTCCCAAAACCTAACGCCAGGTCAGCGGTTAAAGATGCCATATAACCAGTAGTCTGGATTAGCTTTAGCAGCTATGCATATGAGCCCTCCAGGGTCTTCGTACTCTAGGGAGGCTCTTTTGGTATATTCTTACTATTGGCAGCCAATAATATTTCTAATAAAGAAGCAATCATGGGTAATTATTACAAATAATTTTAAGAAAGCATGAAAAAATGCAGGGTTTTTCCTATGGATGGCAAATAATTAACATTGGAATGCAGAAACTAGGCAGGTGAAGTAAAATAATCATTACTGAAAAAGCCCATGGAAAGATAAATTTAACAATAGATGTATTGGGTAGGCTGCCTAATGGGTATCACCAGGTGGAAATGGTCATGCAGCAGGTTGAGTTGCATGACTTAGTAAACCTCTCTCTGAGAGAGGACGAAAAGATTGTGGTCTCAAGCAATATGCCAGGAGTGCCCCTAAATGAAAATAATTTAGCCTGGAGGGCAGCTAGTTTAATAAGAGAAGAATTTGGCTTGACTAGGGGAGTAACTATTCACTTGGACAAGCAGCTGCCTATGGAAGCAGGACTGGCGGGAGGCAGCAGTAACGGTGCAGCTGTCCTGCGGGGCATGAACAGACTGTTTAGGCTGGAATGTTCTCTGGAAAAACTAATAAAGCTGGCTGCCAAGCTGGGGGCAGATATGCCTTTCTGTGTTTTGGGAGGTACTGCCCTGGCAACTGGTATTGGAGAAATACTCACCCCGTTGGAGAACAAGCTGAAACTGGACTTAGTTTTGGTTAAGCCTCCCTTTGGAGTTCCTACCAAAGAGATATATGGCAACCTAAGGCTAGATGAGATAAAAGTTCGTCCTAATACTCGTCAGATGATAAAAGCCTTGGCAGCGGGAGAAAAAGCGGGAGTGGCAGCTGCCTTAGGGAACGTACTGGAACTGGTCACCACCAGGCTTTACCCCGGCGTAGGGCAGATAAAGGACGAATTATTCCGGATGGGGGTACCTGCCCTGATGTCTGGCAGTGGAGCTACTGTATTCGGCCTAATCCCCGACGGGCGTCAAGATTTGGCAGAGCGGGTTGCTGCAATTTACCGAGAAAAGAAGGGGTATCAGGTTTTTTTGACATCTACACTTTTAATATAAATAAAAAAAGTATATAATTAAACAATAATAAATAAAGGAACTGGAGTGTTAGTAGTGTACAAAAAAATGATACCGATTAAGCTGGATAATTACAAGCCTTTACGGGAGCTAGTCTTTGAGTCTCTGCGTGAAGCAATTATCAACGGTACCTTGAGGCCGGGAGAGCGGCTGATGGAAGTTCAATTGGCTGAGGATATGGGGGTCAGCAGGACTCCTGTCAGGGAAGCTATTCGCAAGCTGGAGCTAGAAGGATTTGCAGTAATGGTCCCTAGAAAAGGGGCTTACGTTGCCGGTATTTCCGTTAAAGATATTTCCGAGGTCTTTGAAATCCGGGCGGCTCTGGAGGGACTGGCAGCAGGGCTGGCAGCTGAACGGATTGCTGCTGATGAACTGGAGGAATTGGAGCGTCATCTGGTCAAGGTCAATGAGTATACGGAAGCCAACGACTTAAAATCTTTAGTAGAGACTGATACCAGTTTTCACGACATTTTATACAAGGCTAGCCGGAACGAAAGACTGGTTCAGATTATCAGCAATCTTCGGGAGCAAATTCAACGATTCAGAACAACCTCCCTGGCTGTGCCGGGCAGGATGAAGGAAGCTTTAATAGAGCACAAGGAAATAGTTGAAGCTATTTCCGACCGAAATGTGGCTCAGGCACAAAACTTGGCTCAGCAGCATGTGGAAAATGCGGAAAACAGTATGCTTGAAGCGTTGCAACACCAGTTTGGGCTGGAGGAAGAATAAAAGGCACAAGCCGGTGGACTGAGAGAAATAAAGTGAGGGGAAAAACTATGGATGCTTTGATTTTAGCGGGGAGCGTAAATAACGATAAATTAAGAGAGTGTAGCCCGGTAGCAAATGAGGCATTTATTCCCATTGGTGGCAAGGCCATGGTGCAGTATGTGGTTGAGGCAATAAAAAAGTCATCCCAAATTGAGCGGATAATAATTGTAGGGCCACCTGAACAATTCCAGCCATTGTTTGCCCAGGATGAAAAGATACTATTCGCAATGAGGGGAGAAACTATCATCCAGGGGACATTAAATGGACTGAAACTAACAAGTAGCAGTCAGGTTTTGATAGCTACTTCGGATATTCCCTTGCTGACACCGGAAGCGGTGGATATGTTCATTAAAGACTGCCTGGAGCACCAAAATGTGGAATTATTTTATCCCATTGTCCCCAAGGAAGTAAATGACCGGGATTTTCCAGGGGTTAAGCGTACATATGTAAAACTGAAGGACGGTATTTTTACAGGGGGCAACCTTTTTCTGGTAAATCCAGAGATTGTGCCGAGATGTGCTGCTAAAGCAGAGGAGATTGTCAGCTTGAGAAAAAGCCCCCTAGCTTTAGCCAAGCTAATAGGCGTAGGCTTTATAATAAAATTCTTACTGCGGCAGCTGACAATTGCTGAAGCAGAAAATCAGGTGTCAAAACTTCTTGGGGTGGTTGGAAAGGCAATAGTTTCTCCTTACCCCGAGATTGGAGTGGATGTGGATAAGCCAAGCGATTTGGAGCTGGTACGAAAAGTACTTAGCAAAACTGAATAGGTTCAGATCATAGATAATGGGAGAGAAGTTATGGATAAATTGAAAAGGGTTGAGCGATTAACCCTTATTACTAAGGAACTGGTGGAGCAACCTAATAGGCTAATTTCCCTAAGCTATTTTTGTGGTAGATTTGGCGCCGCCAAATCTACCATCAGTGAGGACTTGGCGATCATCAAGGAATCTTTGCAAAAGGGTGATCAGGGAACCTTGCATACCATAGCTGGTGCTGCCGGGGGAATAAAATATGCGCCTAAATTGGCGGATACAGAAACTAAGGAGTTGTTAGACCATTGGTGTGCCCGGTTATCCGACCCCAAAAGAATTATTCCCGGGGGTTTTCTATATCTGGCTGATGTGGTTTTTGACCCCCGGGTGACAAGTAAGGCAGGGGGAATTTTTGCTAATTACTTTAGTCAATTGGAACTAGACTGTGTCATAACTATTGAAACTAAAGGTATTCCCCTGGCGGCTATGACTGCCAGCGTCTTAAATTTACCTCTGATAATCATCAGGGATAACAGCAAGGTTACGGAAGGTTCCTCTGTGGGTATTAATTATATATCCGGTTCAACCAAACAAATCAGGACCATGTCCTTATCTAGACGAGCCTTGAAGCCAGGGGCTAAAGTTCTATTTATTGACGACTTTATGAAGGCCGGTGGAACAGCCAAAGGAATTCACGACATGATGGCGGAATTTGGGGGGCATGTGATGGGAACCGGTGTTTTTATTTCCACCCTGGAACCAAAGCAAAAGCTAGTGGCTAACTATCTTTCCATTCTGCAACTGGCTGTATTGGATGAAGATCAGGAATTAGTTCAACTGAAACCTGCCCTATAAGGTCTTTTTTTAAAATAAATTTTATTTTTTTAACAAAATAGGTATAAAAATTATATTTTTTGGAAATTTTCACTAACATAAGAAGGAATTTCTGACAATTTGGAGAATATAAGATTTACCAAATTGGTAGTGCACAAAGGGCAGGAAAGGGTGGTAAAACAGAATGAACATTACGGACGTAAGAATTAGAAAGGTTTATGTTGAGGGGAAAATGAAGGCAATTGTGTCGGTGACCTTTGATGATGCATTTGTTATTCATGACGTCAAGGTGGTGGAGGGCCAGAATGGACTATTTGTGGCCATGCCTAGTCGCAAGACACCGGAAGGTGAATATAGGGATATCGCCCATCCAATTTCCACTGATGCCAGGGCGGTCATTCAGAATGCAGTATTGAGAGCATACGAAGAAGCTATCTCTGCTTAATTTTATTAGGACAACCTGCCTTGAGGCAGGGCGAGTTTCAAAACTTGCTTTGAAAATGTTTCATTGGGGAGCGAATAGCTCCTTTTATTTTTGCCTGACTTTAGTTAAACTATAAGCAACAGTAGTAATCAGTAGTAAGTAGTCAGGAAAATGGCATGAGAGAATGGCTTATCGTCATGGAAAATTCTTGAATTCTGAATTCTGAATTTTGACTCCTGACTCCTGGATTCTAAATACCTGAATAGTAATAGGGGGTTGAAAATGGATAAGGCGATTGTGTTGGCAGCAGGCAAGGGTACCAGGATGAAGTCTAAGCTGGCCAAAGTCCTGCAGCCGCTAAATGGTAAAGGGATGATTCAGTATGTAGTTGACGCCCTAGCTGGTGCTGGGATAACTGAGCAAATAATTGTGGTGGGCCATCAGCAGGAACAGGTGCGTCAGCATCTGGGAGAAACGGTTAAATACGCTGTCCAATCTGAGCAATTAGGTACAGGACATGCCGTCATGATGGCTCAAAAGGAAATTGATCCAAATGAGGATGGTTTGGTACTGGTGGTCTGTGGAGATACCCCCCTATTGAGGGGTGAGACAATTGCAGGATTAATTGCTGCCCACCAGCAGAGGGGAGCAGCTGCAACAATACTCACCTGCGATTTTGCTGAGCCTACGGGATATGGTCGAATTATCAGGGATGAACAGGGACAGGTGAAAGCTATTGTAGAAGAGAAAGACGCCGGGGAAAATGAAAAAAGAATCAAAGAAATAAACACCGGCACCTACTGTTTCCATAGCAAGGCCCTGTGGGGTGCTTTGGCTCAAATTAAACCTGTCAATGCCCAAGGAGAATATTATTTGACAGATGTGATTCAGATATTGGGGAGAAATTTGGCAAAAGTGGGAGCACATAAGATTGACCGGGTAGAAGAGACTATGGGTATTAATAATAAAGTGCAGTTGGCTGAAGCAGCCAAAGTGCTAAGGCACCGTAAGCTGGTGTCTTTGATGGAGGAAGGGGTCACCATTGTAGACCCTGACTCTACTTTTATAGAAGATGAGGTAAAGATTGGAGTGGACACGGTAATTTATCCCTTTACCTGGATTGGCGGGGAAACAGTAATTGGAGAGGACTGTTTCATTGGACCAAATACTAAGGTTAAGAGCGTTATCATGGGTAACCGGGTGACCATAGACCAGTCTACCGTATTCAACAGCCGACTGGGAAACGACTGTACTGTGGGCCCCTATGCTTATCTCAGGCCGGGAACCGTACTGGCAGACAAAGTGAAGGTGGGGGATTTTGTAGAGTTAAAGAAGTCTCAAGTTGGGATGGGCAGCAAAATTCCTCATTTAAGCTATATCGGTGATTCCTTTATCGGTGCTGGGGTGAATATTGGTGCCGGCACCATCACCTGTAATTATGATGGGGTGAAAAAATACAACACCAGAATTGAGGACGGGGCTTTTGTAGGAAGCAACACCAACTTAGTGGCACCGGTGGTGGTGGGGAAGGGGGCTCTGATTGGGGCCGGATCAACTATCACCAAAGATATTCCACCCAATACCCTGGCTATTGCCAGAAGTAAGCAAATAAATCTTAAAAAAAATGTCGAAAAAAGAGGAAAAGAAGAATAAAGGCAGAAGGATTAATAGTGTTGTTAATTTAGATAAAGTGGAGGTTAAAGCTTGATGTCTGTCTATAGTCGGAAACTAAAGATATTTTCCGGAAACGCCAATCCCCAGCTAGCTCAAGAAATTTGTGATTACCTGGGAGTTGAACTGGGTGAGGCTAAAATCAGTCAGTTCAGTGATGGGGAGACCAGTGTAGCCATTAATGAAAGTGTTCGAGGAGCTGATGTATTTGTTATTCAGCCCACCAGCTATCCGGCAAACGAAAATTTGATGGAATTATTAATAATGATTGATGCCCTGCGCCGGGCTTCCGCTAGGCGTATCAGCGCGGTAATTCCCTACTATGGCTATGCCCGACAGGAGCGAAAATCAAAGGCCAGGGATCCAATTACTGCCAAATTGGTGGCTAATCTGATAACTCAGGCCGGCGCCAGGAGGGTGGTAACTATGGACTTGCATACCCATGCTATTCAGGGATTTTTTGATATCCCAGTGGATCATTTGCCGGGAGTGCCTATCCTAGCGGAATATTACCAACAGAAAAACCTTAAGGATGTGGTGGTAGTTTCTCCTGATTTAGGTGGGTTGACTAGGGTCAGGGATTTAGCTGAGCTAATAAATGCCTCTATAGCTATTATTGACAAGCGCAGACCTGCTCCCAATGTGGCAGAAATCATGAATATTATCGGTGATATTAAAGATAAAACCGTAATAATGACAGACGATATTATCGATACCGCCGGCACTATTACCCAGGGAGCTATGGCGTTAAAGGAAAGGGGAGCCAAAGAAATTTATGCCTGCTGCACCCATCCGGTACTGTCCGGTCCTGCCATCCAACGCCTGGAGGATTCTTTTATCAAAGAGGTGGTGGTGTCTAATTCCATCCGGCTAGAGGATGAAAAAAAGATTGGAAAGATAAAAAGCTTGTCTGTGGCACCCATTTTAGGAGAAGCTATTATCCGGATTCACCAAGACTTGTCCGTAAGCAAGTTGTTCGACAGGTAATAAATACTCAGGAGTCAGGAGTCAGGAGTCAGGAGTCAGGAGTCAGGAGTCATATGCATAGGAAGATAGATATTAAGGAGAGTTAAGCAGATGCTTAGCTCTCCTTAATTTTTACCGATTTATAAAATTATTTGTCAGAATTATTTTTGAATAAAAAATATAAAAATGCCTTGCTAAAGGTTACAGCAGATAGAAAGAATGATGCAAGGGGAGCAAGGAGCAAACCATGGTAAAAAGGCGGCTGCAAAAAAAGCTAAAGAAGCTGATATTGACGAAGCTCATGACTTCTTTGATGAATCTTCCAGAGACGAAGCTCGGCATGCCAAAATGCTGAAGGGCTTGTTGGATAGATATTTTGATTAAATTCAATGTCCGTGCTGCTATGTAGAATTTGACCCAGGCCAAGGTAAGTAGATAAAAAGAACCCAGAAGCAGTGATAAATCACCTTGCTCCTGGGTTGATTTTTTCTTTCTTGCCGGAGGATTTTTCCTGGATTATGCTGACTTCATCAAGGGAGAAGGTTTCTTGTACAACCTGGGTATCTTTTGATGGCACTGTGCTATCAATTGGCTCTACTCCCGAGCTGTCACTTGAATTTTCAGCAGAACCGGCAACTGCTTCTGTCTCTTCAACTCCAGCATTTCCCTTCCTTGCGGATGTTTTGTTTAGTTCAACACTGGAGCCATTTATCTTAAATAAGGGTAAGTTTTTGCCCAGATCTTTGGTTTTATTCCATGTGTTTTCCAGAACCTTGACCGTGCTGTCACTGACGTTTTTAAACTTGTGCTGCAAACTGCTTTCAGAGTAAATCAGGTTTGTTTCAGCTTCTGCTGAGGCGACAATAACGTCTTTTCCTATAGTTTTAATAAATTCGGTGGATAGTGTGGCTTGTTTCTTTAAGATACCTTCTAATAAGTTGCCATTAATCTCCAGAAAAGCAATTTTCCCGGATTCGGCATTGATAATAACGTCATCAACGGTACCTAGGGCATTTCCTTTATCTGTAATTATTCTGGTGTCGTCAAGGGAGCGGCTGGTAAGCTTTGTTAATTGCTGGGACAAGCTCTTATCCACGTGGGTTGCCTTGGCAACGGTAACCGCGTGGGAACCTACACTTTGCACCTTAGTATAAGGAATCACCCGGCTTTCCTTTAAAAATCCTTTCGGGGAGATGACGATAGCGGCAACACACGCCTCCTCCCTGTCTATCACCAGTTCTCTAACTACGCCTAACTGCTGCCCTTCCTCCAGACTGATGACTGGGAGGCCAATTAGCTCCTTGCTTCTCAAAAACATATAATCCCTCCTTGTCCATGGTATTATTTGTTAATACATATTCAAGGATAAGATTAATTATGATAGGAAACGGGTAAAATACTTGAGGAAAGGGAGTGAAATTATGAACAATATTTTATTAGATGCAAAAGTAAGAGCGGGTAATACTAAGGGGTATACCAGGGAATTGCGCAATAAAGGCTTTATTCCTGGAGTGCTTTATGGCAAACAGCCAGGAGCGGTAAAAATATCTTTGGTCTTAAAGGAATTGGAGCAGGCACTGGCTAAAGGAGGCACCAAGGGCTTAGTTACCTTGAATTTAACCGACAATAACGGTCCTGTTAAAGTGCCGACTATGATAAAGGAGATGCAGACTCATCCCCTCAAAGGGGTAATGACTCATATTGACTTCTATCAGGTTAACTTGAAAGAAAAAGTAGTGGCAGAAGTATTGATCAATTTAACGGGAGAAGCTGAAGGAGTAAAGGCCGGAGGCATTTTACAGCAGCAGTTAAGGGTAGTGGAAGTGGAATGTCTGCCAACAGAAATTCCTAGTAATATTAGCCTTGATATTTCCTATCTTGGCATTGGTGATCAGGTGCTGGTAAGGGACCTTCCTATCCCGGCGACAGTAGACCTGATAACTGAAAGGGAAAAACTGGTTGCTGGTATCGCCGCACCTAGAACAACTGAACCAGATGAGGCAGGAGAACCGGTGGAAGCAGGTGAAGAACCAGGTGATAATATTGACAGAGAGGAAACAGCCGGGGGTGAAGCCGAGGCTGAAAAGGCATAAAAAATTTTGAAGCGATTTCAGATACTCATCATGAAGTCGCTTTTCCTTTATTCCTACAGGTTTCTTAGCTGAATTGCTCTGTCCATTAGGTTTTTCTTTGTGAATTTTCCTTCTGAGAAGAAAATGAAAAAGGAATTTTTACAAAATACAGCGAACATAATAAAAAAGGAGGCAGAGGAAGTGAAGCTAATTGTAGGTTTGGGAAATCCAGGCAGTAGATATGAGTTAACCCGGCATAATAGCGGGTTTTTAATAGTGGATCAACTGGTGGACAAGTATGTCTCGTCAGGCTTTAAGGAAAAAGGAAAGGTCCTGTTGGCGGAGGCTGCCATCGGGGGAGAAAAGGTGCTGCTGGCAAAGCCCCAGACTTTTATGAATTTAAGTGGTCAAGGAGTTATTCCCCTGGCACAATTTTACAAAATTGCGCCGGCAGATATCCTGGTAATATATGATGACCTGGATTTGGAGGTGGGGAAAATTAGATTGCGCCCCCAAGGGGGGTCAGGGGGACATAATGGGATAAAGTCTATCATACAACTGCTGGGAACAGAGGAATTTCCCCGATTGAAAATCGGCATTGGCAGACCACCGGCAAACTGGGATACGGCTGATTATGTATTAAGCCGGTTTACCAGTGAGGAGTGGTCGGTGATTACCAAAGTTATTGATGACGGTGTGGCTGCTGCGGAAGCATATCTTAAGGAAGGAATTCATCAGGCCATGAATAAATACAATTAACGAACATAAGAATTGAGGAAACATAGTGAGCTTTTTAATTGCGGGAACACTGGCTGGGGGAATAGCCTATCTGGTTAACCGACAGGTTGTTCAACGAATGGGACCAGTTGCCATCTCATCTGTGATACCGGTGGTGGAGGAAGTCTTAAAAACTGGCTTAGCCATTATTTTGGGCGCTTCAATATTAGGCACCCATTTTATCTTTGGTATAATTGAGGGAATCTATGATTATTTAACCGGTGGGAAGGGCAAAACATGGGCCGGGGTAATCAGTGTAGTCAGTCACTTTGTCTTTGGGTTGGTTACTCTAACGGTGAGTGGCAGCCTGGGCATCTTGCCGGCGGTTGTCCTCAGTACAACAATCCACGCCGGATGGAATGCAATTATTATAAAAATAGCAGACCATCGACTACCGAGAAAGTTATCCTAGTGGGGTCCGTCCGGACGCTCATCTTTAGTGTTTTTGGAGGAAAGATAATGACAAGTGTGGGACAGCAATTATTACAGCAACTTTTAGACAGCAAGCCCTGCCGGCAACTGACAGCTGGATTTAGGCAAGGCTTAAATCAGCAATTGGTTTACGGACTGACAGGAAGTCAACAGTCCTTTTTTCTGGCAGCCTGGGCGCAAACGGCCAACCGGCCGATGACCGTTGTCACCCATGACGAAGGATCTGCCAAAGAAGTGATCCAGGAGATGATTTCTCTTTTGCCTGATCGGGAAATAATGTTTTTACCTAAGAAGGACTTGGTGCAGGCAACTGCCTTTGATGCCGGCAACCAGATAGCGGCTGAGAGGATTAAAGTACTGGCCAGCATCCTGGCCAACCCCAGAATGGTGCTGGTAACCACCGTGGAGAACCTGGGACAAAAGGTGCTCTCTGCAAAAAATTTCGCTTCAGGCTTTATCCACTTGCAGGTTGGAAATAGGGTATCATTTGAGGAGTTAACTTTAAAACTAGTACAACTGGGCTATGAACGGGCAGAGCAGGTGGAAGTGGCGGGTCAATTTGCCTTCCGGGGGGGCATTTTAGATTGTTTTCCTTTACAGGCTGAACGGCCTTTTCGAATAGAGTTTTTTGATGATGAAATTGATTCTGTTAGGGTTTTTGATCAGGAAACCCAACGTTCTCTGGAGAAGATGAAGGAGTGTTGGATTTCCCCTGCCCTGGAATATTTTTTTGCCGATAAGGAAAAAATCAGCCAATTGTCCACTAAGGTAACAGCTGAATTTGAGAGGCAATTGGAAAAACTTCGCCAACAATCTAATGAACAGCCGTTAGCTAACTATTTACAGAGCTTTAGCCAATTGGTGGAAGGCCTGGAAAAGGGTATGTTTCACAGGAAGCTGGAGCAGTCCTTTAGCTTATGTCCTGATCAACTGACAAGTCTGCTTGATTTCTTCCCCCATAAACCGCTGGTACTGGTACTAGAACCTAGCAGGTGCCGGGAAAGCTTGACCGAATATCTGTCCTTTCGCCAAGAGACGGTGTGGCAAATGTTCACTACTGGAAACAATCTGCTGAAGGAGGATGAAACCTTTTTAGCAGAGGCTGATATTTTTAAGCAGTTTGAACAACATAAGACGGTTTTTATGGCTTTGCTTCCTAGAAAGGGAGGAAAAATTAATCCCCAGCAGGCTGTTAGCTTTAGTGGAAATCTAATGCACAATTTTCACGGCAACTTGGAGTTATTGCAAAAAGAGCTGTCCCTCTATAAAAGTGAGTGCTATCAAGTAGCATTCCTTGCCACCGGCAAGGGGGGAATGGAGCAGCTTAGGGAGTTAGTAGTCAAACCAGATCTCCCTGCCCTTGTATTTGAGGGTCAGTTGGCTAAGGGGTTTGTTATTCACGAGGCCAAGCTGGTTGTAATTACGGATGAAGATATTTTCGGGCAGCAGAAAAAGAAAAAAGTAAAAATAAAGTCCGGGGATAAGATTTCCAGCTTCGTGGAACTAAAGCAAGGGGATTATGTTGTTCATGAAAATCACGGCATTGGAAAGTACCTGGGCATTGAACAGTTGGCAATTGGTGAGGTAGTCAAGGATTACCTAGTGGTAAAATACGCTGGAGAGGATAAATTATTCGTGCCCACTGAACAGGTGGATAGTATCCAGCGCTACATCGGGGTGGAAGGCCAGGCCCCTAAGTTGTATAGGCTGGGAGGGAATGACTGGCATCGGGTCAAAGCCCGGGTAAAAGAATCGGTTCAAGAATTGGCCAAAGAGCTGCTGGAGTTATACGCCAGGCGGGAGGCTATTGCAGGATACAGCTACAGTCCCGATACAGTCTGGCAGCAAAACTTTGAGTCAGCCTTTCCTTATGTGGAAACGGAGGATCAGCTGCGGGCTATCACAGAGGTTAAAAGGGACCTGGAGCGAACTAGATCAATGGACCGTCTGTTATGTGGTGATGTGGGCTATGGTAAAACAGAGGTGGCGCTGCGAGCTGCTTTTAAGGTGTTAATGGATGGCAAGCAGGTTGCTGTGCTGGTTCCCACTACTATTTTAGCTCAGCAGCATTATGAGACCTTTACCCAGCGATTTAAGGACTATCCCATCAAGGTGGAAATGCTGAGTCGTTTCAGGAAACCAAAGCAGATCAAAGAAACTATCTCCCAGCTAAAGACGGGGGAGGTAGATTTGGTAATTGGCACTCACCGGCTCATATCAGCAGATGTGAAATTTAAAGACGTAGGCTTGTTAGTGGTGGATGAGGAGCAACGGTTTGGAGTAGCTCATAAAGAAAAAATAAAGAAGCTAAAGGCCAATGTGGACGTGTTGACTCTTTCCGCTACGCCTATTCCCCGGACTTTGCATATGGCCATGGTTGGTATGAGGGATTTAAGCGTAATTGAGACCCCACCGGAGGATAGGTATCCGGTTCAGACCTATGTAGTAGAAGAAAATCTTCATGTAATCAAGGAAGCTATCCTCCGGGAACTGAGTAGGGGAGGGCAGGTTTTCTACCTCTACAATCGAGTAGCAGATATAGAAGAAGTAGCCAGAGATCTGCAAAAACTCGTACCCCACTGCCGGATAGGAGTTACCCATGGGCAGATGAGGGAAGACCAGTTAGAGGATGTTATGTTAAAATTCATCAATAAGCAGATAGATATGCTGGTTTGCACCACTATCATTGAGAACGGCCTGGATATTCCCAACGTCAATACCATTATCATTAGCGAGGCAGATAAATTGGGGCTTTCCCAGTTATACCAATTGAGGGGCCGGGTGGGTCGCTCCAACCGTCTTGCCTATGCTTACTTCACCTATAAGAAGGGGAAGGTGCTGACGGAAGTGGCGGAAAAGAGGCTTGAAGCCATTCGAGAGTTTACTCACCTGGGCGCTGGCTTTAAGATTGCTATGCGGGATATGGAAATCAGAGGCTCTGGTAATATTCTAGGGCCGGAGCAGCATGGCAATATGATGTCCGTGGGTTTTGATCTCTACTGTCGACTATTGGAGCAGGCAGTGGCAGAGCTTGAAGGAAAACAGGATGAGAGGAAAGAGTATCCTGGGATTGAGTTGGACATCAGCGCCTACTTAAAAGATTCTTATATCCGGGATAATGCTACTAAAATTAGCATCTACAAGAAGCTATTGGCAGTGGAGTCGGATGAGGAGCTGCTGGAAATAACCGAGGAGTTAATTGACCGCTTTGGTAATCTTCCCCAGGAGGCTCAAAACCTATTGGATATCACCCGACTCCGGGTGCAGGCCTATCAGTTGGGAATAAGCAAGGTAAAGCAGGAGAGGGACAAGATAACCATCTACTTTAACAGTGATCCTGGCTATACAGGTGAAGGATTGCTATCCTTAACCAAAGGGATGGGACGAAGGATTAGTTTTAACAGTTCCGGGCCGCTGGAAATAAGGATAAAAGTGACAAACATAACGGTTGACAAGAGATTAAGCCTAATTAATGAAATTTTTGGTCGGATAATAGCTCTTGCCAGCGGAATGAACAACTGATATAATGAGGTTGGTTTTGCGTTACTGTTTACGCTAACATATTAATTATAGACAAGGATGTGGAAATATTGTTAAATAAAAAAATGCTGATGGTAGTTACTGTTGTCATGGCGTTGGCCTTGGTTTTGATTGGCTGTGGTGATAAACCGGCTGCTGAAGTTAACGGCAATAAAATCAGCCAAAAAGATTATGATACTAGGGTAAATAATTACATTAAGGCCCTTGAAAATCAAGGCTACGGCAGCTCTTTGCAGGGAGACGAAGGCAAGGTTTTCTTAACTCAAGTAAAAAAAGACACGCTGGAAGAGATGATTAATAACCAACTATTGCTTGAGGAAGCAAAAAGACTGAAGATTGTTCCTGAAAATCAGGCAGTGATGGATAAGATTAACGAAATTAAAGCTCAGATGTCTCCGGAAGATTATCAAAAGGCTTTGGAGGAATCCAACTGGTCGGAAAAAGACTTGGAAGTGTATTTTTTTGAACAGTTGGTTGAGGCAGCTATTTATGAAGAAGTAACAAAGGACGTTAAAGTGAATGAGGAAGAAATTGTTGACTTTTATGAAAGACACAAAGACCAGGTGATTTTAGTGAGAGCTAGTCATATCCTGGTGAATACAGAAGAGGAAGCTCTGGAAATATTAACACAGCTTAATGGTGGGGCAGACTTTGCAGAGCTAGCTAAGGAGAAGTCAGTTGATACCGTCTCAGCTGTGAATGGCGGAGACCTGGATTATTTTCCCAGGGGTGGAATGGTTGCGGAATTTGAAGAAGCATCCTTCAGCTTGCCGGTGGGGCAGATTACTACAAAACCGGTTAAAACTGAGTTCGGCTATCATATTATTAAGGTAATAGATAAAAAAGAGGATTTTGATGAGTTGCGGGTTGAAATCGAAGGAATTTTGATAACAGACAAAAAAACCGCAGCTTTTGATGCCTTCATGTCAAGTTTGATGGAAAAGGCGAAAATTGCGAGAAATATTAAGTTTGAATAAATGAGAACCTTTTTTCCCATCTGTTAAATTAACTATTTAAGAAGGCTTTCTTTGTTTTAGGAAAGCCTTTTTAATTTGTCCTAAAACCATGGAAAAAAATGAATAAATAAATTTGAGTTGTTATATACTATCAGTGAAAGATTTAAGAGTTGCTTTAAACGCTTGGAAAAAAGGAGGGATAATGGAAATGAAGGCAACAGGAATAGTACGTCGAATTGACGACCTAGGCAGAGTAGTAATCCCTAAAGAGATTCGAAGAACCTTGCGTATAAGAGAAGGTGATCCGCTGGAGATATTTGTGGATCGGGAAGGTGAAGTTATTCTAAAGAAATATTCGCCCATCGGAGAACTGGGTGATTTTGCTAAAGAATATGCTGAATCCTTAAGTGAAGCAGTAGGCCATATTGCTTGCATCGCCGACCGAGACACTATTATTGCGGTGGCAGGTGCATCAAAGAAAGAGTTTCTAAACAAGCCAATTGGGCCTGCAGTCGAAAAGGTAATGGAAGACAGGAAAACAGTTTTGATAAACCAGCCAGGGGAGAATATGTATTGTATTGAATGTGGTGATGATAAAGATGTATGCAAATTTACCGCCGAGGTGATTGCTCCGATTATTGCTACAGGAGATTCTATTGGTGCCGTCATCCTAGCTTCAAGAGACCCTAATGTGAAAATGGGTGAAATGGAGCAGAAACTGGCAGAAACTGCTGCTGGATTTCTTGCTAAACAAATGGAACCATAACGTGAAAAGAGAATCTAAAAATATATAATAATAAGATGACTACCCGGTCATCTTATTATTATTTTAGCATAGAAATTATAAGGGTTGCTTGGGATTTAGGGGGAGAAACCAGGTGAATAATCATAATTTTATGCGGGGAGCAGCTGTGCTTGCGGGTGCCGGACTAATAACTAAATTTATCGGCGCATTGTACCGGATACCATTTGCCAGAATTGTAGGAGAAGAAGGGATGGGTCTATACCAGATGGCCTATCCTATTTACACCATGATATTGGCTCTTTCCACGGCGGGTATTCCAGTTGCTATTTCATTATTGGTGGCTGAGGGGAAAGCAAAAAATGACTATAGGGGAATGAATAAAATATTGCAGGTTTCTCTGGTGTTGATGTTTTGTTTGGGTCTTGGCTCTGCCTGGGCCCTTTATAAAAGTGCCCACTTTTTAGCAAATAATGTCCTTTATGATGAGCGAGCTTTCTATTCTCTGGTGGTCCTGGCCCCGGCGATTTTTTTTGCTGCGGTGACTTCAGTATTCAGGGGTTATTTTCAGGGAATGATGATTATGCACCCCACCGGGATGAGCCAGGTAGTAGAGCAGGTGGTGCGGGTAGCCACTGTCTTTATAGCCGGCTTATTTCTCTTGAAATACGGGGTGGAATTTGCAGCAGCAGGGGCTACCTTCGGTGCTGTTACCGGCAGCCTGGCTGCACTGATCTTTTTAGCACTATATTACAGCTGGTGGCGATGCCGAAGGCAGCTTTTAGTCGGTGGCAAAAGTCAGGGCTCACCATCAATTTTGGCAATAGTAAAAAGAATCTTGGTACTGGCTATCCCTATTTCCTTAGGTGGACTGGTTATGCCGTTAATGCAGGTTATTGATGCAGCAATAGTCCCCCTTAGACTGCAAAGTGCCGGGTATGATGTGGCTGCTGCCACAGCCCTCTTTGGCCAGTTTTCAGGAATGGCGGTCACTTTGATAAATTTGCCCACCATTGTAACTATTTCCCTGGCAGCCAGTCTGGTGCCGGCTATCTCCGATGCCATCGCCAGGTCAAATCACCAGTTGGTGGTGGTTCGGCTTAATGAAGCAATCAGGCTTACTGTTATGCTTTGTTTACCGGCAGCTGCTGGTTTCTTTTTACTGGCGGAAGAAATCGGGTACCTGCTTTATGGCTTACCCGAGGTGGGGCTTTCCATTCGGGTGCTGGCACCGGCTGCACTTTTTCTCGGTCTGCACCAAACTACCGCGGGAGCCATCCAAGGGCTGGGGAAAACCTATTTGCCGGTCAAACATTTGGTGGTTGGGGCGGCTGTTAAAATAAGCCTTAATTACTTTTTGATTGCCATCCCATCCCTGGGAATTAGAGGGGCGGGACTGGCAACAGTAATAAGCTTTTTCACAGCATTTATGCTAAACTTAAGATATTTGCACCGACAGACACCATTTAGCTTTAATTTTACTTATCACTTGCTAAAACCTGGTATTGCTGCTACAATTATGGCCATCAGTATAATCTACGGCAGTAAATTGATAATTGGTCTGGCCGGCAGTGAAGTTAGGACTATTATCTTGATTGCCGGGGGAATAATAACCTATGGCATAGTATTGTTGTTGGTGGGTGGAATTAAAAAGCAGGATCTGGAAATTATTCCCGGGGCAGGACCGGGCTTGGCTAAAATCCTAACTAAAACAGGTTTAATAAGGTGATATGGATGAAAAAAATTACAGTGGTCGGGTTGGGTCCGGGAGATCTGGGCCTGTTGACATTAGAGGTCTGGAACAGGCTGACAAGGGCTGAGAAGGTATACTTGCGTACTGCCAACCACCCGGTGGTGGAGCAACTGTCTCAACAGGGCATCAAATGGGAGAGCTTTGACTGGATTTATGAAAAAGAAGATAATTTTGAACTTGTATATGCTAAGATAACCACAGAGTTACTGGGGCTGGCAGACAAAAGGGACATCTTTTACGGAGTTCCCGGGCATCCTCTGGTGGCGGAGACCACTGTTAAGCTCATTCTTGAGCAAGGTGAAAAGCTAGGGTTAGAAGTTGAGCTAGTCCCTGGAATGAGCTTTCTTGATGTCTGCTATAACATATTAAAAATTGATCCGGCGGAAGGTTTGGTGATTCATGATGCCCTGGTGACCACGGCGAATCAGTTGGTTACGAACAAGGGACAGCTTTTTTGTCAAGTGTATAACGGGATGGTGGCGTCTGAGCTAAAGCTAACTTTAATGGACAAGCTTCCTGACGATTTCTTGGTGTGGGTAATAACTGGGGCTGGAATTCCGGGAATGGAGCAGGTGCAGCAGGTGCCCCTGTATCAATTAGACCGGCTGAAGGAAATAAACCATCTCACCAGTATCTATGTACCCCCTGAAATAAAGGAGCAAACCGATGGCTCTCAGGAGGAAGAGAAAACAAGACTAGAATACACACTAGAGCCCATAGTAAATGTGATGGAAGAGTTACGCAGTGAGACAGGCTGTCCTTGGGATCGGGAACAGACTCACTCTTCTTTGAAAAAATATTTAATTGAGGAGGCGTATGAGGTAATTGAGGCAATAGAGGAAAAAAATATGTATAATTTATGTGATGAATTGGGAGACTTATTACTGCAAATAGTTTTTCATGCCCAAATTGCTAAGGAAAAAAAACACTTTAATATCAACGATGTAGTGGAAGCTATTACCACTAAGATGGTCAGGCGGCATCCCCACGTTTTTGGCCAGGGAATGGTCCAGTCCAGCGATGAAGTATTAAAGAACTGGGAGCAGATAAAGAAAGAAGAGCAAGGGGAGCAAGAAGGGGAAAAGAAGACATTCCTTCGGGTACCGGCAGGCCTTCCTGGGTTAATGAAATCCCAAAAACTGCAGCAGCAGGCAGCTCGAGTAGGATTTGACTGGCCGGATATGACTGGAGTGATGGCTAAGATTAAGGAAGAGTGGCAAGAGTTAGCTGAGGCTATTGATAGTGGTGATGAAGAGCAAATTAATGAGGAGTTTGGAGATGTGTTGTTTGCACTGGTTAACTTAGCTCGCTTTTTAAAAATAGATGCAGAAGAAGTCTTGCAACAGACTTGCACCAAATTTACCCTGAGATTTAGAATGATGGAGCAAGAGGTCGGGGAAAAGAAACTTGATCTAGGGGAGCTTAATTTAGTGGAATTGGAAAACCTCTGGGAAAATGCAAAAAAATGTCTAAAAATGAGGAAATAAATAGAAAAAATTTGCCTGCATGGCAGGAGTTCTGAGAATTTCAGCGAATATGCTAACAGGTAGAAAAATCAATAGTAGGAGGGGTTGTCTTTGAATAAGACAGAACTGGTAAGCAGTGTTGCAGAAAAAGCCCAATTAACTAAAAAGGATGCAGAAAAAGTAGTAAATGCGGTTTTTGCTTCTATTGAGGAAGCTTTGGCCAATAACGACAAAGTTCAGTTGGTGGGATTTGGGACTTTTGAAGTTAGGGAGAGGGCGGCTAGAACCGGCAGAAACCCTAAGACTGGGGAGCCCATTGAAATTGCTTCTGCCAAAGTTCCTGCATTTAAGCCTGGCAAAGCATTAAAAGATTCTGTTTCCAAGTAAATAGTGATGGGATTCCAACTAAAACCAGGTTCTGCTGAACTTGGTTTTTGATTTAATTCGAATATCTTGGTCGAATATCGAAAATCCAGTATGGGGTGAAAAAATAATGCGGCTTGATAAATACTTGAAAGTTTCCCGGTTGATTAAGCGGCGCACAGTGGCTAAAGATGCTTGTGACGGGGGAAAGGTATCAGTCAACAATCGGGTGGCTAAGGCGGGAACAGAAATAGCTCCAGGAGACATGATCCAAATTTCCTATGGCAGCAAGGTAACCATGGTTAAAGTAATGACTACGCCAGCCTCCATAAGTGCGGATAAGGCCCATGAAATCTATGAATTTGTTAGTGAAATCCGAAAGGACGATGCATAAAAGCAGACCTTCTGTTGCAGACTAAAGATTGATTAGATGCAAAATTAACCAGTCTGTTAATGGAGGTAAGACATGGGACAAAAACTATTAAAAATTAAAGGAAAATTAGTGGTTGTATTTTTATTACTGTTTCTAGTAAGCCTGTTGACCGGCTGCCCTCAACGTAGACCTGAGCAGCAAGTTCCCCAGGGAGTTCCGAGGGAGCTCATAGAAGAACCGGAAATTACTGTTTTTATGCATGAGACAGGTCAAGTGGAAACCATGCTGTTGGATACTTACCTAGAGGGTGTAGTGGCAGCGGAAATGGATCCGGCTTGGCCTGAAGAAGCCCTGGCCGCTCAGGCTATCATTGCCCGGAGTTTTACTCTTAAAAAGATCCAGGAGGGTGGAGTTGAAGCAAGGGGAACAGATGCATCTACAGATATCCAGGAGTTCCAGGCCTTTAGTGCTGAACGGGTTAACGACAGGGTAAAGGCAGCTGTTCAAAGAACCAGGGGTGAAGCGGCTACCCATAACGGCGAGTATATCAATGCCTGGTTTCATGCCGATGCCGGTGGTATTACTGCCACCGCTAAGGAGGGACTAGACTTTCAGGATGATGAACCACCTTATATCCATAGTGTAGAGGATCCGGGACAGGAGATAACAGTGGAAGAAAATATAGCCTGGGAAGTTCGATTTGGCTTGCCTCAGGTAGCAGCAGCAGTTCAGAAAATAACCGGTCAAAGCCCTGGGAATATCACCAGTGCAGAAGTATTAGAAACTGGTCCCTCGGGCAGAGCCACCCTAGTTCGTGTGGGCAACGTAGAGTTATCTGCCGCCCGCCTACGATTAGCCTTGGGCAATGATCAAATGCGCTCAACCCTGGTGGATAAGTTTACTGTTGAAGGAAGCCAGTTAGTGGTAGCAGGAAAGGGATATGGGCATGGAGTGGGCATGAGCCAGTGGGGTGCCAGGGCCTTTGCGGAACAAGGAAAAAGTGCAGAGGAAATTGTCGACCACTATTTTAAAGATATCACCATAGAGAAAATTTGGGAGTAAGGGGGCTTAGCCTTGGTTAAGTTTAAGTATCCTGAATTTATATACGCCTTTGAGCAGGAGGGCCGGGTAAGGATAGACATTGGCCATAATGAAACAAACGCTCCTGAGCGGGTCAGACTGCTATTGGACAAGGATCAGGCCCTGGGCTTAAAGGAGCAATTGGAACGGGAGATAGCTAAGGTGGAGTACCACGAAAGACACCTGAAGGAGCACCTTGGGGCCTTAAACAGGCAAGAACTGGACTCGCTGATTGAGAAGAAGCATGGGGATTTTTAGCTTAGAAAAAGGAGAAAAAACTAAGACCTAGGTGGATTTAAAACACCCGGGTCTTATATTTTTTTGCCAAATCCCCATATCTTTTCCGCAGGTTGTCATATTTAGGGTCTGTTTTAAATAAATTTATAGCAGGAAATGGAAGGAGGTTAACGGTAAATGGTTGAAAGCAAGAGTGGACACCAATTGTCAGTGATAGATCGGAAGAAGATTCAATTGACGGGAGTAGTTCATGTGGAGAGTTTTGACGATGATGAAGTGATTCTGGAGACTAAACTGGGGGGACTGGTGATAAAAGGGCAAAAGCTCCATGTAAACCAGCTTGATGTTCAGCAGGGGAATCTGAGTATTGAAGGAATAGTTACAGGTATCCTATACTATGATGAAACTAGGGGGATGAAGGGCAAGGGTAAGGGATTTTTACAGCGACTATTGAAATAAGAAGGTGCGGGAATTGAGCTTGCTGGCGGAGCAGTTAATTACCTTTGGGATGTTGGTGGGAGCCGGAATGGTCATGGCTTTTGTATTTGATATTTATAGGGTTTTTAAGTGGCTGCTGAAGCTTCCAAAGCTTCTCATCCACTTTATTGATCTGGCAATTTGGCTGGCCATGGCGGTGGTGGTTTTTAATATTTTGATTTTAGGCAACTGGGGTGAAGTTCGCTTTTATGTGTTTTTGGGACTGATGTGCGGGCTGGGACTATACTTCAAGTTTTGTAGCAAAATAGCAGTTAAAATTTTCTTGGAAATCCTTGATATTACAAGAAAATTAGCCAAGTTTATTTTTAAGGTATTTACATATCCCATTAAAATAATTGGTACCATTATGAAGCTAATAAGGGGCTATTAAGTGGGATGGCTCCTATTTGCTTTATTTGTAACTATTCAGTAATATGCAAGGTCAGGATGCCTCTTTGTAAGCTGATGATGCTGATAGTTGCATTTTTTTTAATAATACTAGCAGGATTTTCTGGAAAAAGCTAGAATGCTATATATACTAAATTTGTGGTTAATTTGTCCACAATATGTAGTTAATTTGTGGATAAACCTGGGGATAGTGGGGATAAGTTAATGCAATTAGAAATCAGGGGAGCGGAACGACTGAGTTTCAGAGAAAGACAAGTAGTCACTTTGAAAGAAATGGGTTATTCCAGTGCCAAAATTGCCAAGCAGTTAGGTCTCAATCAAAGCTCCGTCAGCACCCTGTTACAGCGGGCCCGGTCCAAAGGCTACGAAGTAGTTATTGTTATTCCGGGAGGCTCAATGAATATCTTTCCCCATGAAGAAAACGACGAGGAAGGGGAGGTAGTAGATGAGTAGTAGTAATGTGAAAAGGTTTCCTGCAAAAATACCCCGTCAGTCTGTACCAGAGTATAAAGAGCGGTTGGTGAAGAAGAAAGTACGCTGGCGCTATCCCAAGCGGACCTTGGTTATGATTGTTGCTGCAATGGTTTTCGGATATATCATTTTTTTTGCTGCCAGCCAGCAGTTTCAACTGCGTCAGCTTCAGGCAGACATTGCTGCCCTGCAAACTACCCGGAATATATTGCTTGAAGAAAATATGGCTTGGGAAGAAAAGCTGCAGTTGCTAGAGCAAGATGAGGCTATAGAGAAAATAGCAAGAGAACAGCTGGGGATGATTAAACCGGGGGAAAAACTGCTGATAATCAAGCAATAACTGTAACTATTCAGCAGGCTATCAATTGTCAGAATTCAGCCTAGGCTACTAGGCTACTAGGCTACTAGGCTACTAGGCTCTGAGGTCCTATTGCTGTAGTATTATCCGTTTTTTATTCTGAATTCTGACTACTGGCTACTGACTACTGACTACTGACTACTGA
>Ga0208490_100256_pt1 | contig 42321 bp, 40 predicted proteins | sample SubbioAug_CSWold_FD_184818 | JGI IMG/M metagenome (GOLD analysis project Ga0208490, IMG submission 184818) | Serpentinite rock and fluid subsurface biosphere microbial communities from McLaughlin Reserve, California, USA - CR11Aug_CSWold (SPAdes) | ecosystem: Environmental > Terrestrial > Deep...
CCCCGCCCGCCGCAGATTCCACGGCACGGCACCGATGATCAGCCGAGTGCGACCTCGAACTTCGCCTGCGTGCGCGCCTTGATGTCGTCCACGGTGACGTCCGGGGCGATCTCGATCAGCTTCATGCCGCCGCCGTTCTCCTTGTCGATGGCGAAGACGCCGAGATCGGTGATCACCATGTCGACGACGCCCGTGCCCGTCAGCGGCAGGTCGCAGGCCTCGAGCAGCTTCGGGCTCTCGGAGCCGTCCTTGCCCTTGGCGACATGCTCCATCACGACGACCACCTTCTTGACGCCGGCGACGAGATCCATCGCGCCGCCCATGCCCTTGACCATCTTGCCGGGGATCATCCAGTTGGCGAGATCGCCGTTCTGGGCCACCTGCATCGCGCCCAGGATCGAGAGATCGATATGGCCGCCGCGGATCATGGCGAAACTGTCGGCAGACGAAAAGTAGCTCGTCGTCGGCAGCTCGGTGATGGTCTGCTTGCCGGCATTGATGAGATCGGGATCCTCCTCGCCCTCATAGGGGAAGGGCCCCATGCCCAGCATGCCGTTCTCGCTCTGCAGCTGCACGCTCATGCCGTCGGGGATGTAGTTCGAGACCAGAGTCGGGATGCCGATGCCGAGATTGACGTAGAAGCCGTCACGCAGTTCCCTTGCGGCGCGTGCGGCCATTTGTTCACGAGTCCAGGCCATTTGAATGCTCCTTACGCTGCCGGACGGGGGCGGACGGTGCGCTGCTCGATGCGCTTGTCGGCATCCGGCACATGCACGATGCGCTGCACGTAGATCCCCGGCGTGATGATGTGATCGGGCTCGATTTCGCCCGGCTCGACGAGATGCTCGACCTCCGCGATGGTCAGCTCGGCCGCCGTCGCCATCATCGGATTGAAGTTGCGCGCGGTCTTGCGGTAGACGAGGTTGCCCTCCTTGTCGCCCTTCCAGGCATGGACGAGCGCGATATCCGCAAAGAGGCCGCGCTCCATGACGTAATCATGGCCGTCGAAGTTGCGCACTTCCTTGCCTTCGGCGATCAGCGTGCCGACGCCGGTCTTGGTGAAGAAGGCCGGGATGCCGGCGCCGCCGGCGCGGATGCGCTCGGCGAGCGTGCCCTGGGGGTTGAATTCGAGCTCCAGCTCGCCCGCCAGATACTGCTGGGCGAAGGTCTTGTTTTCCCCAACGTAAGACGAAATCATCTTGCGGATCTGGCGCGTCTCCAGAAGCATGCCGAGGCCGACGCCGTCGATCCCCGCATTGTTCGAGATCACCGTCAGATCCTTCGCGCCGGATTCCTTCACGGCGGCGATCAGCGCGTTGGGGATGCCGCACAGGCCGAACCCGCCCGCCATGATGGTCATGCCGTCGCGCAACGCCCCGGCCAGAGCCTCCGTCGCACTCGCGTGCACCTTCTTCATCGTCAATCCTCTCTCCTCGAACCATGGGGCGCGAAATGCGCGCCGCACGCCAGGCCGCTTTCTACGGTCATTTCCGCCGACATGAAACAGCGTTCATGCGTGAAGCAATGAAGAGGCTGGAGTGGGCGTAGTCAAGGAGAACGCAACGGACACTTCGCATCCGGCTCTACATGTCGAAGAACACCGTCTCGTCCGCCCCCTGCAGCCTGATTTCGAAGCGATAGCCGTCGGCCGTCTTCTGCGCCACCAGCGTCCCGACTCGCTCCCGGTGCTCGATGCGCGCCAGTAGCGGCTCGGCGGAGAGATCGTCCTCGGGAAAGTACATGCGCGTGTGCAGGCCGGTATTGATGCCGCGCGCGACGATCCAGAAGGTGACGTGCGGGGCCATCATGCGGCCGTCGTGAAAGGGGACTGCGCCCGGGCGGATCGTCTCGAACCGGAAATCACCGCTCTCCCCGTCGCAGGCGCAGCGTCCGAACCCGGTGAAATGCGGATCGGCGACGCCCCGCATCTCCCCGCGCCCAGGATAGAGCCCGGCCGCATCCGCCTGCCAGATCTCGACGAGCGCATCCTTCATGACCGCCCCCGCCCCATCGTAGATGCAGCCGGTGAGCGTGATGCGCTCGCCCTTGGTGTCGGGCGAGACCATGGTGCGGCCGAGGTCGGAGAACGGCCCGTCGAGCCCGGCATGGGCCGGCGCGCATCCGATATGGACGTATGGTCCCGCCGTCTGGGAGGGCGTCTGCAGCAGGCGTGCGCGCATGATCAGGTGCCCTCCGGCCGGTTCTCGAAGAAGGTGGCGCGTCGCCCGCGCAGGACGATGTCGAAGCGGTAGGCGATCGCGTCCATGGGCTTGGTCTGCGCCATGTCGAGCGGCGCGATCAGCGCTTCGATGGCAGCGCGGTCGGGGATCGTATTGACGATCGGGCAGAGCCAGATCAGCGGATCGCCCTCGAAATACATCTGCGTGATCAGGCGCTGGCCAAAGCCGTGGCCGAAGATCGAGAGGTGGATATGCGCCGGTCGCCAATCGTTGGCGCGGTTCGGCCAGGGATAGGGGCCGGGCTTGACCGTGCGGAAGGCGTAGGAGCCGTCCTCCCCAGACATGGTGCGCCCGCAGCCGCCGAAATCCGGGTCGAGCGCCGCGAGGTAGCCGTCCCGCTTGTGGCGATATCGGCCGCCCGCATTGGCCTGCCAGATCTCGATCAGCGCATCGGGCACGCCGCGCCCGTTCTCGTCGAGGACGCGCCCGTGCACGATGATGCGCGGACCGATTGCGGTGTGGCCGGGGCGGGCGGCGTTGATCAGCAGGTCGTTGTCGCGCTCAAGGATGAGATCGTGCCCGAAGACCGGGCCCGTCAGTTCCGAGAGCGTCGCCTTCGATGCGACGAGCGGTCGCTGCGGGCTGCGCAGGATCGTCGATTTGTAGGCGGGGGCGAAGGCCGGGGGATGCCGGCTGTCGTCCCTTTCGAAAAAGGAGCCGCTCATGTCTCCGTCTCCGCGTAGATGTCCTTGATGATCTTGATCGCGTGATTGGCGCGCGGCACGCCGGCATAGACCGCGACATGCAGCATCGCCTCGCGGATGTCGTCCTGCGTTGCGCCCGTATTCCTGGTGGCCCGGACATGCAGCGCCAGCTCTTCGTAATTGCCGAGTGCGGCCAGCAGCGCGATCGTCACGATCGAGCGTTCACGGGGGCTGAATTCGGTGCGCGTCCAGACGGCGCCCCAGGCGGTCTCGGTGATGAATTCCTGGAATGGAGCGTCGAAATCGGTCTTCTTCGCTTCCGCGCGATCGACATGAGCGTCGCCCAGGACGCTCCGGCGCACCCGCATTCCTTCGTCGTAACGCTCTGACACGCTCGGCCTCCCCTGCTCTCTCCCGCTTGCGGAAGGACGAGCAGTTAAGACCAAAGCGGGCCGCCGTCATAGTCGCAGAAATGGGAATATCAGGAGGCGAGAGCCTGCGGCTCGATCCCGCCGATGCGGTCCAGTTCGTTCTGGATCGATAGCTCCGCCCGCTTCATTGCGGCCTGGGGCGGCATGCCGGCCTCTATCGGCGGCAGGAAGGAGACCGTGATCTCGCCTGCGCGCATGACCTTCTTGTCCGAGCTCCAGTAGCGCCCGGAATTCAGCGCGACGGGCAGGACGGGGTGTCCGAGCTTGGCGTAGAGCAGCTCGACGCCACGCTTGAATTCGATGCGCGCAAGATGATCCGAGCGTGTGCCCTCGGGGAAGATCAGCACGGAGCGACCCTGCGCCAGCGCAACTGCGCCCTCGTCCATCATCTTGCGAATCGCCTTGGTGCCGCTGTCGCGGTCGATGATGATCATCGGCGAGAGGCGCAGGAACCACGAGACGATGGGGACGGACAGCAGTTCCTGCTTCGTCACGATCGCCACTTCCGGAAACAGCACGAGGAACGCGATCGTCTCCCAGGCCGATTGGTGGTTGGCGACGATCAGGCAGGGGCCTTCCGGGCGGTTCTCGGCTCCCTTCACGGCATACGTAATACCCACAACCCACTTTAGGCCGAAAAGGATGCCGCGGGCCCAAGTGCGGCTTGCGGCGCGAACCCACGAGCCGGGGGTGCCTGCGAGCCGGATTACAAGGATTACAGGGGTAAAGGCGGTGGTCCAGACGGCCCAGAGACCGTTGAACAGGGCGGAGCGGATTCGCTGCAAGGACAGACCATTCAAATCGTGTTTCGACCCGGTCGCGTTCGATTGCGAGTCTTATTGCCTTGTAAACGCCGCAAGAGAACTTTACGACTCCTAAATCGAGATTTGGGTTACGACTGGGCTGCTGCGCGCTACCGTGCAAGGCACGGAGAGATTTCTCAATCATCGACAACCATCGGGCCGCAGGCGCGTCAGCGGTGCGCCCGATCTATCTTAGAGCGAAAAGGAGCCCATCATGGCTACGGGCACAGTCAAGTGGTACAACGATCAAAAGGGTTACGGATTCATCCAGCCGGATGCCGGCGGCAAGGACGTCTTCGTCCATGTCACCGCGCTCGAGCGTGCTGGCATGCGTGGCCTGGCCGAGGGCCAGAAGGTTTCCTACGACGTCGAGGCGGATAGCCGCACCGGCAAGGAATCTGCTGCGAACCTGAAGTCCGCGTAACAGACTCAAGGTCTGTTCGTCAGCTTCACGACGGAAGCCGCTCCGGACCGGGGCGGCTTCTTTGTTGTTTGCTTGTGTCTCGTCTACGGAGAGGATTGGCCGCCATGGCCCGGAAAAAATCAAAACCGCTCGAAACCGGCTACGCGCTCTTCGACGTGTACTACGAGGACGGCTCGCGCTCCTCGAATCGCCGCGTCCCCCGCACCCTGCTCGGCGGTCTCGACGGCGATCAGCCGGCGCAGGACGCCATCGAGGAACAGGACAACGCCATCGCCGAAAAGGCTGGCCGCCCCCCCGTTCCGATCAAGAGAATCGTTCGCTCCGACGGGTGAGATTGCAGATTTTCCCGACGCTGTGCCTCGTAGTTCGGCACGACCGCCAGCAAAAAGCGTTCGGGGACTTGTTATTTCGCGCGAAAGAGCCTACATCACTTCTATCGACTTTGGCCGGACAATCGGGCTGTTTCGTCATTGGCACTGCCAGGCGCGCGTTCGCATTTTTTACCAAACATCGACTGACCGAGTTGAGGGTGCGCTTCTGCGCGCTTTCGCTCACGTGCATCTGCAGCAATACGAAAGGTTACCCCGATGATTACGGGCACTGTAAAATTCTACAACGACATGAAGGGCTTCGGCTTCATTCAGCCTGACGACGGCAGCAAGGACGTCTTCGTTCACGCCACCGCTCTCGAGCGTGCAGGCATGCGCGGTCTCGTTGAAGGCCAGAAGGTCTCCTTCGACACCGCCGAAGATCGTCGCACCGGCAAGGTCGGCGTGAACAACATTCAGGCCGCCTGATGTTGTCGCGGCGCGTATAAACTCGCGCCCGAGGCGAAGCCGCTCCCACGGGGGCGGCTTTTTTGTTCGAGAACGCCATCATATGATGGTAAAACGGCGAGGATTGCCATGAACATGTTCCGGAAAGCTACACCCGCGAAGTCGGTGATGTTCATCGTCAGCTTTGACGATGCACGCACGGCCTATCTGTGGGTCGACGATCTGGCTGCTGCGCGCGACAACGGCGCGGTCGGCTCGATCGCACGCCTCCAGCAGGAGCAGGGCACCCTGCCCGAAGGCAAGATCACCAGCATCAGACGCGTGCGCTGAGGGCGAAGGCTCTCGCGCGCGAACGACAGTCAGACGGATAGAGGTCTATGAGCGGGTTGAAAGACAAGGGTTTCGGCGATCGACTGAGCGCCGCGAAAGACGCCAAGCAGGCCATGGCGAAGAAGTTTCTGAAGCGACCGGCGATCGACGATCCCGAGGTCGTGGCGCGCCGTGAGGAGCGGGCGAAGCTCGCCGCCGAGCGCGACGCCCGCCTTCGGGAACGCAAGGAAGAACGCGCGGCGGAGAAGGCGCGCATCGCAGCCGAATCCGAGGCGAAGATCAAGGCCGACGCCGAAGAGAAGGCGGCTTTCGAAGAGCGCACAGCGCGCGAGGAAGCCACCCGCGAGCAGGACGCCAAGGCCGCACGCGACGCACGCTACGCTGCGCGCAAGGCGCGCAAGTGATATTGCAACGCAAGTAAACGGCTGCGACCGACGCGGCGACATGCTCGAGACGATCAACGGGGCCCGCACCGCAGGCCCCGTATCAAATGGCCAGCCTGTGCGTCGCATTTCATGCGCCCGTCGATGGCCGAGGAGTGACAGCGATGACCCACAAGTTCAAGCCCGGCCAGATGGTGCGGCTCAACACCCCCGGTTTCACCGATGCGCGCACCAGTTCGGTCGGGCTCTACGAAGTGATCCGCCTGATGCCCGCCGACCAGAGCGGTGAATATTCGTACCGGATCAAGTCCCCGACAAGCGAACGCGCCGCCCGCGAGAGCGAACTTCAGGGCGTTTGAGGGACAGGATCGGCGACCGACTTGTCAGTCGCATTCGACAACCTGCACCACCCTTCCCTGTCATCCCCGGCGGCGCGAAGCGCCGGGAAGGGGATCCAGCTGTGACGGTAGATGAAGGCTTCGCTTCGCGCCCAGCTGCATGAACCTCACGGCCAGATCCCCTTCCCTTCCGCCGCTTGCGCGGCTCCAGCCAGGGATGACACGAACGATTGCCGCAGCTCTTCTCACTCCCCTCAGGGGAGGGCCGGCGCGCTGGTACAACGCTTCCACGCGTTTCAGATCCTGCGCGCCCCTTCGCGCTACGCGCGAATACCCACCCTTGATCCCTCCCCTGAGGGAGGGAAAACGCAAAATCTGGCGCGCGACGGCGGCTTCCGCGGAGCGACCCACCTCAGCGGAACAGCATCACCGGCACGAGGCATGAGCGGATCATCTCGCTCGTCGTGGAGCCGATGATCAGGCTGCGGATGCGGGAATGGCCGTAGGCGCCCATGACGAGCAGATCTATCCCCTTCGCCTCCACATTCGCAGCGATCACCGCCTCCGGCTGCCCCGGCTCGATCCCCGCCTCGACGACGTAGCCCGCCTCGCGCAGCATTCCTGCAGCCCTGTCGAGCTTGGCGCGGGCGTCGCTCGACTCGCTTCCCACCATCAGCAGATAAGCCTGCATGCCGGGAAAGAGCTTGCCCTTGGCGATATGCGACACCGCCTTCATGGCGCTCTCGCCGCCGTCGAAGGCGATGAGGAAGCGATTGACGGGCTTGAAGGCGCGCGAGGTCACGATGATCGGTTTGGTGCTGGAGCGCACCACGCGCTCGAGGTTCGAGCCCAGATGCAGCTTGGCGAAATCAGCCGCCTCGCCACGCTTGCCGATGATGACGAGATCGCAGGCCTTTTCGTATTCCTGCAGCGCCTCGACAAGGTCGCCGTTGCGTAGATGCGTCTTTACCTCGGCCACGCCCGCGGCCTGCAGCCTGGCTTTGGCCTCGTCGAGTATCACGCGCCCGCGCTTCTGCGCCAGCCGAGCCCTGTCCGCATCGAGCTGGGCCAGTTCCTGGAGCAGAGTATCGCGCGAATCCACGGTGATATTGCCGCTGTAATCCGCCGGTGCGCTCGATACGTCGCGTCGGCCAAGCACGTGCAGCAGCTCGACGGAAGCCTGCGTGCGCTGGCTCGCCCAGGCCGCGTGATCGACGACGCTTTGCGAATAGACCGACCCGTCGATCAACGCGAGCAGCTTTGTCATGACGTCACCTTTCCCGATGCGCATCGACGTCGTCCGACGCCAAATTCGCACTTCTTTTCGATCGCTTTGCACAGATTAGCGGCATTCAGCGCCGCCACAAGCGTCAATGGCCCATCAGGCGGTCCATAGCGCCCGGCTTGTCGTGGACACCAAGCCTGTCGACGATGGTCTCGCTCGCCTGGTTGAGCCCGATGATCTCGACCTCGGCCCCCTCGCGGCGGAACTTCAGCACGACCATATCGAGGGCGGCGACGCTGGAGATGTCCCAGATATGAGCGCGGCTGACGTCGATCGTCACCTTGTCCAGCGCCTCCCGGAAATCGAAGGCGGCGGTAAAATCATCCGAGGAGGCGAAGAAGACCTGGCCCTCGACGATGTAGGTCCGATGCGACTCGTCGTCCGAGAGCACCGAGGTGACGCGGAAGATCTGCGATATCTTCCAGGCGAAGAAGATACCCGACAGAAGCACGCCGACGAGGACGCCAGTGGCGAGGTTGTGCGTGGCGACGACGGTGACGACGGTTGCGAGCATCACGATCGAGGACGAGCGCGGATGGTCCCGCAGGTTGCGGATCGAGGCCCAGCTGAACGTGCCTATCGAGACCATGATCATGATCGCGACGAGCGCGGCCATGGGAATCACGCCGACCCAGTCGCCCAGCACCACGACCATGAAGAGCAGGAAGACACCCGCGGAGAACGAGGAAAGCCGCCCGCGCCCTCCCGATTTCACGTTGATGATGGACTGCCCGATCATGGCGCAGCCCGCCATGCCGCCGATGAAGCCGGTTGCCGTATTGGCGATCCCCTGGCCCACGCATTCGCGGTTCTTGTCGCTGGGAGTGTCTGTCAGTTCGTCCACGATCGTCGCCGTCATCAGCGATTCGAGCAGGCCCACGGCCGCCACCGCCGCCGAGTAGGGCAGGATGATCATCAGAGTTTCGAGATTGAGCGGGATGTCGGGGATCAGGAAGATGGGGAGCGTGGAAGGCAGTTCCCCCATGTCTCCCACGGTCCGCAGATCGAAGCCGAAGGCGAGCGAGACCGCCGTGAGCACGAGGATGCAGATCAGCGGCGAGGGTATGGCCTTCGTCACGTAGGGCAGCAGATAGATGATGGCGAGCCCGGCTGCGACCATGACGTAGGTCAGCGCCGGAACCCCCGTGAGTTCGGGGATCTGCGCCATGAAGATCAGGATCGCCAGCGCATTGACGAAGCCCGTCATTACCGAGCGGGAGACGAAGCGCATCACGTAGGCGAGCCCAGAGAAGCCCGCCACGATCTGCAGCAGGCCCGCGAGTACCGTCGCCGCCAGCAGGTATTCCAGCCCGTGATCGCGCACCAGCGTGATCATCAGCACTGCGGTCGCCGCAGTCGCTGCCGAGATCATGCCCGGACGGCCGCCGACGATTGCCGTGATGACGGCGATCGAGAACGATGCGTAGAGCCCGACCTTGGGATCGACGCCGGCAATGATCGAGAAGGCGATCGCCTCGGGGATGAGCGCAAGCGCCACGACGAGACCGGCGAGCACGTCGCCGCGCACGTTGCCAAACCATTCACGCCGCAGACGCGGCAGAAACTCGAGATTCAAGGGAAGTACTCCGGGGGAAACCGTCTCGCTACGCTTGACGGACAGGAAAGCAGGAAGCAGGCCAGAACGATCTTGCCGCGCGGCTGCGGATCAGCGCAGGCGCAACTACCCAGGCGAAGGCCCATGCGGGCTCGTCTGCTCTGAGAACATGGATCGGTCGAGGGCTACATCGGCTGAGAACTGCTTTCGTCGGAATGTGCGCCAGGAAACCTGCGCAAGGGAAAATGCCGCAATGCAGCAAAGCTCCCGCTCTCCTAGAGCGTTTTCCCCGGAGAGGCAACCCCGGTGCCGCAGCTTTGGGAACAGCGTGCGATCAACCGGTCGACGTATCAGCTTGCACCGGAGGTCGCAGTCCCGTCCGTCCGGGTCCGCTATGACGGGCGCGCCGCCTCTTTGGCGAACTGTTCCGCGATCATCTGCGCCAACAGCCGCGTATCGACGGGCTTGGTGAGACGCGGTGCGCTTTCGAACTCGGGCGGGAAGGCGGAAGCCATGTCGTAGCCGGTCAGGAACAGGAACGGCGTGCCTTTCGCCCGCAGCGCTTCGGCGATGGGAAAGCAGCGCTCCTCGCCCAGGTTGACGTCGAGCAAGGCGCCGTCGAGCAGCTCCGCTGCAACGATGCCCAGCGCATCATCCACCCGCGCGGCAGGGCCGACCACCTCGCAACCCCAGCTCTGCAGCGTGTCGCTCAGATCCTCCGCCACGAGGAACATGTCCTCGACCACGAGGACGCGGATGCCGTCAAAATTTCCTGTCAACTCGTCCCCTGATCTGCGCGGGCGTCGTCAGCCCGGGAGCGCATCTTCGGCATCGGAGCGCATGGGAAACCTCAACCTGCACTCGAGGCCTTCGGCGGCGAAATCGAGATCTGCCTTGCCACCGAACTCATACTGTAAACTGCGCGTGATGAATGTCGTTCCGAATCCCTTCTTGATTTCCGACGAAACAGGCTGACCACCGCGCTCGCGCCACACGATATCGACCATTTGCGTACCTGCATCGGGCGACTCTTCGAGCGTCCACGACAGCTCGATCCGCCCGCCCTCCGCGGTCAGCGCGCCATACTTCGCCGCGTTGCTGGCCAACTCGTTGAAGACCATCCCGAGGCTGGCTGCCTCGTTCGGCTTGAGAAGCAACGGGGGCCCCTCGATATGGATGTTGTCGCCCGAGGCATAGGGCTCGAGCGCCGACATGCCGAGATCCCGCAGATCGGCACCGTCCCACTTCTCGCGGGCGAGCAGTTCGTGCGTGCGGCTCATGGCCTGCAGCCGCGAGAGGAAGGCGTCCTTGAATTCGTCGAGGCTCGTTTCGTTGCGCAGGAGCCGGGAAGCGAGCGCCGTGACGGTGGCGAGGATGTTCTTCACCCTGTGCTGCAATTCGTGCAGCAGCATGATCTGATGCGCCTCGTCCCGCTTGCGCCGGGTGATGTCGATGACACCCGCGATCGCCCCGCGCACCTTGCCCGTCTCGTCGAACAGGGGGCTCGCCGATACGAGAACGTCGATCCCCGATCCGTTCGGCTGGAGGATGCGCGCTTCCTGCCCCGAGATTTGTTCGCCCGTGCGGCTGGCGAGCGCGAGCGGCTGATCCTCGCCCGGGATTTCGCGCCCGTCGCGGACGAGCCGAAGCGGCCCGGTCGCGGTGGCCAGAGCTTCGATGGGTTGGCTGGGTGCCGCCGCGCCGTCTCCGCCGATGATGCCTGCGGCGTAGCGGTTCACGCGCACGGTGCGGGCCTCCGGGTCCTCGGCTATGAGGATGCCGACGGGGACGAGATCCAGCAACGCCTCGAGGCTCTCGACCCGGTTGCGCAGGTCGCGCGACAGCTGCACGATCCGCTCCTCCGCCTGCAGGATCTGCGTGATGTCCACGAAGGTGATGACGACGCCGCCGATCACGTCTCCCGATGTGCGGTACGGCAGCACGCGCATGCTGTAGCGCTCCTCGCCTTCGATGCTCTCCACTCGGCGCTCGATGGGCGTCAGCTTGCGCAGGACCTCCGCAGCGTCGTTCTGCAGTGAATCCTCCCGGAAGCGGGGGCGAAGATGCGAGATCGGCCGCCCCAGATCGCCCTCGACCAGGCTGTAGAGCCCCTTCGCCGCCGGGGTGAAGGAGCGCACCTTGAACTCGCGGTCGAGGAAGATCGTGGCGATCTGCGTGCTCTGGAGCAGGTTGGCGATGTCGGCGTTGGCGGCGCTCAGCTCGTCCACGCGCAGGCTCAGCTCGGCGTTGACCGTCTGGAGCTCCTCGTTGATCGACTGCAGCTCCTCCTTCGAGGTTTCAAGCTCCTCGTTGGCCGATTGCAGCTCCTCGTTCATCGAGGACAGCTCTTCGTTGGCCGAGCGCAGTTCCTCGTTCGACGATTCGAGCTCTTCCGTCGTCGTCTGCAGGCGCTCCCGGGTCGCGCGCAACTCGGTTTCGAGCTGCTTGACGTTGGCGTCGCCCGAATCGTCGGCGGTGTCGACGTCGCTGCCGTCCTCCGGAACGATGCTGCCCACATCTCGGAAAACCAGCATGTAGGTCGCGTCCGGGGTACCCTGGCGATCGACCGGCTCCATGATGAGATCGACCATCTGGCGGCCGCCATTCGTGCCGACGGTGATGTTCCTCTGGATCGACGACTGCTCGCTCGTGGCAACCCGATGGAACGCCGCCCGGATCTCCTGGCGCAATCCCGGGCGGGCGAGCGTGTAGACGTTGTTGTCCGGCGCGCCCGCCGCCATCTCGAAATACTTGCCGGTGCGCCCCGACGTATAGAGTATCTCGCCGCTGGCGTTGGTGATCACGTAGGCGGGAGCGTAGCGTTCCAGCAGGCGGCGCTCCGCCCGTTCCTGGAGGCTCGCCTGCTCCGCGGGCACGCGCCTCGCCTCAAAGGGCCTGGGCGCGGGTGCGCGGGCCGAGAGCGGGAACTCCGGGAGCTTCGCCGTGCGGTGCGGGCGCTTGTGGAATATGCGGTGGGACCGATCGACGGTCTCGAAGAGCGCCGCGTGACGCGTGACGTTCTCGGATGCGCCGAGGAAAAGGTAGCCGTCGTCGCGCAGGGCGTAATGAAACAGCGGGATGATCCGCTTCTGCAGCTCCACGTCGATATAGATCAGCAGATTGCGGCAGGAGATCAGGTCGAGCCGCGAGAACGGCGGATCGCGCAGCAGGTCGTGTTTGGAGAACAGGCACATCTCCCGCAGCTCGCCGATGACCCGGTAGCTCCCGTCCTCGCGCACGAAGAATCGCTTGAGCCGCTCGGGCGAGACCTGCTGCTCGATCGAAGCCGGAAAGCGACCGATCCGGGCAACCTCGAGGCTGCGCTCGTCGATGTCGCTCGCAAAGACCTGGAGCTGCGGCCGTTCGCCCTCCCGCGCCTGCTCGCAGAGCAGCATCGCGATCGAATAGGCCTCTTCCCCCGTGGCGCATCCGGGCACCCAGACGCGGACGGCGTCCCCTGCGCCCTTGCCCTTGAACAATTCGGGAATGACCTTGTGCTCCAGCCCCTCGAAAGCCTCCCTGTCCCGGAAGAACTCGGTGACGCCGATCAGCAGATCCTGGAAGAGCAGGTGGACCTCGCGCGGATCGGCCTCGAGGCGCGCGAGGAAGGACGCTCCGTCGGAAACCTGCAGCACGTGCATGCGGCGCTGGATGCGCCGGATGATCGCGCTCTGCTTGTAGCCGCTGAAATCATGGCCCGTGCGGTTGCGCAGGATCTCGCAGATCCTGCCCAGATGCGCCGCAGCTTCCTCGCGGATTCGGTCTAGCCCCTTCTCCTCGATGACGCTGCCGAGGTGCCTGAAATGCGCGACGATCCTGGCCGGAAGCTCGGCAACGGGCAGCGTGATGTCCACGAGGCCCGTCGCGCGGGCGCTGCGCACCATCCCGTCATATTCCGCGTCCGATTGCGCGAGCGTCAGGCCGCCATGCTCCTTGATCGCGCGCAGGCCGAAGGTGCCGTCGCTGCCTGTGCCGGAGAGCACCACGCAGGCTGCATTCTCCGCCTGGTCCTCCGCAAGCGATTCGAAAAATCGATCGATCGGAGCGCGGCGACCCCGCTCCTCGCGCGGTTCGATCAACCGCAGAACGCCGTTCCGAACCGTCAGCGTCGCATTCGGCGGAATGACGTAGACGTGGTTCGGCTCGATCGCCTGGCCATCCCTGGCCTCCGTCACCTTCAGCTTCGAGGATCTGCCGAGGATCTCGGGCAGATTGCTCTGATGCCCCGGATCGAGATGCAGGACGACGACGACGGCAAGATTGGAATCGGCCTGGATCGCGGGAAGGAAGCGCTGCAATGCGCCGATCCCGCCGGCCGAAGCTCCCACGCCGACTATCGGGCAGGGCGCCGCCAATGCGTCTTTCCCCTGCGAATTAACGCTCTCTTCGTCCATCAACCAGCCCGCTGCTATGGAGCCGGATCGTGACTTTCTTCAGCCATGTGGTCAACAAGCAATTGCCCGATAATCTCCGCATCCCCCTCATATTCCCTCGCTTTTTCCTTCATCCACCTTGCGCTTTCGTGCCGGCCTTCCGCTAGGTCACGATCAGCAATTCGACGCGCCATGGCGGCGCGCTGCTGATGCACGCGCAGCAACCTCTCGATCATGTTCTCGGCCTCGGTGCCCTGGGCGGAGAGCATCGCTTCGGCAGTCAGCGCGTGACCGGCGTGACAACGGTAACGCAGCAGCCGGCCCTCCTCGATCTCCCATAGCGGCCCCTGGCATTCGGGGCAGGTGAAGGGCGAAAGCCTGCCCAGTTTGTCGGTGCTGTCCATGTTCGCATGCTCCTGCGCCGCGATGGCTGCTTCGAGACAGATCTCTTCGGGAATCGCGATCGGTTCGCGCGCCGGTTCGGCGACGAGCCTCGCCAGCAGGTCGGCGAGTTCCGCGAGCGGGACGCAATGATCGACATCGACATGGTCGAGCGCATTGCGCGGCATGTCCGGCACCAGTGCGTCGCTTGGATCCTGCACGATCGTCACGCCTCCGCAGCGCTTGATGGCATGGAGCCCGGATGAGCCGTCGCTCAGCGAGCCTGTGAGGACGACCCCGATCGCACGTGCTCCGAAACTGCAGGCGACCGAACGAAACAACGGATCGATCGCCGGGCGCGCCAGGTTCTCGCGCGGACCGCGCCGCAGCAGGATGTGATCGTCGTGCACGAGCATGTGCCGCCCTGGCGGCGCGACATAGATGCTGCCCGCGAGGATCCGCTCCCCCGATTCGGGCCGTCTTGCCGGAAGCGGCCCGGCGCGCGAGAGGATTTCGGGCATGTAGCTGACCTCCCCCACATGGAGCACGATGAGGACAGGCGCGGGAAATCCGTGCGGGAGCGCGCTCGCGAGCCTCTTCAGCGCATCGACTCCGCCCGCCGACGCGCCGATCACGACGACGGGCATTCCGTCAGTGTCTGGGTTCGTCCGTCCCTCCCGCATCGCGTTCCTCGCTCGCTGCTCCAGCCGGCTCGGCTGCCTTCGTCAACGCCGGTGTACGGAACGGGTTGCGGCAATGCGGGAGACGGTATCACACACGGCAGAACCATTTCCGGGACCAATCCATTGTGCAACTGCGAAGTATATGTCACGCACCCGTCAATATCGCCGCTGTAACGGCTAAGTTTTCAAACATAATCTTGAATCAGTTCCTGCGTTCTTGGAACCATCGCCCGACCCAGACAGTTCCCCGGTGAGCAATCCAAACCAAAGGGAGCTTGAAACATGAAGCATCTTCTATTCGCAGCGCTCCTCGGTTCCACGGCGATGATTCCCGTGGCGGCGAGTGCACAGCAGGCCCAACCGCAACCGGGTCAACCCCAGCAGCAGCAGATGCAGGCGCAGCAGCCGGGTCAGCAGCAGCCGGGTCAGGCGCAGCCGGGCCAGCAGCAGCAGATGCAGGCTGGACAGCTGCAGGAACTGCCCGTCGGTGAACTGATGAACCGCCAGGTCGTCAGCGAGCAGGGCGAGCCCATCGGCACCGTCGCCGGAGTCGTCGATCGCGAGGGCGCGGAGCAGTTCATCGTCATCGAGATGGAGCAGGACCAGAGCCAAGTTCTGCTGCCGATCGACCGCGTGAACATGCAGGGCGACCAGCTGGTCGCGCATGGCATGCAGGACGGCCAGCTGCAGGGCGCTCAGCCCTTCGGCGAAGAGCAGCAGGCCCAGTTCCAGCAGATCGACGAGCAGCAGCCCGTTCAGGTCCGCGGCCAGCAGCAGGCCCAGGCCGGAGGCCAGCCGGGTCAGCAGCAGGCTCAGCAGCAGCCTACCGGTGCCCAGATAAGGGTTCAGCAGCAGCCGGCTCAGGTCGATGTCCAGCAGCAGCCGCCGCAGATCATCGTCCGTCAGGCTCCGCCGACGATTATCGTGCAGCAGTCGCAGCCCGAGATCATCGTGCGCATGCCTGAGCCCCAGGTTGCCGTGCAGCAGCCCGAGCCGCAGGTTCAGGTGGAACAGGCCCAGCCGCAGGTTCAGGCCGAGCAGGCGCAGGCCATGGTCCGCACCGAGCAGGCCCAGCCGCAGGTGTCCTTCGAGCGCACGGGTGAGCCGCAGATCCAGTTCCAGGAGGAGCAGGGTCAGCCGCAGATCCGCATCGAGCGGATGGCGCAAGGCGAGCAGCAGCCAGGTCAGGCCCAGCAGCAGCAGCAGGCCCAGCAGCAGCCGGGTCAGCAGCAGACGCAGCCGGGTCAGCAAGCGCAGCAGCAGCCGCAGCAGCGTGAAGCTCGCGACGCATTCGGTGTCGGTCAGGAGCCGCAGGCAACGGGTGCCATCGGGACGGCGCAGCAGCAGCAGGTTGCTGTTTCCGAGATCGAAGGCCGCGAGGTCCACAACTACGAGGGCGAGCAGCTCGGCACCGTCGAGCGCGTCATCCAGGATCCGCAGAGCCAGCAGTTCTACGTCGTGGTCTCCCACGGCGGGTTCCTCGGCCTCGGTACGGATGAGGTCGTGATGCCGCTTGAGCGGATGGTCATGCACGGCGAGCGCCTGCTGGTTCAGGGCGTCACCGAAGCCGACCTCGAAGCCATGGACGATGCCGACCGCTATGCGCAGTACCCGCAGGCGGAAGGTGAGGTCGGGATTGGCCAGACGAACTAACGCGCTGCCAATTCAATGAGCCAAGAGCCCCGGCGTTTGCGCGCCGGGGCTTTATGATTCGTCGCCATGCAGATGGTGGAGCGAACCATAAGCGTGGCGATGCGTTGCCTCGGTGCGCGTGATCGTCGCGACCCGTTGAAAAAGGAGCTTCCCATGCGCCTGCATGAATTCATCATCCCGCTCGCCCTCGTTGCCTTTACCAGTGCCGCCACGGCGCAAACCGCAACGCCGCAGAGCTTCCCCGTCTGCGAGAGCCAGCAGGAACTGGAGCAGGTTCTCGCCAGCGACGGCCAGTTCATGCCGGACGGATGCCGCCAGCTTTCCGTCACTTCGCTCGAATCCGAATACGGTCCGCTCTGCGTCATCGATTTCGAGGCAGCCGCCGATCCGGGATTCCTCGATCGCCTCACGGATGCCGCGATGCCGACCCAGTGGTGGGTCCTGTGTGAAAATCTCTCGCCCGGTCGCTGAATCGATGGGCGACAACCCGCTCTTCTTCGACGAATGGACTTCGCTCGGTCGCACGCTGATCGTGGGCATTCTCGCCTATGTCGCCCTCGTCGCTATCCTGCGGATCTCGGGCAAGCGCACGCTGACGAAGTTCAACGCCTTCGATCTGATCGTGACCGTCGCGCTCGGCTCGACGCTGGCGACGATCCTGCTCAACAAGGAGGTCACGCTAGCGGAAGGGGTCGTCGCGCTTACGCTCCTGATCGTGCTGCAATACGTCATCACCTGGCTCTCGGTGCGATCGCCCTGGTTCGAGCACATGGTCAAGGCCGAGCCGACACTGCTCGCGCATCAGGGCCAGTTCCTCGACGACGCGCTGCGCCGCCAGCGCGTAACCCGCGAGGAGGTCGTGGCGGCTTTGCGTTCATCAGGGATGACGGAGATTTCGCAGGCCGCGACCGTGATTTTGGAGACGGATGGATCGATCAGCGTGATTGGAAAGTCTTCTTGAACGACGGTCCTCCCGGCAGCGCCGAGCATCGATCCGATCCGAAACGTCAGCGTGGCGGCGAGGCCCTCCGCAGGGGAGACTCGCTGGATTGCAGTCGGATCTTAACGATATGCGTTTCGATCTGTTCTGAAAGCCTGGAACAAGGATATGCGGGCGCTGCCTTTATGACAGCGCCCGCATTTCTTTGAGCTTATTCGCAGATCTGAATTGGGCCGAGCGTTATGCAGCTGCCGCGCTGCACCCGCAGACCCGATACTCTGCGGCAGGTGTTTGGATTGCGCCCGCGGAAGCCTGGTTCACGACATCTTTGCTCCAACTCGCGTCGAGTGAACCGCTGCTGGCTGTGGCGCGGCGGGGGACCCCGGCGTTGCCCCGGACCAGGAGGCGGTCCACGGCGCTGAGGTGCCGGACGCTGCCTCGGCGGCCCACGGCCATCCCCGCGCCCGTTCCACTGTGCGAGCTGAATTTCATCATCCAAGGTCGAGGCTGCAACCTCACCGATCCTCAAGACCGGCGCTACGGCAGCAAATGTGCCGACCAGCCCCAGACCCGCGAGCATGTCGCGTCGGGAAATCCCTGGTTCGTTGTCCGAACCCGCCACACTGCTGCAGATGCTTTTGAAAAAATTGCCCCAGGCCATGTTTCCTCCTCGTGCCGCCGCATAATCGAGAGACTGAGTCTGCGATTTGTTTTGGGTAGCAATAGTAAACGCCACGCCTGTGGCAAGGTTCCGAGCTTTGCAGTTCCCGCGTCGATTCACCCGCCAGCATCGGCTTCAATAAACCAGCGAGGGTTGATCTTCGCCGCAAGCGACACAGCTAATCGATGCAGCATTTCCGGAGGAAAGACGATGTCAGGACCAAATCGACGCGACCTGTTCGTGATGACCACGCTTGCTGCCGCAGCCGGCACTCTGGGTGCCGGTGCGGCAAGCGCTCGGACCGAAGGGACTCGGGACGGCGTTCCCGCAGTCTACCGCTACCGGGTCGGCGCGTTCGAGGTGATGCCCGTCTATGACGGCATCCGCAGTTTTCCATTGCCTCCCACCTTCGTGACCAATGCTCCGATCGAAGAGGTCCGCAGCGCCTTTTCCGATGCGATGCGGCCGGAGGATGTGATCGAGAATCCGTTCACGCCCACACTCGTGCAAACCGACGACAGGCTGATCCTGATAGACACCGGCAATGGACCGCAGGAGGGCGAATCGCCCGTGGGCCATCTGGTCGAGAACATGCGGCTTGCGGGCTTTGCTCCCGAAGACGTCGACCTGATCGTGATCTCCCACTTTCATCCCGACCACATTGCGGGCCTCAAGACGCCGGATGGGCAGCCAATGTACCCCAATGCCGAGGTCCTGGTCCCCGAGCGGGAGATGGCATTCTGGCTGGACGAGGGTGAGGAGAGCCAAGCCGCGGAAGGGAGGCGGCCGAATTTCGCGCTCGCACGGCGCATGTTCGGCGACGACGTGCTGTCTGTTTCGACCTTCGACGATGGGGACGAGATCGTGCCGGGCATGGTCGCCGTCGCCGCTTACGGACACTCCCCGGGGCACATGGCATTCCGGATCGCATCCGACAGCCAGCAATTGCTCCTTCTGTCCGACGCAGCCCACCTGCCGTTCCTGTTCGTCCGGAATCCGGATTGGGCGCTGATGTTCGACATGGATCCGGAGATGGCGCGCGAAACGCGCAGAAGGCTCCTCGATGAAGCTGCCGACAAAGGCATGCTGGTCGCCGGCTATCATTGGGGCTTCCCGAATGTCGGCCAGATCAGGCGCATGAACGATGGCTACGAGCTGATCCGAATGCCTTGGCCGGCTTGATCGACTCCGAAGAGCACATTTGGCCCTGCCCGCGCAAACGCGGTCTGTCGTTTGATTTCAAGCTCTCTATGAAGGTCACCGGTTGCTCGTCGTGCAGGCAATAGCCCTCGGCAGCGGAGCGGTCGAAGATGCCGCCGGCGGAAGGGGCGCGTTCGGCGGGAAGGCCGAGCGCACAACTTCGCTGGCCGCCGCCGCAATGTACGTGGACCGGCCCATCTGCCTCCCCGGCGACCTTGCGCACTGCATCGACTTGATCGCGATCATGACCCCGGCCTCATCTCGCGCTCGCGCCGCCAGCGCAGATAGAAGGCGAGCGCGGCGAGGCAGAGCGTACCGACGATCAGCAGCAATGCGGCCGCCGCGATGGCGGGGCTGATGTTCTCGCGAAGGCTGGAGAACATCTGGCGCGCAAGCGTTCGCTGGTTGGGGCCCGCGACAAAGAGCGTGATCACCACCTCGTCCAGCGATGTGGCGAAGGCGAACACCATCCCCGAGATCACCCCCGGCAGGGCGAGCGGCAATGTCACCTGGCGGAACACCGCGAGCGGCGATGCGCCGAGACTGCTGGCGGCCCGCTCGATCGTGGGGTTGATGCCCACGAGCGAGGCCGAGACCGTCACCACGACGAAGGGGACGCAGAGCACGCTGTGGGCGATGATCACGCCGAGATAGCTGCTGGCGAGGCCCATCCGCGCGTACAGGATCTGCATGCCGACGCCGAGCACGACCGCCGGCACCACCATCGGCAGCACGAACATGGTGCGCAAAAGCCCCGCGAAGGGCAGCGCCCGGCTTCGCAGCCCCAAGGCCGCCATCGTGCCGATGACGGTCGATAGGATGGCGGCGGAGGATCCGATCACGAGGCTGTTCACGATCGAACGCCGCCAGGCCTCGCGGGCCGAGAGCTCCTCGAACCAGCGCAGCGAGAAGCCGCTCATGGGATAGGAGAGGAAGATGCTGTCCGTGAAGGCGAGCGGCAGGATCGCCGCGATCGGCGCGAGCAGGAAGATGACGACGATCACACCGTAGGCGATCTGGATCGTGCGAAAGCCCATCTCAGCGCCCCGTCATCTGTGGCGTGTCCGACAGGCGGCTGTAGACGGCGTAGAGCGCCATCGTGGCCGTCAGCAGGAAGATGCCCAGCGCCGCCGCCATGCCCCAGTTCGCCGTGCCCATCGCATAGAAGGCGATGACGGAGCTGATCATCTGGTCGTTCGCCCCGCCCAGAAGTGCCGGCGTGATGTAGTAGCCGAGCGCCACCATGAAGACGAGCAGCGAGCCGGACAGGAGCCCGGGGAGGCTGAGCGGCAGCAGGACGTGGAAGAATGCGCGGAGCGGCGGCGCGCCCAGCGAGCCCGCAGCCTGCATGAGGTTCTTCGGAATCCCGACGATCACGCTGTAGATCGGCAGCACCATGAAGGGCAACAGGACATGCGTCATCGCGATGACGACGCCGGTGCGGTTGAAGATCAGGGCGATCGGGCTGTCGGTGATCCACAGCCCCATCAAGGTCCAGTTGATCAGGCCCTCGTTCTGCAGGAGGATGAACCACGCGGCGGTGCGCACGAGCAGCGACGTCCAGAGCGGCAGCAGGACCGCGAGCAGCAGCGCCATTCGCAGCCAGCCCGTCGCGGTAGCGGCGAGCATCGCGTAGGGCAGGCCGATCGCAGCGCACAGCGCGGTGACTCCCGCCGCGATCCCGAAGGTGCGGACCATGATCACCCGGTTGGCCGAGGCCTCGCCCGCGCCCGAGACGACCTCGCCGGCTGCATTGCGGCTGAGATCGACGGCGGCGAGCAGGTTGCGATCGGTGAAGCGCGGGACGGCGTCGGCGAAGGCTGTCCAGTACTGCGCCTCGCCCCAGCGCGGATCGATCGCCTCGAGATCGACGGGAGCATCCGGGGCCACGCTGCGGGCGCTCGATAGCGTGCGCGAGAGGAGGGACCGATAGCCGGGCACGGCGCTGTTGAGGCGGCGCACGGCATCCCCGAACGCAGCTTGATCCTCGACGCCGCGCAGATCCGCCACCAGCGCCTGGGCAAGCGCCGCGGGGACCGGCATCTCGCGGTTCCAGTCCGCGGCCGCTTCGGCGGCACTCGGAAATGCCGTGCGAACGACGCCGTCGGTCACCGCCGTCGTCAGCATGGTGACGAGCGGCCACACGAAAAAAACGGCGAGGAACAGGGCGAGCGGCGCGATCAGCGCCAGCGCGGAGAGGCGCGCGCGGGCGACGACGCGGGTCACGCGGGAACCACCCGGCAATCGTCGGGCTCGAAGGATGCGATGACGGCGGAGCCGACCGGCCATTCCCGCGAACGGCGATCGAGCTTTGCAACGAGCATGAGTTCGCCCGCCTGAAGATGAACCCGCACGTGATCACCCTGATAGACCCAGTCTGCGATCTGCGCCGGGAGCGCGTTGCCTACGCTCGCATCATCGCCGAGCCGAATGCGTTCCGGGCGCAGCGACAGGTTGATCGCCTCGCCCGGCCCGCGCCCGCCCGCCTCGTCCACGAGAAACGCCAGGCCACCCGCCTGCACCCGCGCGCCGCCCTGATCAACCGTGTCGATCTGCGCCTCAATGAGGTTGGTTTCTCCCACGAATTCCGCGACGAACCGCGTCTGCGGCGCGTCGTAGATCTGCTGCGGGGTGCCGATCTGCTCGACGCGGCCATTGTTGAAGACGGCGACCCGATCGGACATGGTCAGCGCTTCCGACTGATCATGCGTCACGAAGATGACCGTCAGGCCGAGCGTCCGGTGCAGGTCGCGCAGCTCGAGCTGCATGTGTTCGCGCAACTGCTTGTCGAGCGCCCCCAGCGGCTCGTCCATCAGGACGACTTCCGGCTCGAAGACGAGCGCCCGCGCAAGGGCCACCCGCTGCTGCTGTCCGCCGGAGAGCTGCGCCGGGCGGCGCTCCCCGAGATGCCCGAGCTTGACCATCTCCAGCGCCCGCGCGACCTTCGGAGCGATTTTCCCGCGGTCCATTCCGCGCATCTGCAGCGGGAAGGCCACGTTCTCGGCGACGCTGCGGTGGGGAAACAGCGCGAAATTCTGGAAGACGACGCCCATGTCGCGCTTGTGGGGAGGGAGCTGGTCGATCCGCCGCTCCGCCACATGGATCGTGCCGCTCGACGGTGCCTCGAAGCCGGCGAGCATCATCAGGATCGTGGTCTTCCCCGAGCCGGAGGGGCCGAGCAGGCTGACGAACTCGCCGTGGGCGATGTCGAAGTCGAGATGCTCAACAACGCGCACCGAGCCGAACGACTTCGAAACCTGCTTGAACTGGATGTAGGGCGTCATGGAACGCGTCACGGAGCGCATCATGGGGCGGAGGACGCCTTCTTCAATTTGAAACGAAGGTCAACGATGCCGGCCCGATTCACCTTCGAACGGGTGATCGGGCCGGCGGCTGCGTGTCTCTTACTGGGCCAGCCAGGCGTTGAAGCGCTGGGTCAGGGCCTCCACGTTGTCGGTCCAGAATTCCGTCTCGAGCGCGATCGCGCCCTCGAGGTTTTCCGGCGTCGTCGGCAGGTCACCCTTGAGCTCGTCGGGCACCATGGCCGCAGCCTCGGTGTTCGGCAGGCCGTAGGCGATGTATTCCGGCAGCTTCGACTGGTTCTCCGCAGCGCTGGCGAATGCGATGAAGTCCATCGCCAGCTCCTTGTTGGGGCTGCCCTTCAGGATGACCCAGCTGTCGACGGCATAGATGCTGCCCGGCCAGACCACCTGGAAGTTCGTGCCCTCCGTGCGGTTGATGCCGGAGATCCGGCCGTTATAGGCCGAAGTCATCACCACCTCGCCCGAGCCGAGCAGCTGCAGCGGCTGCGCGCCGGATTCCCACCAGACGATGTCGCCCTTCAGTTCGTCGAGCTTGGCGAAAGCCTGGTCGATACCCTCCGGCGTGCGAAGGACGTCATAAACTTCTTCCGCCGCGACGCCGTCCGCCATCAGGGCGAATTCGAGGGCGTATTTGGGTCCACGGCGCAGGCCGCGCTTGCCGGGGAAGGCGTCCGTGTCCCAGAAATCGGCCCAGGACGTGGGTGCGGTCTCCAGGCGGTTCGCATCGAAGCTCAGGGCAGTCGACCAGACGATCGCGCCGACGCCGCAATCGCTCACGGCTGCATCGAGGAACTTGTCGCGACCGCCGACGGCGTCCCAGTCGATGGGTTCGTACATCCCGTCGAAGCAGCCGAGTTCCAGCTCTTCGGCCTCGACCTGCACCACGTCCCAGTTCGGCGTGCCGGCGGCGACGCGCGCCGCGATGACGCCGATACCGCCGTCCCAGCTCTCGTCGAGAACGGTCTGGCCGATCTTCGATGCGAAAGGATCGAAGAAGATCGTGCGCTGCGCATCCTGATAGCTTCCGCCCCAGGACACGATCGTCAGATCGCGGGCTTCGACTGCGCCGACGCTGGCGATGCCAAGTGTCGATACCGCTACTATTTTCAGTAGAGATTTCATTTCCATACTTCCCGTGTGATGCTTTCCGCAGTTTTGTTTGACTCAGCTGAGCATGTGGGGCTGGGCTGCGTCAACGGCTTTGAACCCAGTCCGGTCGAGCTTGTGAATACGGTCATCCCGGCCGAACGGGCGTGCGGTGCCAGCCCTCGCGGTGTCGCTGCCAGTAGGCCTGCTTCAGCGACAGCGAAACGGGTCCCGGCCGATCGTTCCCGAGGATCCGGCGGCCGATCCGCGACACCGGCATGACGCCTCCCGCTGTCGTGGCGAGGAAGACCTCGTCTGCATCCTCCAGCATCGCGCGCGGGATCGGCTCGATCGCCGCATCGATGCCCATCATCTCGCAAAGCTCCAGCACCGACCGTCGCGTGATGCCGTGCAGGCTGCCGCGGTCGGGGGTCGATACGCGACCATCCTTGACGATGAACAGGTTGAAGCCGGGCCCCTCGGTCGCCATCCCCGCGGCATCGCACAGGACCGCGGTGTCGTAGCCTTCGTCCTGAGCCTCGAACAGCCCGGAGGTCAGATCGAACCATTGGTAGTTCTTCACGGTGGGATCGACAGATGCGTCGGGCACGCGCGGGATCTCGGCGATCCAGACATGCGCCCCGCGCTCCTGTACATCTTTGGGAATGACGTCGATCCACGGTATCGCATAGGCGACGAAGTGGTTGTCGCAGTCGCTCAGCTTGCGCGAACCGGGCACCTTCGGCCGCCCGCGCAGCGCCACCATCGCGACATAGGCATCAGCGAGGCCCGACAGGCTGACGCAGCGGTGGAGAATGCTCTCGATCGCAGCGCGGTCTTCGGGAGGCTTCAGGCGGCGCTTCTCCATCGAGACCATGAAGCGATCGAGGTGATCGTCCAGCCGAAAGAAGCCGTTCTCGAATACATGCACGACGTCATAAACCGTATCGGAGCGCGTGAAGCCCCAGTCGAGCACCGATATGCCGGCCTCGGCTACCGGAAGATACCGACCAGCGGTGTAGGCCGCGCCCTTTGCGAAGCGATCGGCGGCGGTTTGATCCGGGGACAACGTATACCTCAATTTTGAGCGTCACGATGAGACGAAGCTTAAGCTCAGGATTTATCAGGCGCACCGCTGCATATGGCAAAGCAGGCTGTGCATCCCTGCGATGAAATCGTTCAGGTTGCCTTGCGCACCCTCGCGGTGCGGGCGCCAGTGTCGCCAATCCCACCGCGGGACAATACACCGCTGAAGTCGGCTGAAAATTACCGCAGATGCGCCGGGACGCGGCTTGCGGATCGTGTCGTCCTGCCGGCGTACGCGACAGATCTCACTCCTACCTGTTCGCCGACAGCCGCCGAAAGACGCTGCACGGCGGGCCATTGCAAGTGAAACGCGTCAAAGAAATCGTCCGCGAGATAGGAATCGTCGGCCAACATCACGATGTCGTGGCCGTTGCTCCGCAACGAAGTCTGGATCTGGTCGTGAAGCGCGATCAAACGCTCCTGCGTATCCGGATACTTCTGCAAGTAGGCAGGATGCACAGGAATGAGAGCAACCAGAAACCGGCGTCCGGCTTGTGCCAGATCATCCGACATCAGGTGAAGCTGCCGCAGGCACTCGGGGTCGAAGTCCTGGCGGCCGTAGCGCAGGCCCATGTCGGGAACGTGCAGCGGTCCGGAGGCGTATTCATCCTGCCAAAGATCTCCCTCAAGCGGCTCCATCCGTTTCGGCAGTTCCAGGCCTGTGCGCACATAGCGCGCGAGGGTCAGGTACTTCAGGTAATAGAACCATTCCGGTCGCGTGCCGGTGACGTAGTCCTTCACGTCGTCGCGGTTGAACAGGCTCGCCGGAATTGTCGTGCAATCCTCGAAGTCGGGAAGCGAGGTCAGCATCACGAAGTAGTCGGCGTCGTACATCTCGACATAGAAATCCGCCAGATAGCGCGATTGATGAACCCGCAGGAAGCTCGTGCCGCCGTTGAGAAAGCTCAACCCGGAATGTGCTTCGAATTTCTCTCCGTCGAAGTGACGCCATGTCATCGAGGAGCCTACGGCGATCACGTCCGGATGAAGATCTCGACGGTTGCGCAGATGGCGAAACTTGAAATCGAGCGCCTCGACCTGAGACACGGCGGGCGGCGGCATGTTCATTGGCCGGAACTGAAAAATCGAGTGCTGCGCGCCAACCAGCAGAGCCGGAAGCGTCAGGACGCCCAATGCCATTCCAAGAAAGTAACCTCTCACCCTGCGACTCCCTAGAACGTGAAATAAAGAAATTCCGTGGCCGCTTCACCGAAGGCGCGGATGAGCGCGGCGGCCATGATCGCGCCGATGAAGAAGCCGTGCAGCATGGTCGGGCGCCACCCGCGCAGACCATCAAAGAAGGCGAGCACCCAGGCCCAGCGCCCGGCCTTCTCCCGGTCCCCTTCGATCAGCCCGAGCCATTGCTGGCTGTTGGGAAGGCACCAGATGATGAAGAACCCGACGAGAAAAATGGGCACGTCGCTTCGTTTGAGAAACGGCGGCGCGTAGCCACCGAACAGGCCGGGCTCGTACTCGGCCCGCGCCGTCAAGCCGAGCAGGCCGCGGAACATGTTCATTGCCTGATCGACATCGGCAGACTTGAAGAAGACGAGGGCCAGCGATACGGCGGTGAAGGTCAACAGTACCGAGAACATGCGCAGCAGGCGATTGCCCCGCAGCCGCTCGCGCAGGGGCAAGCCGTTTCCGAAGAGCCGCCAGGCGTGGTTGATCGCCAGCATCAACCCGTGCAGCAGCCCCCAGATCAGGAACTGGAAGCCAGCTCCGTGCCAAAGTCCCGACAGCGCCATCGTGATGATCGTGGGGGCGAAGAGCAGCACGAAGAAGGTGTTCCAGGAGGGCGCCGACCGCCGCAGCATCGGCTTGCCGGCGGCCATTCTCCGCCGGCTCAGCCGCGTCAGGATCGGATTGTAGACGTAGTTCGTCAGGAAGCGGGTCAGCGTGATGTGCCAGCGTGACCAGAATTCGATGATGCTTGCGGACTTGTAGGGCGAGGCGAAGTTGAAAGGCAGGCGGATGCCGAACATCAGGGCGAGACCGATCGCCATGTCGGAGTAGCCGGAGAAATCAAAGTAGATCTGGAGAGAGAATGCGAACATGCCTGCCCAGGCGACTTCAATCGGCGGCGCCCAGCCCTCGGCTGCAGCGCCGAATGCGCTTGCGGCTATCGGGGAGAAATTGTCGGCGAGCACCACCTTCTTGAACAGGCCGATCGCGAACATCGAAATGCCGAGCCCGATGGACAAGCTGTTTGCGACATAGGTTTCCGGCTTCTTGAACTGCTCGATGATCTCGCGGTGATGAACGATCGGACCGGCTATGAGCTGCGGGAAGAAGGCGATGAAGGCGCAGTAGCTGAGAAAGTCGTCTTCCTTCGTCGCGCCGTCATGTGATTCCACGAGATAGGCGATCTGCTGGAACGTGTAGAACGAAATCGCCAGTGGCAGAATGATGTGCGGAACGGGAATGGCGAGCCCCGCCAGCATGTTGACCACTTCAACGAAAAACCCGGAATACTTGAACCAGCCCAGTGCGAGCAGGTTCGTCCCCACGCCGAAGAAGAGAAGGCCGCGGCTCGGTTTTCGAGAAAGGGCGAGGCCGACGCGAAAGTTGAAAATGAGCGACGCCAGCAGCAAGAAGATAAGGGTGGGGTTCCACCACGAATAGAAGAACAGCGATGAACAAACCAGCCAGTAAAGAGCGAGCCGGCTGTTTCCGACGCTGGCGATGAGGAAGAAGCCGGCGACGACGATAGGCAGGAAGACGATAATGAACTCGAATGTGTTGAAAAGCATGAGGCTTGGACCTATCCCGGCTGGAGAGCCAGCTTCGTCTCGATCAGGTTCACGAGTTCACCGACATTCTTGAGCCCCTCGACCTCGGACGCCTTGAACTTCACCCCGAAAGCCATTTCCGTCGCCACCATCATGTTGATGTGGTTGAATGAATCCCAGACCTCGAGGTCGCGTGAGCTGAGTGCGGGGTGCACCTCGATCCCCGGATCGTCGAAGATGTCGCGAAAGATGTCTGTCAGTATTTCGTAGATCCCGGGGCGGTCCATTCAGGCTCCTCCGCTGCGTGCGGTGACGTTGAAATAAGGTGGAGCCTCCGGCCTCGTGACGCCGAGGTCCAGCCACCACACGGATTCTCCTTCGGCGCCTTCGTCGATCCTGCGAAAGCCGAGGGATTCGTACATTCCCCTAACGATGCCGTTTCTGCCGGAATCGACGTAGCGCCCCCGGATGGCTCTTGCCCCCAGCCCGCAGGCCCGTTCTGCGACGAGCGCCAGCAGTGCATGCTCCACGCTTCTGCCGAGGACCCTGCAGCTCATGAGCCAGGTGTCGATATCGAGGACATCCCCGTCGCGCTCGGCGATGACGACGGAGATCAGGCCGTTGTCGCCGAACCGATCCGCAACGCGCGCGGACAGCGTCACCGCGCCCGGATCATTCACAAGGTCGCGAACCCGCGCTTCCGAATACCGTCGCGTCGTCAGGTTGAACTGGTTGGTCTTGTTGATGAGCTGGGCGATCCGCGGAACGTCGCTTTCGAGAAACGGCCCTGCCGACAGCGTCATCTGCAGGTCGCGCAGGAACGACGGCAGGTCGGTGGCCGTGGATTCGATGCGCTGTCGCTTCGCGTTTGCCGCATATTGCCCCGCCCGCTGCGTATCCTCGGCCGTGAGGGCGACCGCCTCGAAGTAGCCGGCATCGGCGAGGCATCGGCAGTAGAGTTCGGGCGCGGCTGGAACCTCGGGCGTATCCACCATCGGCAGCTCCTGGCGCATCAGCTGGCGTTCGGCGGGGTTGTCGTCGAAGAAGACGAAGGAATCGAGGCCCAGACCGAGTTGAGCGGCGATCCGGCGCAGCGCCTGGGGCTTGTCCTCCCAGTTTGCTTCGAAGGCCGCGATATCCTCGCGCCGCAGGATCATTTCCGGATGATCCCGGAAGACGGCCTCGGCGACCGCCATGTCGTTCTTCGAGCTGACTGCAAGTATGACGCCGCGCGCGAGAAGCTGCTTGAGGTAGCGCTGGAATGCACAGAAAGCCTCTCCCGCGCCGTTACCCTGACCGAGGAGGATGCCGTCGATGCCGTCATCCCCGATGACTCCTCCCCAGAGCGTATTGTCGAGATCCAGCACGAGAACCTTCTTCGAGCGACCACGCATCGCGGCGGCGACCCGCCCGATCTGCTCGCCTACCCAGGGCGCTGCTGCCGGAGAGACATCCTGCTTTGCGTGATGCAGCAGGGCCGGGTCGTGAATCCGGTCGAGGCCGATATGCCGCGCCGCTTCCCCGAGATCGACGATCTGGACGCCGGAATCCTCGGCGGCGAGCGAAAGCTGGACTGCAGCGAGCCGGCGGGCCGTCGCGGGCGAGCAGGCGATCGTGCGCTCCGAATGTCCGAAGACTTCGGGCTCCAGCGGAAGCGGCAGAACCTGAATGATCGCGCTCCCGGAGATCTCGCGGATCTTGCGCCAGTATCCCTCGATCTCGGTGACCCGCTCCGATATCGCCGCCGAGATCTCCGTGCGCGACGCCCCGAAGGGAAGCCCCGGCGCGAGATTTCCGCCGTTGAGCCAGATAACGACGATGTCGGGAGAGAATGCATGGAGCGCCGAAGTCGGATCGATGATCTCCTGCCGCCACTGTCCGTAAGAGCCGACATGCATCTCGGCGAGGAGACCGCGGCGCAGCACGCTGACGCTGATCGCCGGAGCCATGTGCTGCAGCGTGCCGTCACCGATGAGCGCTACCCGCAGCCGGGGCACCGAAACCGCATCCCCGAGGAGCGCGGTGCAACGGTCGAGCTTCAATGTCTGAACAAAATTCAGCCGAAGACGGGAGGCGGCGTGAAGCAGTTGCAACCGTTCCGAATGCGGTATTCCAGGTACTTTGGCGGCTGCAACAAGATCGGGAAAGGCGACGGGATCGGGCAGCCAGTAAAGTTCCGCCGAATTCATGCAGTTTGCCTTCCTGATCCTTCAGCGTTCGCAAGCATAACATCGTCGGCTTCGGCAGTTCAGTGTATATTTAGTTACTTTCGCAATTGCGTCGCGTATTTTTTTGACCCATAGGCAAAGAACGTCACCGGCCAATAACCTGCAAAATCAAAAAATGGGGAAACAAGCGTCGTCTCCCTCCCGGAGCGGGAACCGCGAAAAAAGAATGCGTCGGTGCCTCCGAAACCGACCCCTCCGCCGCGTCACTTGCGGCACGAGCAAGAAGAAATCGCGGCCGGCGGGACAGACGTCGAAACTTTCGATGCGGGTCTTGATTGACCAGACGACGGGCACTGGCTTTCGTGCATCCGCCAAACGATTCAGGTGTGCAGATGAACCACAACCTTGTTTTCGACGTAGGGATGCACAACGGCGACGACACCGCGCTTTATGTCAAGTCGGGCTACCGGGTCGTGGCGATCGAAGCCGATCCGGTCCAGGCGGCGGCTGCGCGACGCAGGTTTGCGACAGAGATCGCAAGCGGAACCGTGACTGTCGTCGAGGCGGCAATCGGCGAAAGGCCTGGCGAGGTGGCCTTCTGGACCAGCAGCAATCCCGAATACGGCTCATTCGACAGGGAGAATGCGATCAAGAGAGGTAACCGGGCTCGGGAGGTGCGGGTGGCTTGCCGAACCATGTCGGACGTCCTTTCGGAGTTCGGCGTCCCCTTCTATCTGAAGATCGATATCGAGGGTGCCGATCACTTCTGCCTCGAAGCAATCGACCCGCAGAACAAGCCGGAATTCGTCTCCTTTGAAAAGGGCCGTCTCGAGGATCTGCTTTTGGCGCGTTCTCTCGGCTATACCCGCTTCAAGCTAATTGCCCAGGAGGATTTCCGGCAACTGCATTACGCGCCCGAACGCGAGCAGGATCTGTACCGTCTGGTGCGGCGGATCGGTTCCGGTGCGGCCCGGCGGCTCGGTCTGATCTCCCGAACCCGGCTCGAACCTCCGCGAAAGGAATACGCCTATGGCTCGTCCGGTCCTTTTGGCGAGGAAACCGACGGGCCGTGGCGCACGATGGAAGAGGTGGCGTTTACCTGGCTCGCTTTCGATGCAGGTTATACCGGCAGTGCAAATCCGGCCATCGACGACTGGTTCGACGTGCATTGCTCCTGACCGGCACCCGGGGCGTGCCGGCTCCGACGCGGACCGAGCGCATACGCTCCTGGCTCTGTCGAGCGTGCTATCCGCTTCCAGAGAGTATCCTCGAGCGGCCTGCGAGGATGCGCGATACGTTGTTTGAAGCCTGCACGATGATCAGTATTCCCCCGGTCACCATCGCCTGCCTGGGCCAGAACATGTTGAACATGCCGGAATCGCTGAGGTCGTTGGCACCGAGCATCGCCAGCCGGTATCCAGCCGAGGACAGCATGAAGCCGAAATAGATCAGGAGCAGGTTGATCAGGAGGACGAGGGCGTCCTGCAGGCGAGCCGGCATGAGGTTGAGCAGGGTATCGACCTTGATGTGCTGCCACGATCTGACATAGCAGGCGCAGCCCCACAGGACGAGGAAGGCGAGGGTATAGCTCGACAGCTCCTCCACCCAGATCAGGGGTGAGCGGATCATGTAGCGCATAAGTACCTGAAGGATCAGGAGGCTGAAGATCAGGCCGCAGAAGAAGATCAGGGCCCATCTCGTCAGGCGGTCGATATAGCCTGTCACGGCTTCGAGAGCATCTGCGATCCGCGTCATCGGGTCCTCTCATCCGGAGCGACTTCATCGGGACGGTGCCAAGGTCCTGCGTTGAAATCGCGGTCAAACATCAACGGTTTCGCTCCCAGGCGATGCGGATCGTCGAACCGCATTATAGCCCGCCCAGTCCAAGCCACCGCGGCAGCGTCTCGCTGATGGCGGGAACCATGATCACCGTCAGGGTGATGCCGATCTCGAGCAGGATGAAGGGCCAGATGTACCGCACGATCGACATCACCGGCATCCTCCCGACGAGGGCCGTCATGAGCAGGGTTCCGCCGACGGGCGGCGTGAGATGCCCGATGCCCAGCGCCATGACGATGATCATAGCCGTATGGACGGAGCTGAATCCCGCCTGCTGCGTGAAGACCGGGATGATGATCGCGCCAAACAGCAGGATCGCCGTCGTCCTGTCGATGAAGAGACCGACCAGGAACAGGACGGCCAGCATCATGGCCGAAAGCGCCAGCGGATCCGTCGAGATCGACAGGAGCATCGCGGTGATTTCCGCCGGGATGTGGCGTGCCGCCATGACGTAGGAGAGCGAGAACGCGGCACCGATGAGCACCATGACGGCGGCCGTCGTCAGGGCCGTCTGCAGGAGGATGTCCGGCAGCTCCCTGACGGAGATGGTGCGGTACACCAGCATGGTCACGAACAGTCCGTAGCCGGCTGCGATCGCTCCGGCTTCCGTGGGCGAGAAGAAGCCGCCGAAGATCCCGCCGACCACCACGACGGGCATGACCAGGGGAAGCGACGCCCTGCCCAGGGCCCGGAGGATGTCGCGCAGTGAAGAACGGGGATATGAGGGGACCTTCAGGCGTCTCGCCAGGAGGAAGGCCATGAACATGTAGCAGACGGCGATCAGCAGGGCGAGGCTCAGGCCGGCGGCGAAGAGCGCGCCGATCGAGACGCCGAAGGTCGCGCCGTAGACGATCAGGACGATGCTCGGCGGGATCATCGGAGCAAGCGTGCCGGACACCGCAGTGATCGCGCCGGCGAAGCCCGCCGGATAGCCTTCCTTCTTCATCGCCGGGATGAACACCGTACCCATCGCCGCGATGTCCGCGTAGGCGGATCCGGAAATGCCGCCGAAGAACACGCTCGACAGGATGTTGATCTGGGCGAGCGCTCCCTTGAAGTGTCCGACCAGCGCCTTTGCCAGATCGATCAATCGATCGGTCAGACCGCCGCGCGTCATGACGATGCCGGCGAGCAGGAACATCGGGATGGCGAGCAGGGTGAACGACGTCATGCCGCCGTAGAAGCGCTGGATCAGAACGATGAGCGTCGAGGCGCGCCCGACGTCGTAGTAGTGCACGAAGCTGGAGATGATCATCGCCAGGAATACGGGTGCACCGACGAAGATCAGAGCGAAGAGGATTCCCAGGATGACGACGACGATCACGGGCGGCTTCCCGATGGTTGCCGCCTGCCGGAATCGAAAGTCTCCGGCAGGCTCTGATGCGGTGGTGGGCGAAGCCTTGCCGGCACGCCGAGAGCCTCATTGCTGGACGTAGAAGCCGTCGTTGATGCGCGCGACTGCGTCGAGCGTGTCCTGGATGAAGGCCTCGTCCGCCACTTCCGACACGAAGGCCCGGCCGACCGGCTCCGCGAGCTCGCGCCATTGTGCGCGCTCCTCGGCGTTGGGTTCGACCACGGTCAGTCCGGCATCGATGATGGTGTTCAACGCCTTGATGTCCTCGAGCAGCGCCTGACCGTTCTGGACGTCGATCGCCAGCGCCGCAGCCTCTTCGATCACCCGCCGGTACTCTTCGGGCAGTTCCTCGTAGAACTCGTTGCTCATGATGTATCCCGTTACGTCGTACATGTGCGCAGTCAGGGAGACGTAGGGTGCGACCTCAAGAAGGCCGGCGTTCCAGGCCGAGTTCAGCCCGCCTTCGGTCGCATCGATCAGGCCCGTCTGCAGGCCCGTATAGCGTTCCGCGGCCGGAAGGGCGACGACCGAGGGAGCGCCGAGCTCCGTCCAGATCTGCTGGTGCATCGGTGCCTGCATCGTCCTGATCTTGATGCTGTTGGTCTGCAGATCTTCCGGCACCCGAACCGGACCTCGCGTCGTGTAGAGATGGCGCACAGAATTCTCTCCGGCGCCGAGAAACCTGAGCTGTTCGTTGGTGTCCCGCATCATCTGCTCGTTCACCCGCGCGATGTACTCGCGATCCTGGAACAGCTTCCATGCGACGTGGCGCCCGGGGAACAGGAACGGCAGGTTCCAGACCTGCGCCGAGGGAAACGCCCCGGCGAGACCGCCGGCGTTGGGCGTCATGAACTGCAGTTCGCCCAGACGCATCTGATCGAGAACTTCCCGTTCGTTGCCTCCGAGCGCCTCGATCGTGGTGAGGTCGATGACCACGTCGCCGCCCGTGGCGACCTCGACGTGGTTCTTGAACGCCCGCACCGCCGGCTCCTGATAGTCGGCGATCGAGGCGAAGTACGCGAAGGTCGCGCGATGCGACTGGGCTGAAGCCGGCTCGGTGCCGAGCGAGGCGACGGCAAGTATTGAAAAGGCGCCTGCAAACGTGCTGGAGATCGAGATCTTCATGTCAATCCTCCCAATGCCAGTCTTCTGGTTTCTTTTCACTCCGGATGCTGGCAATCCCCCATGACGATGCAGATGCGCCCCGTCTGGATCAATGATGTATTAGCCGCCCGGATGCAACTTGACTGTGCCCTCGCGGCGGCATTCTTCGCGGACTGCAGGCCGCACATGACCCGTTGCCGCAGTCGCGGCATAGGCGCCGCCCGCCGCGTCGGGCCTTCGAAGCCGACGCAAGACCGCCGACCGGACGGGTGGGCGCCGAAGCTGTCCATCTGCCGACCCCGGCAATCTTTCACCAGCGGACATGGCTGATGTAGCAGCGGGGATATCGCTAGAGCTTTGCCATCCGCCGACAGCAGGCGTCGCCGATATACTGCAGCGCTGCGGTAACGCCCATGGCCATGCACACCGCGACCCTTTCATCACGGTCTTCCGGAAGCGCCGCCGAAGTCGCGCGGGAGGCTTGACATTGCTGCACAAAAAAATCACCCTACTGGTGTGATCAGTATCTCAGATGCGATCCAAGCCGCACATAGAGGCGGCCAGTGGGAGGATGAGCGCCATGCGCGCAGCTTTGCCTGCGGAGCCCGTTTCCGCCCGAGGACGCACGTTGCGGAAGCCCGTCGTGCGCAAGCGCCCGATGAGCCGGGACCGCAAGGTCGGGCTCCTGCTCCTGATGCCGTTGGCGGTCCTGATTCTTGGGCTCACGGTCTATCCGATCACGCAGGTCATCCAGCTCGCCTTCCAGCAGCAGGGCCTGTTCAGCCGTGAGGCGACATTCGTCGGCTTCCAGAACTTCCAGGCCGTGTTTGCCCACGAGGGCTTCGAGCGCTCGCTTCGCAACACTTTCGTCTTCACCTTTGGAAGCCTCTCGCTGCAGATGCTGATCGGGCTCTCCATCGCGCTGCTTCTCAACCGCGAATTCCCCCTGCGCGCACCGATCCGCGGCGTGATGCTGTTTTCGTATCTGGTGCCCTATGTGGTCGCCGCGCTGACCTGGAAGTTCATGTTCTCGGACGCAACCGGCATCCTCAACTGGTGGATCCGCGCGCTCGATCTGCCGATACCGGCATCGCCCTTCGGATCGCTGGATTTTGCGATGTTCGGCGTCATCATGGTCAACGTCTGGAAGAACTTTCCCTTCATGGTGATCGTATTCCTCGCGCAGCTCCAGACCATCGACCGGCAGCTCTACGAGGCTGCGGCGGTGGACGGCGCGACAGCCTGGCAACGCTTCAGGCACATTACGCTTCCCGCGCTGATTCCGATCATGCTCGTCGTGGGGATGCTGCGCACGATCTGGAACTTCAACAATTTCGAGGTCGTCTATCTGCTCACGCAGGGTGGACCGATCGGGCGGACGGAGACGCTGCCGTTATTCATCTACCGCTTCGTCTTCGGCGAATTCAGCCTCGGGCGAGGCGCGGCGCTGGCGGTGATCGTGTTCTTCATCCTGCTCGCGATGTCGCTGATCTACTGGCGGCTCTACGAAAAAATGCAGGAGCGGTTTCGATGAGCGCGGCAACCATTCCCGCACGCCAGATCACGCCGAGCGAGCGCGCGCGGCGGTCCGCGAACAAGAAGCGCTTCGAGCAGGTGCTGGTGATGCTCTGCGCGCTCACGGTCCTGATGATCGTTCTGCTGCCGCTGTTCTGGATGCTGGTGTCGAGCTTCAAGCCCAACACCGAGCTGTTCATGCGCCCGCCGTCGATCCTGCCCGTCGCGCCGACGCTCGAGCATTACGTCGAACTCTGGCGCTTCACGAGTTTTCCCCGATACTTCCTGAACACCTTCGCGGTCGCCGGCATCGCCTGCTTTGCGGGCGTGCTGATCAGCCTGGCGTCGGTCTATGCCGTGACCCGGTTCGAATTCATCGCCGCGCGCGCCTTCACCTTCGGCGTGCTGTTCATCTACATGCTCCCGCCGATCCTGCTCGCGCTGCCGTTCTTCCGGATCTGGTTCAATCTCGGCATGCTCAACAGCCTTCCCGCGCTCGCGATCACGTATCTCACGATCACGCTGCCGTTCTCGCTGTGGATCCTGCGCCCGTATATCGAGGCCATCCCCCGGGCGCTGGAGGAAGCGGCGATGATCGACGGCTGCACCCGCTTCCAGGCGTTCCGAAAGGTGATCGTGCCGCAGGCATGGCCGGGGATCATCGCGTCCTTCGTCTTCACCTTCGTCGTCGTCTGGAACGAGCTGCTCTACTCGCTGGTATTGATCAGTGACGAACCCAAGCGGACCGTCTCGCTCGGCATCGCCTCGCTGATCCTCGAAACCTCCGTCTATTCCTGGGGACTGGTCAACGCTGCGGGCGTACTCGCAACTGTGCCTGTCCTGTTCCTCTTCGCGCTCGCCGCCCGCCACATGGTGTCCGGCCTCGGCGCGGGTGCGGTGAAGGGCTAGGCGGCGGCGTCTCAAGACCAAGAAAATCACGAGGAAACGTCTCAAGAGAATACAGAGGGAGGACATCATGAAAATGAAAGTTGCCGCAGCGCTTGGAGCAACACTGCTCGCAGGCACCATCCTGGCCACAGGAGTGCAGGCGCAAGGCATATCCGTCGTGCGCTATCTCAGCCAGGAGACCGATCCGGCGGTCGTGGCCGTCCAGCGCGAATGGGTCGCCGACTTCATCGCCGCGAACCCGGGCACGGACGTGATTCTGGAAAGCGCGCCCGCAGGCGTCATCAACCAGCGCATCGCGACCTATGTCCAGGCGGGAGCCCCGCTCGACGTCGTGCACTCCGATCCCGGCACCGCCGCGCGGCTCGCCGTCGAGGGCCTGCTCGCGCCGCTCGACGACGTGGTCGAGGCGCTGGGCGGGCGGGACGCGTTCCTGCCCAACCGGTTGCTGATCGTGGACGACGTGGTCTACGCCATCAATCAGGCGGCCGCCACCCCGCAACTGTTCTATCGCAAGGACATGTTCGAGGAAGCCGGCATCGAGCCTCCGACGACCTGGGAAGAGGTTCGCGCCGCCGCCGAGAAGCTGCATTCCCGCGACGTCATCGGGATTGCGCTCGCGGGCGGCGAAAACCGCATGACGACGATCATGGCGAGCACGATGCTCTGGCAGAACTGCCATGATTTCTTCGACGGCGATCTCAACCTCACCGTCGATCACCCGCGCACCGCGGAAGCCGCCGCCCATTACGCCGACCTGCTGCAGTTCTCCGCCCCAGACGCAGCCGCATGGGCCTTCAACGAGCCGCCGGAATCCTTCTGGTCGGGCCGCGCCGCGATGGTGCTGCACTGGCATGCGCTCGATCTCATGAGCCGCCAGAACCCCGCACTCATCGAGAATGTCGGCGTCGCTCCCGTGACCAAGAACCTGATGCAGGCGACGCAGACGGGCGGGCGCTATATCGGCGTATTCGCCAATTCCACCACCCTCGAGACCGGGCGCGACTGGATCGAGTTCGTCTTCTCGCCGGACAACGCCGCCAAGCTCACGGGCATCAGCCCATTGCTCTACCCGCCGGCGACCGAGTCGGCGCTCGAGGAACTGCGCAGCTCGGACGCCGCGACGGTACAGGCCTACGGCGATGTGCTGTTCGATACGGTGTATCCGTCGGCGCAGTATGGCTACAGCGAGATTCTGCATGCGGGCGGGCTCGATACCGAGAGCTGCGAGCTGCGCGAAACCGGCAAGGTCAATCCGTATATCAGCGTGCTCTGGAACAGCAATCTGTACGCCCGCGCCATCCAGCGCATCGCATACGAGGGTATGGACCCGGCGGAGGCGGTGGCGCAGGCGCACGAGCAGCTGGCCGAGCAGGTCGAGACCGCACGGCGGGAAATGGGCAACAACTGAGGCGATATGGCCGCGGACCGGTCTGGTTCGCGGCCACGCTCGGATTTTGAGGACAACGACATGCAAAAGATCGCGCTGCTGGGAGCCGGCGGCAAAATGGGCGTGCGTCTCGCGCGCAATCTCCGGGGGTCGCCCTGGGAGGTCGATCACGTGGAGATCAGCGACGCGGGACGGGCGCGGCTTCAAGAAGAAGTCGGCGTGGCCTGCGTCGATGCGGACAACGCGATCTCGGATGCGGATGCGGTCATCATGGCTGTTCCCGATGCGCGGATCGGGACCGTGCTCGACGGCTTTGTCGAACGCCTCAAGCCCGGTGCGGCAGTGCTGATGCTCGATGCCGCTGCCCCCCATGCGGGCGTCCTGCCAAAGCGTGGCGATGTCACCTATTTCGTCACGCATCCGTGTCATCCCCCTATCAATCGCTGGGAGAAGACCCGTGAAGCGCAGGACGATCATTTCGGCGGGATTGCCGCCGAGCAGGCGATCGTCTGCGCCCTGATGCAGGGGCCCGAGGCTCATTACGCGGCCTGCGAAGCGATCGCGAAAGCGATCTACGCTCCGGTCATGCGTTCCCATCGCGTCACGGTCGAGCAGATGGCGATCCTCGAACCCGCCCTGTCGGAGACGATCGGAGCGACGCTCGTGACGGCCATGGGGGAGGCAATCGACGCAGCCGCCGAGCGCGGCGTTCCGCGCGAAGCGGCCTACGATTTCATGATGGGGCATATCGGGATCGAGATGGCGATCGTCTTCGGCTGGCTGCCGGGCGGGCAGTTCTCGGACGGCGCGAAATACGCGATCGCCCAGGCCAAGAAGCGCCTGTTCCAGCCCGACTGGCTCTCCGTTCTCGACGACGCGGAAGTGATGACGAGCGTGCGGGCGATCTGCGAGGATGGGCAGAAGCCCAAGGCGTGAGTTGAGACCACGACGAGGCGATAGCGAGGGAGCAAGGCGGGTATGGCGTCCATCGGCATCAGGCAGATCTGGAAGGCTTACGGAGACACGCCGGTCATTCACGGCGTTGATTTCGACATCGAGGACGGCGCGTTCGTCGTGCTCGTCGGCCCCTCCGGCTGCGGAAAGTCAACGCTCCTGCGAATGATCGCGGGGCTCGAGGACATCACGGAGGGGGAGATATCGATCGGCCCGAGGATCATCAACGACGTGCCGCCCAAGGATCGGGATATCGCAATGGTGTTCCAGAACTACGCGCTCTACCCGCACATGACGGTGGCCGACAATATGGGCTTTTCCCTCAGGCTGCGGGGCAAGAGCAAGCGCGAGATCGAAAAGCGCGTCCACGCGGCTGCCGATATCCTCAATCTCGGTGAACTGCTCGGCCGCTATCCGCGTCAGCTGTCCGGCGGTCAACGCCAGCGCGTGGCGATGGGTCGGGCGATCGTGCGCGACCCCTCCGTCTTCCTCTTCGACGAGCCGCTCTCCAATCTCGACGCCAAGCTGCGCGTGCAGATGCGCAGCGAGATCAAGGCCCTGCACCAGCGCCTCGGCACGACCACGGTCTACGTCACCCACGATCAGATCGAGGCGATGACGATGGCCGACGTTATCGTCGTCATGCAGGACGGGACCATCCAGCAGATGGGCTCGCCGCTGGAGCTCTACGATCGCCCCGCGAACCGCTTCGTCGCCGGCTTCATCGGTTCGCCTGCGATGAACTTCCTCGACGGTCGAGTGGTCGAGGGCGCGTTCGTGACGCCGACGGGGGGCCGCCTGCCGCTGCCGTCGAACCTGCGCGGACATGATGGAGCGGAGGTGACGTATGGGGTGCGGCCCGAGCACTTTCTGCTGGACGCCGGCGGTGCGGAGGCGACGATCGCGCTGGTCGAACCGACGGGCGCCGAGATTCAGGTCATGCTCGAGATGGGCGACAGGAAGATCACCGCCGTTTTTCGCGAGCGTCACCCGTTCCGTCCGGGCGACAAGGTGCGGCTATCCGCCGACCCGGCGAAGGTTCATCTGTTCGACGCGGCGGGCGGTGCGCGTGTCAAATAAGACTGGAGGGCTGCGTCTTCCCCGCATATCGAGAGCGCAGCGGCTTCGCCTTGAGAGCCGCACAGGCTTCATGCAGGATGACTGACAGGATGACCGGTATGACGAGTGAACCAGACGATATGCCGCCGATTCGCCGGCGCAAGCTTTCCGACGATGTTCACGAGCGTCTTCTCGCGTTCATCCAGAGCGGCGACCTGCAGCCGGGCGATACGCTCCCATCCGAGCGCGAACTGATGGCGCGCTACGGCGTCGGACGCCCGGCGATTCGCGAGGCGATGCAGAACCTGCAGCGTACAGGCCTCATCGAGATCAGGCACGGGGAGCGGCCGAGGATCGCAGCGCCGTCGATGGAAGCGATGGCCGATCTGATGGCGCAGTCGATGCGGCATCTCCTGCGTCATTCCGAGACGACGCTGCAGCACTTGAAGGAGGCGCGCGCCACTTTCGAGATTGAGATGGCGCGCATCGCCGCCCGCAAGCGCAGCCCGGAGCAAGTGGCGCACTTGCGCAAGACCCTTGACCGGCAACGCGCGGCCGGCCCGGATTCGCCGGAATTCCTGGAGCTCGACGGCGAATTCCACCGCTCGATCGCAGCGATCAGCGGCAACCCGATCTTCGAATCGCTGAGTAAGTCCCTGTTCGACTGGCTTGCCCATTTTCACTTCGATCTGGTGCGTAAGCCGGGTCTGGAGAAACTGACGCTGAACGAGCACGCCATGATACTGGAGGCGATCGAGGCGGGCGATCCCGACGCTGCCGCCAAGCATATGGAGGATCATCTTTATCGCGCCAACAGTCTCTATCATCAGGACAATTTTCAGGCCAGCTAAGCAGCCGAAGCCGGATACGTGCCCGCCAGAGGCGCGGAAAGGGAGGAGCCATGGATTCGAGCGACGTAGCCCTAGCCATTTTCGGGACTACCGAGCCAGCACCGCAAGCCCGGGCTCTGACAGCCGGGCGATTCAGCTGCTTCCTGTATGGAGCGAGCGTGCGGCGGATCGCATGGGACGGCGTCGAAATCATCCGCGCCATCGATTGCCCGATCCGCGACGAGAATTGGGGCACGCATGCGCCGGAGGGGGTCGAGGAAGACGTCGTCGAGGATGGCGATATCGTCCGGGCGACACGGCGCTTCACCGTCGCCGGCGGAGCGCTGTCCGGGGAGCGGGTGCTCACGCTCACCTCATCGGGGAGGCTCAGCGTCGCGCTGACGCTCACCGCGCATGCGGACTTCAAGACCAACCGCGCCGGCTTGACCGTGCTGCATCCGCTCGCGGGCGTATCCGGAGAGCCGCTCGCGGTGGTGCATTCCGACGGTTCGCGGCAGGCGGCAACCTTCCCCTCGCACGTTGCGGCCGCGCAGCCGGTTTTCGACATCACCGCGCTGGAGCATGTGGTTGCGGGGATCGACGTCGCGATCCGGTTTGCCGGAGAAATCTTCGAGATGGAGGACCAGCGCAACTGGGGCGACGCCTCCTACAAGACCTACTGCCGCCCGCTGGCAGAGCCATACCCCTATCGGCTGGCCAAGGGCGAAACCGTCCGGCAGGAGATCGTGGTCGAGGCCTCGGGCGCGAGGGCGGCTGCAGGCGCAGCTGCATCGACCGGTCCGGCTGCCTTGCGCGCGGGCAAGCCGCAGGGCCGGCTCCCCGAACTGCTGCTCGCAGTCGAGGCAAACTGGCTTCCCGACAACGCCATGAAAATCGCGACGCTCGCCCCCGGCGGGCTGCTTCTGCGCCTCCGCGATGGTTCGGCGCTGGCGCGAACTGCGGAACTCGCGGCGACCACAGACGCGGGCATCGACCTTGAAATCATCGTGCCGGACGGTGCCGATCCCGCCGCGCACTGCGCATTGATCGCGCAGGAATGCGCGCGCCGCGCGTTCGCCCCGCGCCGGGTCATCGCGCTTCCCCAGGCTTATCTGAAGAGCCATCAACCGGGTGGTCCATGGCCTGCCGGGGCGACCCCCGCCGATTGCGCGGCGGCCGCGCGCGCAGCGTTTCCCGCAGCCGAAATCGGATCCGGGATGCTGACGAACTTCACCGAGTTCAATCGTTGTCCCCCGGCACCCGGCATCGGCGACTACGTCACGCACGGGTCCTGCGCGATCGTCCACGCCGCTGACGACTGGTCCGTCATCGAGACGCTGGAGACCCTGCCGCAGATCTTCGAGAGTGCGACCGCCATCGCAGCCGGTCGGCCCTACCGCCTCGGCCTCGTCTCCATCGGCATGCGCTCGAACCCCTACGGCGCGGATATCGCGCCAAATCCGGAGCGCATCCGCAAGGCGATGGCGATGGACGATCCGCGCCAGCAAGGCCTCTTCGCCGCCGCCTACGCGATCGGGGCGTTTGCAGCGGCGGCAGATGCGGGCGCATCGGCGATTGCCCTGGCAGCCCCCGACGGGCCGTTCGGCGTGATGCGATCCGACGGCGCGTGCCTGCCGATTTTCCATGCGGTCAAGGCCCTGGCCCGACCCCAGGACAGAGCGATGCTCCCGCTCTCCGGGCTCGCCCAAGGGCTGACCGGCGTCGCAATGCGCGACGATGCGGGGCATGTGCAGGCCGTCATCGCGAACTGCGCCCTCGCGCCCTGCACGCTCCATCTGCCCGATCTCGCCCGCGTGCGGCTGCTCGATGCCGAGGATGTCCCGGCGGCACAGGATCAAGATTGGCTCGACGCCT